>Ga0208356_1000063_pt1 | contig 38659 bp, 42 predicted proteins | sample NGESurshal072012_4_FD_184467 | JGI IMG/M metagenome (GOLD analysis project Ga0208356, IMG submission 184467) | Arctic peat soil microbial communities from Barrow, Alaska - NGEE Surface sample 53-1 shallow-072012 (SPAdes) | ecosystem: Environmental > Terrestrial > Soil > Wetlands > Peat ... | reverse complement strand
CCCGCCTATGGCGGGCTTGGCGGATGTTGGAGCGCGCGGCCTTGCCGCGCGCAGTAGACAGATTGCATGTCGCGGCCTGCGGCCACATTCCCAGATAGGCGCTCGCCACCCCTCCCCCCAACGTCTCCGCAGTGCGCTCGAAGGAGAACAGCATCCCAACGGGACCGTCTCTCCAGAACCGATCTTCTCAGCGCCGTGGCCCAGACTTGTCCTCCTTCAGCGCTGCAACCCTAGGGCTGTTCATCTTCGGCGCTGCGGAGGGCGTGTCGGGAGGGAGCCGGTCACCGCTCTGGGCGGAGGTTGCGCGAAGCGCGCGAAATGCAATCGGTCCATTGCCCGCCATAGGCGGGCAGCATGTTCCGGAGCCGGCGCGCTTTAGCGCGCGCGACAAATTCGCCCAGAGCGGTGACCGGCTCCCTTGCGGCCTCGACTTACGACCCAGCGCCCCGCTTGCGGTAGGAGATCGACGGCTCGACCAGCGCGCGGATCTCGGCGAGGAGGCGGGCCGAGAGCTCGCCGGGATCCTCGTCCGGGCGGGGCTGGCCGCCGGCGGGGTTGAAGAAGCGCAGGCGGATGTTGGGGCGGCGGGGGAAGCCGGTCAGGTCCGAGGTGCCCTCGATCGCGACCAGGGTGATGTGGGCCTCCGGCACCTCCTGGGCGAGCCGGCCGACGCCGCTGCGGGCGCGCAGCACTTTGCCGCGCGAGCGGGTGCCTTCGGGGAAGACGCCGATGCAGATGCCGGCCCGCAGCGCCTCGATCGCCCGCGCCAGGGCCTGCTTGTCGCCCTTGCCGCGCTCGATCGGGATCTGGCCCATGCCGTTGAGGATCGGGGCCAGGCCGCGCACCTTCCAGAGGTCGGATTTCGCCAGGGCGCGGATCTGCCGGCGCTTGCGGGCGGCAATCCCGACCATGATCGGGTCCCAGTGGCTATCGTGGTTGCCGAGGATCAGCAGCGGCCCGCTCTCGGGCACCGCCTCGAGGCCCTCGACCCGCAGGCGCCCCCAGAGAGCAACCGGCCGGTTGAGAGCCATCGCGACTCCGTAAGTGCGGGTGCGCTCGCGCATCGGCACGGAGTTCTACTCGAAACCCTGCAACGTGTGATCAAACTCACTCATCTGGGTAGCTGTGGCGAAGAGGCTGCCCATTCAGCTTTCCGCAGGGCAATCCCGGCCAATGCCTAGCTACCTTCCTTTCACAAACTAAAGTGTCATTTGTGACGCAGAGGCCCCTCGAGCTGATCCTCGCTCGCAACCTGATGTCGGCGCTCTCGACCCCTGCCTTCCTGGTCGACGAGGGCGGCGTCCTCGCCTTCTACAACGAGGCCGCCGGGATGATGCTCGGCAAGCGCTTCGAGGAACTGGGCACGGTCGGCCCCGACGAGTGGGGCTCGATGTTCGGCCCCTTCGACGAGAACGGCGAGCCGATCCCCTACGACGAGCTGCCGCTGGTGACCGCGGTCCGCAGCGGCCGCCCCGCCCACGCCGAGTACGTGATCCACTCGACCGACGGCAGCAGCCACTCGGTCGAGGTCTCGGCCTTCCCGATCCTCACCGCGCACGGCTCCCAGGGCGGCATCGCGATCTTCTGGCCGACCGAGCTGAACGCCGACGGGTCGGCGCCGGCGTGAAGGTCAAGCTCTGGGGGACGCGCGGCTCGATCCCGGCCCCCGGGCCGGAGACGATCCGCTACGGCGGCAACACCTCCTGCGTCGGGGTCACCCTCTCCGACGGCTCGCTGCTGGCGCTCGACGCCGGCAGCGGCATCCGCAGCCTCGGCATCGACCTCGGCGAGGCGCCGACGCGGCTGCACATCCTCCTCACCCACCTCCACCTCGACCACATCCAGGGCCTCGTCTTCTTCGCCCCCGCCTTCCGGCCGCAGACCGAGATCGTGATCTGGGGCCCGGCCTCGCCCGACGCCTCGCTGCGCGACCGCATCGCCCGCTACATCTCCGCCCCGCTCTCGCCGGTCGAGGTGCGCGAGCTGCCCTGCGACGTCTCCTTCCGCCACTGCCCGGAGACCGAGTGGGAGATCGGCCCGGCGCGGATCCGCGCCGCCTCCGTCTCGCATCGCGGGCCGACGCTCGGCTACCGGATCGACGACGGCGACTCCTCGCTCACCTACATCCCCGATCACGAGCCGGCGCTCGGCGCCGACCTCGAGCGGCTCGAGGAGGACTGGATCTCCGGCTTCGCGCTCGCCGAGGACACCTCGCTGCTGATCCACGACGGCCAGTACACCGACGCCGAGTACCCCGGCCACATCGGCTGGGGGCACTCGGCGCTGTCGCACTCACTCGCCTTCGCCCGCCGCACCGCCGCCGAGCGCACCGTGCTCTTCCACCACGACCCGATGCACTCCGACGAGTTCCTCGACGCGATGAGCGCCGAAGCGCGGGCGCGCTGGAGCGGGCTGGGCGGGCTCGACGGCGCCGTCGAGCTGGGCGCCGAGGGGACCGAGTACGAGCTGCCGGCGCGGGCGCCGAGCCCGGCCGTCACCGCGGCCTGAGCGCTACTCTCGGTCCAGTGCCGTCGACCACCCGGATCGATGCAGCCACCGAGCGCTCGCAGCTGGTTCGCGAAGCGCTCGAGATGGCGCGCCAGGCCCACGCCGGTCAGCTCCGCAACGGCAGCGGCGGCATGCCCTACATCCAGCACCCGCTGACCGTCGCCGAGCTGCTCGCCGGCCAGGGCTGCTCCGAGACGGTGCTCGCGGCCGGGCTGCTGCACGACGTGGTCGAGGAGAGCGAAATCGAGGTCGAGGAGATCCGCCTGCGCTTCGGCGACGGCGTCGCCGATCTGGTCGCGGCGCTGACCGATGCCGAAGAGATCGAGTCCTACCGGCGACGCAAGGACGTCCACCGCGCTGACGTCGAGGCGGCCGGAAGGGACGCATTGACGATCTACGCCGCCGACAAGCTCGCCAACATCCGCGCCCTGCGACGCGTCTACGCCGACGAGGGCGAGGCGGTCGGAGCCGAACTGAAGGCGCCGCTGGACGTCAAGGTGGTGGTCTGGGAAGCGGACCTGGACCTGCTCGCGCGGCAAGCCCCGGAGCTTCCCTTCCTCGCCGAGCTGGAGACCGAGCTCAGGCTGATGCGGGCGGATCGTCGTGCGGCAGCCCCTGGGCGCGATACTTGAACCGCTGCCGCAGTGGCAGTACGCCCCAGAGCAAGACGAATGTCGTCAGCGCCAGGCCCGCCGTGACCGCGGTCGTGACCGTCCCGAAGAGGACGTCGGTGACCAGCATGATCGCCCCGGTCATCGCCAGGGCCAGGAAGCCGAGGCCGGCGATCGCGAAGCGGTTGGCGAGGAATACCAGCTGGGACTTGTGCTGGTAGTGGAAGGTGAGCCGGTGGTAGGCGGAGGGGGCGATGAACAGCGCCGCCGAGATCGCCGTGCAGAGCAGGGTCCCGAAGTAGACCCACTCGTCGAAGCGGGTGATCCTGACGAAGTTCTGGGTGAACGGCACCGCCAGCAGGAAGGCGAAGAGGACCTGGACGCCGGGCAGCGCCACCCGCAGCTCCTGCAGCAGCTCGCCGAGATTGCGGTCGAGCCGCTCGTCCTCGGTCTCGTCCCTGCCTGACGGCCGGTCGCCCATGGGGTCACCATAAGCGAAGTGAAGACCGCCCTCGTCCTCTTCAACCGCGACCTCCGCATCCACGACAACCCGGCCCTGGCCGAGGCGGCGCGGGCCGAGCGGACGCTGCCGCTGTTCGTCTTCGACGAGGCCCTGCTCGGCTCGCGCTTCGCGGCGCCGAACCGGGTCGCCTTCATGCGCGAGGCGCTCTTGGACCTCGACGAGCGGCTGCGCCGCAGCGGCGGGCGGCTCTTCCTGCGGCGCGGCGACCCGGTCGCCGAGGCGATCGCGGTGGCGCGCGAGTGCGGCGCCGCGGAGCTGCACGTCAGCGCCGACTACAGCGCCTACGCGATGGCGCGCGAGCGGCGGCTGGCCGCGGCCTGCGCGGCGGAGCGGATCGCCTTCCACACCCACCCGGGAGCGACAATCGTGCCGCCGGGGGCGGTGACCCCGACCGGGGGCGACCACTTCAAGGTCTTCACCCCCTACTACCGGGCCTGGAGCGAGCTGCCGCTGCGGCGGCGAGTCGGGCCGCCGCGCAAGCTTGCGGTCCCGAGCAAGCTCCGCGCGGGTCGCATTCCGGCCCTCGACGCGCTGACCGCCGGCACTCCCTCCTCCCAGCGCTCGGCGGGCGGCGAGACCGAGGGCCGGCGACTGGCCCGGGCCTTCCTCCGCGGCGGCCTCGGCGAATACGACGAGCGCCACGACGACCTGCCGGGCGACACCACCTCGCGGCTCAGCGCCCACCTGCGCTTCGGCTGCGTCTCGCCGTTGGCGCTGGCGCAGGAAGCACGCGAGCGGCCCGGAAGCGGGCCCTTCGTGCGCCAGCTCTGCTGGCGCGACTTCCACCACCAGGTCCTCGCCACCAACCCGTCCCTCCCCCACCGCGACTACCGCCCGCGCGGCGACCGCTGGTCGCGCTCGCGACGGGCGCTGGAGGCCTGGCAGCGGGGGCTGACCGGCTACCCGCTCGTCGACGCGGCGATGCGGCAGCTCGCCGCGGAGGGCTTCATGCACAACCGGGCGCGGATGACCGTCGCCTCCTTCCTGAGCAAGGATCTCTACATCGACTGGCGCCAGGGCGCCCGCCACTTCTGGGACCTGCTCAGCGACGGCGAGGTCGCCAACAACGCCGGCAACTGGCAGTGGGTGGCCGGCACCGGCAACGACACCCGCCCCAACCGCGTCCTCAACCCCGTGCGTCAGGCGGAACGCTTCGACCCCGGCGGCGAGTACGTGCGGCGCTACCTGCCGGAGCTGGAGTCGGTGCGCGGCAAGGCGATCTTCCGCCCCTGGCTGATGGAAGGCTTCGGCAGGCTCGATTACCCCGAGCCGCTTGTCGACCACGACGATGCGGCGGCGGCGTTCAAGGCCAGGCGCGAGGGGACGTAGGATCGGCCGATCGGACGGCTTGCGGTCATTCTCGGCAGCAACGCGCTCGGGCCCGGCGGCGCTGAGATCGCCGCGGCGGCGGCCGAGCACGGGGCGGCGATCGTCCAGCGCCACGGCGGACCCGACGCTCCTTACGTCCTCCCCGACGAGATCGACCACGCCGCCAACCTGCGGCCGCTGGCCGAACAGGGCTGCGACCGGGTGCTGGCGATCGGCTCGGTCGGCTCGCTCAGCGCCGCGCTGCCGGTCGGCAGCCTGATCTGCCCCGACGACTTCATCGCCTTCGACCAGGCGCCCTCGATCTTCGCCGACGCCCGCGCCCACACCGCGCCGGGCTTCGACCCGCGCTGGCGGCGCGAAGTGATCGAGGCCTGGGAGGCGGGCGGCCAGTCGCCGCGTGACGGCGGCGTCTACTGGCAGACGCTCGGGCCTCGCTTCGAGACCCCGGCCGAGATCCGGACGATCGCGGCCCACGCCGACGTGGTCGGGATGACGATCGCCTCCGAGTGCGTCGTCGCCGGCGAGCTGGAGCTCGACTACGCGGCCCTCTGCGTCGTCGACAACCTCGCCAACGGAGTCGGCGCCGGCTCGCTCAGCCTCGCCGAGCTCGACGCCGACCGCATCGCCAACGCGACCCTCCTGCGCGACGGCCTGGCGGCGGTGCTGCCGCGGCTCGGGGCGGTGGGCAGATGAGCCTGACCGTCACCGGCGCCGTGCTCGACGGCGAGACCGTGGGCGTGCGCTGCGAGGACGGGCGGATCGCGGCGATCGGGACCGAGGTCGTCGCCCGGCTCGGCGACGAGACGATCGACGCCGCCGGCGCCCCGCTGGCCCCGCCGCTGGTCAACGGCCACACCCACGCCGCGATGACGCTCTTCCGCGGCTCCGGCGGCGACCTGCCGCTGATGCCCTGGCTGCAGGAACGGATCTGGCCGGTCGAGGCGAAGCTCGAGGAGGAGGACGTCTACTGGGGCGCCCGGCTCGCCTGCTTGGAGATGACCCGCACCGGCACGACCCGCTTCTGGGACATGTACTGGCACCCGGAGGCGACCGCGCGCGCCGTCGCCGACGCCGGGATCCGGGCCACGATCGGCGCCCCGCTCTTCGACCTCGACCGCGACGCCGCCGGCATGCGCGAGACGGCGCTGCGCAGCCTCGAGCGGCTCGGCCGGCTCGGTCCGGCGGTCGAGCCGGCGCTGGCGCCGCACTCGATCTACACGGTCAGCGAGGAGTCGCTGCGCTGGATCGCCGAGCTGGGCGGCGAGCGCGGCGTGCCGATCCAGATCCACCTCTCCGAGACCGAGCACGAGGTCGAGGAGTGCGTCGCCAGCCACGGCCTCCGCCCCGCCGCCTACCTCGACCGGGTGGGGATGCTGAGCGAGCGCACCGTGCTCGCTCACGGCGTCTGGCTGGACCGTGAGGAGCTGGAGCTGATCGCCGCGCGCGGCTGCACCGTCGTCACCAACCCGGTCGCCAACATGAAGCTCGCGGTCGGCGGCGTCTTCCCGCACCCGGCGGCGCGGGCGGCCGGGGTCGCGGTCGGGCTCGGCACCGACGGCGCCGGCTCCAACGACTCGCTCGACCTCTTCGCCGACCTCAAGGCCTTCGCGCTGATCCAGAAGCACGCCGCCGCCGACCCGACCGCGATCGACGCCGCCGAGGCCTGGGCGGTCGCCAGCGGCGCCCGGGCGCCGCTGCTCGGCGCCGGCGAGCCGCTCACGGCCGCTGCCCCGGCCGACTTCCTGCTGCTGCGGCCGGGCTCACCCGAGCTCGGCATCGGCGACCTCACCGAGGGCCTCGTCTACGCCGCCTCGGGCTCCGTCGTCGACACCACCGTGGTCGCCGGCCGGGTGCTGATGCGCGCCGGCGCGGTCCCGGAGCAGGATGAGATCGTCGCCCGCGCCGCCGAGCGCGCCCGCCGCCTCGGCCTCTGATCCTCATATACCCCCTGGGGGTATCTGTTACGGTCTTTGCATGGTCGGATACCAAGCGGACAGGGACAAACTGCTGAAGCGCCTTTCCCGCATCGAGGGTCAGGTGCGTGGGGTCTCGCGGATGGTCGAGGAGGAGCGCTACTGCATCGACGTGCTGACCCAGATCGGCGCGATCGAGGCGGCGCTGGACAGGGTCGCGCTGGGCCTGATCGACGACCACACGCGTCACTGCGTGATCGAGGCCGAGGGCGGCGAGCGGGTCGCGAAGGTCGATGAGCTGATGGCGGCCCTGGGTCGCTTCGTCGCCCGATGAGCGCGGTCTTCGAGAAGATCGGCGAGGGCTTCGAACAGTCGTTCCTGATGGCCTACGAGGTCTGGTGGGCGCTGGTGCTGGGCTTCGCGATCTCCGCGATCGTCCAGGCCTGGGTCCCCCGCGAGCGGATCGAAGCCAACCTCTCCGGCCACGGCTTCGTCCCGGTGGCGAAGGCGACCGGGCTCGGCGCCGCCTCCTCCTCCTGCTCCTACGCGGCGATCGCGATCGCCAAGTCGCTGTTCCAGAAGGGCGCCTCGGCGGTCACCGCGCTCTCCTTCCAGTTCGCCTCGACCAACCTGGTCTGGGAGCTGGGGCTGGTCCTCTGGGTGCTGATCGGCTGGCAGTTCGCGCTGGCCGAGTACGTCGGCGGCATCGTCATGATCGCCCTGATGGCGCTGCTGCTGCGCCGCTTCGTCTCGCCGCGGCTGGAGGAGCAGGCCCGCCTCCACGCTCAGGAGGCGCAGAGCGGGCACGAGCACGGGGGCGGCGGCGAGGAGGCACTGGGCTGGCGGGCGCGGCTGACCTCCGCCGACGCCTGGGCCGACGTCGCCGGCAACTTCCGCGGCGACTGGCGGATGCTCTGGAAGGAGATCGCGATCGGCTTCCTGCTCGCCGGCTTCATCGGCCTGCTCGGCGACGACTTCTTCAACGCCCTCTTCATAACCGGCGCGCCGCCGCTGGTGCAGACGCTCGAGAACGTCCTCGTCGCACCGGTGATCGCGATCCTCAGCTTCGTCTGCTCGGTCGGCAACGTGCCGCTGGCGGCGGTGCTCTGGTCGGGCGGGATCAGCTTCGCCGGGGTCGTCGCCTTCATCTTCGCCGACCTGATCGTGCTGCCGATCGTGCTCGCCTACCGCAAGTACTACGGCACCGCCTTCGCGCTGCGGATCAGCGCCCTGATGTTCGTCACGATCGTGATCGCGGCGCTGATCGTCAACGGTGTCTTCGGGCTCGGCGGGCTGATCCCGGGCGGCCCCCGCCCCACCCGCACCGACATCTTCGGGACGATCCAGCTCGACTACAAGCTGGTCCTCAACCTGGCCGGCACGGCGATTTTCGTGGCACTCTTCTGGCTGTCCAGAGGGCGCGAAAACTCACACCACTGCGAGCACCATTCGACGGCGCAGAGGACTGAAACCGGCGCCCAGGGGGTATAGGCTCGCCCCAAGTGTCCGCGGCGGAGGCCACTAGCGAAACCCAGTCCCAGCCCGGAGCCTCCTCCGTCAGCTACGAGGGCGCCACCAAGCGCTACGGCAGCTCCGGCGCCCCCGCGGTGGACCACCTCACCCTCGAAGTTCCCGCCGGTGAGATCTGTGTGCTGGTCGGCCCCTCGGGGTGTGGAAAGACGACGGCAATGCGGATGGTCAACCGCACCGTCGAGATGACCGAGGGCGACATCCTCGTCGGCGGCGAGTCGGTGCGCGACCGCGACGCGGCCAGGCTGCGGCGGGAGATCGGCTACGTGATCCAGCAGATCGGCCTCTTCCCACACCGCACGATCACCGAGAACATCGGCGCCGTGCCGCAGCTGCTGGGCTGGAAGAAGGACCGGATCAAGGCCCGCAGCGCCGAGCTGCTGGAGCTGATCGGGCTCGACCCCGGCCTCGGCGACCGCTACCCGGCCCAGCTCTCCGGTGGCCAGCAGCAGCGCGTCGGGGTGGCCCGGGCGCTCGCCGCCGACCCGCTGGTGATGCTGATGGACGAGCCGTTCGGGGCGATCGACCCGATCAACCGCGAGCGCCTCCAGAACGAGTTCCTGCGCCTGCAGGCGCAGGTCCGCAAGACCGTCCTCTTCGTCACCCACGACATCGACGAGGCGATCAAGATGGGCGACCGGATCGCGATCATGAAGGAGGGCGGCAGGGTCGAGCAGTACTCGACCCCGGCCGAGATCCTGATGGCACCGGCGACCGAGTTCGTCGAGGACTTCGTCGGCGCCGACCGGGCGCTGAAGCGGCTGGCGCTGATGCGGGTCTCCGACATCGACCTCTGGGAGGCGCCGCTCGCCTACGTCGGCCAGCCGACCGCCGAGGTGCGGGCGAAGCTGGCCGGGCCCGACGTCGAGGTCCCCTACCCGCTGCTGGTCGACAGCGAGCGCCGCCCGCTCGGCTGGCTGTCGGAGCGCGACCTGCGCGCCGACACGGTGCCCGCCAGGCCCGACTCCCCACTCGGCCCGCTGCTCGACCGCGACGACATCATGCGCGATGCCCTGGCGGATCTGCTCCAGGGCGAGGCCCAGTACGCGGCGGTGGCCGACCACCAGGGCCGGATCGCCGGCGTGCTCTCGGTCGAGATCATCTCCGAGTTCCTCAAATCCCCGGCGGCGAAGACCGAGGAGCACAGTGCCGTGGAGCGTCCGCATGGCTAGCCTCGGGGCGCTGCCGCTGGCTGCGGTGGGTGAAGTCGGCAAGGGGTTCATCCACGAACGGACGTCGGAAACGCTCCCCTGCCAGGCGACCAGCAAGTTCTTCTGCTGGGACTGGGCGAAGGAACATCTGATCAGCCGTTACGAGACGCCGACCTTCCAGCACCTGGAACTGGTCGTGATCTCGGTCGCGGTCGGCTTCGTGGTCGCCTTTGCCCTGGCGCTGCTGGCCCATCGCTACCGCTGGCTGCAGCCGCCGCTGCTGGCCGGTACCGGTGTGCTCTTCACGATCCCGAGCGTCGCCTTCTTCTTCCTGCTGCTGCCCTTCACCGGCCGCGGGCGCGATACGGCGATCATCGCCCTGACCGCCTACACGCTGCAGATCATCTATCGCAACACGATCATCGGCCTCGCCAACGTCCCCTCGTCGGTCAAAGACGCGGCTCGTGGGATGGGCCTGACCGAACGGCAGACTCTCTGGAAAGTGGAGCTGCCACTGGCGCTGCCGGAGATCTTCGCCGGGCTGCAGATCGCAACGGTCAGCACGGTGGCGATAGCGACGCTGGCCGCATTCGCCCATGGCGGCGGTCTCGGCGAACCGATCCTTCGCGAAGGCATCAGCTTCAAGACCAATCTGATCATCGCCGGAGGCATCGCCTTCCTGATCGCGGTCTCGTGCGGCCTGCTGCTGTACGCGATCCAACGCTTCCTGACGCCCTGGCGGCGGGCGGCGGCGGTATGACCGGGCCCGTCCTCTCCCACCCCGTGTTCGCGTCGATCCAGGGCGCGATCGAATTCATCTTCACGCCGCAGACCTCGAACGTGACCGGAGGCAAGACCGTCGGCGGCATCGACCAGGTGATCGAACTGGCGCTCACCCAGCTCGAGCTGACGGCGCTTGCGATGGCGGCGGCGCTGATCGTGGCCCTGCCGATCGGCCTTTACCTGGGCCATCGGGGAACGGGCGAGCTGTTCGCGATCGCGATGGGCAATCTCGGTCGCGCGATCCCCGAGCTGGCCCTGATCGCGTTCATGGCGGCCTTGATCGGCGTCGGGGTTCTAAATCTCACGATCGCCCTCGCCGTGCTCGGTGTGCCGCCGATCCTCGCCAACTCCTTCGTCGGCATCCACCAGGTGGACCGCGCCAGCGTCGACGCCGCCCGCGGCATCGGCATGTCCGAGTTCGAAATCCTCCGCAAGGTCGAGATCCCGCTGGCGATACCGACCATTTTTGCCGGCATCCGGGGAGCAGCGGTCGCGATCGTCGCGACGGCGACGATCGCGCCGATCGCCGGCGTTCTGACCTTGGGCGACTTCATCATCAACCAGAACGTCTACGGCGACAACGGCGTGCTGGCCGGGGCGATCCTGGTCGCCCTGCTGGCTCTGGTGATCGAGTTTTCACTTGCCGGGCTGCAACGCCGGCTTACTTCCAAGGGCCTGAGACTGAAGGCCACGTGATCCGTCCGAAAACACACAAGGAGGCACCACAAGTGAGGTCCAACAAAACGAGGCTGCGCATGGCATTCGCGATGCTGGCCGCGCTCGCACTGGCGATCGGCGTCAGCGCCTGCGGCAGCAGCAGCGACAGCAGCTCGAGCGAAGGGGGAAGCGAAGGCGCAGGAACGATCGTCTCCAACCCCGCCAACGGCAAGGTGAGCCTCACGATCGGCTCGAAGAACTTTCCCGAACAGGAAATCCTCGGGGAAATCTATGCCCAGGGCCTGGCCGCGGCGGGGTACAAGATCAAGAGCGACCTAAGCCTCGGCTCGGAAACGGTGGCCCACCAGGCGGTCAAGTCCGGTGCGGTCTCCGGCTATCCGGAGTACGCCAGCACGGCGCTGACCTCGTTCTTCGGGCTCGAACCCGAAGAAGTGCCCTCCGACGCCAACGAAGCATGGGAAAAAGCGAACGAAGAATTCGAAAAGGAAGGCCTGGAGGCGTTCCCCCCGACCCCGTTCGCCAGCGCCAACGCGGTCGGGCTGCTGAAGACGACCGCGGAAAAGTACGGGCTGAAGGACGTCTCCGACCTCAAGGGCGTCTCCGAAAAGCTCTCGCTCTACGGCTCGCCCGAGTGCCGCGAGCGGATCGATTGCCTGGCCGGGCTCGAAAAACTGTACGGGCTGAAGTTCAAGTCCTTCCACCCGGTCGAAATCGGCCTCCGCTACACGGTCCTCGAAAAGGGACAGGCCGACCTCTCGATCCTCTTCACCACCGACCCACAGCTGGCGGCGGAGAAGGACAAGTTCGTGATCCTCGAAGACGACAAGCACGTCTTCCCGGCCGGCAACGTCATTTTCGTCACCAAGTCCTCGACCGCGAAGGGAGCCGGCCCGGACTACGAAAAGACGATCGTCGAGGTCCAGAAGGGCCTGACGCTCCCGGTGATGCAGGAGCTCGACGCCCGGGTCGAACTCGAAAAGCAGACCCCGAAGGAGGCCGCCGCGGCCTACCTCAAGTCAGCCGGCTACACCGGCTAGGACGCGGAGGCGTGGAGCGGGTGGGCCTCTCGGCTCGCCCGCTCCCGCAGCCGGGCAAAGGAGACGTGGGCGGCCCAGGCGGCGGAGAGGCCGGTGATGCCGGCCAGCAGCAGGGCGACGCGGGGGTCGTAGGCCTCCGAGAGCCAGCCGACCAGGGGCCCGCCGATCGGAGTCGAGCCGAGGAAGACGACCGAGTAGAGGGCCATCACCCGGCCGCGCATCTTCGGGGCGACCGCCAGCTGCAGGGTGGAGTTGATCGTCGCCGCGAAGGTGACCGCGGCGGCACCGAGCAGCGCCAGCACCGGGATCTCCAGCGCCAGCGAGGGCATCACGGCCGCGAGCAGCCCGGCGACCCCGAAGGCGAGGGCGCCGCCGGCGATCAGGCGCGGCCCGGTGCGGCCGTGGGCGCCGTTGACGAGGGCGCCGCCGATCGAGCCGACCGCCATCGCCGAGACCATCACCGCATAGGTCGTGGCGCCACCGCCGAAGCTGAATTTGGCCAGCAGCGGCAGCACCACCTGGAAGTTGAAGCCGAGCGTCCCGACCAGCGCCATCAGCGCCAGCGGCACCGCCAGCTCGGGGGTGGCGAGGACGTAGCGCAGGCCGGCGCGGATCGCGCCCGGCTCGCGCGGCGCGACCGGCTCCGTGTGCAGGCCGCGCGTGTCCATCCCCCAGAGGGCGACGATCATCGCCACGAAGGTGAGCGCGTTGAGGCCGAAGCAGGGGACGACGCCGAAGCCGGCGATCAGCAGCCCCGCGACCGCCGGCCCGACGATCCGCGCCATCTGCACGATCACGCTGTTGAGGCTGACCGCGTTGACGACCCGGTCGGGCCCGACCATCTCGATCACGAAGCTCTGCCGGGCCGGGTTGTCGACCGCGTTGACGGTCCCCATCGCGAAGACCGCCAGGTAGACCATCCAGGGGGTGACGACGCCGGTGGCCGCGACCGCGAAGAGGCCGACGGCGGGGATCGCCATCAGCGCCTGCGTCGTGATCAGCAGCTTCCGTTTCGGGAAGCGGTCGGCGAGCAGGCCGCCCCAGGCGCCGACCAGGAGCATCGGCAGGAACTGCAGCGCCGTGGTCAGGCCGACGGCGAGGCCGCTGCCGGTGAGGCCGAGGATCAGCCAGATCGCCGCCACCGTCTGCATCCAGGTGCCGGAGAGCGAGATCAGCTGGCCGCTGAAGTAGCGCCGGTAGTTGGGTACTTCGAGCGAGTTGAACGAGCGGCGCAGGGCGGCGCTCACGGGCGGCCGCGCCGGGCCGGCGCATCTTCACTCTCCAGCATGCCCTCGAGGATCTCCGCGGCCCGCTCCAGCGTGGCGACGTCGGCCGCCGGCATCTCCCGCATCCGCTTCGCCAGAAAGGCGTTCTTGCGCCCGCGCAGGCGCCGCAGGCGCTCGCGCCCGGCGGCGTTGACGCTGACCAGGGCGCTGCGCCCGTCGGCCGGGTCCGGCGTGCGCTCGATCAGTCCCTCGCGGTCGAGGCAGCCCAGGGTGCGGGTCACGGTCGGCCGCTGCACCCGCTCCAGCTTCGCCAGCTCGCTCGGGGTGAGCGGGCCGTGGCGATCGATCGTCGCCAGTGCGGCGGTCGAGGTCGGGGTCAGCCCCGTCGCCTCGATCGCCGCCTCCTGGCGCAGCCGCCGCGCCGTGCGCACGATCCCCAGCCGCAGCCTGGCGGCGGAGTCGGTGAGTGGGATGTCCTTGGCCTTCGGGCTCATTGATTAGCGTTGGTAATTAGTTTAGCAAACTAGTTGCCGCGAGTCGGGAGCCGCGGTCTCGGGGATCGAAGACCGCGAGCAGGGACTGGCCAGCGGCCTGATCAACACCTCGCAGCAGGTCGGCGCCGCCCTCGGCCTGGCCGCGACCCTGCTGCTGATCCGCAGCAGCGACAGCCGCGCCCACGTCGAGATCGGCGACGGCGAGGTCGGCGACGGCTGAGCGGCCTCAGGCGTCCTTGCGGCGGTGGACCTCGGTGGCCGTCGCCTGGTCGCGCGGCCTGATCACGATCTCGTCGACGTTGACGTGGGCCGGCTGGGCGACGGCCCAGCGGATCGACTCCGCGACATCCTCGGCCCGCAGTGGCTCCATGCCGGAATAGACCCTGGCGGCCGCCTCCTCGTCGCCCTCGAAGCGGACCACGGAGAACTCGGTCTCGACCATGCCCGGAGCGATCTCGGTGACGCTGACCGGCTCGCCCAGCAGCTCCAGCCGCAGCGTTTGGACGACCGCTTTCTGGGCGTGCTTGGCGGCGGTGTAGCCGGCGCCACCACGGTAGACCTCGGTGGCGGCGATGCTGGTGACGGCGACGACGTGACCGTCGCCCGACTCGATCAGGCGCGGCAGCAGGGCGCGGGTCACCCGCATCGTCCCCAGCACGTTCGCCTCGTACATCGTCCGCCACAGCTCCTCGTCGGCCGCGCCGACCGGATCGAGCCCGAGCGCGCCGCCGGCGTTGTTGACGAGCACGTCGCAGGCCGGCACCTGGGCGGCGAACCCGGCGACTGACTGCGGCTCGGTCACGTCCAGCCGGATCGCCTCGCCGCCGACCTCGGCCGCCAGCTCCTCGAGCCGCTCGAGCCGCCGAGCGCCGAGAATCACGCGATAGCCGCTCTCGGCCATCAGCCTTGCAGTGGCAGCGCCGATTCCGCTCGAGGCTCCGGTGATGACCGCGATGCGCATCGTCGTCGTGACCCTAGGGGTTCGGCACCTTCTCATGGTGCCTCCGGTAGAACTGAGCGCCATGACCGACGGTCGACAGCTCGGGCGCGAGGACAGCGGGCGGGATCCGAAGGAAGAGGCAGGCTCGCTGAGGGCGATTCGCAGCGGGCTTGCCGCTCGCGTGCGCGCCCGCTCGCCCGAAATCGAGCAAGCGTTCATCGCCCGAATTGCCGCCTCGGGGGACATGGAAATCGATGCCGAGTACCTCGTCGGCCTCCCGGCCGCGTTCCGAGAGTCGATCGACTACGCCCTGAACGCGGTCGAAGAGGGAGAGAGCTGGTCGATCGCGGTACCACCGGCCGTTGCCGCGCAAATTCGCATGCTGGCGCGAGGAGGCGCGACGCTGGAGGCGACGCTCCACGGCTATTCCGTCGTCCACAACGTGCTGTTGGAGTTCATGACCGAGGAGTTGGGACCGCTCCCCCAGGAGGCGCTCGGGCAGATGCTGAGGGTGCAGAGCCAGCAAAGCGACAAGCTGATGATGGCGTTCGCGAACGAGTACGCGAGCGAGATGGCGCGGCTGGATCGCTCCTCCGCGCAGCGACTGGCCGAGCGAGTCCAGCAGGCGCTTGCCGGAGAGCGGGTGCAAGGCGCCGAGCTCGACTACGACCTCGACGGCTGGCACCTGGGGATCGTCGCGTTGGGCGAGGCTGCCGAGTTGACGGTCCGGCGCCTGGCGGAGGAGCTTGGCTGTCGGCTCCTATCGGTGCGACGCACCCCGGAGACGCTGTGGGCCTGGCTGGGGGCACAGCGAAGCATCTCCCCATCCGAGCTCGAGCGGCTGGCGTCGGCCAGGTTCGGCGCATCCGTGTCCCTTGCCATCGGCGAGCCGCGGCAGGGCATCGACGGATGGCGGCTCACTCACCGCGAAGCCCAGACCGCGCTGGCGATCATGCTCCGCAAGCCGCAGCGACTTACCCGGTGCTCGGACGTCGTCCTGTCGGCGGCGCTGATCCGCGACGAGGAGACACGCGGGTTCCTCCTCGACGCGTACCTGGGGCCGTTGGACAAGCGCAAGGACGCCGAGGCCCTGAGGCAGACGCTGCGCTCCTACCTGGCCGTGGGTTGCAACGCGGCTTCCGCCGCGGCTTCGCTTGGTGTCGATCGGCATACGGTGCAGCGTCGCCTTGGCAAGATCGAGGAGAGCCTGGGACGCCCGCTCGACAGCTGTCGCGTCGAGCTGGAGGTGGCGCTGCGCGTCGAGGAGCTCCTGGCGTAGCTCGCCGCCATGCGCCCGTAGGTCCCATCTCCGCTCGCCGGACCGACCAGATAGGGGTGTCGCAGGCGGGCCCGGCCCTGATGAGATCCGCCGGATGGCTGAGACTGGGTTGGCAGGTTGACCGCGGCGCTATCGCCCGCCAAGAGCTTCTTCGTCGAGGTGGGCGAGATGGTGCTCCTCACTGTCAGCACGATCGTCACGGCGCTCCGGCCTCCCTATCCCTACGGGGAGGAGTTCATCGACCAGTTCCTCCGCGCTCTGCAGGTCTGCTGGTTTCCCCTCCTGGTCTCGATGATCGCCGTCAGCCTCGGCGCCCCCGGCCTACAGGCCGGGGGCTTCCTGAAACTGCTCGGCACCCTCGACCGGCTCGGCGGCTTCTTCGTCCTCACCGCGATCCGGGAGTTCGCCCCGTTCGTCACCGCGGTCGTCGTCCTCGGCGCGGCGGGCAGCGCGATCACCGCCGACCTCGGCGCCCGCAAGATCCGCGAGGAGCTGGACGCGCTCCAGGTTCTCGGCGTCGACCCGATCAAGAACCTGGTCGTGCCGCGCTTCCTGGCGCTGGTTCTGATCACCGGCCTGCTCGACATTTTCGCGATGGTCGCGGGGCTGAGCAGCGGAATAATCACCGAGCTGATCAACCACGAATCGCTCGGTGGCTTCTTTACGACCCTCTTGACCAACGCATCGATCCTCGACCTCGCCGGCTCGGTGATCAAGTGCATGCTGTTCGGCGCCATCGTCGCCGTCGTCTGCTGCTACAAGGGAATGACCGTCTGGGGGGGCGCCGCGGGGGTCGGCAAGGGGGTCAACGATGCGGTGGTGATCTCCCTGCTCGGCGTCGGCGCCCTCAACTACGTCTTCACCCAGACGCTGCTGGCGACCAACCCCCAGCTACAGACGATCCGCTGAGCAGCGCGGCCGGATCGCCGCCACGCGCCGCTCGGCGCAGCATCAGTAGCGGTAGTGATCGGGCTTGTATGGACCGTCGACGGGGATGCCGAGGTAGGACGCCTGGTCGGCGCTGAGCTCGGTGAGGCGGACGCCGAGGGCCTCGAGGTGCAGGCGGGCGACCTTCTCGTCGAGGTGCTTGGGCAGCACGTAGACCTGCTTGGCTTCGTACTGGACGCTCTTGCCGAAGAGCTCGATCTGGGCGATCACCTGGTTGGTGAAGGAGTTCGACATCACGAAGCTCGGGTGCCCGGTCGCGTTGCCGAGGTTGAGCAGGCGGCCCTCGGAGAGCAGCACGATCGAGTGGCCGTCGGCGAAGCGCCACTCATCGACCTGCGGCTTGATGTTGATCCGCTCGGCGGCGCCGCCTTCGAGCCCGGCGACGTCGATCTCGTTGTCGAAGTGGCCGATGTTGCCGACGATCGCGTTGTGCTTCATCCGCGCCATGTGGCCGGCGGTGATGATGTCCTTGTTGCCGGTGGCGGTGACGAAGATGTCAGCCGTCTCGACCACGTCGTCGAGGGTTTTCACCTCGTAGCCCTCCATCGCCGCCTGCAGCGCGCAGATCGGGTCGATCTCGGTGACGATCACACGGGCGCCCTGACCGCGCAGCGAGGAGGCGCAGCCCTTGCCGACGTCGCCGTAGCCGCAGATCACCGCGACCTTGCCGCCGATCATCACGTCGGTGCCGCGGTTGATGCCGTCGACCAGCGAGTGACGGCAGCCGTAGAGGTTGTCGAACTTCGACTTGGTGACCGAGTCGTTGACGTTGATCGCCGGGAACAGCAGCTCCCCGGCCTCGGCCAGCTGGTAGAGGCGATGGACGCCGGTCGTCGTCTCCTCGGTGACGCCCTGGATCCCCTTCCCCACCTTGGTCCAGCGCCGCGGATCCTCCTCGAGCGAGCGCTGCAGCGTTTCGAGGATGATCTTGAACTCGCCCGAATCCGCCGTCTCGGGGTCCGGAACCGCGCCGGCCTGCTCGAACTCGGTGCCCTTGTGGACCAGCAGGGTCGCGTCGCCGCCATCGTCGAGGATCATGTTCGGGCCCTCGCCGTCGGGCCACAGCAGGGCCTGCTCGGTGCACCACCAGTACTCCTCCAGGGTCTCGCCTTTCCAGGCGTAGACCGGGATCCCGGTCTCCGCGATCGCCGCGGCGGCGTGGTCCTGGGTGGAGAAGATGTTGCAGCTGGCCCAGCGCACCTCGGCGCCGAGCGCGACCAGGGTCTCGATCAGAACCGCCGTCTGGATCGTCATGTGCAGCGAGCCGGTGATCCGCGCGCCCTTCAGCGGCTGCGCCGCGGCGAACTCCTCGCGGGTCTGCATCAGGCCGGGCATCTCGACCTCGGCGAGCGCGATCTCCTTGCGCCCGAAGTCGGCGAGGCCGATGTCGGCCACCTTGTAGTCCTGCGTGGCGGTGCTGACGGTCATCGAGTAAACATCTCCTGGGTTGGTTGATTGCCCGCTCATGGTACGCAAAGGGGGTCGGCCGGGCGGCGTCGAATCAGTCCCGGTGAGCGCTGAAGCCGCAGCCAAGCCCGTCCGCTACGGGCCGGGGATGGACGCCCGCAGCACCCGCGTGGCCGAATTCCTCAACACGCCGATGCTGATCGCGGCGGCGCTGACCCTGCCGACGGTGGCGATCTCCGAGTCGCACCCGGGCGGCGCGCTGGAGAAGGTCGCGATCGCCCTCAACTGGGTCACCTGGACCGCCTTCCTGATCGAGCTGGCGGTGATGCTCGCCGTCGTCCCCGACCGCCGCGCCTGGATCCGCCACCACCCGCTCGACGTGATCATCGTCGTGCTCACCCCGCCGGTGCTGCCGGCGGGCCTGCAGAGCCTGCGCGCCCTGCGCCTGCTGCGGCTGCTCCGCCTCCTGCGCCTGGCCCAGCTCTCGCGCGAGGTCTTCTCCCTGGAGGGACTGCGCTACGCGCTGCTGCTGGCGCTGCTGACCGTGGTCGGCGGCGGCGCCCTCTTCACCGCCTTCGAGAAGCACGACCAGCACCTCAGCTTCTGGGACGGCACCTACTGGGCGATCACGACGATGACCACGCTCGGCTCGAACATCTACCCCACCACCACCGGCGGCGAGATCGTCTCGACGATCATCCTCGTCGTCGGCATCGGCTTCGTCGCCCTGCTCACCGGTGCCTTCGCCCAGCGCTTCCTCGCTCCCGAAATCGCCGCCGTCGAGGAAGAGCTGGAGGAAGAGAACCTGAGCGCAGAGGCCGTCGCCCTGCGCGAACTGCGCAGCGTCCAGGAACAGCTGCAGGCGCTCGAGATCGCCGTCGAGCGCATCGTCGACCAGCGCAGCTAGGCCTCTTTGCCCTGCTCCTCGGCGATCTTCGCCTCGAGTTCACCCATCACGCCGGGGTCGCGCAGGGTGGTCACGTCGCCCAGGGCCCGGCCTTCGGCGATGTCGCGCAGCAGCCGCCGCATGATCTTGCCGGAGCGGGTCTTGGGCAGGTCGTCGGCCCAGATGATCCGCTTCGGGCGGGCGAATTTGCCGATCCGCTCGGCGACGACGGCGCGGATGCCCTCGACCAGCTCGTCAGTGCCCTCGAGGTCGCCGTTGAGGGTGACGAAGGCGCAGATCGCCTGGCCGGTGTCCTCGTCGGCCTGGCCGATCACCGCCGCCTCGGCGACCTTCTCGTGGGCGACGATCGCCGACTCGACCTCGGCGGTGGAGAGCCGGTGGCCGGAGACGTTGACGACGTCGTCGATCCGCCCGATCACCCAGAAGTAGCCGTCGGAGTCGCGGCGGGCGGCGTCGCCGACCAGGTAGCGCTCCACCCCGAAGCGGGAAAAGTAGGTCTCGACGAAGCGGTCGTCCTCCTTGTAGAGGCCGCGCAGCATCGACGGCCACGGGCGCTCCAGGACCAGCAGCCCCTGGCCCTCGTCGATCGGCCTGCCCTCAGTCTCGTCGACGACCTCCGCCCTGACGCCGGGAAACGCCTGGGTCGCCGAGCCCGGCTTGGTCGCGGTGATCCCCGGCAGCGGCGTGATCATGATCGCGCCGGTCTCCGTCTGCCACCAGGTATCGACGATCGGGCAGCGTTCGCCGCCGATCACCTTGCGGTACCAGAGCCAGGCCTTGGGATTGATCGGCTCGCCGACCGAGCCCAGCAGTCGCAGCGAGGAGAGGTCCGACTTCGCCGGAATCTCCGCCCCCCACTTCATGAAGGTGCGGATCGCGGTCGGCGCCGCGTAGAGGATCGTCGCCCTGTAGCGCTCGATCAGCTCCCACCAGATCCCTTTGCCCGGGTAGTCCGGCGCCCCCTCCCACATCACGCTGGTGGCGCCGTTGGAGAGCGGGCCGTAGACGATGTAGGAGTGGCCGGTGACCCAGCCGACGTCGGCGGCGCACCAGTAGACGTCCTCCTCCGGCTTGAGGTCGAAGACGTAGCGATGGGTGGCGGTGACGCCGGTCATGTAGCCGCCGGTGGTGTGCAGGATCCCCTTCGGCTTCGCGGTCGAGCCGGAGGTGTAGAGGATGTAGAGCGGGTGCTCGGCCTCCATCGGCTCGGCCGGGCACTCCGGGTCGGCCGCCGCCACGACCTCGTCGTAGAAGACGTCGCGGCCCTCCCGCATCGGGCACTCGATGCCGGTGTGGCGGACGACGACGATCGTCTGCAGGGAGTCGAGCTCCCCCATCTGCTCGTCGACGCCCGGCTTGATCGGCGCCGTCTTGCCCTTGCGGCGGGCGCCGTCGACGGTGACCAGCGCCTTCGCCTGGGAGAACTCCATCCGCTCCCGCACCGACTCCGGGGAGAAGCCGCCGAAGACGACGTTGTGGGGCGCCCCGATCCGGGCGCAGGCCAGCATCGCGACGACGACCTCGGGGATCATCGGCAGGTAGATCCCGACCACGTCGCCCTTCTCGACTCCGAGGTCCTTGAGCGCGTTGGCGAAGCGCTGGACGTCGCGGTGCAGGTCGGCGTAGGTGATGTCGCGCTCCTCGCCCTCCTCGCCGCGCCAGTGGTAGGCGACCCGCTCGCCCCGGCCGGCCTCGACGTGGCGATCGAGGCACTGCGCGCTGGCATTGAGGCGCCCGTCCTCGAACCACCTGTAGAAGGGCGGGTTGGAGTCGTCGAGGGACTGGGTCGGCTCGACGTCCCAGTCGAGCAGCTCGGTCGCCTGACCCAGCCACCAGGCCTCGGGATCGGCGGCCGCCTGCTCGTAGATCTTCGGATCGCTCCAACGGGCCCTCTCGCGGAACGCGGCCGGCGGCTCGAAGCTCTCGACCTCCAGCATCGACTCCAGCTCACGCTCCAGGTCCGACGATTCCCCCTCAGTTGCCATCCGCCCTCTCCCTCCTCAGCGACCCAGCGGCTTCACCGGCAGGACGGTGCGCCCGAAGGTCGAGTTGGTGACCGCCGCGAACGATGCATACCAGGCGGCGAGCGCCGTGGCCAGCCCGAACCAGCCGCCGGCTTCGACCATCCCGGTCGATTCGTCGGCGTTGCCGATGCCGAGCAGGATGAAGGTGATCGCCAGCAGGAAGAAGACCGCGGCGATCGCGGCCGTGGTCCGCAGCGAGGCGACGAACATGTAGGTGGTGAAGATCGCCCAGGCGATCAGGTAGAGGCCGACCGCCGCGGCGACGTGCTCGGCCGGGATGTCGCCGGCGAAGAAGGTGACGAAGGCCCAGAAGGAGAGCCAGAAGCCACCGAACGAGGTGAAGGCGACGGCGCCGAAGGTGTTGCCGGTGCGGAACTCCCACATCCCCGCCAGCAGCTGCGCGATGCCACCGTAGGCGAGCGCGACGCCGAGCACCACGGGCTCGCCGGCATTGCTGACCAGGCCCGAGTTGAACATGCTGAGGATGAAGGTGGTGAGGGCGAAGGCGGCCAGGCCCAGCGGCCCGGGGTCGGCGGGTTTCCAGCCTGCCCCCACGCTCGCGGCTCCGACTTCGGCCGCCGGTTCGCGCCGCGGCGGCTCTGGCCTCGGAACAGATGCTGCCTCCATGATCGACTCCCTTTCCTCGGGTGTCCCCTGCGTCAAGGGTCAGATACCCGCAACCGCGGCGGGCAATCAGCGACGGCTCAGAAGGCGAAGATCAGCGAGCAGGTGATGCCGGCGACGATGCAGTAGATGCCGAACGGAGTGAGCCGGTTGGTCTCGAAGAAGCGCAGCAGGAACTTGACCGCGAGGTAGGTGGTGAAGGCGGCGGCGATGCCGCCGACCAGGGCCTGGCCGCGGACGCCGTCGCCGGCCGCGCCGAGCAGCGCCGGCAGCTTCAGGAAGCCGGCGGCGGCGATGATCGGCGTCGCCAGCAGGAACGAGTAGCGGGCGGCGTCGTCGTTGGAGAGGCCGGAAAGGAGCCCACCGCCCATCGTGATCCCCGAGCGCGAGATGCCCGGGATCAGCGCCAGCGCCTGCGCCGCGCCGATCCCCAGCGCCTGCTTGAAGCCGATCTTGGCGACGCGGCTGTCGACGTCGCCCTCGTAGTCGCCGGCCCGCGGCGGGCGGCGCCGGTAGCGCTCGAAGACCAGCAGCAGCACGCCGTTGATGGCGAGGAAGATCGCCGCCGACTCCGGCGAGGCGAAGAGGTCGCGCAGCTTGTGCTCGAGGGCCAGGCCGAGAATGCCGGCCGGGATCGTGCCGGCGACGATCACCCAGCCGAGCCGGGCGTCGGTGTCCCCGGGGGTGGAGCGACCGCTGACCGAGCGGCCAAGGCCGCGGAAGATCCGCATCCAGTCCTTGAGAAAGAAGAAGAAGAGAACGATCGCGGTCGCGCAGTGGGTGGCGACCAGGAACGAGAGAAAGAATTCGTCGTTCTGGTGGATGTCCCAGCCGAACAGCGACGGGAAGATCACCGCGTGCCCGAGGCTGGAGATCGGGAACGGCTCGGCGATGCCCTGGAGGGCGCCGAGGATGATCGCCTGCAGGTAGGAAATCGGTTCCATTAGGCGGCGACCCTATTCAGATTTGCCTAAAGGCGGGATGAGAATCAGTAACCGGGGGGATGGCGCGCGATGAAGCCTTCGGGCGAATCGACCAGCGAGGAGTGCCAGCGCGGGCCGGGACCGCCGACGGTGTCGAAGGCGAGGCCGGCGATCGTCATCCAGGCGTGTTCGGCGTTGGCGTAGACGGTGATCCACTTGCCCGGGCCCGGTTCGCCCCAGGTCTCGAGGCCGGTCGAGTCGAGCGGGCTTTCGAGCCAGCCGCCGCCGTGCAGGGCGAAGCTGGTCGCGCCGGAGCAGTCGTAGCCGGAGTCTTCGAAGGAGCCGTGACCACCGCCCCAGATGTAGGGCGTGGTGGCGATCGAGTTCGCGGCCGAGATCGCCGCCTGGACCGCCGCCGGCGCCGAGGCTGGAGCGCTGGCCTCGCTTTCGCTGATGAAGCCGGCGGTCTCGCCGGCGGTCAGCGGTGCCGGCACTTCGCCGGTCGGGGCCGGGCCGCCTTCGGAGGCGATCTGGTTGGAGATCGAGGCGAGGTTGCTGCTCAGCGCCGATTCGCGGCTTTCCAGCGTTTCCATCGCTTCGCGCCGTTCGGCCTGGGCCGACTTCAGTTCGGCGAAGCGGGCCTCGGCTTCGGCGCTGGCGGCGGCGACTTCGCGCTCGTTGGCGGCGACGGCGTCACGGGCGCTTTCGATCTTGGCCCGCGTCGCGGTCAGCTGGGCGACCGCGTCCTTGACCTGGTTGCGCAGCGTCTTCACCCGGCCGACGACCGAGTCGTCGTAGCTCTGGATCCGGTTCAGGTATTCGGTCTGCGCCGCCATCTGCGCGAGGTTGTCCGATTCGAGGATCGCGTTGACTACGTCGGGCGAGCCGGACTCGTAGATCGCGACCAGGCGCTCGCGCAGCACGCCCATCGCGCGGTTGAGCTGGGCGCGGACCTGCTTGAGGTGCTGCTTTTCCTTTTCGAGGGCGGCGGTGGCGCTGTCGAGTTCGCGCTGCTTTTCGGCCAGTTCGGCCTCGACCGCGGCCTGCTTGCGGCGCAGTTCGGAGACTTCGCCGATCATCGCGTTGATCGCCGTGTTCTGTTCGGCGATCGTGTCGGCGAGCGAGCTCTGGCTGGCGCGGACGTGGTCTAGCTTGCCCTGGGTCGCGTCGAGCTTTTCCCGCGGCGTCTGCGCCGGGGCGCTCGCCTCGGTCAGCGCCAGGGCGCAGAGGGCGGCCAGCAGCAGCGCCGCGAAGAGCAGCGCGCGGCGCTTGGTCGCGCCCGGATGTGTGTCGAGGAAGAAAGCCCGCATCGAATTCCACGCCGTCCCCGGTAAAGGGGTTCGGCACGGGTCGCGCAGGCTAGCGGAGAAGCCTGAAGATCATGAGGAGTTGCTAATAACTTGCAACTTCCCGTGCAAACCAGGCACTTCTGGAGGAGAAAAGCCCCCGATGTCGAGGGGGCCCGACGAGGCCGAAATCCCACGCGCGTCGTGGGAAATCGGCCCGTCGATCCGGGAGCTAGGCGAGCAGTTTGGCCTTCGCCTTGTCGAACTCCTCGGCGGTGAGGGCGCCCTTTTCCTTCAGGTCGTTGAGTTTGTGCAGTTCGTCGGCCGGGGTGCTGTGGGCCTGCTTCTGCACGTACTGGTCGAAGTGCTGTTTCGCCTCGGCCTGGGCTTTGATCGTCCTGTCGCGCATGCCGCTGCCACGGGCGATCAGGTAGATCAGCGCGGTCAGGAACGGGATGAAGACGAGGAACAGGACCCAGGCTGCCTTCGCCCAGCCCGAGAGCGCGTGGTCGCGGAAGAGGTCGGAGAGGATCGTGATCAGGATCCAGATCCAGATGACGAAGAAGAAGATCTCCAGGGTGAGGAGAAGGAGTTCTCCGAGGTTGATGTTTGCGAGCAGCAAGGTGCTTCCTTTCGGTCAATTGAGCGTCGGCGGCACGGTGCCGCAGTCTCATCCTAGGCGCTGGCAGAAGAGTGCGACGGCGACCGAGGTCGCCAGATTGAGGCTGGAGACACCCGCGCGCATCGGGATCGCGACGCGGGCGTCGGCGCGCTCGAGCAGCCCGGCGCTGATGCCGTGGCGCTCGGTGCCGAAGGCGAGCACGGCCCGGGCCGGCAGCCGCTCGGGGTGCAGGTCCTCCCCCTCGGGGTCGATCGCCAGCAGCGGCCGGTCGCTTTCCGGCAGCACCGTGACCGCGGCGACCGGGAGCGCGAAGTGCAGCCCGGCGGCACCGCGGACGGCATCCGGGTGCCAGGGGTCGTTCTCGCCGGTGGTCAGGACCGCGGCGGCATCGGCCGCGGCGGCGACGCGGATGCAGGCGCCGATATTGCCCATGTTCTTCGGCCGCTCGAGCAGGATCACCGGGGCCGGGCCGGGGCCGGCGAGCACCGCGGGCAGGTCCAGCGGCGGCCGGCGGGCGATCGCCGCCACCTGTGTGCGCGGCGGCCGCGGCAGCAGCTCGGCGAGGGTCTCGGCGTCGACCGCGTCGACCCGTCCCCTCAGCTGCCCGGCGAGGTCGGGGGCCAGTTCCAGCGCCAGCGCCTCCAGCCCGGCCGGGTCGACGGCGACCGCCTCCTCTATATCGGCGCCGAAGCGCAGCGCGTGCTTGAGGGCATGGAAGCCCTCGACGACGGTCAGCTCGGGGTCGCGCCGGGCTTTGCGGAAGCGCACCGTGAGGTCGTGGCCCATGGCGCCATCATGACTCGATCCGCGGAGCCCGGACGAGCCGGTCGCGGCCCGCGGCCTTGGCCCGGTAGAGAGCGCTGTCGGCCCGGCCGACCAGGTCCACGGCCAGCTCGGCAAAGTCCCAGCAGGCGAGCCCGGCGGAGCAGGTCTGCCCGCCCGGAGTTACGTCCCGCAGCCGCTCGACGATCTCCGCCGCAGGCGTGGGTCCTTTAGGAACGCACGACCTCGAACTGCGTCATCAGGCCGTGGTCCTCATGGTCGAACATGTGGCAGTGGATCACGTACTTGCCGGTGTAGTCGGAGAAGTGGCCGGCGAGGAGGATCCTTTCTCCCGGGTAGACGAAGAAGGTCTCCTTGAGGCAGTCTTCCCACGGCGGCGGCGGCCGGCCGTCGCGCGAGAGCAGATACCAGTCGCTGTGATGCAGGTGCATCATGTGGGCGACGCCCGTGCGGTTGACGATCTCCCAGACCTCGGTGGTGCCCAGCTTCGGGAAGGCGTCGGCACGGGCCGGGTTGAAGGTCCTGCCGTTGATCAGCCAGGTGGTCTTGAAGAGGCCGCCGATCGTGATCTCCCAGGTGTGATCGGGCCTGCCGTCGGCCCGTTTCCTCGCCGCCGTCGCCCACTCCGGCAGCGGTCGCAGCCGGCGCGGGATGCGGGTCCGGTCGGGCACCCGCTCGGAGCCGACCCGGAACTGCATCAGCGCCCCGACGTAGGCGCGCGAGCCCTCCGGGTTGCGGCCGCCGTGGGCGCCGCTGCGCAGCTCGACGGACTCGCCGCGGGCGGTGGCGAAGTCGACGATCACCTCGACCCGCTCGGCCGGCCCGATCAGGATCTCGCGCCTGCCGATCGGTTTCGGCATCAGGCCGCTGTCGCTGCCGATCTGGACCAACGTGGCGCCGTTGGAGAGCTGCAGGTTGTAGGAGCGGAACTGCGAGACGTTGAGGATCCGCAGGCGGTAGCGGCGGGCGGCGACCTGGTGATGGGGCATGAAGACGCCGTTGACGAGGATCGTCGGGGATGAGATCCCGTCGGCCGGCGGCCGCTGCCCCTTGAAGGGATCGGTGAGCTGGTTGTGGCGGTCGAAGCCGCGGTCGGTGATCATCAGCGGGATGTCGTGATCGCCGCTGGGCAGCGGCAGCGATTCCTCGACCTCGTCGTCGACGATCCACATCCCGGCCAGGCCGCGCCAGCTGTGTGGAGCGGTCCGGTCGAGGCGGTGGTCGTGGTACCACTGGAACGCGGCGCGTTCTGGGCGCCCGTCCTCGATCAGGTCATAGACGTAGGTTTTGCTCTTGCCCGGGGCGAGCAGCAGGTCGTTACCCGACTGGCGTGGCGAGAGGCCGCGGGGGATGTGGCAGAAGTAGGAGACCGGCTGGGTCTTGGTCAGGCCGCCCGGTTGGCCGTCGAACTGGGTGCGGTTGTGGCCGCCGTGCAGGTGGACCGAGAGCTCGCCGGCGGCGGCCGGCAGCTCGTGGTGGAAGGTGACCTCGGTCCGCCGGCCGGCGGGCCTGCGGACGGTCGGGCCGGGGAAGGTGCCGCCGAAGGTCCACAGCCTGGTCTTGCGACCCGGGAGGATCTGGGCCTCGGCCTCGCGGATCGGGATGCGGATGTGGGAGCCGCTCAGCTGCGGCGGAATCGGCAGCCGCGCCCGGAAGGGCACCGCGGCGAGCGCCTGCGGCGGGTCGTCGCTGAACGGCAGCAGGCCGCTGCCGCCACCCCTGAGCGGCAGCAGCGCGGCGAGCGCGCCGCCGCCCAGGGCGCCGAGGAAAGCTCGGCGCCCCAGGCGAGGCGAGGGTGAGAACCGATCGGACGTGCTGCTAGCTGGCCGGCAGGACCGTGATCTGGCCGTGCATCCAGGGATGGATCGCGCACATGAAATAGAGCGTCTGCGGAGCCGCGGTCACCTGCTGGGAGAAGTGGCCGCCCTTCTTTTCGCCGCTGAACCAGGAGTCGCCCTTCTTCGTGGTGCTGCCGGGCGTGCTCCAACCTTCGGGTCCGGCTTCGGCCGGGTTGATGCTGATCTTTTCCGTTTTCGGGTTGAACCCGTGCCAGATCGAGATCGAGAGGCAGATGTGCTTCGGGGTGAAGCAGTTCTTGCGGGCGCTGGGCGTCTTCGGAATCGAGCCTTTGGTGACCAGCGAGAAGGTGTGCGGGCCAACCTTGTGGGGGTCGGTTTCGTTGACGACTTCCAGCTGGTCGCCCTGCGTGACCGTCGCCGGGGCGACGAACTTCAGGGCGCCTTTGACTTCCTCGATGTGGACGACGGCGGTGGTGCCGGTTGCCGGCGTTTCCGCGCCCGCGACGGCGGGAGCGAAGACGGCGAGCAGAGAGGTGGCCGCCGCGACCGTCAAGACGAGATGCTTTCTCAAGAGATTCCTTTCTGCGCCCGGGCGCAAAAGATTGCGGAGATGTTGCGGGAATTTAGTGCGCACCCTGGCGCAGTTCAAGCGCTTTCGCAACCTTTTCCCTCCCTGTAGCCTGCGCGGAGAAGCCCATGGCCAGCTTTCTCCACACCTGCTACCGGATCGGCGAGATCGATCGTTCGGTCGCCTTCTACTCCAAGCTCGGCTTCGAGGAGGTGGCGCGGATGCCGATCGGCGACGAGGCGATCAACGTCTTCATGGGCCTGCCCGGCGAGGACCCTCGCCTGGAGCTGACCTACAACCACGGCGTCGACTCCTACCAGCTCGGCAGCGGCTACAACCACATCGCCCTCGCCGTCGACGACCTCGACGGCACCCTCGCGCAGCTCGCCGCCGAAGGCGTCGAGCCCGAGAAGCCGCCCTACCGCCCCGGCGGCCGCATCGAGGGCCACCGCATCTGCTTCGTCCGCGACCCGGACGGCTACCGAATCGAGCTGATCGGCGAGTAGCTAGCCGGGGCTGATGCCGCCACCGACGGCGGGCGGCGGGCCGCTCGGGGTCGGCGCAGGCGTGGGAGTCGGAGTCGGCGTGGGCGTGGGCGTCGGTTCGGCGGGTTCCCCTTCGGTTTCGGATTCCGATTCGCCTTCTTCTTCCTTCGGCCTCTTGGTGGTTTCGAAGCTTTCTTCTTCTTCGCCTTCGCCGCTCGAGGAGTAGGCGGACGAGGAGGTGTGGCCGCCGGTCAGCGCGGAGAGTTCGGGCAGGCTCGAGGGGACTTCGAATTCGGGGCATTCGCCTTCCTGCGCCGCTTCCATGAAGTTGCGCCAGATCGGGCCGGCGGTGGGGCCTCCGAAGCCGGTCGATTCGCGCGACTGCGGGTGGCCGACCCAGACCGCGGTCGAGTACTTCGGCGTGTAGCCGACGAACCAGGCGTCGGACTCGTTCTCGGAGGTACCGGTCTTACCGGCCTCGCCGGCGCAGCCGATCGAGGTGTAGCCGGCCCCGGTGCCCTGGGTGATCACGCCTTTGAGGATCCGGGTCACGTCGTAGGCCTGGCCCGGGGTGAGGACGCGGTCGCCGGCTTCGTTGTCGGCTTCGTCGACCTTGCCGTCGGGGAATTCGACCCGCTTGATCGCGGTCGGGTCGTGGTGGACGCCGCCGTTGGCGAGGGTCGCGTAGCCGTCGGCCATTTCCAGCGGCGTGACACCGACGGCGAGACCGCCGATCGCCTCGGCCGGCACCGATTCCAGCGGCGCTTCTATCCCCATCTGGTGGGCGGTGTGAGTGACGTTTTCGGAGCCGACGTCGAGGTCGAGCTGGGCGAAGACGACGTTGATCGAGTTCCAGGTGGCGCTTTCCAGCGACATCACGCCGCCGCCCTGCTCGGCGTTGTTGACCGTCCAGGAGCCGCCGCCCGGCAGCGCCAGGGTCATCGGCGAGGTGCCGTTGTAGTAGGTCGTGGCCGGGTCGATGCCCTGCTTGATCGCCGTCGTCAGCACGTAGGCCTTGAACGAGGACCCGGGCTGGCGGTGCGCCTGCCAGGCGTAGTTGAACTGTTCTTCGCTGGCGTAGCCCTTGGTCGAGGCGAGGGCGACGATTTCACCGGTGTCCGGATTGACCGAGGCGAGGCCGGCGGCGGGGCCGCCTTCGGGGTAGCAGAAGCCGCTTTCGCTGCAGGTCGCGACAGCCGCTTCCGCCTTCGCCTGCAGATCGGGGTCGATCGTCGTGTAGGCCTTGAGGCCGCCGTTGCGGACGGTGTTGATCCCGTACTTGTCGATCAGTTCCTGCTGGACCAGGTCGAAGAGGAAGGGGTCGCGGATGACCTGATACTTGTGGCCCGGTTCCAGCCCGAGCCCGGCGTGGATCGCGTCGTGGTATTCGGACTGACTGATGTAGTCCTGTTCGACCATCGTCCCCAGCACCTCGTCGCGGCGCTGCAGGGCCGCTTTGGGATCGAGGAAGGGGTTGTATTCCGAGGGCGCCTGGGGCAGGCCGGCGATCAGCGCCGCCTCGGTCAGGTTGAGGTCCTTGGCCGGTTTGCCGAAGTAGGTCTGCGCCGCCGCCTCGGCGCCCACCGCGGTCTGACCTTCGACCGTCCCGTAGGGGGCGGTGTTCAGGTAGGAGGTGAGGATCCACTGCTTCGAGTGGGCTTCGGCCAGGTCGACGGCGAGGTGGGCTTCCTTGAGCTTCCGCTTCAGGGTCTCCTGGGGGTTCTGGATGTAGAGGTTGCGGACCAGCTGCTGGGTGATCGTCGAGGCGCCCTGGACCGGCTTGCCGCCGGCGAGGATGTCCTTCCAGGCGGCCCGGGCGATCCCGGCCGGGTCGAGGGCGCCGTGGTGGAAGAAGTTCTTGTCCTCGATCGCGACCGTGGCGTCCTTGAGCGTCTGCGGCAGCGCTTTCGAGGAGACCGGCTGGCGGATGTTGTCGGAGCGGATGAACCCGATCAGGGTGCCGTCGGCGGCGTAGATCGCCGAGGAGCGCCCCTTCTGGACCGGCTTCAGGCTCGAGAGCGGCGGCGCCGAGTTGTAGATGTTCAGCGCCCAGGCGGCCGCGATCCCGCCCGCCACGGCGGCCACGGCGAACACGACGACGATCGGAATGGCGATCTTGTGCCAGCGCGACTTGGGCGGCTTGCGCCGCCTCCTGCGGATACGAGTGGCCACGACCAGCGATTGTAATAAGCGCAAGTTGCGGGCCTGGACGCCTCACCCGGCCCGCAACGCAGCTTGCCGGGCTACGCGCGCAGCTTGTAGCCCTGCGCGAAGAGGCGCAGGTTGAAGAGGAAGAGGGCCGCGGTCGCACCGGTCAGGGCCAGCAGCGAGAGCGGGATGCTGATTTCGGTGTAGCCGACGAAGCCGTAGCGGACCAGGGAGATCATGTAATAGATCGGGTTGAAGTGGATCAGGGTCTGGAACGGCTGCGGCAGCAGCGCCGCCGAGTAGAAGACGCCGCCGAGGAAGATCAGCGGCTGCAGGACGAAGGTCTGGGCGAAGGCGACGTCGTCGAACTGCTCGGCGCGGACGCCGATCAGGACCCCGAGCTGGGAGAAGAAGAAGCCGACCAGAAACAGCGAGGGGATCAGGACCGCGACGTGGTCGACCGGCAGGTCGACGAGGACCGCGGAGGCGGCGAAGGTGATCACGGCGACCAGCAGCCCGCGCACGAAGCCGCCGAGCGAGAAGGCCAGCAGCAGCTCCAGCGGCGAGGCGGGCGAGGAGAGCTGGTCGTGTATCGCCCCCTGGAACTTCTGCTGCAGGATCGAGGAGGAGTTGTTGGTGAAGGCGTTGGTCGCCCAGGCCATCATGATCAGGCCGGGGATGACGAAGAGGATGTATTCGATCCCGTGCAGTTGCTTGATCCGCGAGCCGAGGGCGGCGCCGAAGACGGTGATGTAGAGGAACGTTTCCAGCAGCGGCCCGCCCAGCGTCTGTTTCTTGATCTTCATGAAGCGGCTGACCTCACGCCGCCAGAGCGTCGCGAAGCGGATCTGCGCGGTGCTCACAGGGCCAGGCCCTCGGCCCTGGAGCGCGAGAGCTCTTTGCGTCCGACCAGGGCCAGGTAGGCGTCCTCGAGGTTGGGCACGCCGTAGCGCTCGGCCAGCTCACGGCTGCTCCCCTGGGCGGCGATCTGACCGTCGGCGATGAAGGCGATCCTGGTGCAGAGCTCCTCCGCCTCCTCCAGGTAGTGCGTGGTCAGCAGGATCGTCGTCCCTTCCTGGTTGATCTTCTGGACGTAGTGCCAGAGCTCGAGGCGCAGCTCGATGTCGACCCCGGCGGTCGGCTCGTCGAGGATCAGCAGGCGCGGCCGGTGCATCAGCGCTCGGGCCAGGATCACCCGCCGCTTCATCCCGCCGGAGAGGGTGCGGGTGCGCTCGTCGGCCTTCTCGGTGAGGGAGAAGGTGTCGATCAGCTCGCGGGTGCGCTCGCGGCGCTCGCGCTTGGGCATGCCGAAGTAGCCGGCGTGGAAGTCGAGCGTCTCCTCCACGGTCAGGAACCAGTCGAGGTTGATCTCCTGCGGCGCCAGCCCGACGGCCTGGCGAGCCTTCGCGTAGTCGTGGATCGCATCGTGGCCGAAGACCTCGATCGTGCCCCCGGTCGGCTGCGCCAGCCCGGTCGTGCAGTGGATCAGGGTCGACTTGCCGGCGCCGTTGGGGCCGAGCAGGCCGTAGACCTGACCCGGCTCGATGTCGATCGAGACCCCGCGCAGCGCCTCCACCCCGGTCGGGTAGCGCTTCGTCAGGTCCACGATGTGCAGGGCTTTCTCGCTCACGCCATCAATCTAGCCATAGGCTGCCCTCGTGCCGCAGCCCCTGCTTGCCGTCGACACCCCCTCGATGCTGTTCCGCGCCTTCTACGCGCTGCCCAGCAAGATCGTCGGCAGCGACGGCAGGCCGGTCAACGCGCTGCTCGGCTCGGCGAACCTGATCCTGCGCGAGGTCGAAATCCACCGGCCGCGCGCGGTCGCGCTCTGCTTCGGGCCCGACGCGGCCAGCTACCGGACCGAGCTCTACCCCGCCTACCACGCCAAACGCGAGGAGGAAATGCCCGACGAGCTGGCGCCCCAGTTCGAGCAGGCCCGTGAGTTCTTCGAGGCCTTCGGCTGGACCGTCGCGACCAGCGACTCGCTCGAGGCCGACGACCTGCTCGGCACCTACGCCGAACGCGAGGCCGCGGCCGGCGGCCACGCGATGCTGCTGACCGGCGACCGCGACATGTACCAGTGCGCGGCCGAGCGGGTGACCGTCCTCTACGTGCGCACCGGCGGCAAAGGCGCCGAAGAGGTCGGGCCCGACGAGGTCCGCGAGCGCTACGGCATCGGCCCCGAGCTGGTCCCCGACTTCATCGCCCTGCGCGGCGACCCCTCCGACGGGCTCCCGGGCGCCAAGGGCGTCGGCCCGAAGACGGCGGCGGAGCTGCTGCGCAAGCACGGCTCCCTGGAGGCGGTGCTCGACAACGCGATTCGCGAGCAGCGCCCGAAACTGCGCGCCGCCCTGATCGAAGCCCGCGACGACCTGCTCGCCTTCAAGGAGATCGCCACCCTGCGCGACGCCGGCGTCGACCCGCCGGCCGACCGCGCAACCGACTGGACCTCAGCCGCAACCGCCGCCCGCGAGCGCGGCATGAACCGACTAGCGGACCGGCTCGAGCAGAGCGCGGGCTAGCCCCCAGGCCGAAACGATCGCCCAGACGCCCTCGAGCAGGACGAAGCCCCACTGCTTGGAGTGAATCGCGAGCACGGCGAGGATCGCCGAGCCGACGAGATTGAGAGCCAGGTAGAGGCGCGAGTCTGGGCGCATGCGCTCGAACTGGACCGCCGCGAAGGCAGTGAGAATCAGCAGCGCGCCGATGACCTGGATCACCTGGTCCATCGCCTCAGCCTAGGGCGGCTGACTGCGGTAGTCATTTCAACCGCTATGCGAACGCAAATGGCGACCGCGGTCCCGGGAAGACGGGTAGCGTGGGTGGATGAGCTCGGCGCAGATCCCGTGGCGCGGCCCAGGGCCCGACCGTCCCGACCTGCCCCTTCCCCCCGGCCCGATGCCGCTGCGACGCGACGGCCAGACCCGCAAGCGCTGGCGTTACGTCGGCGTCTTCGCGCCGGAGCTGATGCTCTGCGCCGCCCGCGCCGAGGTCGGCCCGCTCGGCCAGTCCTTCTGGGTGATGTGGGATCGCCAGGGCCGCCGCCACGACGCCCGCACGACGCTGCGGCCGGGAAGCCGCGAGGTGACGATGGACGGGCCCGGCCTCGAGATCGACTCACCCGGCCTGCGCGCCAGCCTCCGCCTCGGCGAGATCGCGCCGATCGAAGCGATCTGCCCCAGCGGCTCCGGCTGGGGCTGGACCCGCAAGCGCGCCGGGGTGCCGATCGAGGGCACCGTCGAGGTTCCGGGCAAACGCTGGGAGGTCTCGGCCCACGGGGTCGACGACGAGTCCGCCGGCTACCACCAGCGCCACACCAGCTGGCACTGGTCCGCCGGCGTCGGCCGCGCCACCGACGGCCGCTCCCTCGCCTGGAACCTGGTCGAGGGCGTCAACGACCCGGCCGAGAACAGCGAGCGGGCGATCTGGGTCGACGGCGAGCCCGGCGAGCCTCCCCCGGTCTCCTTCCACGGCATGGACGCGATCGACCTCGGTGGCGACGAGCGTCTCGACTTCGCCACCGAGTCCCGCCACGCTCGCGACGAGAACTTCCTCCTCTTCGGCTCCCGCTACCGCCACCGCTTCGGCACCTTCTCCGGCTCCCTCGGCGACCTCACGCTCGCCGAGGGCTTCGGCGTGATGGAGCAACACGACGCCGTCTGGTGAGTGCCGCAGGGCGCAGCTAGCGGTACTCCGGGTTCGGGAAGTCAAGGCTGCAGCCGGCGTCCCAGGCGGTGCGCTGGTTGCCGTGGACGGGGATGCCACCGGCGTCCTTCAGCATCCGCGCCAGGTGCAGCATGTTCCAGGCGGCGAAGGTGGTGTTGCGGTTGGTGAAGTCGTTCTCGGGGCCGCCCGAGCCCTCGTCGAGGTAGGACGGGCCGGGGCCGGCCTCGCCGATCCAGCCCGAGTCCGCCTGCGGGGGGATCGTGTAGCCGAGGTGCTGCAGCGAGTAGAGGGTGTTCATCGCGCAGTGCTTGACGCCGTCCTCGTTGCCGGTGACGAGGCAGCCGCCGACGCGGCCGTAGTAGGCGTACTGGCCGTCCTCGTTGAGCAGGTGGGAGTTGCCGTAGAGGCGCTCGACGATCCGGGTCGCGACCGAGGACTTCTCGCCCAGCCAGATCGACATGCCGAGGACGAGGATGTCGGCGGCCATCACCCGCTCGAAGATCGCCGGCCACTCGTCCGCCTCCCAGCCGTGCTCGGTCATGTCCGGCCAGACGCCGGTGGCGATCTCGTGGTCGACGGCGCGGATGCAGTCGACCGCGACCCCGTTGCGGCGCATGATCTCCATCGTGATGTCCATCAGGCCCTGGGTGTTGGAGACCTCGGGGCTGCGCTTCAGCGTGCAGTTGATGAAGAGGGCCTTCAGGTCCGAGTAGTCGGTCTCGCTCTTCTCGCAAAGCTCGGCCTGCATATCGGTCAGCTCGGTCACTTCGTCTCTAGCCGCCGAGGCCGCCGAAGATCGCAAACGGGTTGGCGGGGCGCTCGGCGTAGGCGACCCGGCCGCTGCCCTCGACCGTCACCTTGCTGCCGGCCGGAGCCTCGCCTTCGATCCGCGTGGCCAGGGCCCTGGCGGCGTCCTCGTCGGTGGCGCCGACGACCAGGTACTTCCAGCGCCGCACGGCCGGCAGGCCCTCGGCCCCGAGCAGCTCGGCGAAGCGCCGCGCCTCAGCGTGCGAGGGCAGGTCGACGCGGACCTCGAATTCGGGCGCGCCGCTCTCCTCCAGTTGCTTGCGCTCGGCGGCGATCAGCTCGCCGTGCTCGGCGACCCTGGCCGCGTCGCTCTCGGGCAGCGGCAGCTCCGGGTCCTCCCACTCCTCCGCCGCCGGGTGCCAGTGCCGCAGGTCGGTGTCGACGGCCCAACCGTGCTCCCCGGCCAGCCTGCCGATCAGGTCGCGGGCGCTCTCGGCCTGCTTGCGGGCTTCCGTGTAGACGAAGATCCGCGAGCCGTCGCGGGAGACGATCGCGAGATCGTGGAAGGCGTCGCTGAGCTCGTGCTCGAGCTCCCGCGGGTCGAGCTTCTCGACGAGCGACCCTGCCTGGCTCTCGTCGCGGGCGTCTATCTGCAACCGCCATTCGTCGTTCATGGGCTCAACATAGAGTCTCCCGAAGATGAGCGTCGCAATCGTCACCGACAGCACCACCTACCTGCCCGAGGATCTGATCGGGCGCCGGGGCATCGAGGTGGTCAGCCTCTACGTCGGCTGGGCCGGCGACCACCGCCCCGAGCGCGACTACGACCTCGACGACTTCTACCGGCGCCTGCGCGAGGAACCAGAGCTGCCGTCCACCTCCCAGCCCTCGGTCGGGGACTTCCTCGCCTGTTACGAACCGCTCGCCGCGGCCGGCCGCGACATCGTCTCGATCCACATCGCCGGCGGCCTCTCCGGCACCTGCGAGAGCGCCCGCGAGGCGGGCCGGGTCGTCGCCGAGAAGAAGCTGCCGGGCCGGGTCGAGGTCGTCGACGGGCTGACCGGCTCCGGCGCCCTCGGTTGCCTGGTCCTGGCCGCGGCCGACGCGGCCGAGCAGGGACAGGGCCTGGAGCAGGTTGTCGAGGCGGTCGGCCGCACCCGCGATGGATTGGAGATGTGGTTCTGCCTCGACACCCTCGAGTACCTGCGCAAGGGCGGGCGCATCGGGGCCGCCCAGGCCCTGGTCGGCTCGGCGCTGAAGATCAAGCCGATCCTCACCTTCGGCACCGAGATCTCGCCGGTCGGCAAAGTCCGCACCAGGAAACGGGCGATGGAGCGGATGATCTCCTACCTGCGCGAGCTGCACGAGCGCGGGGCCGACGGCTGGATCGTCCAGCACGCCCAGTCCCCCGCCGACGCCGCGACCCTGGTCGCCGAAGGCGAAGCGATCTTCGGCACCGAGCCGCTCTTCTGCACCCAGGTCGGCCCCGTCCTCGGCGCCCACCTCGGCTCGGGGATGCTGGTCGGCGGCATCGGCTGCGCCCCCGCCGCGAGCTAGGCGGGCGCGCCGGGGCTCAGCCCTGATCGAGCTGCTTGGCGAGGCGGCGCATCGCTTTGCCGTTGGCGCGGCGGATGAAGGTGCGGGCCAGCGGCGGCACCAGCCGTTCGGATTTCGGCGCCTCGATCCAGGCCAGCTCGAAGGAGATCCTCGTGCCGCCCTCGGGCAGGCTCTCGAAGCGGTAGGTGCCGCGGGTCCGGCGCTTGCCGTTGGAGCTGATCGCCTCCTCGACGATCCGCTCCGGGGCCTCGGCCTCGAGCACCTCGAAGCGGGCGAATTCACGCGAGCCCGGGGCGCTGACCCGGGCCCGAGCCTTGGCGCCGATACCCCGCGCCGGCCCCGAGAAGCTCCAGTCCTTGAAGAGGTGGTCCATGAACCCCTCGTGGTTGGCGAGCACGTCGAGGAACTCGAAGACCTCCTCGCGGGGCTTCGAGACCGTGGTCGAGACGGTGACGGGCTTCACGGCCGCAACCCTAGTGCGGAAACCAATCGCCCGCCGGGGCGAGCGTGCGCCCACCGGGCGGCAGTTCTGGGACTCTCTTGAGTAGTGGCAAACCGGTCTCCGCGTAAGCAGCACGCGCTCGAGCTGTTCGAGGAGCTGCCGGCGCGCTACGACGAGCTGGCCGCGGCGCTGAGCTTCTTCCAGGATCCCCGCTGGCGGCGGGCGATGGTCGGGGCGGTCGGGGCGGGGGCCGAGCAGCGGGTGCTGGACGTCGCCGCCGGAACCGGGCTCGTCTCCAGGGCGCTGGTCGAGCGCTACGGCTGCCGGGTGGTGGCGCTGGACCAGAGCGCGCCGATGCTGGCCCGCGCCGGCGCCAAGCTCGCCGCCGACCCGGCGCTGGCCGAGCGGGTCGAGCTGGTCGAGGGCCAGGCTGAGGCGCTGCCCTTCGGCGACGCCGAGTTCGACCACCTCACCTTCACCTACCTGCTGCGCTACGTCGACGACCCGGCGGCGACGCTGCGCGAGCTGGCCCGGGTCGTGCGGCCCGGCGGCCGGGTCGCCTGCCTGGAGTTCTGCCTGCCGCGCGGCGTCTGGCTCTGGCCCTGGCGCCTCTACACGCGGGTCGGGCTGCCGGCGCTGGGCCGGCTCGCCTCGCGGCAGTGGTTCGAGGCCGGCCGCTTCCTCGGACCCAGCATCGAAGGCCTCTACCGCGACTACCCGCTGCAGCGCCAGCTGCGGATGTGGGAGGAGGCCGGGATCGACGGAGTGACGGCGCGGCGCATGAGCCTTGGCGGCGGCATCGTCATCTGGGGCACCGTTGGCGACTGAGCCCAGCCTCCGCCCCGCCTTCTACGCACTGCGCCCGGGCGGCTGGCGCGACCTGGTCACCGTGCTGCACCCGCCCTACACGCTCTGGCACGTCAGCAACGTGGCGATCGGGGCGGCGATGGCACCGCACATCTACGCCGGTCGCCTGGCGGCGGCGATCGCCGCCTTCTTCCTCGCGGTCGGGGTCGGGGCGCACGCCCTCGACGAGCTCCACGGCCGGCCGCTGGGCACACAGCTCTCGCGGCGCACGCTGCTGGCCCTGGCGATCGGCGGCCTCGGCGGCGCCCTGGCGATCGGCATCGCGGGGATCGTCTTCGTCTCCCCCACCCTGGCGCCGCTGGTGCTGGCCGGTGGCTTCATCGCCCCCGCCTACAACCTCGAGCTCTTCGGCGGCCGCTTCCACACCGACTTCTGGCTGGCCGCGTCCTGGGGCGGCTTCTCGGCGTTCACCGGCTGGTGGGTGAACTCGCTCGGCCTGCACTCGGTCCGCGAAGCGATCGCGGTCGCCGCCGCGGTGCTCGCCTGCTTCTTCCTCACCGTCGTCCAGCGGCGGCTCTCGACGCCGGTCCGGGAGCTGCGGCGCCGGACCCTCGCGGTCGAGGGCGAGCAGCGCCTCAGCGACGGCACGGTCCGCCGGCTCGACCGCGCGGGCCTGACCGCGCCGCTCGACGGCGCCCTGCGGGGTCTCTCGATCGCGGTGCCGCTGCTGGCCATCGCCCTCGTCGCGCTGCGGGTCTAGGTGTAGTTCCTGACCACGTTGTTCATCTCCCTTGCAGGCTGGCGGGTCGAAGCCCCAGCAACGAGAAGTCGGATGAGATGGAGCCGGATCGGCCCCCACGAGGCAGGTCACCGCATCGAGAGTCGCCTTTTGAGATCGAGGAGTGTATTTCCCT
>Ga0208356_1000060_pt1 | contig 38936 bp, 46 predicted proteins | sample NGESurshal072012_4_FD_184467 | JGI IMG/M metagenome (GOLD analysis project Ga0208356, IMG submission 184467) | Arctic peat soil microbial communities from Barrow, Alaska - NGEE Surface sample 53-1 shallow-072012 (SPAdes) | ecosystem: Environmental > Terrestrial > Soil > Wetlands > Peat ... | reverse complement strand
GCCGAGGTCGCAGCCGTCGGCCTCTTCGTCGCTACTTTCTTCGGCGGCTGCTCGGCCGCGATCTGTTCGGCCGTGATCGGCAGCACCAGTTGCGCATCGTCATTGGCGACGCGATTGATCCGTGTCGAGATCCCGTGCCAGGCGAATTCGCCGGCGGCGGGCGCGGTCAGCAGCGTCATCACCGCGTCGGCATCGTTGCTGCTACAATCCAGCCAGCGGTCGAAATCATCAGGCGCGATCGTCACCGGCACGCGGTGATGCAGGACGGCGAGATCGGGACCGGCCGGCGCGGTGACGATCGCCACGGTGTCGAGCTCCTCGCCGTTGGGGCCGATCCAGGTTTCCGCGAGCCCGGCAAGGCCGATCGGGCTTCGATCACGGCGGTGAATGAAGTGAGGCCGCTTGCGGGTGTCGGAGGCCTGCCATTCATAATAGCCGTCGGCGGGGATCAGGCAGCGCCGCCGCTTCATCGCGTTCCTGAACGCCGGTTTTTCCAGCAATGTTTCGCTGCGCGCGTTGATCAGCAAGGTAAATTGACGAGGATCCTTGACCCAGGCAGGCAGCAGGCCCCACCGCATCAGCCGAAAATGCCGGACGCCATTTTCAAGAATAACCACCGGGATCGGCTGGGTCGGCGCAATGTTGTGCCTTGGCGGGAAATTCGGCTGCTCGATATAGCCAAAAATCTGCCGCAAGGCCGCCGGCGGCGAGGTAATTACAAAGCGTCCGCACATTCTGTGGTCCAGATAGGCATCTGTTCAACACCTTTTAACCCCAAGCGTTAAAGCTAGGCCAGATGACCTCGACGGCCTCCCCACCTCCCGCGCGATCCGATCGCCCGACGCCGCGACCCGCCGGCCGCCTCCATGAGGAGGTCCGCGCGGCCCGGCTGCGCGCCGCCAACATCAATCCCCGCACCGGGCTCGCCACCGATTACCTGAATCATTTCAACGAAGCCATCATGTTGCTCGAGATGATTCCCGATCTGCCGGAATCCGCCGAGGAATTCCTGCGCTGGCATCCGCGATCCTACCGCGAGCATTTCATGGCCTCGAATTTCAGGGCGCGCGAGCTCGCCATCGAGGCCTATGACTCGGCCGACTCCAGCATCCGCGCCGAGTTCGACAACATCACCAGCGCCATGATCTCCATTCTCACCGCCGTGAGCGCCGCCATACGCGGCGTCGGCCAGGACAGGACCCGCGCCGAACTCGCCGAGCAGGCCACCGGCTGGATGAAGCCGCTGATCGCGCTGGCCGGCAGCATCATCAATGGCGGCTCCGAAGCCGACGTCGAGACCATCATGGCGAGCGGGTGAGCGCCGTGGCAACGCCGGTCCCGCCGTCGCACCCCCAACTCGCCGTCAGCGGCGCGATCTTTCGCGACGGCCGCATCCTGCTGGTGCGTCGGGCGCGCTCGCCGGCCAACGGCTTCTATTCCCTGCCCGGCGGCCGTGTCGAATTCGGCGAGTCGCTGCACACAGCCCTGCATCGTGAGATCGACGAGGAAACCGGGCTGAAGATCGAGATTGTCGGGCTCGCCGGATGGCGTGAGGTGCTGCCGGAAACCTCTCGCGGCGGGCATTACCTGATCATGTCATTTGCGGCACGCTGGATTGGCGGGGAACCGGTCCTCAACGACGAGCTCGACGATTTCAAATGGCTTGCGCCCGGCGCATTCGGCGATCTCAAGCTCACCGGCGGCCTCGAGGAGGTCGTTGCGGCGGCGTGGCGCCTGATCCGTAGCTAAAGCCCGGTTCTGATTGAATCAGAACCGGGCTTTAGTTTCTTGTTTTGACGCGTTTTCTTCACGCGAACCGGGACCCACTTCGCTTGAAAACGCTATAGCCGGCAGGCTTCCGCGCCTTGCTTCCAGCGCATTGAAAAGGCATACCCTGCCGGTCCCGGACCGATCATGCGCAAGAAATTTCTGGCCGCTCTCATCTTCCTGTCGGCGTGCAGTCTTGGCCTGGCGCGGGCCGAGGACGCGCCTGCGCCCTTCGACGGCGACCTGCAGCGGCTGGCCGAAATCCTCGGCACCCTGCACTATTTGCGTGGCATTTGCGGCGCCAATGAAGGCCTGAAATGGCGCAACGAAATGCAGGCCCTGATCGACGCCGAAACCCCCTCGGGCGACCGCCGCGCGCGGATGATCGCGGGCTTCAACCGCGGTTATAACGGATTCCAGCAGACTTACCGCACCTGCACCCCGGCCGCCGCGGTCGCGATCCGCCGCTATATCGAGGAAGGCTCGAAGATCTCGCGCGACCTGACCGCCCGTTACGCCAACTAGCGAGTTTTAGTACCTGCGGGCTGCCGCCAATACCTCGTCAAATAACGAAAGCGCCGTTAACCTTTCCTAAAGATGTGGCCTAGGCGGAACAGCCCTGCATGCTACACCTCGGGCATTCGGCGCGGCCCACCTGGGGTGGCGCCCCCAGCCTGTTGAGTTTCATGAGCCATTCAGCGTCCTTCACTACCGCCCGCGATCCGCTGCCGGATCATGAACAGAAGCAGGCCGCGCTCAGCTATCTCAACGAAGCCTGGGCCGAGGCGCGGCACGACGGCGTGGATGGCGACTGCCTGGCGCAGGCGAGCCTGTTCGCAGCGCTCGCCGAACTGGTCGGAACCTACGGCGAAGACGCCGTGGCGAAATTCGCCGAAGGCCTGTCCGACCGCGTCCGCACCGGTGAATTCTCGATCTCGCTGGCCAAGCAGTAGAGGCCTCGTCAAGGCGAATTCGTAGCCCGGATGCAGCGCAGCGAAATCCGGGGCCATCCCATCCGCATCGCGATTCCCGGATTGCGCTGCGCTCCATCGGGGCTACGACCTGTCGTCAAGGCCGCAGCGTCTCCAGGAAACGCACCGGCTCGCCGGTCGCTGGCGTGGCCAGTTCGCCCTGCCACATCACGCGGCGGCCGCGCACGACGGTGCCGACCGGCCAGCCGGTGACGCGCAGGCCGTCATAGGGCGTCCAGCCTGCACGCGAGGCGATCCATTTGTCGGTGATGGTTTCGCTGCGCTTGAGGTCGACCACGGTGAAGTCGGCATCATAGCCCGCCGCGATCCGGCCCTTGCAGGCGATGTTGTACAACCTTGCGGGGCCGGCGCTGGTGAGATCGACGAATCTGGCCAGCGACAACCGGCCGGCATTGACGTGATCGAGCATCAGCGGCACCAGCGTCTGCACGCCGGTCATGCCCGAGGGCGACGCCGGATAGGTTTTTGCCTTTTCCTCCAGCGTATGCGGGGCGTGGTCGGAACCGAGCACGTCGACAATACCTTGCGCGATGCCGCGCCAGATGCCGTCGCGATGATCAGCCGATCGCACCGGCGGATTCATCTGCGCACGGGTGCCGAGCCGCTGATAGCATTGGGGCGCGACCAGCGTGAGGTGATGCGGGGTCGCCTCGCAGGAGGCGACATCCTTGTGATCCCGGAGGAACTCGATCTCCTCTTTGGTCGAAATATGCAGCACGTGAATCCGCTTGCCGGTCTCATGGGCGAGCTTGACCAGGCGCCGGGTTGCGAGCAGTGCCGCGGTCTCGTCGCGCCATATCGGATGCGAGCGCGGATCGCCTTCGACGCGCAGCCCCTTGCGGTCGTTGAGGCGGTATTCGTCTTCGGCATGAAAGGCGGCGCGGCGACGAATCACCTCGAAAATCCGCCGCAGGCTTTCGTCGTCCTCGACCAGCAGCGCGCCGGTGGACGAGCCGATGAACACCTTGACGCCGGCGCAGCCGGGCGCGCGCTCCAGTTCCGGCAAATCCTGCACATTCTCGCGGGTGCCGCCGATGAAGAACGCGAAATCGCAGTGCATGCGGTGGCGGCCACGCGTCACCTTGTCGGTGAAGGTCGGCTCATCGACGGTCAGGGGATTGGTGTTGGGCATCTCGAATACTGCCGTCACGCCGCCCATCACCGCGCTGCGCGAGCCGGTTTCGAGATCCTCCTTGTGGGTCAGGCCCGGCTCGCGAAAATGCACCTGGGTGTCGATCACGCCCGGCAAAATATGCAGGCCCTTGCAGTCGATCATTTCGGCCGCCGAAGCCCCGGAAAGCGTGCCGATTTCGGCGATCCGGCCACCGATCAGGCCGATGTCGCGCACGCCCTCGCCGTCCTGATTGACCACGGTGCCGGATGTTAGAATGGTATCAAATCGTGGGCTCATCGGTCCTCGATAACAGCTTTTCAATGCCGCGCGGGCCTTGTTCGGGCTAGCTTAGCGCCTTACGTTGCCATGGGATATCCGCCGCAGACATTTTCCCGGGTTCAAAGAGGATTCCACAAAGCCGTGCCAACCATGAAAGCAGCACTTCTTCCGGACCGGGGCGTAGTGAAGGTCGACGGCGAGGACGCCCGCAACTTTCTCAACGGCCTCGTCACAACCGACCTGATGCGGCTTGGTCCAGGCCTTGGCCGCTTCGGTGCATTACTGACCCCCCAGGGCAAGATCACCACCGATTTTCTCATTACCGAAGCCCCGGCCGGCGATGGCGGCGGCTTCCTGATCGACGTCCCGCGCGCGCTGGCGCAAGGTCTCGCCAGTAAGCTCGGCTTCTACAAGCTCCGCGCCAAGGTCGCAGTCGAAAATCTCTCCGACAGCCTCGGCGTGATGGCGGCCTGGGATGGCGAGCCCACCATGAAACCCGATCTGGCGTTCGCCGATCCGCGTCATGCGGCGCTCGGCTGGCGGATCCTGACGCCGCAAGAGCTCGCGCAAAAGGTCGCTGACCTGATCGACGCAGAACTGGTCGACAGCGCAGCCTATGACGCGCATCGAATTGCCTTTGGCGTGCCGCGCGGCGGCCTTGACTTCATCTATGGCGACGCGTTTCCGCACGAAACCAACATGGACCGCCTGCACGGAGTCGATTTCGACAAGGGATGCTATGTCGGACAGGAGGTGGTGTCGCGGATGCAGCATCGCGGCACCGCGCGCACCCGCGCGGTGCGGATCGTACTCGACGGCCCTGCGCCGGAAGCGGGCACCCCCATTGTCGCGGGCGGCAAGCCGGTGGGCACGATGGGTTCGTCGGCCGCCGGAGCTGGCCTCGCGCTGATCAGGATCGATCGGGTCGCCGACGCGCTGGCTGCCGGTATGGCGCTGAGTTCAGGCGGTCTGGCCGTTCGTCTCGCCGAGCCGGACGCGTTAGGGACCCCACCGAAGCAGACGGTGGCATGACAAGGTCGGCGCGCCTGCATGAAGACGGCCTGACGCGGTGTCCGTGGCCCGGCGAAGATGCGTTTTATGTGGCCTATCACGATATCGAATGGGGCGTGCCGGAATATGACGACCGCGCGCTGTACGAAAAGCTGATCCTAGACGGCTTCCAAGCCGGGCTGTCCTGGATCACGATCCTGCGCAAGCGCGACAATTTCCGCCGCGCCTTTGACGATTTCCGTCCCGAGAAGATCGCGCGCTACAACGCCAAGAAGATTCACGCGCTGATGAACGATATCGGCATCGTCCGCAATCGCGCCAAGATCGAGGGCGCGGTCGCCAGCGCGAAATCCTATCTGAAGATCATGGAAGACGGCCCGGGCTTCTCGAAGTTCATGTGGGGTTTCGTCGACGGCAGGCCGAAGGTCAACCATTTCAAGACCACAGCCAGCGTGCCGGCCTCGACGCCGGTCTCGATCAAGATGTCGAAGGAACTGGCGGCCCGCGGCCTCAAATTTGTCGGCCCGACCATTGTCTACGCCTTCATGCAGGCGACCGGCATGGTCAACGACCATCTGGTCAGCTGCTTCTGCCATGAAACCTGCGGCGCAAAACACCGCGGACCGCGTCTCAAAGCCAAATGACGGCGAGAAAGAAGCTGGCCGCGCCCGAAGCGTCCGCCCGCGTCTGGCAGCGGATGTTGTCGGGACGGCGGCTCGACCTGCTCGACCCTTCGCCGCTGGATATCGAGATTGCCGATATTGCCCACGGGCTGGCACGCGTCGCGCGCTGGAACGGACAGACCCGCGGGGCGCATATTTTTTCGGTAGCGCAGCACACGCTGCTGGTCGAAGCGGTCATGCGCGAGCAGGCGCCGCGGGTCGATGTCAGCCTGCGGCTCGCGGCGCTGCTGCACGACGCGCCGGAATATGTCATCGGCGACATGATCTCGCCGTTCAAGGCCGTGCTGGGCGGCGACTACAAGGCGGTGGAAAAGCGGCTACTCGCGGCCATCCATGTCCGCTTCGGATTGCCGCCGGTGCTGGCCGACGGGATCACCGAGCAGATCAAGGCCGCCGACCGCGGCGCAGCCTATCTCGAGGCGACCGAGCTTGCGGGCTTTGCGGGAGCGGAAGCGAAACGCCTGTTCGGCCGCGATCCGGTTTTGCCGGCCGCCACCCGGCAGGACTATTTGACGCCCTGGCCCGCGGTCAAGGCCGAAAAGCGGTTGCTGGCGCGGTTCAAGGCCCTGCACGGGTAGACGGCGCGCCCTGAAGCTGCTTTCGCCGCCATGCCCCCGGGCCTATAGTCCTGCTGATCAAGGATTGCCATGATTCACGTTTGTTCGCTCGCCGCACTTCCCGATACCGTCAAGGCCACGGGTGCCAGCCATGTCCTCACCGTCATGGCCAAGGTCGATCAGGTCCGGCGGCCGGAATCGGTGCTTGAGGCCAATCATCTGAAAGTGGCGGTCGACGACATCACCGAAGCGATCGACGGTTTCGTCGCGCCCTCGGATGTCCATATCGAACAGGTCCTGAATTTCGTGCGCGGCTGGGACCGCAGCGCGCCGCTGGTGGTGCACTGCTACGCCGGCATCAGCCGCTCGACCGCGAGCGCCTTTGCGGCTGCCTGCGCGCTGAACCCGCACCGGGACGAGATCGCGATCGCGCGGCAGATCCGGGCCGCCTCCCCGATCGCGGCACCCAACCGGCTGATCGTCAGCCTCGCGGACAAGGCACTGCGGCGGCAGGGCAGGATGCTGCGCGCGCTAGACGAAATGGGTCCGGGCAGCATGATGGCCGAAGGCCGCCCGTTCCGCGTCGAACTCGACTAGGGCGTTTCCGGGTTCACACGAATCATTGTTGCTCCTTCGAGGCCTCGTGGTTCGAGACGCGTGGCGTTGCCACGCTCCTCACCATGAGGGTCGAAGTCCTCATCCAGAGGAGCATCGAGAAGCGATGCGTCTCGAAGGATGAAGCCATTGAGGTGGAAATTGCGCTGGGCTGCCGATCAGTCCGTCGAGCGGCGCAGTTCCGATGCGCCTTCCGGTTTCGCCGGTTCGGATTTGATCGGCTCGATCTTGGCGCTGTCGACCCGCGGGGTTTCCACCCGCGCGGAAACCTCGGTTCGCGATGCGTCGGCGGACTGCTCCGGCCGGTGCAGCGATCGCGGGCGCGCCACCGCGCGCGCCAACAGCATCTGCGCCGCTCCCTGGTGATGGAAGTCGCAATAGGCGAAGCCCAGGCCCGAAACCGATCCGCGGAAGCTGCGCTCGTCCTTCTTGTCGAGATTGAAGCAAGGTTCGAACGGAAGGCCCTTGATCGACGCGCAGACGGCGTGGCCGCGAACCTGAATCGTGTTGCCGGGCAGCCGGATGTGACGTATCGGGCCGGAGCCGCTGAATTGCACGGAACCGGCTGCGCTCAAATCATCGAGAATGCGGCCTGCGCCGCGAGTGCCGTCGAAACAGGTGAACGCGAACACCTTGCCGACCACGAACCTGCGAGCCTCGTCGGCATTCATCATCCCGCCCAGCGCGGGCGCAATCATCGCTCCGGCCGCGACGGTCCCCAACACAAAACGCGCAAGCATGCTGCAACTCCAACTCACCGAGCAGGGGTATCGGCTCTATGGCCGCTTTACCCGCTGCTTACCATACCAACCGTGGCAATTTGGAGCAGGTTGGTTGGTAAAGTCTGAACGCGTCAGACAATTTTTACCACGATGCGGCCGCGAACCTGCCCGGCAAGGATTTTGGCGCCCGCGCCGATCACCTCGCCGAGCGCAATTTCATGAGTAATTTCAGTTAGTTTTGCCCGATCCAAATCACCGGCGAGGCGGCTCCAGGCGGTCCTGCGCAGCTCGATCGGGCACATCACGGATTCGATGCCGAGAAGGCACACACCGCGCAAAATAAACGGCGCCACCGACGACGGCAGGTCCATGCCGCCGGCGAGGCCGCAGGCGGCCACCGCGCCGCCATACTTTGTCATCGAAAGCATGCTGGCCAGCGTAGTCGAGCCGACGCTGTCGATCCCTCCCGCCCAGCGCTCCTTGGCCAGCGGCTTGGCCGGCCCGGACAGTTCGGCGCGATCGATCACCTCGGCGGCGCCGAGACTTTTCAAATAGTCGGCCTCGGTCATCCGCCCGGTCGACGCGATGACGTGATAGCCGAGTTTCGAAAGCACCGCGGTTGCGACCGAGCCGACACCACCCGCGGCGCCGCTGACCACGATCGGTCCGCTCGCCGACCTCACACCCTGCTTTTCCAAAGCAAGCACCGACAGCATCGCGGTGTAGCCGGCGGTGCCGATGGCCATCGCCTCGCGGGTCGACATGCCTTCCGGCAGCCGCACCAGCCAGTCGCCGCTGACGCGGGCCTTCTCGGCGTAAGCGCCGAGATGGGTCTCGCCCATGCCCCAGCCGTTGCAGATCACCCTGTCGCCGGCTTTCCACTGCGGATGCGAGGACTGTTCGACGCTGCCGGCGAAGTCGATGCCGGCGATCATTGGAAAGCGCCGCACCACCGGCGCCTTGCCGGTGACGGCGAGGCCATCCTTGTAGTTCAGCGTCGACCACTCGACCCGCACCGTAACGTCGCCTTCCATCAATTCGGCTTCGTCGAATTGCGTGAGCGCGACGGTGGTGCCTTTTTCCGCCTTGTCTATTCTGATCGCCTTGAATGTCGCCAACGCCTCATCCCCTAGGGTGATTGATCGGATTTCCCAAGATTGAACGGATCAGGCCGGTTGCGCAACCGGGCGCCCGACCGGCGCCTCGACAATTGGCAGGTTGATCAGCGCCGACACCAGGCCGAGCAGCACCGACAGCCACCAGATCGGCGTGTACGAACCGAACTTCTCGAACACGATTCCGCCGAGCAGCACGCCCAGGAAACTGCCGAGCTGATGGCTGAAGAAGGCGAAGCCGTAGAGCGTCGCGAGCCAGCGCGTGCCGAACATCAGGGCGACCAGGCTTGAGGTCGGCGGCACGGTCGAGAGCCAGGTCAAGCCGGTGACGAGACCGAATGCGATCGCGGAGAACGTCGTGATCGGGAACGAGATAAACGCCACGATCGATATCACGCGGATCAGATAGATCATCGACAGGATGTAGCGCTTCGGAACCTGGTTCTGCAGCCATCCGACCCCGAGCGAACCTATGATATTGAACAGCCCGATGGTGGCGATCACCCAGCCGCCGGTCTGAACCGGCAGGCCGCGATCGACCAGATAGGCCGGCAGATGCACGCTAATGAACGCGAGTTGAAATCCGCAGGTAAAGAAGCCCGACACCAGCAACACGTAGGAGCGATGACCGAACGCCTCGGCAAGCGCATGCTTGAAGGTCTGCTGTTCTGCCACCGCGGCGGGACTCGACGTCGATGCGGGCGTTGCCAGCGCCAGCGACAGCGGCACCACCAGCAGCATCAGGCAGGCGAACACCGTCAAAGTCGGTTGCCAGCCAAAATTGTCCAGCAGTGCGACGCCAAACGGGGCAAACAGGAATTGCCCGAATGACCCTGCCGCGGTGCCGGCGCCGAGCGCCATGCCGCGCCATTGCGGCGGCACCAATTTTCCGAACGCCGACAGCACGAGGTTGAACGAACTGCCGGACAAGCCGAAGCCGATCAACACGCCGGCGCTGAGATTGAGCGACAGCGGCGTCGCCGCGTAACGCATCGTGACCAGGCCCATGGCATAGAGCAGCGCGCCGACGCAGATCACGCGCAACGAGCCGAATCGGTCGGCGATCGCGCCCGCGATCGGCTGACCGAGACCCCACAGCAGGTTCTGGATCGCCAGCGCCAGGCCGAACACGTCGCGGCCCCACGAAAATTCGCGGCTCATCGGCTGCATGAAAAAGCCGAACGTGGAGCGCGGGCCAAACGTCAGCATGCCGATCAGGCAACCGCAAATCACAATCACCAATGGCGTGCGCCATGTCGCAGCGGCGGAAACCGGAGGCGAATCGCCCTCAGTCGCACTCATGCACTTCCTCGATTCCCGCTGCGATCACAAAAAATCCCGAACGCGAGGCGCCCCCAGCGCAGGTCCTTGCGCGATGTTAATGCATTCGCATCCAAATCCCAACCGCGATCGGACAAAACCATGCGCTGCAATGCAGCGTTGCGAATTGGGCCGGGCGGCCGGCACGCCTCTCGCCATTCGGGATCCGCCGGTACTGCGCGCTATACCGTTTTCCGGCTGGGTCGAATCATGACCGCGCATTCAGGGGGGCCTCGTGGTTCGAGACGCGTGGCGTTGCCACGCTTCTCACCATGAGGGTCGAAGTCCTCATCCAGAGGAGCGCGCTTGGGCGCGTCTCGAAGGATGAAGTCGCGGTGCTGGAATGGTGTAGTCTAGCGTCGCACCGTCGTTTCCGACAGCTCGGCCGTGCTCTTGGCGGCTTCGGTCAGTTCCGCCGAGATCTCGGCGGTTTCCGCCGGCGATCCCCAGCTCGGCGCGTCGCTGCCGTCACCCCATGCCTTCGGCCGGTAGAAGGTATGTACGCCGAACCTGTACATCTTCTTCATTTCGCTGACCCAGGACGGATGCACCCAATAGGCATGGTAGTGCGTCGACTTGCCGACTTCCGGCAGCCAGAGCTGGCCGTCGAGCATCGCCTTGGCGATCTTGCTGGCGCGGTCCCACATATCGGGTTCGCGGACCACGTCGGCGACATTGTCGCAGGCGAAGGTGAACTGGCACGCCATGTGACGGTTCTTGTTCTGGTAGACCACGCCGCAGACCGTGGTGGGATAGAAACCGGAGAAGGCGCGGTTCATGACCACCTGCGCCACCGCGATCTGGCCGCGCACGGCTTCGCCGCGGGCTTCGAAATAAACCGCCTCGGCAAGACATTTTTCCGATTTGGCGCGGAGCTTGGCGTCGAACAGGCCGAGCCGTTCGGCCGGCGTCATCGTGTGCTGGTTGCCGGTATTGACCTCGCCCTTGGCGGCGATGCTTTCGCCGCTCGCACCCGCTCTGGATGCCTGGTCTGAGGCCGCGGGCAACGATGCCGTGTTTTTCATGTCGGGGTCGGCGGCACCGGGCATCACGACGATCGGTTCTTCACCGGGCTGCCAGCGTTCCATGCTCTCCGCGGGGGCGCCAAGCGAGGCGGTTCCGAAAAACAGGCTCGCGGTCTGCACCGAGAAGCCGTCGCGCGAAGGCTGGGATTCAAGCGGAACCGATTCGGCATCCGGGCCGGCCTTCAGGTCGTCGAGGGGCTGGGCCTCGAGCGACAGTGAGACATCGTATTGAGGAAGCGGCGGCGCGCTCAGCGCCTCCTGCAATTCGGGATCAAGCGGCAGCCGGTCGCCCGGTGCGGCCGCAGCGGTTTTCGCACCGACCACCGAGGCATTGGACGACGACGGATCTTCCAGCGCGGGCGCCGTGTTTGCCGGCGGGAACTTGGCAAGTCGATCGCCCTTGAGCGTGCGGTCGACCTTCGGGAAATCGGAGGCCTGGTAGCGCGGCTTCGGCTGCACCAGCGGATTGCGCGTCACCGCCCCGGCAATGCCGATGCCCTGATTGTCGAGGCTCGCCAACCGGTAGGCCGCGCTCAGCGGCGACGACGTCCCGATCGGACGGCCAAAGCTGTAGGTGGCGACCTGAATGGAACTGACCGCGGAGAATACCCGCTTCTGCCAGCGTTCGGCGACGCCGGGCTGCCGCGCCAGCAGCGATGCGATATCCTGATAGCCGGCTTCGGTCGGGGCCAATGCAAAGATGCAAAGACCAAGGCCGAAGAACGCGAAACGCGCGCCCTTCGGCCGGTTACGCAACTCTAACATCGCAACGCTCACGCAACGCATACACACGCGACCGAACTTCAGTACATCCGTGCAATTCGATCTTTTTTGTTGTTATCGAATTTAGGTTGCGAGGGAGTTAATCGGTGATGCACCGCCGCTACACGCAAGGACTGGCTGGATTTGCGTCCCCGGTATCGAAAGCCTTGGTAAACAGCGGCTCGAGCAGACTGGTAAATATCGCGTCAATAAAAATGGTGAAGGAAGTCTGTCATTCCGGGTTCGCGCTAACGCGCGCCCCGGAATGACGTCACGCACGGCTGATTGTCTTGCCGAGGGCGGCCTGCGCCGCGGCGAGCCGCGCGATCGGTACGCGGTAGGGTGAACAGGAAACGTAGTCGAGGCCGATCTCATGACAGAACGCGACCGAGGCCGGATCGCCGCCATGCTCGCCGCAAATCCCGACCTTGAGATCGGGCCGGGTCTTGCGGCCTCGCGCCACGCCGATCTTGACGAGTTCGCCGACGCCGTCGCGATCGACCGAGATGAAAGGATCGATTTCCAGGATGCCCTTGGCGATATAGGTGCCGAGAAACCCCGCAGCGTCGTCGCGGCTGATGCCGTAGGTGGTCTGGGTCAGGTCGTTGGTGCCGAACGAAAAGAACTCCGCGGTTTTGGCGACATCGCCCGCCAGCAGGCAGGCGCGCGGCAGTTCGATCATGGTGCCGACCTGATAGCTCAGTTTGGCGCCGGTCTCCTTCATCACCGCTTGCGCAATGGCGTCGATCCGCGCCTTGACCAGGTCGAATTCCATCTTGGTCGCGATCAGCGGCACCATCACCTCGAGGCCGACGGCCTTGCCGGTGCGTTTTCCGGCTTCGACCGCGGCTTCGAAGATCGCACGCGACTGCATCTCGGCGATTTCCGGATAGGCAATCGCGAGCCGGCAGCCGCGGAAGCCGAGCATCGGGTTGAATTCGGCGAGGTCGCGGGCGCGATCCGCCAGTCGCCGCGGATCGGTGTTCATGGCACGCGCGACTTCCTCGATCTCGGCCTGGGTGTGCGGCAGGAATTCATGCAGCGGCGGATCGAGCAGCCGGATCGTCACCGGCAGGCCCTTCATGATCTCGAACAGCTCGACGAAATCCGCGCGCTGCATTGGCAGCAGTTTTGACAGCGCGGCGCGGCGGGCCTGTTCGTCCTCGGCCAGAATCATCTCGCGCACGGTGCGGATGCGGGTTTCCTCGAAGAACATGTGCTCGGTGCGGCACAGCCCGATGCCCTCGGCCCCGAACTTGATCGCGGTGCGCGCGTCGTCCGGGGTATCGCCGTTGACGCGAACGCCAAGCTTGCGAACCTGATCGGCCCAGCTCATCAACGTGCCGAACTCGCCTGACATTTCCGGCTCGATCATCGGCATCCGCCCGGCCAGCACCTGGCCCAGCGATCCGTCGATGGTGATGACGTCGCCGGTCTTGAAGGTGCGCGAGCCGATGCTCATGGTGCCGCGGCCGTAGTCGACGCGGACCGTGCCGCAGCCGGAGACGCAGGGCTTGCCCATGCCGCGCGCCACCACGGCGGCGTGCGAGGTCATGCCGCCGCGCGTGGTCAGAATGCCTTCGGCGGCGTGCATGCCGTGAATGTCTTCGGGGCTGGTCTCGATCCGCACCAGAATGACCTTGCGGCCGTCGGCCTGCAGTTTCGCAGCCTCGTCGGAGGAGAACACGATTTCGCCGGCGGCGGCGCCCGGCGAAGCCGGCAGGCCGGTGGCGATGACGTCGCGCTTGGCGTTGGGATCGATGGTCGGATGCAGCAACTGATCGAGCGAAGCCGGATCGATGCGCGATACCGCGTCCTTCCTGGAGATCAGGCCTTCATTGGCGAGTTCGACGGCGATGCGTAGCGCCGCCTTGGCGGTGCGCTTGCCGCTGCGGGTCTGCAGCATCCACAGTTTGCCCTGCTCGACCGTGAATTCCATGTCCTGCATGTCGCGGTAATGCTTCTCGAGCAGCGTGTAGATCCGCGTCAGCTCCCTGAAGGCATCGGGCATTGCGGTTTCCATCGAGGCCTTGTCGGAGCCGGATTCCTGGCGCGCATATTCGGTGATGTCCTGCGGCGTGCGGATACCCGCCACCACGTCCTCGCCCTGCGCGTTGATCAGGAATTCGCCGTACAGCTTGCTGTCGCCGGTCGAGGGATTGCGCGTGAAGGCAACGCCGGTCGCCGAACTCTCGCCCATGTTGCCGAACACCATCGCCTGCACGTTGACCGCGGTGCCCCAGGATTCCGGAATGTCGTGCAGCCGACGGTAGGTCACCGCGCGTGCGTTCATCCAGGACGAAAACACCGCGCCGATCGCGCCCCACAGCTGGTCGTGCGGATCCTGCGGGAAATCCTTGCCGGTTTCGCGCGCCACCGCCTCCTTGTAGCGGCCGACCAGGTCGACCCAGTCGTCGCCGCTGAGGTCGGTGTCGAGCGTATAGCCCTGGCTGTCCTTGAAAGTATCGAGGATGTCCTCGAAATGATGGTGCTCGAAGCCCAGCACCACGTCCGAATACATGGTGATGAAGCGGCGATAGCTGTCATAGGCGAAGCGGCGATCACCGGACATCTCGGCCAGCGCCTCCACGGTCCTGTCGTTGAGCCCGAGATTGAGCACGGTGTCCATCATGCCCGGCATCGAGGCCCGTCCGCCGGACCGCACCGACACCAGCAGCGGATTTTTGGCATCGCCGAACGCCTTGCCGGCGAGCTTGCCGACATGGTTCAGCGCCTTTTCGACCTGCGCCTTCAATTCCTTCGGATAGGCTTTGTCGTGGGCGTAAAAATACGTGCATACCGAAGTCGGAATGGTGAAGCCCGGAGGCACCGGCAGGCCGAGATTGGCCATCTCGGCAAGGTTGGCGCCCTTGCCGCCCAGCAAATCGCGCAGGCCCGCTTTGCCTTCCGCCTTGCCGTCGCCGAACGTGAACACCCATTTGCCGGACTTGACGGCTTCGGCCGCTCCCTTGCCTGCAGCGGTTTTGCCGGCCGGCTTCGGCGCCGGCTTGGCAGCGCTCTTTTGCAGCGCCTTGCGGGCGCGGGCCGGCGGCGCCTTGGCCCGGGCCGGTACGGATGACTTTGATTTCGCTGAGACTTTTTTGGTCTTCGCTACGGCTTTGGCCATGACTTGCAATCAATCCGCGAGAGGAGATGGAGGTGGGCGCCTTACACCACTTTGGACGGTTCCGCGCAAGGCGCGAGGGCTGGTCTCGAGCCTACATGTGCAGCCATCGCAGCAGCCCGAGGCCGATCAGGCCGTTCAGGATCAGGAAGATCGCGACCACGAGGTTGAGCAGCCGTGGCATGACCAGAATGAGCAGGCCCGCAATCACAGACATGATGGGTGAAATGTGGGCAACGGTGAGTGTCATATGAAAAGCCTCCGCTATGGCGCTTGGGGGAGATTTCGAATCGAGGCTGTCATTTTAACGGCTATGACGGCTCCACGATAGGATTACGCTCGCCGCTTCAACGAGTTCCGGCGGTCGCGAAAAATGCCGAAAATTGCCGCGGAGAAATCATGGGTGTTCCGGGAACGATGCAGCACGGCGTGAATTGGCAGGGGATTGCTCGCCGGTGAGACCGGCGTGCGCCATCGTCAAGAGTCGCGGTCGTCCCTGCGAACGCAGTGCGAACGCAGGGACCCATAGCCACCGGCGCCCGTTGTCGAGAAAGCTGCGGCCGCAGCGTCGTTCACATGGACAGTGGTGGTTATGGGTCCCGGCTCGCGCTTTCGCTTGGCCGGGACGACGTTCAGCCTTCGATCCTGGAAAAATCCGCCACCGCACGGGTCGCGGCGCGGATTTCGTTCAACAGCTTCAGGCGATTTTCGCGCAGTTTTGCGTCGTCGTCGTTGACCTTGACCTTGTCGAAGAACGCATCGACCGCCGGGCGCATCTTGGCCATGGCGCTCATCGCGCCGGCGAAATCTTCTTTCGCAATGGCGGAGCCGGCTTCCGCCTTGGCCTGATCGATTGCGTTCGCCAGCGCTCTTTCCTCAACGAGACTGTAGAGCTTCGCGTCCGGCGCGCCATCAAAGCTGCGCTTGTCCTTCTTCTCTTCGATGGCGAGAATGTTGCCGGCGCGCTTGGTGCCGGCCAGCAGGTTCTTGCCGTCGTCGGTCTCGAGAAATCTGCCGAGCGCCTCGACGCGGCGGACAATCGACAAGAGCCCCACCTCTTTGCCACCAAGCCTAAGCACAGCATCGACGAGGTCGTGTCGCGCGCCCTGATCGCGGAGCTGAACTGTAAGACGATCCTCAAAGAAATTTTGGAACGAATCGCCAATTTCAGAAATCGCCTCGTCAGAAAGATCTGGACGAACTCTTTTGATCCGCCCTTCGAGAAGGCCCCGAGGATACAAATCAATTTCACGCTCTATCGCAATACGAATCATCCCCAGCGCCGCGCGTCGCAACGCATAGGGATCCTTGCTTCCGGTCGGCTTCTCGTCGATCGCCCAGAACCCGACCAGCGTGTCGATCTTGTCGGCCAGCGCCACTGCAACGCTCACCGGGTCGGTCGGCACGCGATCGTTCGGACCCTGTGGCTTGTAGTGTTCCTCGCTGGCGGCGGCGACAGAGGCAGCCTCGCCTTGCGCCAGCGCGTAGTACTTGCCCATCAGGCCCTGCAGCTCCGGGAATTCGCCGACCACTTCGGTCAGCAGATCCGCCTTCGCCAGCCGTGCCGCGCGTCTTGCCTTGTCGACGTCGGCGCCGACCAGCGGCGCGATTTCGGCGGCGAGCCGCTCGATGCGCGCGATGCGCTCGCCCTGGGTACCGAGTTTTTCGTGAAACACGATTTGATCGAATTTCGGCAAGCGGTCCTCGAGCCGGGTCTTCAGATCGGTCTCGTAGAAAAACTTGGCATCGGCCAGACGCGCGCGGATCACGCGCTCGTTGCCGGCGACGATGGCGTTGCCGCCGTCGGAGGCCTCGATATTGGCGGTGAGGATGAACTTGTTGACGAGCGTGCCGGTCGCGGGATCGCTGACGACAAAGCACTTCATGTTGTTCCTGATGGTGGCGCGGATCACCTCGCTCGGAATCGAGAGGAATTCCGGCTCGAACGATCCCATCGCCACCACCGGCCACTCGACCAGCCCCGCGACTTCGTCGAGCAGCGCCTGATCCTCGACCAGCTCGAAATTCTGCGCCTGCGCCAGTGTCCTGGCATCGGCGAGAATGATCTCCCTGCGGCGTTCCGGATCGAGCACGACCCGGGCCGCCTGCAATTTGGCCCGATAGTCTTCGAAGCGGCGCACGTGGATCGCCGCCGGCGCCATGAAGCGATGGCCGAACGTGGTCTGGCCCGCCGCGATGCCATCGACCGCGAACTGCACCAGATCCGGCTCCTCGGTCTCCATGCCGAAGGTGGCGACGATCGCATGCAGCGGCCGCACCCACTGCAGCGCGCCGGGTCTTGCGGAGCGCTCGCCCCAGCGCATCGATTTCGGCCACGGAAAGGTCCGGATAATGACCGGCAGGATGTCGGCCAGCACATCCAGCGTGGCACGGCCGGGCTTCTCGATCAGCGCGACATAGAAATCGCCCTTCCTGGGATCGCGCTGGATCTTTGCCTCCGCGAGCGAGGAAAGTCCGCTCGCCTTGAGAAAGCCCGCGATCGCCGCGTCCGGCCCGCCGACGCGCGGCCCCTTGCGCTCTTCCTTGAGGTCGGATTGCCGGGGCGGGATGCCGTGCACCGTCAGCGCCAGCCGCCGCGGCGTCGCGAAGGCGCTGGCGCCCTCATAGACCAGCCCTTCGGCGACCAGCCTGTCGGTGACCATGCGGCGTAGATCGTCCGCCGCCCTGGCCTGCATCCGCGCCGGAATTTCCTCGGAAAAAAGTTCGAACAGGAGTTCAGGCATCTAATTGCGCTCTTTGCGGGAAAGGCGCGGCGCACGCTGACGCGGCTCCCCTCCCCCTTGCGGGGAGGGGTCAGGGGTGGGGGGCAGCGCGCGCTGAATCTCGCTCAATACCCCTTCAAGATTGCCAAGCACATCGTGATTCCAGAAGCGCAACACGCGATAGCTGGCGTCTTCAATATAACGCGTGCGCCGTGCATCGGATGCTTGCTGCCATTCATGCTGCCCGCCGTCGAGTTCGACGACGAGCTTCGCCTTGCGACTGGCAAAATCCACGATGAACGGACCGACAAGAGCCTGGCGACGAAAATGCGAACCGACCAGTGCGATGTCGTGACGAAGCCGCTGCCAGAGCACGCGCTCGGCATCGGTCGGCTGCGCGCGCATCTGGCGCGCGAATTGGCGCTGTCGGTCTGTCATCGTCTGCGACTCAATCATATCCATCATCGTCTGTGGACCCCCACCCCCGACCCCTCCCCGCAAGGGGGAGGGGAGCAGAGGCGCCGGTTGATCAACCCGCGCCGCCCGCGGTGTGCATCCAGGCTTCGCCGCAGGCCTTGGCGAGCTCGCGCACGCGCAGGATGTAGCTCTGCCGCTCGGTCACCGAGATCACACCGCGCGCGTCGAGCAGGTTGAAGACGTGGCTTGCCTTGATGCACTGATCATAGGCCGGCAGCGCCATCAGATGCGCCTCGCGCTTGCCGTCCTTCCACCCCGCATCGAGATATTTCCGGCAGGCTTGCTCGGCCATCCGGAACTGCTCGAACAGCATCACCGTGTCGGCATATTCGAAATTGTGCCGCGAGTATTCCTGCTCGGCCTGCAGGAATACATCACGATAGCTCACTCTCTCGTTGCCGTCGCGGCCGTTGAAGTTGAGATCCATGATGCGGTCGACGCCCTGCAGATAGCAGGCGAGCCGCTCCAGCCCATAAGTGAGCTCGCCCGCGACCGGCGCGCATTCGACGCCCGCGACCTGCTGGAAATAGGTGAACTGCGACACCTCCATGCCGTCGCACCAGCATTCCCAGCCCAATCCCCAGGCTCCCAGCGTCGGGCTTTCCCAATCGTCCTCGACAAAGCGAATATCGTGCAGCGCGGAGTCGATGCCGATCGCGGCGAGCGATTCCAGATAGAGATCCTGTAGATCGGGCGGCGACGGCTTCAGGATCACCTGGAACTGGTAGTAGTACTGCAGCCGGTTGGGATTTTCGCCGTAGCGGCCGTCCTTGGGCCGGCGCGACGGCTGCACATAGGCCGCATTCCAGCGCTTCGGCCCGAGCGCGCGCAGCGTGGTCGCGGGATGGAAGGTGCCCGCCCCTACTTCCATGTCGTAAGGTTGCAGGATCACGCAGCCATAGTCCGCCCAATAACGCTGCAGCGTCAGGATCAATCCCTGGAACGAACGTTCCGGGCGCATGTGCGGGGGAATGGCATCCATCTTGTTCGATTCGAGACCTTCTGGGGCGGCAAGCGCGCGGGACCGTATCGGCGGGGGAACCGAGAATCAAGGCGAGGTCCGCCCGAATTCGGCGCTCCGGAGTTCGTGATCTCAGGCGACTGGATTGTGAGCCAAGGATGCCGACGGGTTCGGTAAAACGAGCTGCCTCCAAGCTTGCTCGCCGGTCTTCCGGGGTGATGCCCCGCCCCGAGGCCGGCGCATGCGAATAGTGCCCCGCCCAGCTCGCCCGTGATCGATCGAACCGGTCAGCCCGGCCGATAAGCGCCGGTGGTGGGGTCGCGCCGCAGCGTCGGAATATCGTTCGACCTCGCCGCCGCGGCTACCCGCGCGCGTCGCGCCTCGTCCAGTTCCCGGTTGACCTTGAGAGCTGTCCGGTAAGCCCAGCGGACCACGGCCAGCCCACCCAGGGCGCCTGCAATTGCGATCAGCGGCGGCATCGGTGGATCCTTGTGGTTCATCAGTGACGCCCCCTCAGCGCATTGTCGCGCAAGCCGGGCCGGCCCGCAATCGCCTTGTGCGGGACCAAATGGCGCGGCCGGCCGCCTTCAAAATCCGAATTTGGCCCAGATCGCCCGGCTCTCCAGCGCCGAGATCAGTTCATCCGGCAGGCCCGCGGCGCCATCGAGCCCATTCAGCACGCCGGCGCCGGCTGATTTGCGGCCGAAAAGGCCCGCCAGCATGCCGCTCGCGGGCGCCACCAGCGGCGTCTTCACCTTGTCGCCATAGCGCGCCCGCAGCGTCGAGCGCAGGTCGCCGATCGCATCGGCAAGGCCGAGCGCGACCGAGGTTTCGCCCGCCCAATATTCGCCGGTGAACAGAACATCGTCGGCACCCTTGAGGCGGGCGCCGCGACTCTGTTTCACCAGCGCGATGAAGATGGCGTGGATCTCGCGCTGCAACGCTTTCACGCGCGCCACATCGTCGGGATTTTCCGGCAGGAACGGATCGAGCATCGCCTTGTGGGCGCCGGCGGTATAGAGCCGGCGCTCGACGCCGATCTTCCTGATCAGTTCCTGAAACCCGAAGGTTCCACCGACCACCCCGATCGAACCGAGAATCGACGAGGGATCGCAGAAGATTTCGTCGCCGGCACACGCGATCATGTAGCCGCCGGAGGCGGCGACGTCCTCGACAAAGACCAGCACCGGCAATTTCTTTTCCGCGGCGAGCTGCCTGATCCGCAGATAGATCTGGCGCGACTGCACCGGGGAGCCGCCGGGTGAATTGACCACCAGCGCGACCGCCTTGGCATTCTTGGTCGCGAAGGCGCGCTCGAGCGTCTTGGCAAGCCCGGCAAGCATCAGGCCCGGTCGCAGCGGCGTCACCGCGCCGATCGTACCGGACAGCCGGACCACCGGCACCACGGCGGTTGCGCGCCGCAGCCGCGCGGGAACGAACTCCATCAACCGATCGATCAGGCTCGGCGATCCACTGGAAGCGCCGGTTTGGTCTGTCATGCCATTACCTCGAAATTAACCAATTCTTATCACGCCGCTGTCATCAAGCCGATGGAACGTCTTTTGCATCGCGGTGGTTGCTTGGGTGCAACGGTGCAGCGGAGAATGACATGAAAATCTACCTGCTCATGATCCTGATCGGTGCACTTCTAACCGCAATCCACTTCACCTCGGCGCCCGAACGCCAGTCGAAAACGCTGCCGCGCTAGCTGTTTGCCGGAGCGCCGCCGCCGGCACGCGGCATCTTCCGGATCTCGCCATCACGGCAGCGCCAGTGGCAATACCCCATTTCCGGCCAAAATGTCGCGCACCTGTTTATTGGGCACGGCTGGTGGATCATTGAGCACCAGCGCCGCATGGATTCGGGTCGGAGCCCTTCCGCCCTTGATGGCGCGAACCAGCACCCGGATGGCGGGCGTTTCGGCGTCGCCGTGAACCGGCAGAATGGCAAGACTGCCGAAGCCGCGGTCGAGCGCTGCCAGCACCTCGGTCAGGCCATCGGCGCGCCAGATCAGGGTAAGCACGCCGCCGGATTTCAGAAGGCGCCGACCAGTGTGAATCCATTTTTCAAGCGTCGCGGCGGTGGCCACATGGGCGATCTCGCGCGCTCGGTCCGGCGAGACGCGGTGCCGCGCAGCATCGTTGAATGGCGGATTCATCAGCACGACATCGACGCTGTCGGCCGACAGGCCGGCCGCGGCCAAGGCATCGGCGGCAGCCGTCACATCCAGCACCCTGACATCAGCCGCGATCGCATTGGAGGCGGCGTTACTGCGCGCAAGTCCGGCCAGCCCTGCATCGATTTCGACCAGGACGAGATTGATCGCGGGCACGCGCCTTGCGACCGCAAGGCCGGCGGCGCCGACGCCGGCGCCGAAATCAACCACGCGATCACCCGGGCGCGCCCGCGTCGCCGCCGCCAGCAGCAACGCATCGTGGCCGGCGCGGTGACCTGATTTCGGCTGGCGCAGACAGAGCCGGCCGCCGAGAAACGCGTCTTCGGTGAATTCGCCGGGCGGTTCAGTCATTGTCTCGCAGTTCGTGCGACAGCCCGGCATCGGCGAGCACCTGGCGGGCCGCCCGGTTATCGTCCTCATGGACGAGGATACGGCGCGGCAGCACCCCGAGCGAGCCCTCGATGATGCTCATGTTCTGGTCGAGCACCAGATGCTGAATATTCGCGCCGTCGAGCAGCGCGCCGACCGCTGAAACCAGCACGATATCGTTGGTCCGAACCAATTCCCGCAACTTGAGTTCTCCCTTGCCGGCCCGGTGTGACAGGCGCGCGCCGCGTGTCAACAGCTTCGTGCCCTTGCCGCCCTACTCCGCACTTTCTATGGTTATATCCGAGGATAGTGCCAATTGGGCAAATGTGGAGACCTGCGTGGCGGTTATTGTACCTTTCGAGAGCCCCTCGAGCGCTTCGATAGATCAGCTGGTCGGACTGGTGGCCGCCGATATGGAGCGCGTCAACGCCACGATTCTGTCGCGCACCGGGTCGGAAGTCACCATGATCCCCGAGGTCGCCAACCACCTGATCACCTCGGGCGGCAAGCGGCTGCGTCCCATGCTGACGCTGGCGATGGCGGGTCTCGCCGGCTATTCCGGCGACGGTCATGTCAAGCTCGCGGCCTCGGTCGAGTTCATGCATACCGCGACCCTGCTGCACGACGACGTGGTCGATGAAAGCGAGTTGCGGCGCGGCAAGCTGTCGGCGCGGATGCTGTGGGGCAACGAGGCGAGCGTCCTGGTCGGCGACTTCCTGCTCGGCCAGGCCTTTCGCATGATGGTCGAGGTCGGCTCGCTGCGCGCGCTCGACATTCTGTCGTCGGCGGCGGCCACCATCGCCGAGGGCGAGGTGATGCAACTCGCGGCGGCGAAGAACACCGCCACCACCGAGGACGAATATCTCGCAGTGATCCGCGGCAAGACCGCCGAACTGTTCGCGGCCGCCTGCGAGGTCGGCCCGGTGCTGGCCAATCGCCCGAAGGCCGAACAGACCGCGTGCCGCTCCGTCGGCATGAATCTCGGCATCGCTTTCCAACTCGTGGACGACGTGCTGGACTATGGCGGCAAGGCCGCCAAGCTCGGCAAGAACGTCGGCGACGATTTCCGCGAGGGCAAGATCACGCTGCCGGTGGTGCTGGCATTCCGTCGCGGCAACGACGGCGAGCGCGACTTCTGGATCCATGCGCTGGAGCGGGGCGAGATCAGCGACGGCGACCTCGATCATGCGATCGGCCTGATGACCAAGCACCGCGCCCTCGAGGACACCATCAGCCGCGCCCAGCATTACGGCGCGATGGCAGTCGATGCGCTGGCGCTGTTTCCGGCCTCGCCGATGAAGACCGCGCTGGAGCGGGTGGTGGCGTTCTGCCTGGCACGCTCGCATTAGCAATCAGCGTCGTAGCCCGGATGGAGCGCAGCGCAATCCGGGAATCGCGATGCGGATGAGCCGGCCCCGGATTTCACTGCGCTCCATCCGGGCTACCAATGCCGTCATTGCGAGCGCAAGCGAAGCAATCCGTATCGCTGCGCTAGCCCACCTTACGCTCCCGCTATTTCAGCGTGATCGCGAGCCCGCTTAGATCGGCGTTGGCCATCAGCCCGACCTCGCGGCCGGACAGTTCCAGCACCGCGCCCTTCTGGTTGGTCAGCACGATCGCGCGGGCGCCGCCGCCGACCGCGAGTCCCGCCCCGGCCGCGCCATAGACGCCGGCGACATCCGACGGCCGGTTGATGTTGCTGACCCGCCCACGCAGCACCGTCTTCGATCCGCCGAACACCAAGCCGTAGTCGAGCCCGCCCGCCGACAGCGCATAGGTCCGGCCATGGAAGGTCAGCGTGCCGCCCCCGCCGGAGCCGCCGATGATCCACCCCGCTTTGTAGATCGTGAGCGTCACCGTGCCGCTGTCGGCATAGGAGGCCGACGGCAGGCCGGCGCCGGCGAAAGCCAGGAGCGCGACCAGGGCAACACGAAAGGCGGATGGAATCGTCATCTGTTTTCTCCGGGGGTCTTGGGGGGCAGCCTTGCGCGGATCGAATCACGCTGGATCGAATGTAGCTCACGGGCGGATTGAGCAAAACCCGTTCGACTCGCCTGCGCCGGCATTGCGGGTTAGTCTCGCGTTGCGGGTTAGTCTCGGCAACCCGACGCGTCCGGCTCAAGCGAAGATCCGGTTCGCGTGGAATCGATCCTCACGGCAGGGAGACGATCGCGATGCACAACCTGACACCTTTCTCCGGGCTGTTCGGCGGCGCGCTGATCGGGCTTGCCGCCGCAAGCCTGATGCTGCTGACCGGCCGCATCGCCGGCGTCAGCGGCATCTTTGGCGGGCTGCTGGTGCTGCGGCCGGCCGATCAGGGATGGCGAATCGCGTTCGTCGCCGGGCTGATCGCGGCGCCGCTGCTGGCTACGTTGGCCGGCAACCCGCTGCCGGCGCCGGCGATGACGTCGAACCTGGCGCTGGTCGCGATCGGCGGCCTGCTGGTGGGATTCGGCAGTCGTATGGGCAATGGCTGCACCTCGGGCCACGGCGTCTGCGGATTTGCGCGGCTGTCGGTACGCTCGATCGCGGCGACGGTGATTTTCATGGCGACGGCGGTCATTACGGTGGCGATCGTCCGTCACGGTTTTGGAGGTTAGCGCCATGCCACTCATCGCCGCCAGCTTTGCCTGCGGGCTGATCTTCGGCGCCGGCCTGCTGATCTCCGGCATGACCCAGCCGGAGAAGGTGCTCGGCTTCCTCGACATCTTCGGCGCCTGGGATGCGACGCTGGCGTTCGTGATGGCCGGCGCGGTGGCCGTTACCGCCGCTGGTTTTGCGCTGGCGCGACGGCGCGGCGTGCCGGTTCTGGCAGTGAAGGCGTTCTGGCCGTCGCGCAACGACATCGACGCGCCGCTGGTCACGGGTGCCATCCTGTTCGGGATCGGCTGGGGTCTGATCGGCATCTGTCCGGGACCGGCGCTGGTCAATCTTGCCGGCTTGAGCCTGCCGATCGTGGTGTTTGTCGTCACCATGATGATCGGCATGCTCGGATATGAGCTGTGGCGCGCGCGAGGCGCGGCGAGCGGCGCCGTCGAGGTTTCCAACATCCCGTCACGTGCGGACGGCTGACCGATGGCCCCGATCCAGCACTTCGCGCCGCCCGCCGGCATCAAGGCACCGCCGCTCTCGTTCGCGACCCGGGTCGGCGACCTTCTGTTCGTCTCCGGCATCCCGGGTTTCGACGACAACGGCGCGCTGCCGGACAGCTTCGAGGCCCAGTTCGGTTTTGTGGTTCGCAACATCAAGCGCGTGCTCGAGGAAGCGGGCACGGACTTTGGCCGGCTGGTCAAGGTCAACGTGCTCTTGACGCGCGCGGCTGACGTCGCCGCGATGAACGTATTGTATGCCTCGGCGTTCGGCCCGCCACCCTACCCGGCCCGCACCACCTGCGTCGTTCAGGCGCTCCCCGATCCAAGGATGCTGATCGAAATCGAATGCGTCGCATCGCTGGCGGCGCGCTGATGGCGTCGCTGCTCGGTCCGCTGATTTGCCCGTCGCGGCCGTCACTGCAAGGTGAGAATTCGTAGCCCGGATGCAGCGCAGCGTAATCCGGGGTCGCCTCATCCATGTTGCGATTCCCGGATTTCGCTTCGCTGCATCCGGGCTACGGGGTCCCGCGCGGCGCACGACTCGCTTCTGGGTATCTTGCGCGTTAGGGTTCGCAGTGACCGACTGAACCGGATTTTCCCATGCTCACGCTTTATTCCTACCCCAGCTTGTTCGGTGTCGCCGACAATAACGGCTACGGGCTCAAGGTGTTTGCGTTCCTGCGGCTGGCGGGCGTGCCGTTCCGGCACGAGCATATTTTCGACGCCTCGCAGGCGCCGCGCGGCCAGCTTCCCTATATTGTCGACGGCGACGACACCATCGGCGACAGCGAGAGCATCCTCGCCCATTTGGCGAAGAAATACCGGCTCGCGATCGATGCCGCGCTGACGCCGGCGCAGCGAACCACGAACCTCCTGGTCACCCGCATGCTCGACGATCTCTATTGGGTGATGTCGTATTCGCGCTGGAAGGACGAGCGCTACTGGCCTGCGTTCCGCGATGCACTGCTGCGCGAGCATCCGAGCCTGACCGAGGAGGGTCTCGGCAAGGCGCAGGCGTTCAACGCCCAGCGCTATTATTATCAGGGCATCGGCCGTTATGACCCCGACCCCGCGATGGCGCGCGGGCTGGCCGACCTCGCCGCGATTGCCGATCTGATCCCGCCGCGCGGCTATCTGCATGGCGACAAACCGACCGGTATCGATGCCGGCATCTACGGCTTCATCGCCAACATCTATTTCTACGATATCGACACCCCGCTCAGAAAATTCGTGACCGCGCATGACAACATCGTGCGGCACTGCCGCGCCATTCATGAGGCGGTCAGCCGGACCGTCTGATGCCGCCGAACAGCAACGGAGGAAACGCCGCCATGCCCCTGCTCCAGAATCACATCGCCGTCGTCACTGGCGCGGCTTCCGGGATCGGCCGCGCGATTGCGGTCGGCTTTGCCCGCGAGGGCGCGCAGGTGGCGCTGCTCGATATCAACGAGAAGGCGGCCGGCGAAGCTGCCGAGGAAATCCGTCGCGCCGGCGGCCAGGCGGAGAGTTTTGCGCTCGACGTGGCACGGCGGGAGGACTGCATCGCGGTCGCCAGAAAAATCGCCGACCAGGTCGGGCAGGTCTCGATCCTGGTCAACAATGCCGGCATCAACCGCCGCAACGCCTTCACCGCCGAGCCCGAGGCGGTGCTGAAGGACTGGCAGGACATCATGGCGATCAATCTGAACGGCACCTTCAATGTCACGCAGGCGCTGCTGGCGCCGCTGCGCGCGAGCCGCGGCCGCATAGTCAATATCGGCTCGATCCAGTCCTTTGTGCATGTCCGCACGCCGAACTCGCCGGCCTACACCACCTCCAAGCATGGCGTGCTCGGCTTCACCCGGGCGTTGGCTGCCGAACTCGGTAAGGACGGCGTGCGGGTCAATGCGATCGGCCCCGGGCTGATCGAGACGCCGCTGAACGCCGCGGTGCGCGCCAACGATCCCGGGCTGGTGAAGATCTTCATCGACCACACGCCGCTGGGACGCGCCGGCAGACCGGAGGACATTGTCGGGCCCGCGATCTTCCTCGCCTCCGATCTGTCGAGCTATGTGACCGGCTCGATCGTGATGGCTGATGGCGGCTATCGGGCGATTTAGTGTCATCGGCAGGGCATTTGCACCGCGTTAGGGATTTGTTAACCGACTCCGCTCACCGTCGCGCGGCTGGGGGTAGTTGGTTCTCGATGTTTCCGCTCCTTTCGTTCGAGCGGGCGTTGATCGGGAGGTGTTGATGACCCATGAATCTGCGGTCCCTGCGCTGGAGATTCCGGCGTCTTCGCTTACCCCAAATCAGGTCGTGCCACTGCTGATCGGGTCCACCGTCGGCGAGATCGAGCGCGAACTCGTGCTGCAGACGCTCGCCCGCTACGACGGCAACCGCACCCATGCCGCGCGCGTGCTCGGCGTATCGGTGCGTACCCTGCGCAACAAGATCCGGCTATATTCGGCCGACGGAATCGACGTGCCCGCGCATAGTGACTAGATTTCTTGTTTTGACGCGTTTTCCTCCCGCGAACCGGTACCCACTTCGCTCGAAAGCGCTATAGGCTGGCACCGGCCGGGCAGAATCCCGGATGGAGCGAACCCCATGTCCAATGCGCCGCACTTTGCCATCGACGTCGCCGCGTTCTGGGCCGATCCCTATCCCGATCTCGCCAGGATGCGGAAACAGGCGCCGATCGCGTTCGTGCCGCAACTGGGCTCGACCGTCTTCACCCGGCGCGACGACATCTTTACCCAGGAAAAGCGCATCGACGTGTTCTCCTCGCATCAGCCGGCGGGATTGATGAACACCCTGATGGGTCACAACATGATGCGCAAGGACGGCGAGGCGCACATGTCGGAGCGCGCGGCGATGTTTCCCTCGGTGTCGCCGCGCACGGTGCGCGATACCTGGCGCCGGCAGTTCCAGGCCCATGCCGACCGCATCCTCGATGAGCTGGCGCCGATCGGCGGCGCCGACCTCTGCAAGGCATTCGCGCTGCCGCTGTCGGCCGAATGCCTCAAGGACATCACCGGGCTCGTCAACATGCGCTACCAGGACATGGACGCCTGGTCGCAGGCGATGATCGACGGCATCGCCAATTACACTGGCAACAAGGAGGTCGAAGCGCGCTGCCACGCCGCCACCGCCGGCATCGATGCCGCGATCGACGACATGATTCCGGTGGTCACCAGACACCCGAACGCCTCCATCCTCAGCGTGCTGCTCGCCGCCGGTCAGCCGATCGGGAGCGTGCGCGCCAATGTCAAGCTGGCGATCTCGGGCGGCCAGAACGAGCCGCGCGATGCCATTTCCGGCACGATCTGGGCTTTGCTGACGCATCCCGAACAGCTTGCGCTGCTGCGTGAGGGCAACGCCAAATGGATCGATGTGTTCGAGGAATATGCGCGCTGGATCGCGCCGATCGGGATGTCGCCGCGCCGCGTCGCCAAACCGTGGTCGTATGGCGGGGTCGATTTCGAGCCGGAGGATCGGGTGTTCTTCATGTTCGGCTCGGCCAACCGCGACGAGGTCTGCTTCCAGCATGCCGATCGTTTCGACATCACGCGCGATACCGCCAAGAGCATCGCCTTCGGCGCCGGCCCGCATTATTGCGCCGGCGCCTTCGCCTCGCGCGCGATGGTGGCCGATGTGGCGCTGCCAAGCATTTTCGCGCGACTGAACGGGCTGCGGCTTGACCCGTCCGAGCGGGTCCGGATCGGCGGCTGGGCGTTTCGCGGCCTGTTGAACCTGTCGGTGCTGTGGGATGCTGCGAGGCGTTCGTAGCAGACAAGGACAAAAGATAGATCCTCGTCACGGCCGCGAAATAGCGCGCAGCAGCCGGCTACCCGAACCGCAACCGCGAGCGTTCCCGTGCCTTCTCGGCTTCGATCTCGCGGTCGCGCGCCGGCGCTTGCGTGTGCAGCGAGGTCAGCAACCGCCGCGCCGTATCCGATACTTCGGCGACGGCGCGATTGAACGCCGCTTCATTGGCCTGCGACGGCTTGTTGAAGCCCGAGAGCTTGCGCACGAACTGCAGCGCGGAAGCATGGATTTCGTCGTCGGTCGCCGGCGGCTCGAAATTGAACAGCGTCTTGATGTTACGGCACATGATTCACTCCTCTGCCCCGGCGGCGGCGAAGGGCCGCGCTGTCTGGAGACGATCGGCCTGCGCAAAATCCTACATCGCAGGCCGGTTTTTGTCATAGAATGGATGGCGGGTCGTTCCCGTCCCGAGAGGTCCCCGGAGGCGAGTTCCAGCATGTCCCATGTCACCTACAAGATCGTTCAGCATGATGGCGGCTGGGCCTATACCGTGAATGGCGTTTTCTCGGAAGCCTTCGCGACCCACGCTGCCGCCCTGGCGGCGGCCAAACGTGCTGCCGCCGAGCAACGCGTCCCCGGTCGCACCGAGGCAATCGAATACGAGACCGCCGACGGCAAGTGGCACACCGAAACCGCCTCGGGCAGCGACCGGCCCGAGACCGACATCGAGGACCCCGCCTGACGATTCCTCCACGATGCGACGTGGAGCGGGCGGCGGCGATAGAGGTGGCCGCCGCTACGTCGCAATGATATCTTTGGTTGGTCGCCACGTTTGCCGCTGGAGCCAGCCTTGACCGACCTCGCCGCAACTGACCTGCCGAAGATATATCCGGCACCTTCGCCGCGGGTGATCGCGAAAGCGCGCCCCGGGATCGACGCGCATGCGAAGAAATTCATCGCGATGTCGCCGTTCTGCGTGCTGGCCACCTCCGGCTCCGACGGCAGTGTCGACGCCTCGCCGCGCGGCGGCAATCCCGGCTTTGTCAAGGTCGCTGGGCCGAATCGGCTGCTGATGCCGGATCGCAGCGGCAACAACCGGATCGACAGTTTTCGCAATATCGTCGAAGGCAGTGGCTTCGTGCAGTTGCTTTTCTTCGTGCCGGGCATCGACGAGACGCTTCGGGTCGGCGGCAAGGGTACACTCTCGGCGGCGCCGGCCTTGCTGGCAGCGATGGTGGAGTTCGGCAAGCCGCCGCGCGCGGTGCTGAGCATCGACGTGCACGAGGCGTATTTCCATTGCGGCAAGGCGTTGATGCGCTCAAAGCTCTGGTCGCCGGAAACCCAGGTCGAGCGCGCGGTGCTTCCCAGCATCAGCCAGGTGATCCACGACCAGACCAGTCTCGGTGAACCAGAAAGCCAGGCTGTGGTCGAGGCGCGCTACAAGACGCAATTGTAAGGGTCGCTGCGAGCCCGCAACCTGGCCCGTCGCTACTACCGGCAGACCGTGAAGCCGCGCTGGGCAATTTCCACCTCGGTGGCTTCATCCTTCGAGACGCATCGCTTCGCGATGCTCCTGAAGGATGAGGACTCAGACCCTCATGGTGAGGAGCGCGCCTTCGCGCCTCTCGAACCATGAGGCCTCGGGAGAAGCAACATTGATTCGAGCGAACCGGAAAACGCGTTAATGCTCGGACTCGAGTCCGCCGACGTGTTTCTGGGTGTAGAGCTCGAGCCCGATCCGTCCGATCAAATCAAGCTGGGTTTCGAGGAAATCGATGTGATGCTCCTCGTCCTTCATCAAGCCCTCGAACAGATCGCGCGACACATAATCCTTGACGCCGTGGCAATAGGTCGCCGCTTCCTGGTACAGGCTGCGGGCGCCGACCTCGGCTGCCAGGTCGCACTCGATGATTTCCTTGACGTTCTGGCCAATCCGCAGGGGATCGAGCACCTGCATGTTGGGGAATCCATCCAGGAAGAGGATGCGGTCGGTGAAACGGTCGGCGTGATGCATCTCCTCGATGGATTCCTTGCGCCAGGTCTTGGCCATCTCCAGCAGCCCCCAATTATTGAGCACCCGGTAATGCAGCCAATACTGGTTGATGGCAGTGAGTTCGCTGCGCAGACCCTTGTTGAGGTAATCGATGACTTTTGGGTCGCCCTGCATGACGCGCTCCGTTGTTGCGACCGATTCCGATCGGGTTCGCCGAATATTTAGAACGTTTCTAAGTCAGTTTGGAGCCAGACGCAACCCTGCTTGCCAACAAGGACAAACGGTAATCAGATTCAATAAGTTACTGGATATTCAAGCGACGGCTTCGAGGGCAAACTCGCCGTCGACATGCGCGTCGGGCCGGCTGTGCGGGCATCCCGAACAGCAGGCCTTGGCGCAAGCGCCCAACGCTTCATCGATGATGGTCTTGATCGTGCGCGCGCAGCGGCCACATTCGGCGCTGCACCCGAGGCAGCCATAGAGTTGCTTGGCATTGCGGGGAAGATCGTCAGCGGCGCTCACGGCATCGCGGACATCGTGGTCGGTCAGGACGTTGCAGGAACAAACGATCATGAAAAAACGGTAAGCTCATCAGTGATGCTCACCCATCGATATTTAAGACTGCGGCCGGATGCAAAAGGAAAAAGCGTAGTTTCAAGCAATTCCAAACTGATCGGAAGTGCAGACTAGAACGCGTCTAAAAATGCCTGCGGCAGTGGTACAAAGTGCCCTCGTTCGTCGTGTCCCTGGTCGGCCGCGGCCGCCTGGAACGCCCCCGGAAGTGCGCTGATTTGTTGCGCCGCAAATGGGGTCCACCCTTGCCCATATTCGTCGGCAATATGGCTATCCCGTTCATTGATCGTTCAAGGGGAATATGGAACCTTCGCTACGACAGACTGCTTGTCCGCTGTCCTTGCTCAATGAGAAAGGTGAAGCCATGAGGAAAACATTGATGGCACTCGCTGCCGTCGCCACCCTGGCCGTTTCGGCTGTCGGGGCGTCCGCACCGGCCCACGCCCAGCGTGGTGTTGGAGCCGCGATCGCCGGTGGACTGATTGGCGGCGCGATCATCGGCGGTGCGCTTGCCGCCCCCGGCTATTATTATGGACCCGGCTACTACGGGCCCGGCTATGGCTATTACGGCGGGCCGGCCTATGTCGGCGGACCGGGCTATGCTGGCCCCTGTTACTGGCAGCGCCAGCGGTTCTGGGATGGTTATGGCTGGCGCTTCCGCCGTGTGCGGGTTTGCGGCTGAGTCCGTTTACCTTCATTAAAGCAGCGTCAACATTCCCGCAGACAGTGCGTTTTCGGGAACGCCGCTGCAAATTGGCGTGAAAAAACCGTTTTTCCGGCCCACCACCTCGCTGCGTTTACTTTCGGTTGACTGTTGTGCGCTTTCTAGCGGGACGGCCACTTTCGAATACGGCGTGTGAGTTCACCACTTCAAACCCGGCGCTGATCCAAGGCGCCACCCCAGGAGAGCACGAGACATGAATAAGACATTTGCTGCCCTCGTCGCGGTCGCAACCGTTGCCGGTTCGCTTGCTGCGACCCCTGCAAGCGCACAACGCGGCCTCGGCGCGGCTGTCGCTGGCGGAATCATCGGCGGCGCGATTGTCGGCGGCGCGATCGCCGCCAGCCGCCCGGCCTATGGCGGCCCGGTGTATGTGGAAGACGCACCGCCCCCCTGCCGTTGGGTTCGCGAGCGCTTCTGGGATGGTTACGCCTGGCGCTTCCGCCGCGTCGAGGTCTGCAACTAAGCTGACCGCACCGCGCGATGCCGTTCGCGTCCAGATCTTGAACCCGGCCGACATTTCGGCCGGGTTTTTTCTTTCAATGCGCCGCGCTGATCGAGCGCAGCACCGTTTCGCTGGGCCAGCAATCCACCTTGAGGCCGGCTGATTTCTGGTATGCCCCGAGCGCCGCGCGCGTCAGCATCCCGGCCTTGCCGTCGAGCTTGTCCTTGTACAGGCCAAGACGGGTGAGCTGGCGCTGCATCGCTTCGACATCGGCGCTGCGCAGTTGCGTCGAGGCCGACCACGGCGTTGCGAATGGAAGCGGGCTCACCATGCGGTCGCTGAGGTGTCCGACGAACAGCACGTACAGATCCGAAAAATTGTATTCCTTGATCACGAAGTAGTTCTTCGTGGTCAGAAATGCCGGACCATAAATTCCCTCGGGCTGCAGCAGCGATGCGGGCTGCGCGGTTTCGTTGGCAGCGAGCTTTTGTCCGCGCACCGGCACAAAGCCTTCGCGCAGCCATTCGCCGATCGGCTTCGTCACTTCCGGTACGCCCTGGGTGCAATCGACTTTCGCCGGCGCCTTCACCTCGTAGGCCCAGCGCACGCCCGGCTGCCAGCCCTTGTTGACGAGTTGCTGCGCGGCGGAGGCCAGCGCGTCCGGCACCGAATGCCAGATGTCCTTGCGGCCGTCGCCATCGAAATCGACACCATGCTGGTAGAATTCCGACGGCAGGAACTGGGTAAGACCGGTCGCGCCGGCCCAGGATGAGCGCATGTCCTTGCGCGTCACCTCGCCTTCGCCGATCATCTTCAGCGCCAGGATGAACTCGTTGCGGTATTGCTCCTTGCGCCGGCCGACATAGGCCTGCGTCGCCAGGACCCGCAATCCGTCATAGGGCAATGTATAGCGGCCGTAATCGGTCTCACGGCCCCAGATCGCAAGCACAACCGTCGCCGGCACACCAAACCGCGTTTCGATTGCGGAAAGCGCGGTGCGGTACTTCTGCAGTAGCCGCTGCCCCTCGTCGGCGAGCCGCGCGATGCTGGCTTCCTTCACATAGTCCGCCGGCACCTGAACGAACTCGGCCTGCGACGGCGCCCCGGTCGCCGGACGGCCGGGCAGAATCAAATCGGGCAATTTGTAATCCGGCTCGAGGCCGCTGGTTTCGGCGTCGAACGTCGCCCGCGACACGCCGGCCGCCTTGGCTTCGGGCCACAACGAGGCAATGAATTGCGTGAAGCCGGCATCGGCGGCACGAGCGGAAAGCGACGATGACAGCATCAGAAGCAGAAGGCCGAGAGCCAGCGCGCGAGGGGCGTGTAACCGTAACGACTCGCTCACGCGTCGGTCAGATCAAGACGCCGTTCGATGCGTTCGATGCGGACGTCCATCCGATCAAGCCGATTCGACATATTGGCGTATTGATTCTCGAGACTACCCACACGCTGCTTGATTTCCCGGATATCGTCGCGCACGCCGTCGATTGCGCCACGAATATGGCGCAAATGCTCAAGAACAATGTTGTCGGTCTCAACCATGGCGAGAGACTATCATAGCATCTTAGCTCTGTGAACTACGATGGTCGGGTTGCCAGTTGCTGATCGAGACGTGATGGATGTGGGGCGTAGGACAAATCGCAAGAGTAGGGAAGACAGCCCAAAACCGGCTGCTTCATATTATTTTCACCCTTCGCCAGAATGGAACTCTGCTTCGGGTCATATCGGCGCGAGACATGCACCGAAAGGAGAGAAGAGCCTATGAGCAAGCTTAAATCAATTCCCGTGTTCAAGACGGAAGCAGACGAACGGAGGTTTTGGGAAACGCACGACTCCACCGACTACATCGACTGGAACAAGGCCCAGCGCGTCCGCTTTCCGAACCTGAAGCCCTCGACTACCGCGATTTCAATTCGCTTGCCGTCAAGTTTGCTGGAGCAGATCAAGGTCGCCGCCAACAAGCGCGACGTACCCTATCAGTCACTGATCAAGATGTGGCTGGCGGAGAAGGTGGGTTGAGCGCAGCCGCTATTTCACCGCCACGATAAAAAACCGGGGAAACCGCAGCAGCACCTTGCCATCCGCCTGCGGCAGATAGCTGGCGGCAATGCGCGCGGTGTATTCGGCGAGATATTGCTTGCGCTCGGGCGGCTCCAGCGGATCGACGAACGGCCGCAGGCCTGTCCCCTTGACCCATTCCACAATGGCAACGGCATCCTCGAGCACGTGATTGTAGATCGTGTGCCAAATCTCCAGCCGGGTACAGAGCGGACTCAAGGCTTCGTAATAGGCGCCCGGCTTCGGAAGGGTATCGCGTACCCGTGCCTTGTCGGCAAGCTGTTTGCGCCACGGCCCGAGATGTGCGACCTCACGCATCAGCAGATGGGACGGCTCATCGAGATTGTCGGGCATCTGCACCGCAAGGACGCCGCCCGGCGGCAGCGCGCCGAGAAGCCGCTGCAGCTGCCTGAGATGGCCGGGCACCCATTGGAAGATCGCGTTCGCAAACAAGAGGTCGGTATTTTCCGTCGGCACCCAGTGCGCGACATTGGCTTCGACGAACGTACATGCCGGCAATCGTTCGCGCGCCTGCCGCAGCATGTCAGCCGAGGTATCGATGCCGGTGACCGCCGCCTGGGGCCAGCGCCTGGCCAGCAGCTCGGTTGAGTTTCCCGGACCACAGCCGATGTCGACGACCCTGCGTGCATCGGCGAGCGGGACCTGCGCCAGCAGGTCGCGCGACGGCCGGGTCCGCTCGTCCTCGAATTTGAGATATTGTTCAGCGCTCCAGTCCGCCATGCGACGCCTTCCTACCGGGTAAGCTTCTTGTATTTAACCCGGTGCGGAATGATGGAGTCCTGCCCGAGCCTGCGCATCTTGTCCTTTTCATAGTCCTGGAAATTGCCTTCGAACCATTCGACATGGCTGTCGCCCTCGAACGCCAGGATATGCGTGGCGATACGATCGAGGAACCAGCGGTCATGGCTGATGATCACGGCGCAGCCGGCAAAATCCTCCAGCGCCTCTTCCAGCGCTCGCAGCGTATCGACATCGAGATCGTTGGTGGGCTCGTCGAGCAGCAGCACATTGGCGCCGGACTTGAGCATCTTGGCGAGGTGCACGCGGTTGCGTTCGCCGCCTGACAGCGAACCGACCTTCTTCTGCTGGTCGGCGCCCTTGAAATTGAAGGAGGAGCAATAACCGCGCGAGTTGACCTCGCGCTTGCCGAGCAGGATCAGCTCGTTGCCTCCCGATATTTCTTCCCATACGTTCTTCTTGCCGTCGAGACTGTCGCGCGACTGGTCGACATAGCCGAGATGCACGCTTTCGCCGACCGTTATGCTGCCTTCGTCCGGCGTTTCCTGCTTGGTGATCATCCGGAACAGCGTGGTCTTGCCGGCGCCGTTCGGGCCGATCACGCCGACAATGCCGCCGGGCGGCAGCTTGAAGGTGAGAGCGTCGATCAGGGCGAGGTCGCCGAAGCCTTTGCTGAGGCCCTCGAAGTCGACCACGTTCTGACCCAGGCGTTCGGCTACCGGAATCGTGATCTGCGCGGTCTGGGTCTGCTTCTCGTTGGCCTGCCGCAGCAACTCTTCATAGCGTTGATAGCGCGCCTTGGACTTGGCCTGCCGCGCCTTGGGCGAAGCCGCGATCCATTCCTGCTCGCGCGCCAGCGTGCGCTGATGCGCCGCATCTTCGCGGCCTTCCTGCTCGAGACGCTTCTGCTTCTGCACCAGCCAGGAGGAGTAATTGCCCTCATAGGGGATGCCCCGGCCGCGGTCGAGTTCGAGAATCCAGCCGGTGACGTTGTCGAGAAAGTAGCGGTCGTGGGTGACGATCAGGATCGCGCCGGGATAGTTGCGCAGATGGCCCTCGAGCCATGACACCGACTCGGCGTCGAGATGGTTGGTCGGCTCGTCGAGCAGCAGGAGATCGGGCTGGTCGAGCAGCAGCCGGCACAGCGCGACGCGGCGCCGTTCGCCGCCGGAGAGCCTGGTGACATCGGCATCATCGGGGGGGCAGCGCAGCGCGTCCATCGCCTGATCGACCTTGCTGTCGAGATCCCACAGGCCCGCGGCTTCGATCTGGTCCTGCAGTTTCGTCATCTCGTCGGCGGTCTCGTCGGAATAATTCACCGCCAGTTCGTTGTAGCGGTCGAGGATCGCCTTCTGCTTGGCGACGCCCAGCATGACGTTCTCGCGGACGGTCAGTTTGGCGTCGAGCTGGGGTTCCTGTTCGAGGTAGCCGACCCGCGCGCCCTCGGCGACCCAGGCTTCGCCATTAAATTCCTTGTCGAGGCCGGCCATGATCCGCAGCAGCGTCGACTTGCCGGAGCCGTTGACGCCGAGCACGCCGATCTTGGCGTCGGGGTAAAACGACAAATGGACGTTATCCAGCACCTTGCGGTTGCCCGGATAGGTCTTGGACAGACCCTGCATGAAATAGACGAACTGCCGGGCCATCGCGATCCCTGAAACCGATGCATTTATGGAAATTTGCTACCGTTGATGTAGCGGCGCCTCTGCCAAAGGGCAACCGCGGGCCGGCGTTTTCCGCCGATTCACCACGGGTGATTACCGGGCAGATACCATGTGCGCGACGGGTCGCGACAATTGAAACCTAGTTTTAATGAATCGGGCAAAAGCTGCCGATCAGCGCCTGCAAAGGGCGCACGCGAAACAGCAGGGCCGTGCCATGGCAACCGTCACTTCAGCCTCCCTCTCCCCCCAGGAAGACGACCGCGACCACGAAAACGGCCTGCTCGGCGAGTTCAGGGCGTTCTGGCGGCAGTTCTTCGTCAGGGCATTCGACCCCTATCGGCCGGAGCTTCACTACATGCGCGGACCGGGCCCCGCCTGCCGCGCCAAACAGCGGGCGCTGTCGCCCGCGGTCCAATCGATGGTCGTCGAAATCCGGGCCGCCAAGGCGCTCAAATCGACCGCGCCCCTGTAGCTGCCGGTGCATTGAGGCCGCGGGCGCGCTTGCGCGGCCGCGGATTGCGCGCAACCATGGTGTTTCCGGACGGCGCGTTTCCCGCCGTCCTTTTCGCCATGATGGGTCTCCCCGATGACGCTGCTGCGCTGTGCAATTCTCGATGACTACATGAATCTGGCTTTGACGATCGCTGACTGGTCGAAAATCGGCGATCGCGTCGACGTCACGGCATTCAACGAGCCGTTTGCCTCCCCGGAGGCGGCGGCCCGCGCGCTCAAGGACTTCGAGATCGTCTGCGCCATGCGCGAGCGGACGCCGTTTCCACGCCCGCTGTTTGCGGCCTTGCCGAAGCTGAAGCTGCTGATCACCTCGGGCATGCGCAATGCCGCCATCGACCTGGAAGCCGCCAGGGAACGCGGGATCGTCGTGTGCGGGACGCAATTTGGCCGCGATCCCACCGCGCCGCTGACGATGGGCCTGATCCTGGAATTGACCCGCAATATCGGCCGCGAGAACGCGCGGATGCACGCCGGCGAACCCTTGCAGAAATTCGTCGGCATCGAGATCGAGGGCCGGACGCTCGGCGTCGTCGGCCTCGGCAAGCTCGGAAGCAAGGTGTCGGGGCTGGCGAAGGCGTTCGGAATGAACGTGATCGCATGGAGCCCCAACCTGACGCCGGAACGATGCCAGGAAGTCGGCGTCGGCTATGCCAGCAAGCAAGAACTGTTCGCAACCGCCGACATCATCACGGTCCATATGGTGCTGAGCCAGCGTTCGCGTGGACTGGTCGGCCGCGAGGATCTGGCGCGGATGAAGCCGACCGGCTATCTCGTCAACACCGCGCGCGGGCCGATCGTCGACGAAACCGCGCTGCTGGAAACCTTGCAGGCGCGCCAGATCGCCGGCGCCGCGATCGATGTGTTCTCGGTCGAGCCGCTGCCGGTCGACCATCCGTTCCGCAAGCTCGACAACATCGTCCTGACGCCGCATCTCGGCTACGTCACCGAGGAAAGCTTTCGCAATCACTACCGCCAGATGATCGAGGGCATCGACGCCTGGCTCAAGGGCGAGCCGCTGCGGCGGCTGGCATGACAGCAACGCTCTCGTCCATTATTCATTGAGCTCGCATCATGACAGCGTATCCCGGGCCTCGTGGTTCGAGACGGCGCTTCGCGCCTCCTCACCATGAGGGTCTGATATGAGACCTCATCCTGAGGAGCCGCGAAGCGGCGTCTCGAAGGATGAAGCCGTTGAGGTGGAAATTGCGCTAGTTGTACTGAGTCAGAAAGTCGCAGGCAAAGGTATTTGAGAATCACATATGGAGGCGAATCCTACTGGAGCAGAGGGGGGCTTGGGATGGGTTTCGCCGGAGCGAAAGACATTGAATTGCGGTTCGCGGGCTATGTCGAGGGGCTTGTGAGCGTGATCGGGCACGCGGATCGAGCGGGTCCATTGCGCGATTATTGCACGGGACTGGTGATGCCTTGTGAGCGCAAGAGCGTAGAGCCGATGGCGGCGATCACGGCGCCGGAGCGAACGGCGGCGCAACATCAGTCGTTGCTGCATTTTGTCGGTCAGGGAGGTTGGTCTGACGCGGAGGTGTTGGGCAAGGTACGAGAGATGGTGTTGCCACGG
>Ga0208356_1000059_pt1 | contig 39531 bp, 35 predicted proteins | sample NGESurshal072012_4_FD_184467 | JGI IMG/M metagenome (GOLD analysis project Ga0208356, IMG submission 184467) | Arctic peat soil microbial communities from Barrow, Alaska - NGEE Surface sample 53-1 shallow-072012 (SPAdes) | ecosystem: Environmental > Terrestrial > Soil > Wetlands > Peat ... | reverse complement strand
TGTCGAATTCCTCCGTGGTCGTTTTTATGAGCCGGAATGATCCAGGCCTTTTGACAGCGTCGTCCAGATGAAAATGCCCGGCGCGAGACCGGGCATTCCATTTCTATCAGCGTCATCCGAAGTTGATAGATGAACTTTTCATCATTCAACCCACACGGCTGCCGTTTGTTCAGTCGCGTGCAATGCACATCGCGATGCCCATGCCGCCGCCGATGCACAGCGTGGCGAGGCCCTTCTTGGCATCGCGTTTCTGCATTTCATGCAGCAGCGTCACCAGCACCCGCGCGCCGGAGGCTCCTACCGGATGGCCGATCGCGATGGCGCCGCCATTGACATTGACCTTCGAGGTATCCCAGCCGAGGTCCTTGTTCACCGCGCAGGCCTGGGCGGCGAAGGCTTCATTGGCCTCGATCAAATCGAGATCGCCGATGTTCCAGCCGGCCTTCTTCAGCGCGGCGCGGGAGGCCGGGATCGGCCCGGTGCCCATGATCTTGGGATCGACGCCGGCCTGACCCCAGGACACGATGCGGCCGAGCACCTTGCGGCCTTCCTTGGCCGCCTGTTTCGCGGTCATCAGCACCACCGCGGCGGCGCCGTCGTTGATGCCGGAGGCGCTGCCGGCGGTCACGGTGCCGTCCTTCTCGAACGCCGGCTTGAGCTTCGCCATCGCGTCGAGGGTGGCGCCGTGGCGCGGATATTCGTCGTCGCTGACGACGATGTCGCCCTTGCGCGACTTGATGGTGACCGGGACGATCTCGTCCTTGAATTTTCCGGCCTTCTGCGCCGCCTCGGCTTTGTTCTGCGAGGCGACAGCGAACTCGTCCTGCTGCGACCGTGTGATCTGGTACTGGCGGGCGACGTTCTCGGCGGTGTTACCCATGTGATAGCCGTTAAAGGCGTCCCACAGCCCGTCCTTGATCATGGTGTCGACCAGTTCAACGCCGCCCATCTTGACGCCGGCGCGGAGGTATTGCGCGTGCGGGGCCATGCTCATGGATTCCTGGCCGCCGGCGACGACGATTTCGGAATCGCCGTTCAGCAGCGCCTGATAGCCCAGCGCCACGGTGCGCAGGCCCGAGCCGCAGAGTTGATTGACGCCCCAGGCCGGGCTTTCCACCGGAATACCGGCCGCGATCGAGGCCTGGCGGGCGGGGTTCTGGCCCTGCGCGGCGGTCAGGATCTGGCCCATGATCACTTCGGACACGCGGCCCGGCTCGATGCCGGCACGCTCCAGCGCTGCCTTGATGGCGACGGCGCCGAGATCGTGGGCCGGCAAGGTGGCGAACGCACCGTTGAAACTGCCGACCGGGGTGCGGGCGGCGCTGACGATGACGACATCGTCGGACATGGACATCTCCTGGGCTTGAGCATTGGGATGGCGGGCGGCCGGATGGCGGGCCTGTCTCGGGTCTATCCTGTTAACCTATGCATTAAGTGTCAATCGGCCAGGGAGCGAAATCACGCCGCGGCGCACTCAAAATTACCGGCTCGGCTGTTTCCTCAGCAATGCCTATGCCTTGGAATTAACCGTGGCGCACAAAACGGTAGCCGAACCGCATTGAAAATGCTTTCTTTGCTGCGTTGCGTTGCTCGTCAGCCCGGCCGCGGTGCCGTCGGGTTCCCGTCCTCGGTGTGCATATGTGAGCCCATGGCGAAAACTGACCAACCCACCACTATCAAGAAATACGCGAACCGGCGGCTCTATAATACCGGCACCAGCACCTATGTGACGCTCGAGGATCTTGCAGCGATGGTGAAGGAGGGCGAGGACTTCCTCGTCTATGACGCCAAAACCGGCGACGACATCACCCGCTCGGTGCTGGCGCAGATCATCTTCGAACAGGAAAACAAGGCGGGCCAGAATCTGCTGCCGACCACTTTCCTGCGGCAGCTGATCCGGTTCTACGGCGACAGCATGCAGATGGTGGTGCCGAAATATCTTGAGCAAGCGATCGACACGCTGACGCGCGAGCAGGAGAAATTCCGCAAGCAGCTCACCAATACATTCAGCGGGACGCCGTTCGCACCGCTCGAAGAGCATGTCCGCCGCAACATGGAATTGTTTCAGCAGACCTTTTCGATGTTCAAGCCGTTCGCGGCGCCGCGCGCTGGGGGCATCGCCACCGAACCGGAAAAGACGCCGGAGCCCGCCGCAACGGAAGGCAACATCGACGATCTGCGCCGTCAGATGCAGGACATGCAGGAACGCCTCGAGCGCATGTCGAAAGAGCCGAAAAAGGAAGAGTAAGCCGGAGCGGTCAAGAACCGGCTTCAGCCGCCGCCGTCAAGGCCGACGCGATCGGCGTCCGCCACGGGCGATCCGCGGATGCGAGCCCGATCAGGCGCCCCTGGATATAGTCACAGCCCCACGCCTGCAACATCGCCGCCGACTGGTCATCCTGAACCCATTCTGCGACCGTCTTGATTTGCAGCCGTCGCGCCAGATCGATCAGCGTCTGCACGAAGGCGCGGTCATCGGCCGAGCGCGCGATGTTCTGCACGAAAGCACCATCGATCTTGACGATATCGACACCGAGCCTGCGCAAATTCCGGAACGAGGTGTAGCCGGCGCCAAAATCGTCGATCGCGATCCGGCTGCCGAAGTTTTTCAGCCGGCTGACAAAACCGCGGACATCGTCGATGTCCTGGATCGCGACGGTCTCGGTGATTTCGACGATCAGCCGGGAGCCAACACCGGGATAAGTCCGCATCAGCGCTTCGATCGAGGCCCACCAGTCCCGATCCATCGTGGTATCCGGCGAGATGTTGAGACTGAGCTGCACCTGCGGTGACGCCGCGAGCTCGGCGATCACGAGTTCAAGCACGCGATGATCGACCAGGCGGACCAAGCCGAGCCTCTCCGCCACCGGAACGATATCCGGCGCGAGCAGGACCTGCCCGTCATCCTGTTCCATGCGGACCAGGCATTCGTAAAAGGACGCCTTGCGCGAGCGCGCTTCCACCACCGGTTCGAACGCCATCACCATCCGCCGTTCGTTGAGGGCGGTGACGATCTCGTCGGTGACGCGGATGTTGACGCGGCGCTGGGCGTCGCGCTGGACGTTCGGGCGCCACAACGCCAGCGACCCGGCGCGGCGCCGCTTGGCGGCATCGAGCGTCTCCTGGGCGCGGTTGACCGCCTCCTCGGCGTCGCGCGCATGGCGCGGCACGCTGACCGCGCCGATCGATGCGGTGATCGAGACCGGGCCGGATTTGGTCGGCACCACCTCGTCGCGGATGCCGGCCAGAAACCGCTCGGCGGCGACATTGGTGTCGTCGATAGTGCAGTTCTTCAGGACCACCCCGAACTTGTTGCCGGAGAAGCGGCCGAGCACGTCGCCGGCGCGCAGCCGCGGGCGGATGCGCCTCGCCGTTTCCGAAATCACCGCGTCCGCGACGTCGAAGCCGAAGGCGTCGTTGATGCGCGACAGATGATCGATGCCGATCAGCATGAAGGCAAAGGACGAACGGAACCGGATGGCCTCCTCGATGGCCTCGGCCAGCGCTGCGATGAGATGCGTTCGATTGAGCTCGCCGGTCAGCGGGTCATGCCGGGACAGCCGCATCAGCTGCTCGTCGCGGGCGTGACGCTCGTTGTCGCGTCGGACAATGCCTTGCGCCCGTACCGGCTTGCCGTTGGCACCGGCGAACCACACGCCGGACTCCTCGATCCAGAGCATGGGCGCGGATGAACTTGTGCGCACGCCATATTCGATCCGGTATGGCGCACCGCCGGGTTCGCGGGCGAGCGGAGACGCGGCCAGCGCATCGGAACGGATCGACCGCACTGGTTCGATCAGCCTGGAAAATTCTGTGCCGCTTGCCAGCGCCGCGGCCGGAATGTCTGGAAAGACCGAACTCGGGTGGTCGCTCCACGCGATCACGTCGGCTGCAATGTCCCACACAAAGGCCGCCTGGCCGAGCGACGCGAGGATGGTCGAAGCTTGTGGTACAGCGGAGTGCAAGATCGCCTCGTTTCGGGACACGGCCGGTGAATTCTCGGACCTCGGAAATAATGTCAGTATGCAGCGACCCTACGCGAAGTTGATAAATAATTTGGAAACCACGTTCGACGTCCGCCTGGAACCGATCGGCACCACCCGGCATGACGCTTGCGAGGCAGGAGGTCAGGGGGACGTTTCGTCCCGAAATGAGACAGATCCATGCCAGGCGATGACCGACAAGAGCCGACCGAGGGTGATGGCTTCCTTACGGAGGCAAGGCCCGCCTGCGTTGCGCTGGTGCCGGTGGTCCAGGCGACACAATGGTCGCGAATCCCGAGCCGGGAATTACCTCGACCCAATTCCACCTTCCTCACGCATCTGATCGCGACCGCCGAGCAGGTGCCGCAAACCCGCAGCCTGCGCCGCGCAACTGCCTTTGATGCCCAGGCCGCCTACCACGCGAACCAGCATTGGGTCGAGCCGACCCGGCAGCGGACGCGGCAAGTGATGTGAACCAAAGGCTCTGCGAACAGAATAGCCTACGCGTCTAATGCGGCGGCGGGTCCGGCGCGGTCGACGAGCCACTGCCGGGCTGCAATCCCGGCGAAGGGACTTCTGGCGACGGGGCATGTGATACGACCTCGACGCCGGGTTGCGCGGGCGTCGGCTCAGGGTGATCCCGCAGCACCGATTCCGCGACAGACGCGGCCGCCGGCATCGACGAGGCGGGCGCCGGCGGGGCTGGTACGGGCTCAGGCACCGGCACCAACACGGGCTCTGGGGCCGGCGCGACAGCGGACTTGCCGGCCGCACGCCGCGAGGCCGCGACGCCTGCCGCAACCGGCGCGCCGCGCCGTGCGCGCAAGGCGATGCCCGACAGGAAATCCACCAGCGCGAGCAAAGCCAGCAGGCAATAGGTCGAACTGCCGAACCGCGGCCACAGCAGAAATTCGGCCGCCGCAGCGCCGAACACCACCAATGAAAGCAGATGGTCGGTGAGGTATTTCGCACCCGGACGGGCGCCTTTGATGATTTCCAACAGTAGCAGCAGGATGCCGAGCGCCAGCAGCATGTCGCTCAGGGTCACCGGCCATCCGGCGCCCGACATCAAGGTCACCGTCAGAAGCGGATCGGCGAAGGAAACGCCGGGCATCAGGAAGACGATGATGTTGTAGATCGCCAGTGGAATCAGAAGCAGCGGAAAACCGACCATGGACATCGGCGAGGCCTTCTTTTCGAGCGCGCGAACCGGGACGTTCTCAGGCGAGCCATCGGGTTCGCCGCAGGGAAACCGTCTTTACCCCACTCGTTGGCCGAATTCAGGCAGGGCGGTGTCGATTCGGGCGTTAAAGGCCGCGGCATGCACGCCCCCGCGCGGTTCGCGCCCGATCCGGGATCGGGAAGGCGGCGACCCGCCGCCAAATTCGCGGCGCGCTTCGGTCAGGATTCCTTCTTGGCCTTCAGCACTTGGCGGCCCTTGTACATGCCGGTCTTCAAATCGAGGTGATGCGGACGACGCAATTCGCCGGAATCCTTGTCCTCGGCATAGGTCGGCTTCTTCAGCGCATCCGCCGAGCGGCGCATGCCTCGCCGCGAGGGCGACGTTTTTCTTCGGGGAACGGCCATATCGGTGTCCTCTAGGGGTGTTGTCGGAGGCATCGTCCGTGTGGCGGACGGCCGATGCGCCTGGGCGCAGGCTGAAATGCCGATAAGGCCGCGCTTATAGAGGATGGACTGGCCCAAAGCTAGGTTCAAAATACGCCCAAAAGGCTCAGAATGCGCGATTTTCGCGCCAGCAATGCTGCAGGTCCGGAGCTTGTGCCCGGGCCACGTAGATCCCGGCGAGACGCCGCACCCCGGGGCCTGGGTTGCGGGCGCTGCGCCTGACCGGATTGGGCAGGATTGCCGCCAGCAGCGCCGCCTCGCGCGGCGACAGGCTGGAAGCCGAGCGGCCGAAGGCATAGGCCGCGCCCGCCTGCGCGCCGAACTGCCCCGACGGCCCAAGCTCGGCAACATTCAGATAAATTTCCAGAATCCGCTGCTTCGGCAGCACCAGGTCGATCCACAGCGCGAGCGGGAACTCGAGCGCCTTGCGAATCACGCTGCGGCCAGGCCACAGGAACAGGTTTTTCGCGACCTGCTGGGTAATGGTCGAGCCGCCGCGGGTCACCTCGCCGTCCTCGGCGTCGTCCACCACCTCGCGCACCGCGTCCCAGTCGATACCGTGGTGGCTGCAGAATTTGGCATCCTCGGAGCCGACCACCGAACGCGGCAGCCAGCGCGAGATCGCGCTGAAATCGACCCATTGCCGCGAGACCGGCGCGCCGGAAAGCCAGCGCCAGGCCATCAAGGTCGAGACCGGATGACCGGAGCGATACAGCGGCGCCAACAGATAGGGCAGCAGCAGCACGGCCAGCAAAATCAGCAATAAATTTCGGACAACGCGCAAATCTGATGTTTCTGGTTCGGCGCGGCGCCGTCAATGCACCGGCTAGAAGGATATCTCCATGATAATTCCGGTTTTTCCAGCACTTTTAGCGCGCCACCGCCAGCCTCCCCGGAATTGACGAAGCCGGTGCCATAACCGATTGTCCGGCCAACTCGATTGGGAGCAGCTCTTGATGACGACCGGCACTGCACGACCCGACTTTGCGACCCGGCTGGACCGCACCGCTGACGAGACCGAGGCTCTGCTGGCGCGGCTTTTGTCCGATGCGCTGCAGAGCGACGAAATCGCTCGCCCGAGGCGGCTGATCGAGGCGATGCGGTATTCGAGCCTCGGCGGCGGAAAACGGCTGCGACCGTTCATGGTGGTCGAAAGCGCAGCGGTGTTCGGCGTTCAGCGCGACGCCGCCCTTTTGGCCGGCGCCGCACTCGAATGCATCCACTGCTATTCGCTGATCCATGACGACCTGCCGGCGATGGACAACAGCGATCTGCGTCGCGGGCGGCCGACCCTGCACAAGGCCTATGACGATGCCACCGCGATCCTCGCCGGCGATGCGCTGTTGACGCTGGCCTTCGACATCATCACCCGCGACGAGATCCACCGCGATACCGGCGTACGGTTGCTGCTCACGCGCGCGCTGGCCCGCGCCGCCGGCGTCGGCGGCATGGCCGGCGGCCAGATGCTCGACCTCGCCGGCGAGGGGCGGTTCGGTGACCGCGAACCGGTCGACGTGGCCCGCCTGCAGCAGATGAAAACCGGCGCGCTGTTGCGCTATGGCTGCATTGCCGGGGCGATCCTAGGCCAGTCCTCGCCCGGCGAATACCAGGCGCTCGACGATTACGGCCGCGCGCTCGGCGAAGCCTTCCAGATCGCCGACGACCTGCTCGACGTCGAGGGCGACGCCGCCGCACTCGGCAAACAGACCGGTCAGGATGCGGCGCTCGGCAAGACCACCTTCGTCACCCAGCTTGGCATCGACGGCGCGAGGCAACGCGTGCGCGATCTGTTGACACGCGCCGACGCCGCGCTGTCGAACTTCGGCACCAAAGGCGACGTGCTGCGCGCGGCCGCGCGATTCGTCGCCGATCGCAAGAACTGACGACGCCGATGGCGGGCAAGGAAGCCGAAGATCCTTTTGTTACCCGCTACCGGAAGATGTCGAAGCCGGTCCGCGTGGTCTATGCGCGGCCGCGCACGTTCTTCTCGCTCGCGGTCGGGATCGCGACGTTCTTCCTGCTGCCATCCGCGCTGCGGCCGGTGACGCGGGCGTTGCTGGGCTGGGATGTCCTGATCGCGATCTATCTGCTGCTGGTCTACGCTATGGTGGTGCGCAGCGGGTTATCCCATATCCGGCGCAACGCCGTGCTGCAGGACGATGGCCGCTTCCTGATCCTGCTGGTGACCGCAATCGGCGCCTTTGCCAGCATCGCCGCGATCGTGTTCGAACTCGGCGCCTCGCACCACAGCATGCCGGAACTGACGCTGGCGACGGTGACGATCGCGCTGTCATGGGCCGCGGTGCACACGACCTTCGCGCTGCATTACGCGCATGAATACTACCGCGGCGCCAAGCCCGGCGGCCTGCAGTTTCCGAGCGGCGACCAGCACGAAAGCGCCGACTACTGGGACTTTGTGTATTTCTCGTTCGTGATCGGCATGACCGCGCAGGTCTCCGACGTCGGCATTACCGACAAGACCATTCGCCGCACCGCGACCGTCCACGGCATCATCTCGTTTATCTACAACACCGCGCTGGTCGCCCTGATGGTCAACATCGCCGCGAGCGCGATCTAACGCAATTTTCACCTCATGGCCTCATCCTTCGAGACGCATCGCTTCGCGATGCTCCTCAGGACGAGGTTTCATTATCAGACCCTCATGGTGAGGAGCCGCGCCTTGCGCGGCGTCTCGAACTATGAGGCCTCGGGAGAAGCGACAATGATCCGAGTGAACCGAAGCTGCCCAAGGGGATGCGGACAAGGAACGGTTTTTGATCTAGATTGCCCTTCCACCTGGACGCGGGAGATCCGTGTTCCGAACAGGCTTTAATCGCACCTCAGGAGCAAGCCCGTGAGTCACGACCGTTCCAGCGTCGAAGCCGTGGTCCGTCAGTATTTCGACGGCCTCTATGAAGGCAATGCCGACAAGCTTGGCGAGGTCTTCCACCCGACCGCCGACCTGCGTTGGCTGGAAAAGGGCGAACTGCAGGTGCTCACCGTTCCGGACTGGCTCGATCGCGTCAGGAAGCGGCCATCCGCCAAGGCCGAAGGCAAGCCGCGCGAGGATGTCATCGTGACCGTCGACCGTTCCGACGAATCCACCGCGTTCATCAAGGTGCGGTGCCAATTGCCGCCCCGCTATTTCACCGACTATCTGGTGGCGATGAAACTCGCCGACGGCTGGCGAATCGTATCGAAATCGTACCGCTACGACCGGCGCGACTGACGGCTGCCACATTGACCTCGCCGGACTTCCGCGCCAAGTCAGGGGCGGAGGAATCCGGCACCCGTGGAAGCCAAATTTCAGATATTCCTGATTCTGCTCGCGGCGCTGGCAGGAACCGCGCTGCTGGCACGGCGGATCAACGTCGCGCCGGCCATCCTGCTGCTGCTGACCGGCATCGTGCTCGCCTTCGTGCCGGGCATGCCGCCGCTGGAATTGCCGCCGGAACTGGTGCTGCTGGTGGTGTTGCCGCCGCTGATCTATTCGGCAAGTGTCGCCATGAGTTGGCGCGAATTCAAATCGAACCTGCGTCCGATCATCCTGCTGGCGGTCGGCTGCGTGATCTTCACGGCGTTCGCGGTCGCCGCCGCGACGCATTACCTGATCGGCCTGCCGTGGAATGTCGGTTTCCTGCTCGGCGCCATCGTCGCGCCGCCGGACGTGGTGGCGCCACTGGCGATCGCCCGCAAGCTCGGACTGCCGCGCCGGATCCTCGTCGTCCTCGAGGGTGAGGGGCTGGCGAATGACGCCACCGCGCTGATCCTCTATCGTTTCGCGGTGGTGGCGATTTCAACCGGCCTGTTCTCCTTGCCGAAGGCGGCAGGCACCTTCGTCGCCATCATCGCCGGCGAGGTGCTGTTCGGCGCCGCCATCGGCTGGCTCAGCCTGAGGGCGCGCCATCGCGCCCGCGATCCGCAGATCGAGATCACGCTGTCGTTGATCACGCCCTATGTCGCCTATTGGGTGCCTGAACATTTTGGCGGTTCCGGCGTGATCGCCACCGTCGCCTGCGGGCTTTATATGAGCTGGAACGGGCCGCTATTGATCTCTTCGGCGACGCGGCTGCAGGGCATCTTCTTCTGGGACCTGGTGATCTATCTGATCGAGGGCCTGCTGTTCCTGCTGACCGGATTCCAGATGCGGTTGCTGTTCGAAAAATCCAAGGCGTTCCCGCTGGACGACATCCTGTCCGCCACGGCGCTGGTCGCCATCATCATTGTCGTCGCGCGCTTTGCCTGGGTCTATCCCGCAACCTATCTGCCGCGGCTGTTGAACAAACGGCTGCGCGAACGCGACCCCTCGCCGCCCTGGCAATGGGTGTTCATCCTCGCCTTCACCGGGGTGCGCGGCGCGGTCTCGCTGGCTGCGGCACTGGCCATCCCGTTCGCGCTTCCGAACGGCGAAGGCTTTCCATTTCGCGACCTGATCCTGTTTTGCAGCTTCGGCGTCATCTTCATCACCCTGGTCGGACTTGGCCTCGGCCTGCCGTGGGTGGCGCGGTGGCTCGGGGTCGCCGAGGCCGGGCGCGCCGAACACGTCGCGGAACTGGAGGCGGAGATCGCGGCCCGGCGCGAGGCGCTCGGTGCGGCGCTGGCGTCGCTCGACGCCATCACCGACGATCGCGAACTGTCCGATGAGGTGGTCAAGCTGTTGCGGGCGCGTCACGAGACCCGCATCAACCAGCTGCCGGATTCGCTCGATGCCGAGGCCGACGACGTCTCGGCCGCAGGAATTGACCTGACCCGCGAATTGATCGCCTCGGAACGAAAATTCATCCATGTGCTTTTGCGCGACGGCAAGATCACGGACGAAACCCGGCGCCATATCGAGCGCGATCTCGATCTCGAGGAAGCGAGCCTTGCCAACCGCGAATTCCGCCGGACGCCGCTTTAAGGGGCGGAATTGCGATTCGTAGCCCGGATGGAGCCCTCGGGTCACGCCTTCGGCGTGCCCCGAGGGCTCCATCCGGGCTACGACGTTTTAGGGATCCGATTCGTAGGACGAGACGCGGAGTGACAAGGGATGTCAACGGTGCGAAAATCTGCTAATCATGGGGGCATGACGCGACAAGGACTCGAAATTTTGCTGGAGCGTGTTTCAACTTGGCCCGAGGAGGCCCAAGAGGAGTTTGTTAGGTCAGTCGCAAATATCGAGGACAAGCATCTTGGCGTATATCGGCTGAGTAGCGCCGAGCGGGATGCCGTGCGGCGTGGCTTGGCGGAAGTGCGCGAGGGAAAGCTCGCAAGCGACAGTGCAGTTGCGGCGGTATTTAATCGTTACCGTGCATGAAGCTTCGCTGGTCGGAGACGGCTCTTGCTGAAATCGACAACATTTTTTCATTTATTTTTGAAAACAACCGATCGGCCGCCGTTGCTGTGGTAGAGCGTATCGAGGGGCTTGCGGCCTTGCTCGCGGAATTTCCGCTTGTCGGACACCTCACCGACGAAACACCGGTGCGGGTGCTGCCCGTCGTGCGTTATCCCTTTCTGATTTTCTATACGATCGACGACGCGACCAACGAGATCATAGTCTTGCATGTGCGGCATACCGCGCAGGAACGCCCATAACGCTCCTATGTCGCACGGTCGCCCGCGCTACTCCGCCGCCGCGTTCTGGCCCGGCCGCCCGACGAAGCCGGTCTCGTCACCAAAACGCTCGAGCATCACCGCCGCCAGGTCCTTGGCTTTGTGCGTCACGCAGGCGCCGGACCGCACGGCATAGCGATCCTGACGGGCGAGCTGCGCGGGTGCCTCGCCCCGCTGCAGCGCGCGGGCGCATTCCATCACCAGCTTGCGGAAATGCATGATGCCGAGATCGGTCGGCCCGAGATGTTCGCGGGTACGATCGGCGATCGGGCCCTGGCTGTCCTGCACCGCGGCGTCCTGTTCGGACACGCCCTTGATGCCGGTGTAGCTTTTGGTCTTCTGCAGCTTGCGATCGATCAGATAGTCGTTCGACTTGTTGCGCAGCGGCACATAATTGTCATCCACCTCCGAGATCACGCCGTTGCCGCGATCATAGCCCTCGCGCTCTGCCTCCGTCAGTGGCCGCTCCGGATTCCAGGCATAGGTGTAGATCCAGCACTTGGTGTCGGTCACCGGAACAAAACTCTGGCCGAAGATATTCTCGCCCGGCATCGCGCTCGGCGCATAGGCGTGCACCGGCATCAGGAACTGGGCGATGCGCCAGTAGATGTTGTCGCCGCCGGTGAGCCGGCCACCAGCGATGGTCAGGCCCGCGTCATGCGGATGGATCCTGATCACGGGCCGGGGGTCCTCGGCGATCCAGCGCATATGATCGACATTCATGCGCGCGATCGGGTTGACGAAATGCCTCTTGATGTCGAGGATTTCGTTCTCTTCCTTCTCGAAGGACAAATGCGCGAAGGTGAAATGCGCGGTGTCGATCGAGCCCTCCAGCGCCTGCACCCAGTTGCAGTCCTGCCATTTCTTCGAGACGTAGCGGTGCGAAGCCGGCACCAGCGCCATTTCCAGCGCCGGCAATTCCGGCACCTGATCCGCCGGGCCCATATAGGCCCAGATCATGTCGCCCCATTCGCGCACCGGATAGGACTTGATGCGGATCAGGTCTCTGGCGCTGAGATCGGGGTACGATGTCGGCATGTCGACGCAGCGGCCCTCGGTATCGAATTTCCAGCCGTGATAGACGCAACGGATGCCGCACTCCTCGTTGCGGCCGAGCCACAGATTGGCGCCACGGTGCGGGCAATATTGATCGATCACCCCGACCACGCCGCGGCTGTCGCGGAACGCCAGCAGCTCCTCGCCCATCGCCACGATCTTCTTCGGCGGCCCGTCGGCCTCCGGCAATTCCTCGGACAACAGCACCGGCAGCCAGAACCGGCGCAGCAGTTCACCCATGGCCGTGCCCGCACCGCTTTCGGTCAGGAATTGATTGTCCTCTGCGCGGAGCATGGCTGTCCTCCGGGGTCGATCGTCGATTGTGGCGAAGCTTGGCGCAGGCGGCGCGGGGCGTCAACGCATCTTCAGACCGGCCGTTCGCCCTTCACCGTGACGCGGGTGCCGGCGCGGGTGTGCGGCCAGTAGTCCCACATCGCGCGATGCTGGGCGCAGCGGTTGTCCCAGAACGCGATGGCGTTCTCGGTCCAGCGGAAGCGGCACTGGAACAGCGGATTCTCGGCGTGCTGGTAGAGATAGGCCAGCATCGCGTCGCTCTCGTCGCGCGGAATGCCGATGATGTGGCGGGTGAAGCCGCGGTTGACATAGAGCGCCTTCCGGCCCGTCACCGGATGGGTGCGCACCACCGGGTGCTCGGCATGCGGATAGCTCGGCCGGTCGGCGACGCCATAATTGGCGTAAAGCCCGCGATAGATCGATTCGCCGTCATGCAGCGCGGTCAACCCGTCGAGATAGGCCTTCATCCGGTCCGACAGCGATTCATAGGCCGCGTACATGTTGGCGAACAGCGTATCGCCGCCGCGCGGCGGGCACTGCCGGATGTAGAGGATCGAGCCCATCGGCGGTTCGACGTCGCAGGATACGTCGGTGTGCCAGCCTTCGCCATTGGCCCGCGGCGAATCCTTGTCGGCGTAGATTCTCATCAGCGCCGGATCGTCGCCTTCGTGAGGCGCCGCCGGGTGGATGTGCAGTTCGCCGAACCGGCGGCCGAAGGCGAGATGCTGGGCCGGCGTGATGTGCTGATCGCGAAAGAAAATCACGAGGTTTTCGGCGAGCGCGCGATGGATTTCGTCCATGGTGCGGTTGGAAAGCGCGCCGCCAAGATCGACGCCGGATATCTCGGCGCCGATGATCGGGGTGAGTTTTTCCACGCCGATGGTTTCATAGGGCTCGGTGCCGTCGACCGCGGGCCGGTAGCGCGGGCCCTGTTTGCTGGCGAGCGAGTTCATGGCGATTCTCCGACGAAGCGTCATTTCGCCCATCGTAGCCCGGATGGAGCGCAGCGCAATCCGGGACCGGCCTATCGATTTTCGAGATCGCCCCGGATTTCGCTGCGCTCCATCCGGGCTACGCCTATTCCGCCGCCGTCACCGCATCGGCCGGCGCCTTGCTGCCGGCGCCGTAGCGCTGGTCGATGTAATCGATCACCAGCGCCTTGAATTCGGCGGCAATGGTCGGCCCGCGCAGGGTGCGGAATTTCTTGCCGTCGACAAACACCGGCGCGGCCGGCGTCTCGCCGGTGCCGGGCAGCGAGATGCCGATATTGGCATGCTTGGACTCGCCGGGGCCGTTGACGATGCAGCCCATCACCGCGACGTTCAGGCCCTCGACGCCCGGATACCGGGTTTTCCAGCCCGGCATCTCGTCGCGGATGAAATCCTGGATGCTGCGCGCGAGTTCCTGGAACGTGGTCGAAGTGGTACGGCCACAACCCGGGCAGGCCGCGACCAGCGGCACGAAGGTGCGAAAGCCCATGGTCTGCAGCAGTTCCTGCGCCACCTGCACTTCGAGCGTGCGGTCGCCGCCGGGTTCCGGGGTCAGCGAGATCCGGATGGTATCGCCGATGCCGTCCTGCAGCAGGATGCCGAGCGCGGCGGAAGACGCCACGATGCCCTTCGACCCCATGCCAGCTTCGGTGAGACCGAGATGGATGGCGTAATCCGACCGCCGCGCCAGTTCCTGATAGACCGCGATCAGATCCTGCACGGCGGAAACCTTCGCCGACAGGATCATCTTGTTCTTCGGCAGCCCGATCTCTTCGGCGCGCGCCGCCGACAACAGCGCCGACTGCACCATGGCCTCGCGGGTCACCGCGCGGGCGTCGACCGGGTTCGGCGACGCGGCGTTTTCTTCCATCAATTTAGTCAGCAATTCCTGATCGAGCGAACCCCAATTGGCACCGATCCGCACCGCCTTGTCGTTCCGGATCGCAATCTCGACGATGTCGGTGAACTGGCTGTCACGCTTGTTCTTGAAGCCGACATTGCCGGGATTGATGCGGTATTTGTCGAGCGCCTCGGCGCAGGCGGGGTAATCCGCCAGCAGCTTGTGGCCGATATAGTGGAAATCGCCGATCAAGGGCGTGGTGATGCCGCGCTTGCGCAGGGCGTCGCGGATATGCGGAACCGCGGCGGCGGCCTCCTCGCGGTCGACGGTGATCCGCACCATTTCCGAACCCGCGCGGGCGAGCGCTGCCACCTGGGCCACTGTGCCTTCGACATCGGCGGTGTCGGTGTTGGTCATCGACTGCACGACGATCGGCGCGCCGCCGCCGACGGCGACATTGCCGACCATGACCTGGGTGGTTTTTCGCCGGGCGCTGGGGCCGGCGACGTCGTTTTGCGGGGGTTTTTCGGGCTTGTTCATGGGGCCTCGAATATCAGGTTTTTGTGACATTCAGCAATGGATCAATGGGAACCGGGATCACCGGGCTCGGACGATTGACCAAATAAAGCCCGGCAATCACCAGGAGTGCCGCGGCGCCAAACGCTGGGGTCAGGGTGTCATGCATGATGAAATAGCTAGCCACGACGCCAAACAAAGGGGTGATGAAGGTAAAAGCCGACAATTTGCTGGCGGAATAAGTCTGCACCAGCGCAAACCAGATCAGAAACGTCAATCCGACCACCCAGATCGCCTGATAGACCAGCAGCGACAGCGCGAGGGCTCCGGGAACCCGGGTCAGGGTTTCACCGGAGAACCATGCCGCAAAGGCGAGAATCGGCACCGACAGCGCCACCTGGTAGCCCAATGCCTTTTCCGGGGCCGCCCGGCGCAGGGCGGTGCCCTTGGCGACCAGTGTCGTGGCCGCCCACATCGCGCCGCCGCCCACCACCATCAGGTCGCCCCAAAGCACGTTGGCGTCGACGTCGGGCTGGGGCACGCCGATCGCAACCGCCACCCCGGCGAAGCTCAAGGCAAGGCCGCCCCATTGCGAGGCGCGCAGCCGCTCGCCGAGAAACTGGTAGGAACCGAGCGCCACAAAAAACGGCGCCGTGTAGAGAAACACCACCGCGCGCGATGCCGTCGTCAGCAGCAGTCCGCGATAGATCAGGACGAATTCGAGGCCGAACAGCACCCCGGCGAACAGGCCCGCGCCCAGCGTGCCGTCGCGTTCGAACAGCTTCACGCCGCGCATCCACGCGACCAGCAGCAGCACCGGCAGGGCGCCGGCCGAGCGGATCGTGGCCTGCAGCATCGGCGGGATGTCCGGCAGCGCGAGCTTGATCGCGATCTGGTTGAAACCCCAGCTCAGGCACAGCATCAGCATCAATGCGGCGGCGCCCGGGCTCAGCGGCCGCCCGGCGGAAGAGATCATTTGCTCGGCCATGGAACCTCGGTAACCGGCTTTGTCGCCGTCTTGTTATTTCTGGCAGTGGGCGCAGGTGCCGGTGATTTCGACGACGGAAAGCTTCGGTGCAAAGCCGCTGGCGCGCGCCGCCGCGTTGAGGCCCTGCGCCACCGGCACCGCGGGAATTTCACCGACCGAACCGCAATGTTCGCAGATCAGGAATGCCACCATCGCCGCGGCATCATGGTCGTGGGCGCAGGCAAGAAACGCATTGCGGCTTTCGATGCGGTGAACGAGGCCGTTCTCGATCAGGAAATCGAGCGCGCGGTACACCGTGATCGGCGCCGGCCGCGGCATCGAGCGGGCCAATTCGTCGATCACCTCATAGGCGCCGAGCGTACGGTGGCTCGACAGCAGCGCCTGCAGCACCTGGCGGCGAATCGGCGTGAATTTCTGTGCCCGCCGCGCGCAGACCCGTTCGGCATGCACCAGCGCGTCCGCGGTGCAGCGGTCGTGATCATGATCGGGCGCGGGAAAGGTTGGTCTGGTCGCGGTCATGCCGGGGTGGTGTAGCATTTTGACGGATAATCCCCAATCCCGGCCGGCCGGTTCCGGCTGCCCGGCCGCCAGCCATGTGCTTTCGGCGGGTCAGGTTTCCATTTGCCTGCCATGATTAATTCATAAGCTTGCTTATTATATCGCAAGCTTATGGAGGCGAGGATGACCCGCGGCCCCGTGGATATGAACTTCTTGTTCACACTTGGTGAACTGCAGCGGATGGTGCGGCTCTACGCCGACAAGCAGGCCGCGCGCTTCGGCATTACCCGCGCCCAATGGGCGGTGCTGGCCAAGGTGGAACGCACCGAGGGCCTCAAGCAGTCGGAACTCGCCGAGCAGATGGAAATGCAGCCGATCACGCTGACCCGGCTGATCGACCGGCTCTGTGACAATGGCTGGATCGAGCGCCGCGGCGACGACACCGACCGCCGCGTCAACCGGCTCTATCTGCGCAAGGCGGCGCGGCCGCTGCTCGGAAAATTGAGCGGCCTGCGCTCCGAGCTGACCGCCACCGCGCTCGAAGGCATCAACCCGTCCGACGCGCATCGCCTGCTCGCGCAGCTCGAGGCAATCAAGGAAAACGTGCGCCACGCGATCCAGAATCCGGCCGGCGAACCTGGCAAGAAAGAACACCGATATGGCTGAGCCCGTCCTCAAATTCCCGCCCGATCAGAAGGGCAATCCGGCTACGCCGCGCAAGAAGATCGCCGCGCAGCCGCGCCGCCGGCTGATGGCCGGCATGCGGCGCTATCGGCGCGCGCTTCTGCTGGTGGTGCTGCCGCTGCTCGCCGTGGTCGGCGGCCTGATCTTCTATCTCAACGGCGGCCGTTACGTGACCACCGACGACGCCTATGTCGGCGCGCAGAAGGTGCTGATCACGCCGGATATCTCCGGCAAGATCGAAAAGGTCGTGGTGCGTGAAGGACAGCATGTCAACGAAGGCGACGTGCTGTTCGAGATCGATCCGGTGCCATTCCGCCTCGCGGCGCAGCAGGCCAAGGCCACGCTCGAGCAGAGCCGCACCACCTATGACAACCTGAAGGCCAACATCAAGATCTACGACCAGATGCTCGATCTGGCGCAGCGCGGCGTCGATCTCAAGCAGCGCGACGTCGATCGCAAGTCGACCCTGGTCAAGAGCAATTACGGCTCCCAGCTCGACCTCGACAATGCCTCGACCGCGCTGGTCACCGCCAGCGCGCAGCTGCAATTCCTCAAGCAGCAGCTCTCCGCGTCCAAGACGCAGTTGCTCGGCGATCCCGACCTGCCGCTCGATCAGTTTCCGCCCTATGATCAGGCCAAGGCGGCGCTGGCCCAAGCCGAGCGCAATCTCGATCACACCGTGATGCGGGCGCCGATGAGTGGCATTGCGACCCAGGTCGAGCAGATCCAGCTCGGCCGCTTCGTCATCGCCGGCACCCCGGTGTTCAGCGTCATCGACACCGCCAAGCCCTGGGTCGACGCCAACCTGAAGGAATCGGATTTCACCTATATCGCGGTGGGGCAGACCGTCGACATCGACGTCGATGCGTTCCCGGATCATGTCTTCAAGGGCACCATCGGGTCGCTCAGCCCCGGTACCGGCGCGCAATTCGCGATCCTGCCGCCGCAGAACGCCACCGGCAATTTCGTCAAGGTGGTGCAGCGCGTCCCGGTGCGGATCTATTTCGACAACAGCGACAAATATGTCGAGAAGCTGAAAGCCGGCATGAGCGCCTACACCACGATCGACACCCATCATCGCCGCTCGCTCGCCGGCCTGCTCGGCTTCTCGCCGGCGGCGGCGAACCAGGACTGACCATGAGCACGACGGCCGCAGCCCCGATTGCCGTTCCCGGCCTGCGCCGGAACATGGTGACGATCTGCGCCATGACCGCGACCATCATGCAGGCGCTGGACACCACCATCGCCAATGTCGCGCTGCCCTACATGCAGGGCAGCCTGTCGGCATCGCAGGACCAGATCAACTGGGTGCTGACCTCCTACATCGTCGCCGCCGCGATCATGACCGCGCCGGTGGGCTGGATCGCCAACCGCTTCGGACGCAAGCGCGTCTTCATCCTGTGCTCCGGCGGGTTCACGGCAGCCTCGATGCTGTGCGGGCTCGCGCAGGATATCAACCAGATGGTGCTGTTCCGCCTGCTGCAGGGCATGTTCGGCGCGGCGCTGGTGCCGCTGTCGCAAGCGGTGATGCTCGATTCCTACGCGCTGCATGAGCGCGCCAAGGCGATGTCGATCTGGGGCATGGGCGTGATGATGGGCCCGATCATGGGACCGTCGCTCGGCGCCTGGCTGACCGAGACCTATTCCTGGCACTGGGTGTTCTTTGTCAACCTGCCGTTCGGTATCTTCACCGTGCTTGGCCTGCTGGTGTTCATGGACGAGACCAGGAAGAATCTCGAGCTGCGCTTCGACTGGTTCGGCTTTGCCGCGCTCGCGGTCGCTATCGGTTCACTGCAGATCGCGCTCGACCGCGGCGAACAGCTCGGCTGGCTGGAATCCAACGAGATCATCGCCGAGTTCATCGTCTCGGCGGTCGGCTTCTATTATTTCTTCGCGCATTCGTTCACGACCGCCAGGCCGTTCATCCAGTTCTCCATCTTCAAGGACCGCAATTTCGTCGGCGGCTGCGTGTTCATGGCGGTGATGGGCCTCGTGCTATACTCGACCATGGCGCTGTCGTCGCCCTATCTGCAGAACGTGATCGGCTACCCGATCATCACCGCGGGCCTGTTGCTGGCAACCCGCGGCTCCGGCACCTTCGTCGCCATGATGCTGGTCGGCCGCCTGATGCGCTACATCGAGGCGCGCACGCTGATCGTCACCGGGCTGAGCCTGACCGGGCTCTCGCTGTTCTACATGACCGGCTGGACCGACCAGACCGGCGTTCCCGAAATCGTGACCATCAGCATCCTGCAGGGTTTCGGCTTCGGACTGGTATTCGTGCCGTTGAGCACGGTGGCATTCCTGACGTTGCCCAACCATCTGCGCACCGACGGAACCTCGATGCTGACCCTGATGCGCAATGTCGCGAGCTCGATCGGCATCTCGATCGTCATTGCGCAGCTCACCGAAGGCGGCCGCCGCATCTATGCCATCCTGTCCGAGCACATCAATCCGTTCAACCACGCGCTGCAGATGCCGGATGTCCGCAGCATGATCGACCTCAATTCCGATGGCGGCCGTGCCTTGGCCGATGCGCTGGTCGCCGCTCAGGCGCAGATCATCGCGTTCTCGCACGACTACCAGCTGGTGATGATGTTCATTCTGGGCTCGATCCCGCTCGCGATCATGATCGGCTCAAGCAAAGCCGCGTTGCGCGTGCAGTCGGCGGCGCCGGAACATGCCGTGATCGAGTAGGATCTCTCGACATCTGCCGGCTTGTCATACGCGGGCTTGACCCGCGTATCCATCAAGCTTCGCAGAAAGCCTTTTTTCAAAGGGATGGATGGCCGGGTCAAGCCCGGCCATGACATACGGTACAGTAAACTCACACTTCGAAAAACACCGTTTCGTTGTCGCCCTGCAGGCAGATGTCGAAATGGTAGACCGCGTTGCCCGAACCCTTGTGGCGCGTGGCGATGAGGGTGCCGCGGCGCTCCGCGGGTACCAGCGCCAGCACGGGGTCGGCTTGATTGGCCGCCTCGCCGCCGAAATAGACCCGGGTATAGAGGTGCAGCAGCATACCGCGCGCGAAGATCGCGAGCAGCAGATGCGGCGCCTGCGGCTTGCCGTCGGGATCGGGCACCGTGCCCGGCCGGATGGTATCGAACGCATAAGCGCCGTTCGGATCGGTGCCGCAGCGGCCGAACCCCCGAAAGGTCGAATTGGGCAGCGCGCGCTTGTCCTGCGGATCGGAAAACCGCCCCTGCGCGTCGGCCTGCCAGATCTCCAGCATGCAATCCGCCACCGGCTGGCCGTCGCCGTCGAATACCCGGCCCTCGACGCGAATGCGTTCGCCCGAGGCGTCCGGGGTGACGAGGTTGTTGGTGAAGGCGTCGTTCCAGTCGTACTGGCCGTTTGGCGTCAGCCCGTATTTGAAAAACGGGCCGACGGTCTGCGACGGCGTAATGCCTTTTTCGATGCTTCCCCGCACTATTTCGTCTCCATCGGCGTGGCATTGCGCCCGCGCAGCACAATGTTGAAGCGGTAGCACAGCGCCCAATCCGGCTGGGTATTTTCGATATCGAAGGAGGACACCATCCGCATCCGCGCCTTCTCGTCCGGCACCGAATTGAAGATCGGGTCGAACTCGAACAAGGGATCGCCCGGAAAATACATCTGCGTCACCAGCCGCGAAATGAAGGCATGGCCGAACACCGAGAAATGGATGTGCGCCGGGCGCCAGGCGTTGTGATGATTGCCCCAGGGATAGGCGCCGGGCTTGACGGTGATGAATTTGTAGTAGCCTTCGGAATTCGTTTGCGCCCGCCCGGCGCCTGTGAAATTCGGATCGAGCGGCGCCGGATGCTGGTCGATCACATGAACGTAGCGGCCGCAGGCATTGGCCTGCCACAGTTCGATCAGGGCATGAGGCACGCCGCGACCGTCCTCGTCCCGCACATGGCCGTGGACGATGATGCGCTCGCCCAGCGGCTCGCCGCGGTGCTGAATGGTGAGATCGTGATCGTTCTCGCGCACGGTCTCGTGGCCGTATACCGGCCCGGTCAGCTCCGACAATGTGTGACGCATCGGGATCAGCGGCTTTTGCGGCGACCGCTTGATGGTGCTGCGGTAACCCGACGACAACCGCGCCGGATGCGCGGCGTTGCTTTCAACGGGATAGATAAGGGTCATGGTGTATCCTCCGGGGTCCCGTCATTGCGAGCGAAGCGAAGCAATCCATACCGCAGCAAGACTGGATTGCTTCGTCGCTGACGCTCCTCGCAATGACGCTTGGGCGTCCGCGCTCAGTTCAGCTTCTCGATGGCCATCGCGACGCCCTGACCGACGCCGACGCACATGGTGGCAAGCGCACGCTTGCCACCGCGCTTCTCCATGCCATGCACCGCGGTCATTGCGAGCCGCGCGCCGCTCATGCCGAGGGGGTGACCGAGCGCAATGGCGCCGCCATGCGGATTGACGAAATCGGCATCTTCCTTGACGCCGAGCTGACGCAGGCAGGCGATGCCCTGCGAGGCGAAGGCCTCGTTGAGCTCGATCAGATCGAAATCGCTGATCTTGAGGCCGAGCCGCTCCATCAGCTTGCGGGTCGCCGGCACCGGACCGATGCCCATGATGCGCGGCGGCACCGCGGCCGAGGCGAGGCCGAGAATTCGCGCCCGCGGCGTCAGCCCGTGCTTCTTCACGGCCGCTTCGGAGGCGAGCATCATCGCGGCCGCGCCGTCATTGACGCCGGAGGCGTTGCCGGCGGTCACCGTGCCGGGATTGCGCACGATCGGCTTCAGCTTGGCCAGCCCCTCAAGCGTGGTTTCGGGGCGCGGATGTTCGTCCTTGTCGACACTGGTCGGGCCGGCCTTGCCGCCGGGAACCGAGATCGGCGTGATCTCTTCGGCAAAATAACCCGAGGCGATGGCTCGGCCGGCGCGCTGCTGCGAGCGGACCGCGAACGCGTCCTGGTCCGCGCGCGAGACCTGGAATTCCTCGGCGACGTTCTCGCCGGTCTCGGGCATGGCGTCGACGCCGTATTGCGCCTTCATCAACGGATTGATGAAACGCCAGCCGATGGTGGTGTCGAAAACATCGGCGGCGCGGGAAAACGCCTCCGCCGCCTTGCCCATCACGAACGGCGCCCGCGTCATCGATTCGACGCCGCCGGCGATTGCAAAATCGATCTCGCCGGCGCGGATCGCGCGCCCGGCAGCCCCGACCGCATCGAGCCCGGAAGCGCACAGGCGGTTCAGCGTCTGGCCCGGAACCGAGTCCGGCAGGCCCGCCAGCAACAGCGCCATCCGCGCTACGTTGCGGTTGTCCTCGCCGGCCTGGTTGGCGCAGCCGAGATAGACCTCATCGACCGCGGACCAGTCGAGCCCGGGATGCCGCGCCACCAGGGCCCTGATCGGCGCCGCCGCCAGATCGTCGGCGCGCACCTTGGCCAGCGCGCCGCCGAAACGGCCGATCGGGCTCCTCACGGCATCGCACACAAATACATCGCGCATTGAGTCTCTCCCTGGATGCCGCGTTTCCGCGCCGAACCTCGCGAGTGGATGGCGAGTTTTAGGAGCGCCTTCGCGGCAGGTCAATTGATCGCAGCCCCCCGCTGTGGCGCTTTCGTGTGTGGTCCGTTATGCCGGCAAGGCGGAGGTAACCGGCAATGCGGCGCCGCGAGGGTGGAAAACCCGGATGGCCATGGCAAACCGGTAGGATCGAGCGACGAAATTTTGTAGTTTGCGCACCCGATGACAATCCAGCCCTCGATCCCAATCCCATCCGACGCAGTCCCGGCCTCTGATGCACCGGCGCGGGTGACGCCGATGATGGAACAATATCTCGAGATCAAGGCCGCTCATCCCGGCCTGCTGCTGTTCTACCGGATGGGCGATTTCTACGAACTGTTCTTCGAGGACGCCGAGATCGCCTCCAAGGCGCTCGGCATCATGCTCACCAAACGCGGCAAGCATCAGGGCGTCGATATCCCGATGTGCGGCGTTCCGGTGGAGCGCTCGGACGATTACCTGCATCGCCTGATCGCACAGGGCCACCGCGTCGCGGTGTGCGAGCAGATGGAGGACCCCGCGGCAGCGAGGGCGCGTGGCAACAAGAGCGTGGTCCGCCGCGATGTGGTGCGGCTGGTGACGCCGGGCACGCTGACCGAAGACACACTGCTCGACGCGAGGGCCAACAATTATCTGCTGGCGATCGCCCGCGCCCGTTCGTCCACCGGCGGCGACCGCATCGGCCTCGCCTGGATCGATATCTCGACCTCCGAATTCATCGTCACCGAATGTTCGAGCGGCGAACTGCCGGCAACGCTTGCGCGCATCAACCCCGATGAAGTGATCGTCACCGACGCACTGTATGGCGATCCGGAATTGGGACCGCTGTTGCGCGAATGGCCGGCGGCGACGCCGCTGCCCCGCGACTTCTTCGACAGCGCCACGGCCGAGCGGCGGCTGTGCGAATATTTTGCGGTCGCAACCATGGATGGCCTCAGCGCCATGTCGCGGCTGGAAGCGACCGCCGCGGCCGCCGCCGTCACCTATATCGACCGCACCCAGGTCGGCAAGCGGCCGCCGCTGTCGCCGCCTTCGCGCGAGGCCGCTGGCACCACCATGGCGATCGACCCGGCCACCCGCGCCAATCTCGAGCTGACGCGCACGCTCGCCGGCGAGCGGCGCGGCTCGCTGCTGGATGCGATCGACTGCACCGTGACCGCGGCCGGATCGCGCCTGTTGGCACAGCGGCTGGCGGCGCCGCTCACCGACAGCACCGCGATCGTGCGCAGGCTCGATGCGATCGGCACCTTCATGGCGGACAGCGCGGTGCGCGACGATATCCGCGCCACCCTGCGCAGCGCCCCCGACATGTCGCGCGCGCTGGCGCGAGCGTCGGTGGGCCGCGGCGGCCCGCGCGATCTCGCCGGCCTGCGCGACGGCATCCTCGCCGCCGACCAGGCGCTGGCCCGGCTCGGCGAGCTCGACCATCCGCCACCGGAAATCACCGAGGTGATGGCGGCGTTGCAGCGCCCCTCCCGGGCGCTGGCCCGCGAATTCGAACGCGCGCTGGCCGAATCCCTGCCGCTGATCAAGCGCGACGGCGGCTTCGTGCGCGAGGGCTATGAGAGCGCGCTCGACGAGACCCGCAACCTGCGCGACGCCTCGCGCCTCGTGGTCGCTGCGATGCAGGCGCGCTATGCCGAGGTCACCTCCGTCAAGGGCCTCAAGATCCGCCACAACAATGTGCTTGGCTATTTCGTCGAGGTGACGGCGCAGCACGGCGACAGGCTGATGACGGCGCCGCTGAATGCGACCTTCATCCACCGCCAGACGCTGGCCGGCCAGGTCCGCTTCACCACCGCGGAACTCGGCGAGATCGAAGCCAGGATCGCCAACGCCGGCGACCGCGCGCTGGGGCTGGAACTGGAAATCTTCGAGCGGCTCTGCGCGATGGTGACCGACGCGAGCGAGGATTTGCGCGCGGCCGCGCATGGCTTTGCGCTGCTCGACGTCGCCACCGCGCTGGCGAAGCTGGCGATCGACGAGCATTATGTGCGCCCCGAAGTCGACGCCTCGCTCGGCTTTGCGATCGAAGGCGGCCGGCATCCGGTGGTCGAGCAGGCGCTCAAGCGCGATGGCCAGCCCTTCATTGCCAACGCCTGCGACCTGTCGCCGGGGCCGGGACAGAAGCCGGGGCAGATCTGGTTGATCACCGGGCCGAACATGGCCGGCAAATCGACCTTCCTGCGCCAGAACGCCCTGATCGCGCTGATGGCGCAGATCGGCAGTTTCGTGCCGGCGGCACGGGCGCGGATCGGCATCATCGACCGGCTGTTTTCGCGGGTCGGCGCCGCCGACGATCTGGCGCGCGGCCGTTCCACCTTCATGGTGGAGATGGTGGAGACCGCGGTGATCCTCAATCAGGCCAGCGAACGGTCGCTGGTGATCCTGGACGAAATCGGCCGCGGCACGGCGACCTTTGACGGTCTGTCGATCGCCTGGGCGGCGATCGAGCATCTGCACGAAGCCAACCGCTGCCGGACGCTGTTCGCCACGCATTATCACGAACTCACCGCATTGTCGGCGAAACTGCCGCGGCTGTTCAACGCCACCGTACGCGTCAAGGAATGGCAGGGCGAGGTGGTGTTCCTGCACGAAGTGCTGCCGGGTTCGGCCGACCGCTCCTATGGCATTCAGGTCGCGAAGCTCGCCGGCCTGCCCGCGCCGGTGATTGCGCGGGCCAAATCGGTGCTGGCGAAACTGGAGGCGCAGGACCGCGGCCAGACCGCGCGGGCGCTCGCCGACGATCTGCCGCTGTTCGCGGTGCCGTCGCGCGCCGCGGCCGAACCCGCCTTGCCGAGCCCGGCGGAACAACTGATCGAGGCATTGAAGGCGCTGCATCCGGACGAGATGTCGCCACGCGACGCACTCGAAGCACTGTATGCGCTGAAGGCAAGACTGCCGAAGCCATAACCGAGGCCGTCATTCCGGGGCGCGAAGCGAACCCGGAATCTTGAGATTCCGGGTTCGATGCTTCGCATCGCCCCGGAATGACGGCGTGTGCGTCTCCGAGCTGTCATCATCCGCGAAAGCGGATGATCCAGTAATCACCGCTGGCAAGGCTATCGTCGAGGCCAGTGTGTACTGGATGCCTCGCTTTCGCGGGGCATGACAGGATCACACCCGGTGCATCGTCACCGAAACCTTCGGACCGTTCTTGATGGTCTGATAGACCACGCAATAACGTTCCGTAAGCTTCAACAACAGATCGAGCTTTTCCTGCGCGGCGTCGGTGCCGACATCGAAACGCAGACGAATCGCGGCAAAGCCGATCGGCGCCTCCTTGTCGATGCCGAGCGTGCCGCGGAAGTCGAGATCGCCCTCGGCAGTGACGTTTCCGGTCCTGAGCGGCACGTCGATGGCGGTCGCCACCGATTTCAGCGTCACGCCGGCGCAGGCGACCAGCGCTTCCAGCAGCATGTCGCCGGAGCACAGTTCAAGCCCGGAGCCGCCGGTCCCAGGATGCAGCCCGGCCACCGCCAGAGCGCGGCCGGTCTCGACCTTGCAGGCGATACCCTCGTTCTCGATCGAGCCCTTGGCCTTCAGCGTGATCATGGCTGATTTGGGATCGGATTTGTAACGATCCTTGATCGGGGCCTGCGTGGCGCGGAGTTCCGCGGCGTCCATGGCTTTCTCCAGACTGATGATCGGCCGGATGTAATGAAAGATGGCGCCGATGTCACCACCACATCGCTTCGCAATGACCCCGTCATTCCGGGGCGCGCCTCTTTCTTGGCGCGAGCCCGGAATGACGAGGGAATGGATGGCGTCGCGGAGCCTGTCATCGGGCGCGCATTTGCGCGACACGTTGACTCACAAGGAGCGATGACAGCCTCCGTTGGCGGGACGGCTTGTGGAGGAATGCTGCCGCGGGCAACGCAAGGCTTCAAAAAACGCTATTTTATTTCAACGAGTTAAGGAGGCAGCTCCATGAGAAAATACGCCCACCCAAGGGCCGGTTCCAGGCACAAATTTGCGCGCGCGGCGGGAAACCCGGCATGGACCTGCTGCTATCCCAGAATGCCCCGTGACAGCCTCACGGCGGTCCGATATCCGGTTAAGTCATGGACGATGTCGTGACAGAGAGCCGCCCCGAGGCCGACGAGCGTTTCGATACCGAACGCATCACCGAAGCGGTGGATGCGCTCGCGGTCCAGCATTCCGGCCGCGAGGACGTTTTCCGCGCCGCGATGGCGCAACTCCTGAAGGCCGAAATGACCGCGGCCCGCGCCGTCGCGCAGGCGGTACTGCTGAAAGACCGTCACGGCAGGCGCTGCGCCGAACGGTTGTGTTTCGTCCAGGATGAAATCATCCGCATCCTGTTCGCCGCGGCGACGCGGCATCTCTATCGCTCCCCGATCCGATCCGGCGCCGAGCGCATGGCGGTCGTCGCCACCGGCGGTTATGGCCGCGGCCTGATGGCGCCGGAATCCGACATCGATCTGCTGTTCATCCTGCCCTACAAGCAGACCGCCTGGGGCGAGCAGGTGGCGGAAGCCATTCTCTATTGTCTTTGGGACATGGGGCTCAAGGTCGGCCACGCGACGCGCTCGGTCGACGAATCGATCCGGCAGGCGCGCGGCGACATGACGATCCGTACCGCGATCCTCGAGACCCGGTTCCTGACCGGCGACCGGCCGCTCTATGACGAACTGGTGGCGCGGTTCGACAAGGATGTCGTGCAGGGCACCGCTTCCGAATTCGTCACCGCCAAGCTCGCCGAGCGCGAGGAACGGCATCGCCGCGCCGGACAATCGCGCTATCTGGTCGAGCCCAATGTCAAGGACGGCAAGGGCGGATTGCGCGATCTGCACACGCTGTTCTGGATCGCGAAATATGTCTACCGCGTGCGCGAGACCGACGAACTGGTCGAATGCGGCGTGTTCGACGCGCAGGAATACCGCACCTTCCGCCGCTGTGCGGATTTCCTGTGGTCGGTCCGCTGCAACATCCATTTTTTCAGCGGCCGAGCCGAAGAGCGGCTGACGTTCGACATGCAGCGCGAGATCGCGATCCGGCTTGGATATACCTCGCATCCCGGCATGCAGGATGTCGAACGCTTCATGAAGCACTATTTCCTGATCGCCAAGGACGTCGGCGATCTCACCGCGATCCTGTGCGCCAAGCTCGAGGATCAGCAGGCCAAGCCGGCCCCGGTGCTGAGCCGGATGATGGCGCGCCTGAGGCCGAACACCAGCCGGCGCCGGGTCGCCGACAGCGACGATTTCATCGTCGACAACAACCGCATCAACCTCGCCGCTCCCGGCGTCTTCAAGCACGACCCGGTCAATCTGATCCGGATTTTCCGCCTCGCGCAGAAGAACAACCTCGCGTTTCACCCCGACGCGATGCGTACGGTGACGCGCTCGCTGAAGCTCATCAACACCCAACTACGCGAGAATCCGGAAGCCAACCGGCTGTTCATGGAAATCCTGACGTCGAACGACGCGGAAATCGTGCTGCGGCGCATGAACGAGACCGGCGTGCTCGGCCATTTCATCCGCGCCTTCGGCAAGATCGTGTCGATGATGCAGTTCAACATGTACCATCACTACACGGTCGACGAACATCTGTTGCGCTGCGTCGGCTTCCTGCAGGACATCGAACGCGGCGGCATCGATGAATTCGTGGTCGCCAGCGACCTGATGCGCAAGATCCGCCCCGAGCACCGCCCGGTCATCTACATCACGACGCTGCTGCACGACATCGCCAAGGGCCGCCCGGAGGACCACTCGATCGCCGGCGCCAAGGTGGCGCGCCGGCTGTGCCCGCGGCTCGGTTTCAACGCCGCCGATACCGAGACGGTGGCGTGGCTGATCGAACAGCATCTGACCATGTCGACGGTGGCGCAGTCGCGCGACCTGTCGGATCGCAAGACCATCGAGAATTTCGCCGCCGTCGTGCAATCGGTCGAGCAGATGAAGCTGCTGACGATCCTGACCACCGCCGATATCAAGGGCGTCGGTCCCGGCGTCTGGAACGGCTGGAAGGCACAGCTCCTGCGCACGCTTTACTATGAGACCGAGCCGGTGCTGACCGGCGGTTTCTCGGAAGTGAACCGGGCGCAACGTATCGCGGTGGCGCAGGCCGAATTCCGCGCCGCCTTCACCGAGTGGCCGGAGCAGGAACTCAATGCCTATATCGCGCGGCACTACCCGGCGTACTGGCTCAAGGTCGAGCTGCCGCGCAAGATCCGCCACGCCCGCTTCCTGCGGGGCAGCGAACAGGCCGGCCACAAGCTCGCGATCAATGTCGGCTTCGACGAAGCCCGCGGCGTCACCGAACTGACCATTCTTGCAACCGACCATCCCTGGCTGCTGTCGATCATCGCCGGCGCCTGCGCTTCCGCCGGCGCCAACATCGTCGACGCGCAAATCTACACCACCACCGACGGACGCGCGCTCGACACCATCGCAATCTCGCGGGAATACGACCGCGACGAGGACGAGGGACGGCGCTCGACCCGGATCGGCGAGATGATCGAGCAGGTGCTCGAAGGCAAATTGCGGCTGCCGGAAGTCGTGGCGCGCCGCGCCGCGGCTCGCGGCAAGGTGCGGCCATTCGTGGTCGAGCCGGAGGTGATCATCAACAACCAGTGGTCGGACCGCTACACGGTGATCGAGGTCTCCGGCCTCGACCGGCCGGGCCTGCTGTATGAACTGACCACCGCGATCTCGAAGCTCAACCTCAACATCGCCTCGGCCCATGTCGCGACCTTCGGCGAACGCGCCCGCGACGTATTCTATGTGACCGACCTGCTTGGCGCCCAGATCAATGCCCCGACCCGGCAGGCGGCGATCAAGAGCGCGCTGATCCACCTGCTCGCCCATGACGAGGAGGCGGCGCAACCCGCGGCGTGAGCCGTCGCGTGTTCGAGCCAAGTGGGTGATTTCCACTCAATGGCTTCATTCATCCTTCGAGACGGCGCTTCGCGCCTCCTCAGGATGAGGTGTCCGTTGCCAGACCCTCATGGTGAGGAGCGCGTCTTCGCCCCGTCTCGAACCATGAGGCCTCGGAGAAGCGACAATGATTCAAGTGAACCGGAAAACGCTATAGAGCTTCGCCTTCTCCGATTGCTGCACTGGGACTGCAATGACCGTCTCGGGTCCGGAGGAACCGCGGCAGGACCTGGATCGCCGATTGTCTGGTGACGATGGTGGCGGGGAATTCCGGGCGGTAGGGTTAAGCGCAGCTGAACGCGCGCCTTATCAGTCGCTTGGCGGCCGCCTGCGGCATCCCGATTAACCATCGCTTAAGACGGCTTTAAACCCCGGCCGCTAGTCTTCCGCATCGGGCGGCGCGAGCAGAGTTGCGTATGGCGTGGGGACGGAAAAAAGGCGGGGCACGCCGGGAGCCACAATTCGGGCTCGGCGCATCGCTTGCGGAATTGCGGCTCGGACCGCAGGACCGCGTCACGACCGCCGATGACAAACCGAAGAAATCCTCTTCCCGGCGCAAGGCCAGCCACGACGATGATGACGCGCCGCGCGAGTCGAGGCCGCGCAAGACCAAAGCCGGCAGCCGTCGCCGCGCCAAAGCGCGCGGGCGCCGCGGCATCTCCCGGCTGTTCTACTGGGGCGCGGTGCTTGGCCTGTGGGCGGCGATCGCGATCGTCGGCGCCGTGGTCTGGGCCGGCGCGCACCTGCCGCCGATCCAGTCGCTGGAAATTCCAAAACGGCCGCCGACCATCGAGATCGTGGGACTCGACGGCAGCCTGCTGGCGACGCGCGGCGAAATGGCCGGCACCAACGTCGCACTGAAGGATCTGCCGCCCTATCTGCCGAAAGCCTTCATCGCCATCGAGGACCGCCGGTTCTATTCGCATCACGGAATCGATCCGTTCGGCATCCTGCGCGCGGCGGTGGCCAACATCCTGCACCGCGGCGTCGCACAAGGCGGCTCGACGCTGACGCAGCAACTCGCCAAGAACCTGTTTCTGACCCAGGAACGCACGCTGCAACGCAAGCTGCAGGAGGCCGAGCTGGCGATCTGGCTGGAGCGCAAGCATTCCAAGGCCGAGATCCTCGAACTCTATCTCAACCGGGTCTATTTCGGCTCCGGAGCCTATGGCGTCGAGGCGGCAGCGCAGCGTTATTTCGGCAAATCCGCCAGGAACGTGACACTGGCCGAGGCCGCCATGCTGGCGGGCCTGGTCAAATCGCCGTCGCGGCTTGCGCCGAACCGCAATCCCGAGGGCGCCGAGAAGCGCGCCCAGACCGTGCTCGCCGCGATGGCCGACGCCAGGTTCATCACGGAAGCGCAGGCCCAGGCCTCGATGGGACATCCCTCGTTCAACGTGAAGCCGGCCGGCGCCGACACCGTGAATTATGTCGCCGACTGGATCGGCGAAGTGCTCGACGACCTGATCGGTCAGGTCGACCAGAACATCGTGGTCGAAACCTCGATCGATCCAAAGCTGCAGCGCATCGCCGAGGCCTCGGTGATCGACGAACTGGCGGCCAAGAGCGTGAAATTCAATGTCAGCCAGGGCGCGCTGGTGGCCATGAGCCCCGACGGCGCCGTGCGCGCCATGGTCGGCGGCCGCAACTATGCCGAGAGCCAGTACAACCGCGCGGTGACGGCCAAGCGCCAGCCGGGATCGGCGTTCAAGCCGTTCGTCTATCTGACCGCGATCGAAGCCGGCCTGACGCCGGAGACAATCCGGCAGGATGCGCCGCTCGACGTCAAGGGCTGGAAGCCCGAGAATTACAGCCACGAATATTTCGGCGCGGTGACGCTGACGCAGGCGCTGGCGATGTCGCTCAATACCGTCGCGGTGCGGCTCGGCCTGGAAGTCGGCCCCAAGAACGTGGTGCGCACCGCACACCGGCTCGGCATTGCGTCGAAACTCGAGGCCAATGCCACGATCGCGCTCGGCACCTCGGAGGTGTCGTTGACCGAACTGGTCGGCGCCTATGCGCCCTTCGCCAATGGCGGCCTGGGCGTCACCCCGCATGTCGTGACCAGGATCCGCACCACCGATGGCAAGGTGCTGTACACGCGTCCGCCCGATCGGTTGGGCCAGGTGATCGAGCCGCGCCATGTCGCGATGATGAACACCATGATGGAAGAGACGCTGCTCAGCGGCACCGCGCGCAAGGCCGAGATCCCGGGCTGGATGGCCGCCGGCAAGACCGGCACCAGCCAGGATTTCCGCGACGCCTGGTTCATCGGATACACCGCCGATCTCGTCACCGGCGTCTGGCTCGGCAATGACGACAATTCGCCGACCAGGAAGGCGACCGGCGGCGGCTTGCCGGTCGAGGTCTGGACCCGCTTCATGCGCGCCGCCCATCAGGGCGTGCCGGCCGCGGCGCTGCCGGGCTCGCAGGCCAGCGGCTTGTTCTCGAATGTCGCGCAGGTCACGCCGCAGGCCGGCGTCGCCTCTGCCTCGCCCACTCCAGCGTCGCTCGCACCGGCGCCGGCCGCGGGCCGGGCCGCCGCAACGCGCGGCGCGGTCCGACCCGAAGCCGCGGCCGGGCTCGATGGCTGGCTGATGGAACGGCTGTTCGGAAGATAGATCGCGTTTTCGAGCGAGGCGAGTACCGGTTCGCGTGAAGCAAACGCGTCAAGGCAAGAAACCGGACCATTTTCCAGCATCGCGGCTTCATCCTTCGAGACGCGCGCAAGCGCGCTCCTCAGAATGAGGTCTTTGACCCTCATGGTGAGGAGCCGCGCATTAGCGCGGCGTCTCGAACCATGAGGCCCCCTGGAAGCGCGGTCAGGATTCGACCCAGCCGGAAAATGTTCTAATCCTGAATGCCGTAGCGATGCAGGTCGTTGCCGTGGGTATCGAGCCAGGTCTTGGCGCGCTCGACATGGCCGCAGGCCCTGCCGACGATCCGCCAGAATCGCGCCGAATGATTCATTTCGACGAGATGGGCGACCTCGTGGGCGGCGAGATAGTCCAGCACATAAGGCGGCGCGAGGATCAGCCGCCAGGAGAACGACAGCGATCCTGCCGAGGTGCATGAACCCCAGCGGCTCGACTGATCGCGGATCGACAGCCGCCTCACCCTGACGCCGAGTTCCGCCGCATAGGCCTGCGCCGCCTTCTGCAAATCCTTGCGCGCTTCACGCTTGAGATAGTCGTGAACCCGCCGCTCGAGGTGATCGACGCCGCCGGTCACGCAGATGATCCGCTCGCCGCTGTCCCGAATCTCGGTCCATGCCGTGCCGCGTATGCCGGCGCGATGCACGATCCGGTGCGGGGCGCCGCGCAGCGGCACCACGGTGCCCGGTTGAAACGGCGCGGCCTTCGGCAGCCGGCCGAGGCGCGCGGCAATCCAGCCGCCGTGACGCTGCGCAAAATCCCTCGCATCGGCCAGCGTGCCGCGCGGCGGCATGGTCAGGATCGCCTCGCGGTCGCTCGGATGAATGCGCAAGGTGTAGCGCCGGGCGCGCCGGTGCCGGCGCAGCCGAATCGAATAGATTTGCGAACCGTGCCTGACCAGAAGAGTCGAAGGTTCGTGAGGCCGCCGATAAAGGAGGGCGCGAGTGGCCATGTCTGTCAGTCCGGGGAGAAGAAGTTCGCCCGGATTCTGCCATATCTGCCGCCAGTGAAATCGGTCGGCGCAAAAACAAATCATTTGCCCAATATACAGTGGCTGGCCGGCCGGATCCCCTCTACAGGAAGGGGTTGGAACAATAATTTCGAGCTGAAATCGGCTTCCGGACCATCGTCGAAGAAGTGAGCTTTCACTCACTCTTTTGGACTGCGTCCCGGCCGCCTTTTACAGGCGAATTCAGCGGCTTACCGGGCGGATCGAATCGGACCTGTGCCAGCATGTTTGGCGCTGACATGCTGTTGAATCGCTGATTACTCCGCCGCTGCGGCCAGCGAGGGCTTGGCGCTGGCCGACGACACCATGAAATCGGAAATGCGCGGCACGATTTCCGATTTGAAGCGCGAACCATTGAAGACGCCGTAATGCCCGACGCCCTTCTGCACATAGTGCACCCGGCGATCCCTGGGAATCGAGCTGCACAGTGCGTGGGTCGCTTCGGTCTGCCCGAGACCCGAAATATCGTCCTTCTCGCCTTCCACCGTCATCAGCGCAACACGCGTGATTCTGGAGGGGTCGACCGGCTTGCCGCGATGGGTCATTTCGCCCTTCGGCAAAGCGTGCTTGACGAAGACGAGATCGACGGTCTGCAGATAGTATTCGGCGGTAAGGTCCATCACGGCGAGATATTCGTCGTAGAAATCGCGGTGCTTGTCGACCAGGTCGCCATCGCCCTTCACGAGATTGCTGAACAGGTTCTTGTGGGCGTCCATGTGGCGGTCGAAATTCATGCTGATAAAGCCGTTGAGCTGCAGGAAGCCCGGATAGACGTCGCGCATCACCCCGGGATGCGGAAACGGTACCTTGGTGATGACATTGCTGCGGAACCATTCAATGCCGCGTTCGGCCGCGAGATTGTTGACGGCGGTCGGATTGCGGCGGGTATCGATCGGCCCGCCCATCAACGTCATTGACAGCGGAACATAGGGATCGCGCGCGGCTTCCATGAGCGAGACCGCCGCCACCACCGGCACCGAAGGCTGGCATACCGCGATGATGTGCATATTGCCGCCGAGTACATGCAGCATCTCGATGATGTAGTCGACATAGTCTTCGAGGTCGAAGCGGCCTTCCGTGACCGGCACCATCCGGGCATCCGACCAATCCGTGATGTAGACCTCGTGGTTCGGCAGGAACGCTTCGACGGTGCCGCGCAACAGGGTCGCGTAGTGACCGGACATCGGCGCCACGATCAGCACCCGCGGCTGCGGTATCCGCAGCGGCCGGGTCAGCTTGCGATCGAAATAAAGCAGACGGCAGAACGGCCTTTCCCACACCGAGCGAATTTCGATCGGGGTGCGCACGCCATTGACTTCGGTATCGTGAAGGCCCCATTCGGGTTTGCCGTAACGGCGGGTAGTGCGCTCGAACAACTCGCAGCCGGCGGCGATGGATTTGCCGAACTCGGTGTGCGACCAGGGATTGAGCGGGTTCTGGAACAGGATCTTGGTCGCATCGGTCATCGCCCGCGCCGGATTGAGCGAGGCCTGTGCCATTTCGTACATCCAGTACATCGGCGTCGTGAGTGCCGGACTGCCTTCGGCCACCAGCGGCGGTGCCCCGCCAAATTCACCAATCGGCATTTAATCCTCGAGTCCTGTTTTGCACCGCAATATAGTGCCGAATACGTAATAATGCGTCAATGCGCCGGCGCCTATATCTACCCAGCCAGGCTGCCCAATATCTGCAGAAACCGTGGGATAAGTCGCCTATTCGCCGCCCTGGATCAGCGATCCATGCCGGCGGGCACTGCGCAGCAGTGCCAGAAATGCCGCAAACGAGGCCAGAAACAGCACGGCATTGATTGCCAGTGCGTCGATCATCAGGTCGGCCCGGAACACATGGTCGATCAGTAATGACCGCATCCCCTCGAATACATAGGTCGGCGGCAAGGTCCAGGCAACATATTGCAGCCAATGCGGCAGCACCGTCACCGGATAATAGATGCAGGCGAGCGGCATCAGGCCAAACATCAGGGTCCAGACGATGCTCTCGGCGCCGAGCCCATTGCGCAGCACGAGCCCCGAGACGAAAACGCCGACCGACCAGCTGGTGAAAATCAGGTTGCAGAAGAAGATGATCAGCGGCAGCCCGATGCCGTACAGATTGAAGCCGAAGAAAATCATCGCCAGCAGCGTCATCGGAATGACGCCGATGGCGAGCCGGATCAGGCTCATCGCCATCAGCGCGATCAGAAACTCGATCGGCTTCAACGGACTCATCATCAGGTTGCCGAGGTTGCGCGCCCACATCTCCTCGAGAAACGAGATCGAGAAGCCGAGCTGCCCGCGGAACAGGATGTCCCACAGGATCACCGCCCCGATCAGCGTGCCACCGGCGCGAGCGAAAAACCCGGCATTCTGCGCGATGTAGCTCTGCAGGAAGCCCCAGGTGATGATCTGCAGCGCCGGCCAATACAGCAGTTCCAGGAGCCGCGGCCACGACGACATCAAGAGGTACCAGTAACGCAGGATCATCGCAGCGATGCGATGCGGGGCAATGCCCCGATATAGGACGAGGTGGCTCATCGCGCCCCCTCCCGGGCGCGGCCCCGTGCGACGTCGAGAAACACCTCTTCAAGCGTGGCGCGGTTGTAGCGGACCATGATGTTGTCGGGACTGTCATCGTCCTCGATGCGGCCGCGCTTCATGATGATGACGCGGTCGCACAGCCGCTCCACCTCCAGCATGTTGTGCGAGGCGAGCAGGATGGTGGCGTCATTGTTGTGGCGGTAGGTCTGCAGGTGCTGCCTGACCCAATCGGCGGTATCGGGATCGAGCGACGCCGTCGGCTCGTCGAGCAGCAGCAGCTCGGGCTGGTTGATCAGCGCTTTTGCCAGCGCCACCCGGGTCTTCTGCCCGGCGGAGAGCTTGCCATTGGGACGGTCGAGGAAATCGCCGAGATCGAGGTCGGCAGCGAGTTGCGCGATGCGCTCGCGCAAATCCGCCACCGCATAGAGGCGGCCGAAGATCGTCAGATTCTGCCGCACCGTGAGCCGCATCGGCAGATCGACATAGGGGCTTTCGAAATTCATCCGGCCGAGCACGTCGGCGCTTTGATCGGGCATCGTGCAGCCGAGCACCTGGATCCGTCCGGAGGTCGGCAGCACCAGGCCCATGATCATCGCAATCGTGGTGGTCTTGCCGGCGCCATTGCCGCCGAGCAGCCCGGTGATGCTGCCGCGCGCGATGCGAAACGAGACATCGTCGACGGCGCGGGTGGTCTTGTAGAGCTTGACGAGACGGGCAACCTCGATCGCCACGGATCCTGCCGGATCGGTCGCGGGCGGTTCGGCGGCTGCGGCCTGGTTGCTCATGCGGCCGTTCATTGGGCCATCGCGGCGGCGAGCGCAAGACATTGACAGGGCATCGAGATGACAGGGCATCGAGATCGCTCGCCAGGCCGGATCGGTCCAATTTGTGGTCGGGACCTTGCGCCGTTAGACTGCCGGCATGTCCGACGTTGCCGCCTCCGATTTTCGCCATCCGCGCCGCTATGTCCGTCTGGATACCATATTGCGGCTGCGCTGGCTCGCGGTGCTCGGCCAACTCGCCGCGATTTTCATCGTCGCGCAGGGGCTCGAATTCGACGTCGAGGTCGCCCCTTGCGTGACCATCATCGGCCTGTCTGCCCTGCTCAACCTCGTGCTGCAGGTCGCCTTCAACCCGATGCAATTGCTGGAGCCGGTCTATGCTGCCGCGCTGCTCGCGTTGAACATTGTCGAGCTGGCGGGATTGCTGTTTTTCACCGGCGGGCTGGAGAATCCGTTCTCGTTCCTGTTTCTCGCCCCGGTGCTGATTTCGGCAACGGCGCTGCCGATCCGGCTCACCATCACGCTCGGGGTCCTCGCGGTCGCCTGCGCCTCGGTGCTGGTCTACTTCCATTTGCCGCTGCCATGGGACAGCGACGATCCGCTGGTGCTGCCGCCGATCTATCTGTACGGCGTCTGGCTCTCGATCGCGGTTGCGATCGGCGTCACCAGCCTCTATGCCTTCCAGGTCGCCGAGGAAGCGCGCAAGCTCTCCGACGCGCTGGCGGCCACTGAGCTGGTGCTGACGCGCGAGCAGCATCTGACCCAGCTTGACGGCCTCGCCGCCGCGGCCGCACATGAGCTCGGAACCCCGCTCGCGACGATCTTCCTGATTTCGCGCGAACTGGAGCGGACCGTCCACGACAACGGCCCGCTTGCCGGCGACCTCAAGACCCTGCGCGAACAGGCGCAGCGTTGCCGCGACATCCTCGGCAAGATCACCCAGCTGTCGGCCACCGGCGCGCCGTTCGACCGCATGCCGCTGTCGACGCTGATCGAGGAGGCGGTGGCGCCGCATCGCGATTTCGGCGTTGCGATCAAGGTGCGGATCGCGGTGTCGGCAACGCCGGAGCCGGTGGGCACCCGCAACCCGGCGATCCTCTACGGCGTCGGCAACATCCTCGAAAATGCCGTCGATTTCGCCCGCCAGGCCGTCGAGGTGAACGCGTGGTGGAATACGGAAACCGTCGAGATCGCCATCTCCGACGACGGACCGGGGATCGCACCCGACATCCTCAAGCGCATTGGCGAACCCTATCTGTCGCGGCGGCGCAGCGCCGACGACGCTCAAGGCGACCATCGCGGCCTCGGACTTGGGGTATTTATCGCCCGCACCCTGCTGGAACGGACCGGCGCCAGGGTCTCCTTCACCAACCGGATCTTTCCCGACCACGGCGCCGTGGTTCAGATCGTGTGGCCGCGAAAGCGCTTCGAAGCGAGCGAAATTGCAGCTCAATCCGCTGGTTAGAAAGGCGGCCGATTGTTGCCCGTTCGGCCTTGTGCGGCCTTGGCAGCGCCGCCTTGCCGCGCCATATGAAACATGTCCGCCATAGAGGAAGCCCAACCGTGACCGCCATCGCCGAACTGAATGATCAAGCCGACCGCTCGCTCTTGATCGTCGAGGACGACAAGCCGTTCCTGGAGCGCCTCTCGCGGGCCATGGAAATCCGCGGCTTTGCCGTGACCTCCTGCGACACTGTTTCGGACGGCCTCGCCCAGATCGGCCGCGCCGCGCCGGCCTTCGCGGTGGTGGATCTGCGACTCGGCGACGGCAACGGCCTCGACGTCGTCTCCGCGCTGAAGCGCAAGCGGCCCGATGCGCGTGCGATCGTATTGACCGGGTACGGCAACATCGCCACCGCGGTGACGGCGGTAAAGCTGGGCGCGGTGGATTACCTCTCAAAACCCGCCGACGCCGACGATGTCGTTGCGGCGCTGCTCGCGAGCGGCACCGAAAAATCCGAACTGCCGCACAATCCGATGTCGGCCGACCGGGTGCGCTGGGAGCACATCCAGCGCATCTACGAAATGTGCAACCGCAACGTCTCCGAAACGGCACGGCGGCTCAACATGCATCGCCGCACCCTGCAGCGTATCCTGGCCAAGCGCGCGCCGCGGTAAAGCGTCTTCCGGTTCACTCGAATCATTGTTGCTTCTCCCGAGGCCTCATGGTTCGAGACGCGCGAAGACGCGCTCCTCACCATGAGGGTTCACGACCTCATCCAGAGGAGCATCGCGAAGCGATGCGTCTCGAAGGATGAAGCCGCGGTGCCGGTAAATACTCTATTAGAACTCCGCATGGCCCTGCGGGTCGACCAGACGGTTGATCCGTTGCGCCGCTGCCATGGCGAATCGCACGGTCATCAGCTTGCGGGTCGGCGCCGGCAGCCGGTGCTCCGGCGCCTCGCATTGCAGATGCGCGCCATAGGCGTCAGCGACGATCAGGCCGGTTCCGCCGGGGAAAATCTCGCACGGCAGGTCCTGCGTAAACGCGAAGAACAGCCGGTCGCAATGCGTCCGATATTCCTGCCACTTCTGATCGGCGCGCAAATCTTCGATCGACGATTTGATCTCGACGATCCAGATCTCGCCGCGCCCGTTCAGCGCGACCAGATCGGCGCGGCGTCCCGACGGCAGCGGCAATTCGCTGATGCAGGAAAATCCCAATGACCGCAACAACCGCGCGGTGCCGCGCGCGATCGCCAGCGCGGTCTCCGACTGACGGCGGTCCGGCGGCGGCACCAGGGTAACATGGCGGGCGGGCGATTCCATTGCGGCCAGCATAGAGCGCCGCTGATCCGGTGGAAACCGGGATGTTCAATTTCCCGGTCAACCCGCATGGAACTGCGGCCGGGTTCAAATCAATGAATTTTTGACGACGCCGGTGTGACCGACCGCCCATCACAGCTGCGCCAATGGCGCAATTTCCGCTTGGCGAGCCGCCAAAAATCGGCATTGTGCGGCGATGACAAATGAAACCGAAACCCGAGCGAAGGCCGGTGCCGCCATTATCCCGGTGACGCTGTTCGAGCAGAACTGCACCTTGATCTGGTGCGAAGCCACCAAAAAGGCTGTC
>Ga0208356_1000057_pt1 | contig 40025 bp, 37 predicted proteins | sample NGESurshal072012_4_FD_184467 | JGI IMG/M metagenome (GOLD analysis project Ga0208356, IMG submission 184467) | Arctic peat soil microbial communities from Barrow, Alaska - NGEE Surface sample 53-1 shallow-072012 (SPAdes) | ecosystem: Environmental > Terrestrial > Soil > Wetlands > Peat ... | reverse complement strand
TCTGAGACCCTCATGGTGAGGAGCGCGCCTTCGCGCGTCTCGAACCATGAGGCCTCGGGAGAAGCAACAATGATCCGGGTGAACCGGAAAACGCTTTAGCGCCCGCGCGAAACCCGTTCAATTTCGGCTTTGACAATGCGCTCGACCAATCCTGGCAGATTATCGTCGAGCCAGGATTTCAGCATCGGCCGCAGCATTTCCTTGACCAGGTCTTCCAGCGTCCGCGCGTTGTTGCTAAGCACGGTATTGGCAAGGCTGTTGAACGCGGATTCGACCGCGGACACCGTCGAGCGCGACAAGATCTGCGGCGGCGGCGCGGCGCTTTCAAAGGGCGGCGGTTCGTACGCCGGTCGCCGCGGCTGCGCGGCACCAGTTTCGGCGAATTCGAGGTCTTCCTGCGGGTCGATCTTCTGGAACGCAGGCGGCGGACCGGACAACGCCATCTCGTCGGTCAACTCGAACACCTCCGGTTCCGGCTGGGGCGGCCGGGTCTCTTTCTCCGAGGTCGCTTCATCGAGGCCCGACAGCAACGCGTCGATGTCGTCCTGGCCGTTGGGCGTGGCCGCCGCCGATGCCGGCCTGGCAGGAGGCGGCGCCGGTGCAACGGCAGGCTTGGCGGCGGCTTGGGCCGCGGGAATGGCGGACGGAGGAATCCCGTTCATCGTCGTTGGCTTCCCGGCGGGCGCGGCTGCGGCGGGTTTTTCCGCTTTCGCGGCGGCTGGCGGCGCGGCGGCCTTCTCGGCAACCGGCGGTTTTGCTTCGTCGTCGGCAATGATGCGACGGATCGACGCCAGAATCTCCTCCATCGAGGGTTCCTGGACCTTTGCAGGCTGCGTCATCTCGGACTCCACATCATCAACGCCCTCGCAGCGTTTTACACCAAGCAGGACGAGATTGGCGGGCTCCGGATAGGCGAGCCGGAATTTTCATCGCGCCAGCCTGACTTGTCCCCAGTTCAAGTACGCGCGACTCCCTGCCCGTGCCCGGAGCACCTGAGCGTCGCGTTCCCCCAGCATACCAGATGCGGCGCGAATCGCCTTGCTGCCTTGAGCAAGGGTACGTCAGGCCAACAATTGATTGCAAGCAACGGCCGGCGCGCGATTCGTCAGAGCGGGCCTTTATCCGAGAGCGTCGAGGCCTTGACCAAACCATCACGCGCGCTTCAGCCATCTGCAGCGCTGACCGTCCTACGCGGGGCGCGCGCGTAGCGACGGTCAGGCCATCATTTGCCATCCGGCGTGCGAACGCCGACCCAGCTGTCGCGCACCTGCTGGTAATGCACGCTCGGGTCATAGGTGGTGGTCGCAAGTTTCAGCACCTGTGGCGACAGCCGTCCTACGGAGTTCAACACCGCATACGATGCCACCACGCGATCATGCTGTGCGGTGACCAGCGCGACCCGCGCGTTGACCAGCGCCTGCTGGGCGTTCAGGACGTCGAGCGTGGTCCGCTGGCCGGCCTTGGCCTCTTCACGCACGCCATTGAGCGCGATCTCGGATGCCGTCACCTGCGCCTGCGCGGAAGCGACCTGCGCCTTGCCCGCCACCAACTGGCCCCAGGCCGTCACCGTGTTGGCGCGGGTCGCGTCGCGAGTCAATTCGAGGTTGAGACGCTGCTGCGCCAGATTTTCCTTCGACTGGCGGATCAGCGAATATTCGGCACCGCCTTGATAGATCGGGACGGAAAGCTGGGCGATGGCCGAGGCTCCGAAGGATCGATAGGTGGTCATGGTCTGCTCGTAGGCCTGCTGAACCGCGGCCTGCACCGTGACCGTCGGGAGCAGCGCGCCTTCGTTGATCTTGACCTGGAGAAAATTGACGTCGATGCCGTACATCGCGGCCGTGACATTCGGATTTTCGATCAGGCTGAGATCGACCGCGGCGGGGAGCGTGCCCGGCAAGAAGCGATCCACGGGCGAACCCGGCGCCAATTGCGAGGGTTCGTTGCCGATGATGCGGCGGAAGTTCGACCGCGTGGTCGTCAGGTTGGCTTCGGCGGTGAGCTGCTGGGTTTGGCCGGCGGCAAGCTGCGCTTGCGCCTGTGCGACGTCGGTGCGGGTCACCTCGCCGACATTGAACCGGTCCTGGGTCTGCTTCAGGGTTTGCTCGAGCACGCGGGTGTTGCTGCGCTGAACCTCGACGATGGCGGCGTCGCGCAGGTAGTCCATGTAGATCGAGGCCGCCGAGAGCAGAACGCTCTGCTCCAGCACGCGCAGACCTTCGCGCGCCCCCGAGACCTGGCTTTCCGCGGCGCGGGTCCGGTTGGCGGTTTGATTGCCGTTGAAAAGGGTCTGCGTGACCGTGAGGCCGGCGGCGCGCGGTGGGTTGGCGCCGTGAATTTCGGTTCTGACGAGCTGGGTCGGCGTGCCGCCCTGGGTCGAATTGATGTCGGTGTACTGATAGCCGAGGCTCGCGGTCAGCGCGACCTTGGGCCGATAGCCGGAAAGCGCCTGTGGTACGTTTTCGTCGGTCGACCTGACCGCCGCGCGCTGCGCGTTGAGTTGGGGGTTGTTCTGATAGGCGCGCACCAGCGCCGCCTCGATCGTGTCGGCAAGCACGGGCGCCGGGCCCATGCACGCCAACAGCAGGACCGCAGCCGCAGCCCCGGTAACGACCTTCACCCCACCCATTCCTGGCATTCCATTCATTTTTCTTGGCCGGCCCCGCAGATGAACCGGTGTCGCCTGAACCTTGAGTCCCCAGCATATTCTGCGCACAAGCCGGACGGAACCACCCAACGGCCTATCCCGGTGGAAACTCTTCACGTGGGGCAATCCGGCCACACTCCTGATTTAGAACGTGATTTCTTCAGGCGCCGAAGGCACCAGGACGGCTAGAAAACGAAGGCCGGGAGCCGCTCAAGCCCCGGCAAGACGGGCGCGACGGCGTCGAAAAGCGGCCGGCTTCCGAAATCGTCGTGGGAATGCGTGACGATGGTCGCCCGTGGCGGCTTTATCATGGCAAAGACGCCGACCAGCCGGCCGCCTTCGCGAAGTTGCCGGTACAGCCGGTCGGGCACGATTTCTGTGGCACCGTTGAGGACAATCACGTCATAGGGCGCGTCGGTCGGATCCCCGTCGGCGGCTGCGGCGGCCCGCACGGTCACGTTGCCGGGCCCGACCTCGGTGAGGTTATCCCTGGCGTTCGCCGCCAGCGCCGGATCGCTTTCGGTGGCCGTCACCCTTGCGGCTAGCCTTGCCACGATGGAGGCCACATATCCGCTGGCGCACCCCGCCACCAGGACGTTGTCGGTCTCGCCGATCTCGGCCGCCTGCAGCATTTTCGCCATCACCGCGGGCTTGATCAGAAAGCGCTTCACCGCAGCGCCGTCGCTGACGTCGAGATCGAGGTCGAGATAGGCCAGCGCGCGCTGATGGGCGGGAACGAATGCCTCGCGCGGCACGGCCAGCATCGCATCGATAATCCTGATATCGGTGACGTCGCTGGGACGTACCTGACCATCGACCATTTTCTGGCGCGCGGTCGAAAAGCCGGACATTGGCGGACCCCGGAATAGAGCGGACGCTGCCGCGGGCTGAGGCATAGGATTCCCGGCATCTTTGATACAAGGCCCGGCAAAACGCAACACGGGCGGGACCTTCCCGAGCGACGCCACCTCTGGCTCTGGATCCGATCTATTCGATGACGACGGCGAGCCGCGCGATCAGTCTGGCAAGTTCATCGAGATGCGCGGAATCATGATCGTCGATCGCCCGCGCCAGCCGGACCATGCATTCGTCATCGCTCAGCGCGAGGATGTCGCTGGGTACGATCGATGGGGCTGCCTGCATCAAATCGGTCTGAAGTTCGTGCATCTCGTCACTCCCAGCGAATCCGGCAGGCGCGAGCGTGGTCGGCGAATAGGCCGATTTGGCGGTCATTTCACGGCGCCGGCCGACGGCCGCTGCGGCGGCGGCGCGGTCCCATTTCGGCCTTTGCAAGGCCCGGAGGCTTTGTTATACGCTGCCAACTGCGAACGCCTGTTTGGCCTGTTCCTCGGTAGCTCAGCGGTAGAGCATTCGACTGTTAATCGAATGGTCGCTGGTTCGAATCCAGCCCGGGGAGCCAAAGCCACTAATTCTCGCCTGTCCGTCACCCGCGCGCCTTCCCGGCGCACCAGCAACCGGAAGCCGTCATGTTTGATTTCGTGAACCCAAAGTGGTCCGCGTCGGCATCGTGGGCGCGCCGCAATTCGTCTCAGTCGTGGACACCGTCTCCCGCTTCGCGTCGAACATGCGGGCTAGACGACTGTTACGCCCTAAAGAGCCGCCCTTTTGGGTCGGCTTTTTTATTTCAAGAATCGCCACCGAGTCGCCACGCGGGATTGCGACGGAGGCTTTTGGTCGGGAGGAATGGGCGTCGCGTAGACTTTGAACAAGTCAGAGTATCCGAGTTCGAATCGCTTTCGTTCCTCCATTTTGATGTCAAAGGATTTCCGGTAGATTGCCAGAGCCTCTTCCATCAAGTTATTTATCTGCGCTTCACTCTTCTGTCAGCGTTCTAAGGAATGCGTGGGCAGGTTTGCTGGCTGGTGGCAATGCTTGCCGGCAGGACGTATAGGCGGGCAGCCCCTCGTTCAGCAGCGCAGCGAGTCTCGGGGCGTCATTCCACAAAACGATGCTTTGATGCGTTCCGGGGATAATGTCGTGACGCAATTTGCCGGGCGAAGCGATGGGAGTCCATTTTTCTTTAAGTCTTTGGTTGTACTCAAGACTTGACTCGATCACCCAGGTCTGACCGTCATAGGATTCGGGCTGATAGGCGCAAACTCCGTCATACAGCCTGTGCATCTCGATTTGGTGGGCTGGGGACAAGTTTCCATAGCCCTTAATTATATTGCTTACGATGTCCGTCTCCCAGCCGCATATTTTTCTCATGATGGCTGTGAAGGATTTTTCGCCAAACTCTTTTGCCAGGACGGACATAGAATCTTTGCGTTCCTGACTTTGATTATTATGAGACCAAACTTTAAATCTGCGGGCGATAGAGTCTGGCCCGTTATCGACGCCGGTATTTTCAGGCGCTGAATCAAAGGAGAGCAGCACCACTACCTCGCGCCCGCGCGCCTGCATTTGTTGCGCGAGTTCAAGCGCCGATACAATGCCTGCCGACCATCCGCCTATCGCCACCGGCCCTTCCGGTTGAAATTTATGCAGTTCGTCCGCCAGGAGGCCGGCAAGTTCCTTGATAAAACCCGCCCCATCCAATCTGCATTTCTTGATCGGCAGGTTAAAGGCATAACAAGGCTGGTCGGCGTCAAGCAGTCCGCCCAATCTGTTAAAATCGCCGGGTATGTGGACCAGCGAAGGAATCAGATAAAGCGGTATCCTCGTGCCGCTTGGCTTGATCGGCCAAATTGTTTGCTGGGGATTTTTGCCTGCGAGAATAAGCGCGCTTTGAAAAAACGTCTCGCCTTTTGTTCCGCTATTTTTATCAACCGTCCCGGAAATCATGCTACGAATCCTTAAAAAAAAAGAGAAAAAGTCGCATAAAAGGAAAACGAGACACCAGATTTTCAGCATTAACGAAAGCAGATTATGCATATTTTTCGACAATAAAATACTTTCATAACAAGCATTATCCTGTCGCAACGTAAGCGCCCCGTTCTTGAGCGGATTTGCAGATGCCCCAGTTCGTCCAGAGCTGATATAAATAGACGTAAAATGTACGCCTTTGCCCAACGAATTTGTTGCCCCCCGTGTTACCCGAAGCTTGAGCTCGATTAAAGCACATGATCGAAATTGCTGTTATATAACTGATTTAATTTGATTATTTGGCGAGCGCGGAGGGACTCGAACCCTCGACCCCATGGAAGGTGGGCGGGTGGCCTTGGTTGGCCGGCAGGGTTCGACAAAGCCTGAAATACGCTTACGCAGCATGGCGGACAGATAGGCGGGCGGGACGGGAAATAAAAGCCGTGAGTGGGCCGCTGATGTCCGCAAATCCGGGTGGGATCACGCCCAACGCCTGGGGCGAGCGCCCTGAGCGCTGGAGGTCGCGATCGGGCGTAAACCGCTTACTGAAAAAGCAAAAACCCGAGGGTTTCGGACCGATGTAAAACCGGTGCCATTTTTGAGTCAGGTAAGCAGCGGGTAAGCGGCAATGAAAGCGCAACTGCTCGTGGGGAATAATGAAGTCGTCGGAGAATTGTTGTGGCCCGACGACGCCACCGCTGATGATATCAGGAAGGCGGCGCTCGGCGCATTGGGAATGACCTGGGAAATCGCTGGAAACAAGATCGTACCAAAACGATATGTACAGAAGCCGGTGCCTTATAACGTACGGGTTCTGAATAGCGCCGGAGAGGTCATCAACCGCTTCACCATTGCCGATCTTGCCGAAGCGCTCGGTTAAAGAACTGCAGTCGGCAGATCAACGCGCTACTCGCATCGACACGCGCCCAAATACCGCCACTGGAGCCTAGTAACACGGTCCATAGGGATAGTACCCGCAGCGGGGCGCGTAATAGGCTCCTGCGGCAGCAGCGCCAACGGCAGCAGCACCGACGCCTACCGCCACTCCACGGGCTATGGGTGCACCCCGATAATAACCACCACGATAGACGCCACCACGATGAACGCCGGCGCGATGGACGCCGGCGCGATAGACGCCACCGTGGTAAACGCCGACGCGACCAACACCAGCGCCTCCTCGGGTCAGCAATGGACCGTGCCGATCGGCGGCGGCTTCGGTCGCGTTTTCAGAGTGGGCGATCAGCCCGAACGCATCGATTGCGGGCTATTACAATGCGATACGTCCGGCCGGCGCGGCGGATTGGCAGTTACGGGCTTCCGTCGCGCTTCTGTTCCCGGTCAAATAGCAGCTATTTTCGCGTCGGGTCGGTACAAACCCCTAACGCTACGGCGAGTTGATCGGATAGCGGGACATGTGTGTTCGAGGCACATAACGTCTGTTCGCGCGGTGCAGCGACGAGCTTGCCAACACGCAACGCATCCTTCATTCTGCTCGCCGTGTTTAGGTATTTCGCCATGCCCGTTGCCCAATAGGTCGGCGTCGCATTGAGTCTCTTCAGAGGAAAACCATCATGAAAAAGTTTGGCATAAACGTCGCTCTGGTGGCCTTGCTCGCAGGTGTAGCTGGCTTCAGCACGCCATCGAGGGCCGAAACCGGTCAGGTCGCCGTCGTATTCACGAAAGGCGGGTTCATCATCGGAGTCGGCGGCGGTGAAGGCGTGCTGATCTTGCGAGGCAAGCACTATCCGTTCACTGTATCGGGCATGAGTGTCGGCTTCACGATCGGAGCCTCGACAACCAAGCTGGTCGGACGGGCCCTCAACCTGAAAGGTCCGGCTTCGATTGAAGGCACTTTCAGCGCGATCGGAGCTGGCGGGGCCGTTGTAGCTGGAGCTGGCGCCGTTCAATTGCAAAATGCCAATGGCGTGATCTTGCAGCTCCACGGCCCAAGGGTCGGCGCCGAAGTGTCGGCTGCGGTGGGCGGGGTAACGGTACGTTTGAAATAGGTGTGATGCGGACAGTATGCGGCGCGGCCCGATTTGCTCAACACGATCGTTTCCGGCCAGTATCGTTCGGTAACGGAAGTCATCCCGCTGCAAGCGCCGACGAGCGGATCGAATGAGGTTGTTAACTTCGGGTCTTGTGAAGGTTTGCGTACGCTGGCCCCGGTGTGCCCGGCGCCACCCTCCTGGGGCCGGCATACGCAAACCTTCCCAATTCCGGACAAGTGAGAGTCGGCACCCAGGCCGGACCTTGCCTTGCTTAGTCTCTCGCTCTTTCGAGTGCATGCCGAATGAGCTTCTGTTCGTCATTCGTCATCTGTTCCGGACCAAGTTTGTACGTGAGCTTGTCGATCTTGCCGGTGAAGCGGAACGGAAGTTTGTAACTGTCGTCCACCGTCGTGCGGGTGTCGCTGCCGATGTCAAACGTTTCGTCGATGGCCATAAGAAACGCAATTTGTCCTGGCCGTCGCTGTCGGCGGCGCAATCGGCTCCGTCGCGCGATATCTTGTGGCGATCGGATCGGGGAAGCAGTTCGGAACGAATTTCCCCTGGGGCACTCTGATCGTCAACGTGACGGGCTCGTTTCTGATCGGCCTGCTCGTCGGCTTGTTCGCGGTGAAATGGGATTTGCCGCAAGCGGTCCGCATCTTCCTGACGGTCGGCATCTGCGGCGGCTACACCACCTTCTCGACCTTCTCGTTGGATGCCTTCTACCTGATGGCTCGCGGCGCCTCGCCGTCTTCCCTGGCCGGAAACAGCGGTGAATAATCCGAAAATAAGGCTGAGCGCCGACGCGCGAGACATGCTAAACTTCGCCGTCCCAGGCGGACGGCAAGGATTGTTGACGGAATGTGATTTCTCTCACATGGCGGCGCGACGAAACCGCTCTAATCTTCGCCGCCGGATCAAACATTGATTAACCAGGCCGGCCGCGACCGGCCGATCGATACAATTTGAACAATCGCTTCAATCTGGAAACAAAAGACTTCTGAGACCGTATCCGCGCTTACCTGGAGAGCGCGATGAGTGAAGTTGAGTTCGACCGCATGCTGGATGCCGTGAGAGCCGCCGTTGCGCCCGTTCCGCAGGAGGACTTCTTGCCCTACGCGTCGATCTCCAATCGGCCGCCGCGCGCTGCCAACGACAACCAGATTGCCTGGGGGTTCGTTCCGTTTCCGGATGGCTGGTACGCCGCCTGCTGAACGGGCCGCGCGACTGCCCCGATGGTAGAATTGCGTTGCCGGTCAAGCCGCCGTGAGCAGAGCGGCGCGCGATGTCCGAATCATGACTCGCCATTATAGGATGCGACAATCTGTGGGGCCGGGTCGGCTGGCGCTGGATGCAGCGATTGCGGACGGCTCTTGACGTGATTGCCGGAAGCGACGCCGATGCGGTCAGGCTCTGCACTATTGATCTTGCTTTCGTGCGCCGGCTGCGCCTGGTCGCCAAAGCCGGTGGCGCAGACCCCTGCCGCGCAGCAAACCGCGGCAGTGCCATCAAGCCCTGCTGCGGACGCCGAGGTTGCGCCCAGATTTGAATGCAGCGACGGCACGATTTCAGTTTCGCAGTCCGGTTGCCTCGTCAACATGGCCCGCACAAGGCTGCCGCCCCAGCCGCCAAACGAGCCGGCGCGGGCCAGTTCCGCGGCGGTGAGCAGCGGACCGCTGCCCGACCCGGCACGCTAGGCCGAGTCACGCCCGGCCGAGCCCGCAGTTGCCTAAGGGCGCTTCGCTCTGTATTGATCCGGCCCCAAGGGGCCACGTGGCGGAGTGGTTACGCAACGGTCTGCAAAACCGTGTACTCCGGTTCAATTCCGGACGTGGCCTCCAACCATTTCAAATACTTAACCGACGCCCCCAAATCTAAGAGGATTGCCACCGGCAGGGTGGCCAAGAAGCGTTACTCCGCTGTACCCTCAGCAGCAGCCGTCATCAGACGGCGACCTAATATCTGCGCGTCCTCGTTTTGCACCTCGATACCCAAAGTCGTCTCACCAAAATGAAGGTGTATCATCGTTGACATGGTATTTCGACCCGGAACGACATTGTATCCTGAGGGGTGAACAATCGTCAGCGAAACTCCCTCGTTCTCATGCGGAGGGGGTTTGCCGGTCGCATCGTGAGCCGCCTTGGCGGCTTCGAGCACGTTGCCTGCAATTCGGGCTGCATCTTCGGTGGGGATGATGACGGAGGCCACCGTCCCAGATGGCCTTTCCAATGAGAATGTCATCTCCTCGTCGTTGGCGCTAACCTTGAGACCGGCGTTAGCCATTCAGTTCCTCCTACTCACGCTTCCCGTTAGCCTTAAGCCCGATCTCGACCATGCGGCGGATGGCTTGTCAAATTGCCCTCTCCGACGGTTTGCCTTTTTTCTCAAGTAGCCGGCCCGAACGGTCATGGTTGTATTCAGGTGGAGGGCAGCAGACCCTCCTCGAAGAGTTTGGTCCAAAGATCGAGTGTTTTGGCATCGAATCTATTGATTTCATTAGAACTTAGCAGCAGGCCTGGGACACGCGCCGGGATCGCTCGCCCGGGGTGATGGCAGCGGCGCGAGATCAAGCGAAGTCCTCTATAACGGGCATTCGCAACAGCCCCGGATCCGCGCGGATGACCGCCCGTCTCAAACGTATCGCTGCCTGGCTGAAGTCGCGAAAGGTCGAACTTGGCCTCGGGGTCCGCGTGACCGTCGCCGCCATGGGAGCCCTGGCGATCGCGCTGGCGTTTGGGCTCAAGCTGCCGCTGTGGGCGGTATTGACGTCGATCATCGTGACCCAGATGAGCGTCGGCCGGTCGCTGAAGGCGACCCGCGACTATCTGATCGGGACCCTGGGCGGCGCGGTCTATGGCGCCACCGTCGCGGTGCTGGTCCCGCATAGCGGCGAAAGCGCCCTGCTCGCGGTGCTGGTGCTGGCGGTGGCCCCGCTGGCCTTTGTGGCGGCCATCAACCCGAGCCTGAACGTCGCCACCGTCACCGCCATCATCGTGCTGCTGCTCCCAACCATGAACCACGGCAATCCCCTGGACTCCGCGATCGACCGGGTGCTCGAAGTCGCGGTCGGCGCGATCACCGGGCTGTCGGTGTCGTTTCTGGTCTTGCCATCGCGGGCGCACAGCCAGGTCCGCGCCAGCGCTGCCGACATGCTCGAATTGATGGCGGCTGCGCTGAACGAATTGCTGTCGGGCCTGACGCGCGGCCGCGACAATGACGCTCTCCACGCCTTGCAGGACGGGATCGGGTCGGCTTTGGTCGGACTGAACGCGACCGGGGCCGAGGCGGAGCGCGAGCGCGCCGCAAGGCTCTCCTCCGGGCCCGACACCGGACCGCTGCTGCGCACCATCCTGCGGCTGCGCCATGATCTCGTGATGATCGGGCGGGCGAGCGTGGTGCCGTTGCCGGTTGACCTGCAGCGGCGGCTCGCGGTTCCGCTCGCGAACGTCAGTCAGGCGATGGCCGACTATCTCAGGACGATCGCCGCAGCGCTGCGCAGCGGTCGCGGCGCGCCGGCGATCTGGCCGGTGCAGACCGCGCTGGAAACCTACGCCGCGGAAGTCGCCGCGGTCCGTAGCGACGGCCTGACCCGGGGCGTTCCCGGCGACGTCACCGAGCGTTTCTTCGCGCTGGGATTTTCGCTGGAGCAGATGCGACAGAATTTGAAGGACCTCGAACGCTGCGTCTCCGACTGGAGTGAATCGTCGGAGGCGGCGCCCAGCAGGCCGGGCGCCGCCGCGCGGTGATCCGAGCCCGTTCGCGTCGAGGGATGACAAACGTCCGGTCAGGCGCGCTTGCGCCGGCGATAATCCCGCTTCGGCGGCGCTTTCGGCGCGAGTTCAGGCAGCATGCCCTCGACCTCGCGGTACCGCGCCAGCATCCGCTCGAAACTGGCGTGCAGCGTCTCGGCGATATCGGGCCGTCCTTCCAGGCCGGCCAGCAACATCGCAGCCGCCTCGATGGTGGACAGGCCGTCGCGGCGCGCCTCGCGGCGCAGCCGCCCATAACGTGACGGGCGCGCCGGGCCGAGAATGACGCGCTGGCATTTCAGCATCCAGGCATTCCGCCACCACAGCGCCTTGGCCTGGCTCCAGGTGCCGTCGAGCACGACGATGCCTTCAATGCCGTTCAGGATGGCGCGCTGGTTGTCCTCGATCTCGCCCTTGCGATTGATGGCAACGATATCGCTCCGGATCTTGAGGTCGGCGACCTTGGCCGAACCGAGATAGAGCACGGCCCAGCGCGAGGGATCATGCACCGGTCGTCCCAGCGCCTTCGACAGGCTCGGCCACGACAATCCGATCTTCACAATGGCATTCTGGAAATGCAGCGCGGTCAGCCGCGCCGTGCCCAGCGCCCGGTCCTGCTCCTGCGGATGCTGCAGGATCAGCAGCGAGATCTTGCTGTCGATCGGCGTGATGCTGTCGCAAATGCACAGCGGCAACGGCTTGTTGCAGTGCGGACAATCCGGTATCGCTTCCGCGGCGCCGGTCTCAGGCTCGGTCTGTTTGGACATCCGCCCGCTATACGCTGCGCCGACACCCGCTTCAACAACGGAACCGGACCCTGCCTGTACTGCCGGAGCGATGATCGCAAAATCAGGTCGGGCGGGCACAGCCACACCGTCGACGCTGGATGTTCGCCCTTACGCCTGTGGGTCAAGGGCATCCGTCTGGTGCCACGTCCGGCTGCCGCGGCACCCCGACGTCAATACCGGCTTGGCGAGCGCCGAGCGCAACGATTATACTGACCTCGCGTTATCTGCCGCACGGCGGGAGTCCGGGGCGCGCAAGCGCGCTCTGGTCTGATGACGGCTGGGGTAGATCGACCCACGCGACGTTCGGACACAGGGCCGCATCATTCGATGGGGCTGGCAATGTCTGCATTGATTTCTGTAACTCCCGACAATGTGGAGACGGTGCTTTCCGATCTGCCGCGTCTGGTTCGGCTCGCGCTCGGATACGGTTCGAGGCTGCGGCGCGGCATCCTCGATGTGACCCTTCCCGACGGCCGCGCCATCAGATTGGGCGGCTGCGAGCCGGGTCCGATGGCAGCCATGAAACTCTCCAATTACGGCTTTGCGTCGCGACTGCTGAACGGGGGCGACATCGGAATAGCCGAAGCTTATTTGCACGGCGACTGGGACACGCCGGACCTGACCCAGTTTCTCTATCTCTTCTGTGTCAATCACGACCTGATCCAGGCGATGCTCGGCGACAAGCCGCTGATGCGGCTCGTCCAGATTGTCCGCCATTGGTTCAACCGCAATACAAAGCGGCAGGCGCGCCGCAACATCTATGCGCATTACGACATCGGCAACGCATTCTACTCGGCCTGGCTCGATCCGAGCATGACCTATTCCTCGGCCCTGTTCGAGGACCACACTCCGGATCTGACGGCCGCGCAGAACAACAAATATCGCCGGCTTGCCGAAGCGATCGATCTGCAGCACGGCCAGAAGCTGCTGGAGATCGGCTGCGGATGGGGCGGCTTCGCCGAATATGCCGCCAAAACCTATGGCGCGAGCGTGGTCGGACTGACCATCAGCAAGGAGCAGCGCGATTTTGCGCAGCGGCGCATCCAGGAAGCCGGCCTTGCCGACAAGGTCGAGATCCGGCTCAGGGATTACCGCGACGAGCGCGACCGTTATGACCGGATCGCGTCGATCGAGATGATCGAGGCGGTCGGCGAGCAGTTCTGGCCGCGATATTTTTCGCAGCTGCGCGACCGGCTGCTGCCGGGCGGCCTCGCCGGCATTCAGGCCATCACCATCCAGGACCGCCTGTTCCAGACCTATCGCCGCGAGGTCGATTTCATCCAGCGCTACGTTTTCCCGGGCGGAATGCTGCCTTCGCCGCAGGTGCTGAAGTCGTTGGGCGAGCGGTTCGGCGTTCCCGTCATCGGCGAACGTATTTTCGGGCAGGATTATGCCAAGACCCTTGCGACCTGGCGAAATAATTTCCGCGCGGCCTGGCCCAATCTGATCCCGCTCGGTTTCGATGACCGGTTCCGGCGACTGTGGGAGTACTACCTCGCCTATTGCGAGGCAGGTTTCCTGTCCGGAAATATCGATGTGCGCCAGGTGGTGTTCGCAAAGCCGAAATAACGACGGCGACTGGTCCGCTTGTGCGCTTCACGGCAGTCCTCTAGGGTCGGCTGACGTGGGAGCCATCAACCGGCAATTTCTGCACATGACCATCAAACATGACGTCGTCGAAGCCATCGGTAACACCCCCCTGATCAAGCTGAAGCAGGCTTCCGAGGCGACCGGCTGCACGATCCTTGGCAAAGCGGAGTTCATGAACCCGGGCCAGTCGGTGAAGGACCGCGCTGGAAAATGGATGATCCTCGAGGCCGAGAAGCGCGGTGACCTCAAGCCGGGTGGCCTGGTGGTGGAGGCCACCGCCGGCAATACCGGAATCGGTCTCGCGGTCGTCGCCAGCGCGCGCGGCTACCGGACCCTGATCGTGATCCCCGAGACCCAGAGCCAGGAAAAGAAGGACATGCTGCGGCTGTGCGGCGCCGAACTGGTGGAAGTCCCGGCGCTGCCATTTTCCAATCCGAACAGCTACCAGCATGTCGGAAAACGCCTGGCCGACCAGCTTCGCAGGAGCGAGCCCAACGGCGTGCTGTTCGCCGACCAGTGGAACAATCTGGACAACGCGAAGGCGCATTACGATTCGACCGGGCCCGAGATCTGGCAGCAGACCGGCGGCAAAGTCGATGGCTTCATCTGTTCGGTCGGAACCGGCGGCACGCTTGCCGGCATCAGCTCTTTCCTCAAGGAGAAGAAAACGAGCGTCGTGATCGGCTGCGCCGATCCGCGCGGGGCGGCGATGTATGAACTGTTCAAGCATGGCGAGGCGAAATTGACCCCGGGCGGATCGATCACCGAGGGCATCGGGCTCGCGCGCGTGACGCCGGTAATCAAGCTGGCCAAGGTCGACGAGGCCTATCTCATTCCCGACGAGGAAGCCGTCCCGATCATTTACGAACTGCTCGAGCACGAAGGGCTTTGCCTCGGCGGCTCGACCGGCATCAATGTCGCCGGCGCGATCCGGCTCGCGCGCCAGCTCGGGCCGGGCCACACCATCGTTACCGTGCTCTGCGACAGCGGCAATCGCTATCAGTCAAAACTGTTCAACCCGGACTTCATGCGCTCCAAGAACCTGCCGGTGCCGCAATGGCTGGAAAGGCGCAGCGCGATCAGCGTGCCGTTCGAGAAGGTGTGAGCCCTGCGATCATTGCGGGCTCGTCATGGCCGGGCTTCGTCCCGGCCATCCACGTCTTTCTTTCCTTGGTGGACCAAAGACGTGGATGCCCGGCACAAGGCCGGGCATGACGAGAGCGGCGACGCTTCTCACCGCAAGATCTGGCTGAGGAACAGCTTGGTCCGCGCATGCTGTGGATTGGCGAAGAAGTTCGCCGGCGTGTTGGCCTCGATGATCTGCCCGGCGTCCATGAACACGATGCGGTTGGCCACTTCGCGGGCGAATCCCATTTCATGGGTGACGACCAGCATGGTCATGCCGTCCCTGGCGAGGTCGACCATGGTGTCGAGCACTTCCTTGACCATCTCGGGATCGAGCGCCGAGGTCGGCTCGTCGAACAGCATCACCTTCGGGGTCATGGTCAGCGCCCGCGCGATCGCGACCCGCTGCTGCTGACCGCCCGACATTTGCCCCGGATATTTGTTCGCCTGATGCGGAATCTTCACCCGCTCCAGGTATTTCATCGCCGATATCTCGGCGTCCTTCTTCGGGACGTTGCGCACCCAGATCGGCGCCAGCGTGCAGTTCTCCAGCACCGTGAGGTGCGGAAACAGATTGAAGCTCTGGAACACCATGCCGACTTCACGCCGGACTTCATCGACCCGCCGCAGCGTCGGGCCGAGTTCGATGCCGTCGACGACGATGCGGCCTTCCTGAAACTCCTCCAGCGCATTGATGCAGCGGATCAGCGTCGACTTGCCCGAACCCGACGGGCCGCAGATCACGATACGCTCGCCCTTCGCGACCTCGAGATCGATGTCGCGCAGCACGTGAAAATCGCCGAACCATTTGTTGAGGCCACTGATGCTGACAATCGAATCCGCGGTCATGGTCCCTCTGCTCAACTACGCCGATGGGCGTTCAGCCGATGTTCGACGAACAATGAATAGCGCGACATGCCAAAGCAGAACAAGAAGTAGATCATTCCAGCGAAGGCGAATCCCGTAAACAGCGTGGTCGGCGTCGACCAGACCGGATCGGCGAACGACGCACGCAAGCTCCCGAGCAGGTCGAACAGTGCCACGATCGAGACCAGCGAGGTGTCCTTGAACAGCGAGATGAAGCTGTTGACGAGGCCCGGAATGACATGGCGGAGCGCCTGGGGCATCACGACCAGCCCAGTGGTCTTCCAGTAGGACAGGCCGAGCGCGCTCGCCGCTTCCGCCTGTCCGCGCGGAACGGCCAGCAGGCCGCCGCGTATCGTTTCGGCATTATAGGCACCGGCGAACACCGCGATCCCGATCAGGGCCCGCACCAGGGCGTCGATGGTGAAATTGGCCGGAACGAACAAGGGCAGCATATAGGTGGCGAAAAACAGCACGGTGATCAGCGGCACGCCGCGCCAGAATTCGATGAAGGCGATCGAAAAGATCCGGATCAGCGGAATGGTCGAGCGGCGGCCCAGGGCGAGCGCAATGCCGATCGGCATCGACGCGACAATGCCGGTGACCGAGACCACCAGAGTCACCAGAAGGCCGCCCCAGAGCCTGGTGTCGACGATGGGCAATCCGCCGCGGTCGAGGCCCATCACGGCGATCACGAAGGCGATGCCGGCAAAAACCGCGAGACTTGTAGCGGCCGCGCGCCAGCCGCGGCGAATACCGCCATTAAGGACCACGAGCAGGATCGAGACAACGGCCGCGGTCGCCGCAAGGTCGGTCCAGAGCGGTTGACCCGAGGCCTGGAGCCGATCGCGGAGCCAGGTCAGCGGCGAGATCAGCATCGAGATCGCGAAGCCGAGGGCGCCGACCAGCTTGCCGAGCAGGACCAGCAGCGGCCCAATGACCGCCGTCGCCTCGCCGGCGCTCGCCAGTGCGCGTCCAGCCTCGCTGATCGCGTCGGCGAGGCCGGACAGGATGCCGGCGGCCCAGCTGATACCGAAACCACCGAGGCCGCCGCCATGCAGCAGGAAGAAGGCGACGACCGGAAGCGCGATGAAGAACAGCCCGGCATTGAGGCTCTTGGCCGGCAGTTGCGGGATCAGCAGGGGCAGCAACAACACGGCGGCCAGGAGGAAGGTCAGATTGGCCCGCCACCGCTCGGCATCGGGGTAGAATCCGTAGATGAACTGGGTGAATTTCGCCTCCACATAGGGCCAGCAGGCGCCGACGACATGTCCGGTATTGACCGCAAGGCAGGCGTCCCGGTCGGTGCCGTGCCAGACCGCGTCGATCAGCAGAAACCGAATGGCCGGGACGACGATCAGCCACAACAGCAGCACGCTCGCGACGGTCAGCAGGATGTTGGTCGGCGTATTGAACAGGCGCGTGCGCAGGAAACCGACAAGGCCGGTGGTCTTGACCGGCGCGGCACGCTCGGGGACCAAATCCTGGCGGACGAAGGATGAAGCCGCAATGTCGCTCATGCTCCGAGACTCCGGCCGATCCGCCAACCGTAGAAGTTCATGATCGCGCTGGTCACCAGCGAGATCAGCAGATAGACGCCCATCGTGATGGCGAGAATTTCGATCGCCTGACCGGTCTGGCTGAGCGTGGTGCCTGCAAATACCGAGACCAGATCCGGGTATCCGATCGCTACAGCGAGCGATGAGTTCTTGGTCAGGTTCAGGTACTGGCTGGTGAGCGGCGGCAGAATCACGCGCAGCGCCTGCGGCACCACGATCAGCCGCAGGCTCGAGCCGCGCGGCAGCCCGAGCGATGCTCCCGCCTCCATCTGTCCCGTATGAACGGAAAGGATACCGGCACGCACGATTTCGGCGATGAACGCGCCCGTATAGGTCGACAGCGCCAGCGTCAGCGCCACGAATTCGGGAATGACGCGCGAGCCGCCGGAAAAATTGAACCCCTTGAGCACCGGCCATTCAAACGTGAACGGCCCGCCAAACACCAGCACCGCCAGCAACGGCAATCCGAGCAGCAGGCCCGCCACATAGGGCCAGATCACGATCCGTTTGCCGCTGTCGAACAATTGGCGGCGCGCGTAGCTGCGCAACACCAGCGAGCCGGCCATGGCGGCCAGGATGGCAAGCGCGAAGGCTGCCAGACCCGCCTCCGCGATCGGCCTTGGAATGACTAGGCCGCGATTGTTGAGAAAGACGGCGCCAAACAGCGAGACGCTTTGCCGCGGCGCCGGCAACGCCGCGAGCACGGCGAGATACCAGAACAGAATCTGGAACAGCACCGGCAGGTTACGCACCAACTCGACATAGCCGCCGGAAATCCGCGCCAGCAGCCAGTTCGGCGACAGCCGGCCCAGCGCCACCAGGAAGCCGATGACGGTGGCAAAAAAGATGCCGATGATGGAAACCAGCAGCGTATTGAGCAGGCCGACCAGGAATACGCGGGTATAGGTGTCCGATCCGGAATACGGAATCAGGCTTTGGCTGACGTCGAAACCGGCATTATGCGACAGGAAGCCAAAGCCGGAGGTGATGCGCTGCGACTGCAGGTTGGCGCGGGCGTTGGCCACGATCTCGTAGCCGATCCAGGCCAGCGCCGCGACAAACAGCAGCTGCAGCGCAAACCCGCTCCAGCCGGCGCGGCCGCCGAGCGCATGCCGCAGTCTGGCGACAAACTGCGGCGGTCGTGGCCGGGGCCCGGTCGTCATCGCCGCGGGCGCAGCGATCAGCGGATCGGCGGCGCGTATTGAATGCCGCCCTTGTTCCAGAGCTGGTTGAGCCCGCGGGCGATCCCGAGCTTGGAGCCGGCGCCGACGTTGCGATCGAAGGACTCGCCGTAATTGCCGACCGCCTTGATGATCCGCGGCACCCAATCCTTGGTGACGCCGAGCGACTCACCGAAATTGCCGTCGGTGCCGATTACCCGCTTCATCTCGGGCTTGTCCGATTTCGCCATCTCGTCGACATTCTTCTGGGTAATGCCGAGCTCTTCGGCGTCGACCATCGCAAACAGCACCCACTTCACCAGATCGAACCACTGATCATCGCCGTGGCGCACCATCGGGCCGAGCGGCTCTTTCGAGATGACTTCGGGCAGCACGACGTGATCGGCCGGATTTGAAAGCTTCAAACGCTCGGCATAAAGCTGCGACACGTCCGACGTGAACACGTCGCAGCGCCCGGACTCATAAGCCTTCACGGTTTCGTCCGCGGTGCCGAACGCGATCACCTCGTACTTCATGTTGTTGCTTTTGAAGTAGTCGGCAAGGTTCTGCTCCGTCGTGGTACCGGTTTGCACGCAAACCGACGCGCTGTTCAGCTCCAGCGCCGAATTGACCTTGAGCGATTTTTTCACCAGGAAGCCCTGGCCGTCGTAATAGGTCACGCCGGTGAAATTGGCGCCGAGCGAGGTGTCGCGGGAAAGCGTCCATGTGGTATTGCGCGACAGCACGTCGATTTCGCCGGACTGCAGCGCGGTGAAGCGGTCCTTGGCTGACAGCGGCACGAATTTCACCTTGGTCGGATCGTTGAAGATGGTGGCGGCGATCGCACGGCAGATGTCGACGTCGATCCCGGTCCAGTTGCCCTTGTCGTCGGGCGCCGAAAAGCCCGGCAAGCCCTGGCTGACGCCGCAGGATAACATGCCGCGGTCTGTAACTGTCTTGAGCGTCTGCGCATGAGCGGTCTGGATCGATAGACCGGCGGCAACAGCAAGGATGAGAACCAGCGATACGCGTTTCATGGGTTGAGCCTTTCAAGGGTCGTCCGGGAAGGTTTGCCTTATCGCCGCGCGCGCCGATGGGCGAACCGGTGATCCACTGCCGATCGCGTCAACCCGACGGTCGGTCTGACGCAAATTCAGATCAGGCGATGGATCGAAGGTCGCGGCAGGCCCCTCAACATGCGGCGGCGGAATAGTCGCCGCGCATCACAGAACGACTGGCGAGCCGGGTCAAGGGGTTGACGGCTGTGTTCTGTGTCCTGTTACTACCCTGCTCCGGCCCCGGGGGTAATCCGCGCCTCTTCAAGCGGGGTCGCGGCTGCGGCAAAACGTCTTCCGATTGGCGGCAACGGCATGAACGATTCAAGCGACGATCGGGGATCGACCCCGCTGCGAGCTGAAACTACGCTGGTGACGGCGGGCCGGGACACCAAGGCGCAGAAAGGATTCGTTAATCCTCCCGTGGTCCACGGTTCCACCGTGCTTTATCCGACCGCGGACGATCTGCATGCCCATCGCGGCGAATTCCAGTACGGCCGCCACGGCACGCCGACCACCCGGGCGCTGCAGGAAGCGCTGATGGCGCTCGAAGGCCCGCAATGTGCGGGCGTCGGTCTTGCGCCCTCGGGCCTGTCCGCGATCAGCACCACCCTGCTTGCGGTGCTGAAAGCCGGCGATCATGTGCTGGTCTGCGACAATGTCTACCGGCCTTCGCGCAATTTCTGCAACGGCATGCTGGCCCGCTACGGCGTCGAGACCAGCTATTTCGATCCCTTGATCGGCGGTCGTATCGCCGGCTTGTTCAAGCCGAACACCCGCGCCGTTCTGGTCGAGGCGCCCGGCTCGCAATCCTTCGAAATGCCCGACGTCGCAGCCATCGCCGCGGTTGCGCATGCACGCGGCGCGCTGGTGATCGACGACAACACCTGGGCCACCCCGCTGTTTCATCGTTCGCTCGATCAGGGGGTCGATATCAGCCTGCAGGCCGCGACCAAATATATCGGCGGACATTCCGACATCATGTTCGGCACCATCTCCGCCAACGCGGAGGCCTGGCCTATGGTCGCGGAGGCGATCCGGCTGCTCGGCATCTGTGCGGGACCGGACGATGTGTTTCTGGCGCTGCGCGGCTTGCGAACGCTGGCGGTGCGGCTTGCGCGGCATCATCAATCCGGCCTTGAGATGGCGCGATGGCTGACGACTCGGTCCGAAGTCCTCAGGGTGCTGCACCCTGCCCTCGAAACCGATCCGGGTCACGCGATCTGGAAACGGGATTTTACCGGCGCCTCCGGCCTGTTCAGCGTGGTGCTGAAGCCGGCGCCGCAAAAGGCGATCGATGCCTTGCTCGATGCCGTCAGGCTGTTCGGCATGGGCTATTCATGGGGAGGCTTCGAGAGTCTTGCCATTCCCTTCGACTGCGATTCCTACCGCACCGCGACCAGCTGGGCGCCGGGCGGCCCGACGCTGCGGCTGCATATCGGGCTCGAAGACGTCGAGGATCTCAAGGCCGATCTGGCGCGCGGGTTTACGGCCCTCAACGCCGCGGCGCGTTGAAAGCCGCGCGTGCGACATTACCTGACCTGCCATCGTGCGCGGCGCCCGGCGCTGCTGCGGGCACGCGGGAATAAAAGGATTGATCCGCCGTGGTTTGGCGATAGCCTGACCCGTCGACCTGCAAAAACCGGAATTGGACAAGCATGGGAAGCCTGGTTCTTCTCGACCTGATGGGCGGCGTGGCGTTGCTGCTGTGGGGCCTCCACATGGTCCACAGCGGAATTCTGCGCGCGTTCGGCCCCGATCTGCGGTTGCTGCTGGCCAAGGCCCTCAAAAACCGATTCTCCGCCTTTGTCGCGGGGCTTGGGCTGACTGCGCTGTTACAAAGCAGCACCGCGACCGCCCTGATCACGAGTTCGTTTACCGCCGAAGGGCTGGTGAGCCTGGTCCCGGCGCTCGCGATCATGCTCGGCGCCAATGTCGGCACCACGCTGATCGTTCAGGTGCTGTCGTTCAACATCGCCGCGGCGGCGCCCGTCCTGTTCGTCATCGGCCTCGTTGCGTTCCGCAGCGGCGCGCGCTCGCGGATCAAGGATGTCGGCCGGGTATCGATCGGGCTCGGCCTGATGCTGCTGGCGCTGCATATCCTGCTCGACACGCTGGCGCCTGCGGAAAACGCCCCCGGCGTTCGTGTCCTGATGAGTGCGATGACCGCCGATCCCGTGCTCTGCATCATCATCGGCGCCGTCATCACCTGGATGGTGCATTCGAGCGTGGCCAGCGTGCTTCTGGTCATGTCCCTTGCCTATGCGCATTTCATCACGCCGTTCGCGGCGCTGGCGCTGGTACTCGGCGCCAATCTCGGCAGCGCCATCAACCCGGTGTTCGAAGGCGCCCGCCGCGACAATCCTGCGAGCTACCGCCTTCCGCTCGGCAACCTCGCCAATCGGCTGGTTGGCGTGCTGCTGGTCGCACCGTTTCTGCACCCGATCGCCGCGGAATTGCAGGCCTGGCAACCCCACCTTGCGAAGTTGACCGCCGAATTTCACATCGCCTTCAATGTAGCGACCGCGATCATCTTTATCGGCCTGCTCGATCCCATGGCGCGGCTTTTAAAAAAGTTGCTCCCGAACCGGGTCCAGGAAGCCGACCCGTCGCGGCCGCGCTATCTCGACGAGAGCGCGCTGGAAACGCCTTCGCTCGCTCTAGCCGACGCCGCGCGCGAAACCCTGCATATGGGCGATCACGTCGAGGTGATGCTGCGCAAGGTGATGGCGGCGATGATGAACAACGACCGGTCCCTGGTCGACCAGGTGTCCAAGATGGACAACAGCGTCGATGGCCTCGACGAGGCGATCAAGCTCTATGTGACCAAACTGACCCGCGGCAGCCTCGACGAACACGAGGGGCACCGGGCGATGGAGATCATTTCGTTCACCATCAACCTCGAGCACATCGGCGATATCATCGACAAGAACCTGAACGAACTTGCGGCGAAAAAGATCAAGCGCCGATTCCAGTTTTCGGCGGAAGGTGCCGAAGAACTGTCGGCATTCCACAAGCGAACGATGGATTCGCTGCGGATCGCGTTTGGCGTATTCATGTCGGGCGACGTCAACGAGGCCCGCAAGCTGCTGGCGGAGAAGGCGGCGCTGCGCAATACCGAGATTGCCGCCACCGAACGGCATCTCGACCGGCTGCGCGAAGGCCGCCCCGAGACCATCGAAACCACCTCGCTGCACCTGGATGTGCTGCGCGACCTGCGGCGGATCCACTCGCACATCTGTTCGGTGGCCTATCCGGTGCTCGATGCGGCGGGCGAACTGCCGGCCCTCGAGCGCGCCGGCGGCGATCTGGCGACACTGCCGGCATCCGCGGTGCATCGCTCGGCGCGGTGACGGCAATCAGTCGCTCCGCGACGCCTGCCGTCCGGTCAGGATGATGAAATACAGATTGCGTGTGTAGACCAACAGGCCGAGCGCCTGTCCGGCGATGAATACCGGGTCCCTGCGGTATAACGCGTAGGCCAGCAGCAGGATGCCGCCGCCGATCGAGAAGAACCAGAACGCCACCGGGACCACACTCTTGCGCGCGCGTTCCGATGCGATCCACTGCACCACAAAACGCATGGTGAAAAAACCCTGCGCCACGAATCCAAGGACGACCCACCCGTCGAATTTGAGAACGAAGACCTCGTGCAGATAATTGACGAGGCTGCTGAGCAGGACAGTCATGACGTCACCTCGGTCGCGACCGGCGTCGGCTTCTTGCGGCGGATCAGCCACCACACGCCCGCCAGATCCATGATTCCGATCCATAGCCGATCGAAGAAGCCGTAGTTTGACACGCCGGATCGACGTGGCCGATCGATGACGTCGACATAGGCGATGTCGTATCCCTCGCGGCGGACCAGCGCCGGCAGGAAGCGGTGCAGCCCGTCAAAATAAGGCAGCGCCAGGAACACCTCGCGCTTGAAAACCTTGAGGCCGCAGCCGGTATCGCGGGTGCCGTCGTGCAGAATGGTGCTGCGTACTCCGTTTGCGATGCGCGACTGCAGTTTCTTGAAACCGGTATCCTTGCGACCCACCCGCTGGCCGGCGACGAGGCCGACGCGGTCCCCACCGTTCTCGATCGCTGCGATCAGGTCCGGCAGGAATGACGGGTCGTTCTGGCCGTCGCCATCGAGCGTCGCCACGATGGCGCCGGCCGCGGCGCGGACCCCGCTGCGCACCGCCGCCGATTGCCCTGACGATGTCGCGTGGCGGATCTGGCGCAGGTTTCCGCGCTGCTGTCTGACGGCCGCGAGCCGCTCGGCCGTCGCATCGGTTGACCCATCATCGACATAGATGATTTCGTAAGCCCAGCGGCGGTCGAGCGCGGCGGCGATCTCGGCGATCAGCGGCGCGATATTCTCGGCTTCGTTGCGCACGGGAACAACGATGGAGACGGCGACGCCGGCGGGGTCTGGAGAGGGCAAATCAGCACTCGTCGTTTGAGGTGGCCTAGCCTGTAGCCGGCATCACGGCGACCGCTTCTTATGGGGCGAAAGCGCGCCGGGCAACCCTTTTGGCAGTCCGCGGCGACCATGCCCCTCGTGGCGTGATGGTACCGCCCTCGCCGATCACGAAGCCCAAACGGCGGGCCGCGAACCAGTACCGGACCAGCATCGCACCGGCCAATCCGATCACCGCACCGGCGACGACATCGCTCGGATGATGGGCCAAAAGCACCAGCCGGCTGGCGACGATCAGCAACGCATACACGATCATCGGAATCCGTGCCCGACGCCACACCGCCGAAACCGCGAAGGCCAGTGCAACGCTGGCGATGGCATGCGCCGATGGAAAACTGGCATAGGCCTGGGTTCCCGCGAAATGCGCGAAGTTGAAGGCATTGGCTTCGCCACCGACAAACGGGCGGCCGCGCCCGACGATCCATTTGATGAGTTCGCCGGCGAGCAGCGGCACCAGCACGGAGAGAAACACAAACTGCAAATGCGTCCCCAGACCGAGCAGCCGGGACCGCGAGGCGCCCCGCAAGCGCGGCACGACGACGGCCACCGCAAACAACAGTCCGGCCAGGAACCACAGCACGAAAGCCGCTTTTCCGAACTCGGTCAGGATGCGAACCGGCCAAAGCCCGGCGCTGCCGCGCGGCGGCATAAGCTGGATTTCCCATGCGTCCAACTCGATCATCAGCGCGACCACGAGGGCGGCACCGGCGGTCGTGAGCAGCAAGGCATGGCGCGCCAATCGGCGCCCTGCCTCGCTGCGCCGCGGGTGCGACGGCGGTCGCACCAGTTGGGCGAGCGAACTCCGCAGCAACGCGAAAACCTGCGCGAAGTAATTCGAAGGCGTGCCGAGGCCGGCCGGGACAGACATCTTACTCCGTGCCCTCGGAGCGGAATACCGCGATCGAGACCGCCTTACCCTGCGAGAAATTATAGCCTTCGATCCGGGTCGCCACATTGTAGCGCAGGCCGATCGCCTCCGCGCGCTGGGCAAACGCGCGTTCCGAGCGCGATTCCACCAGCGCGAACCTGCAACTGCCCTGCCCCAGGAAATCCGCGGCCCCCGACCCGTCGGTCAGCAGCGTCGAAGTCCCGGTCATGAATACCAGACTCGGCTCGTGAAAGCCCGCCGCCGCGGCCTTTGGTCCGACGCAGACCACGTTGCGCAGCGCGCGCGCAATCTCGGCGCTCGGAAACAATGGCGTCAGTGCCGGCAACACGACGCCGTAGACCGCGATTGCCAGGAACATCGCGGCGACCACGGCGTTGAGCAGCGAGCGCTCGGCGTGGTTGTCGTCATAGAGCCACCACGCGAACAGCCCGAAGATCAGCGCCGCCGCCACGAACGGCCACGCCACAAATACCGGCTGCCGCGTCAGCGTCACCGCGCCGATCACGGCAATCAGCGAAGTCAGTGCCGGAATCGCGAACCACCAGGCCGCGCCGCGCCGCAGCCATGACCGCGACAGCACGCGTCGCTCCAGCGCGCCGACCGTGAGGATCGCGATCGCGGGATAGAGCGGCAGCACGTAGTGCGGCAGCTTGGTCAGCACGAGCTCGAACACGATCCAGGACGGGATCAGCCACGCCAGCAGGAATTGCGCGCCCGGTTCGCGCCGCGCCCGCCACACCGCCGGTGCCGCCATTCCGGCGAGCGGCGCGCCCGGCCAGAAGGTGATCCAGAACAGCAACAGATAGACCCCCGGCGGGGCGCCATGGGATTCCTGCGCGGAGAGCTTGCTCAACATGTCGCCGCCGATCGAATCGGCGAAAAACGCGTCGCCGGCGCGCCAGAAGATCGCAACAAACCAGGGCAGTACCAGAACCAGCAGCCACATCAGGCCCCATACCGGGCGGAGCCGCCACAGCCAGCTCGCCGACCGGTCAAGGATCGCCAGGGTAATTATCGTCAGCGCGACGAACATCAGGATCAACGGCCCTTTGAGCAGAATGCCGCCAGCCAGTGCGGTCCAGAAAATCGCGGGCCATGCCCAGGGCGGGTGTGCGGGGTCCTCGCCCCGTTGCCAGGACAAATAGACCCGCGCCAGCGCCCCCATGGCCGCGACAACGGTCAACAGCAGCATGGCGTCGGTTTTGGCGAGCCGGGCTTCGACACTGAGCAGCACCGAACTGCACAGGATGAGCGCAGCGAGGACGGCCCCGCGCCGGGTCACAAACGCCAGTGCCGTCCAGTAGGTCAGCAGCACGGCCCCGATCGCGCCGACCAGCGAGGGAATGCGGTACAGCCAGATCCGCAGCGGCGCGCGCGGCAGACCGAGCGCAGACGCGGTCTCGACCACCGCCGCCTGCAGCCAGTAGATCCCGACCGGCTTCTTGTAACGGACGTCGTCTTGAAAGCGGATGTCGACGAAATCGGAGGTCTCGACCATCTGCTTGGTCGCCTGTGCGAACCGCGCCTCGTCGCGGTCGACCGGTGGGATGTTGAAGAAGCCCGGCAGGAACAGCAGCAGGCCGCACAACGTCAGGAACCCGATCGCGCGGACATGGCTGGCGGTGACAAAATTGATCGCATTGGCGAGACCGCTGCCCGGATTTACCCGGTCTTTGGGCTCGCGCGGCTCTCCAAACCGGGGACGTGCATAGGTCTCAACCATCGGTTCCGCATACGCTGAAACCGCCGTGGGGACAACCGGTTAGCGAGCATCTATTGAATTCGAACGACAACTGTGTCCGCGGCGCCCGTGGCGTCGATCACGGTCAGCCGGGCAAAGCCCGGGCCGGGCGGATCGATCAGGCGCTGGCGGCGGCCGTCGATCTCGCCGACGGCGGTGCCGTTGACCATCATGATCATCGGAAGCACCCCGCCGGCGACCTTGACCGGCATCGCGACAGGCTCCGCGCCGCCCGAGCCGGTCACGTCAATCCGCGAGCCGTTCAACGGGAACTGGATGTGCGGCGCCTGGTCGCCGCCGCTGCGCACGAGCTCTCCCAGGGGACGAAACCGGCGCAGCGGTAACGGAAGCCTGGCATTGCTGGCGATCAGCACCCCCTTCGGGGGTTTCGGCAGCGGCCTCGGCAATTTTCCGGTCCGGGCGAAGGCATCGAACAGGATCGGCGCCGCCGCGGTGCGCCCGACCAGACCTGGTACCGGCGCGCCGTCGGGCCGCCCGACCCAGACCCCGATGGTCATGCGGCCGTCAAAGCCGACCGACCAGGCATCGCGGTAGCCGTAGCTGGTGCCGGTCTTGAACGCGATCCGGTGCTGCGGCGCGTTTTCCGGCGGCGGTGTTCCCATCAGCACATCGCCGACCTGCCAGGCCGCGACCTGATCCATCAGCCGCAATGGATCGCGCTGATCGTCGTTGGCGCTGATGATGATTTCGCGCAGCGGCCGGGTGGTACCGAGCCGCGGGATTCCCGAATAGAGCTGGACCAGGTCCTGCAGCGTGACCCCGACCCCGCCGAGCCCCATCGCCAGTCCCGGCACCTCATCCTTCGGCAGGATCAGATTGCCGCCGGCCTGCTTCAGCCGCGCCGACAGCCGGCTGGCGCCGACCCGATCAAGCAGCGCGATCGCCGGAACATTGAGGGACAGTTGCAGCGCCTTGCGCACCGGCACCGTCCCCTGGAAGGTCATGTCGAAATCCTGCGGCGCATAGTCGCCGAACCGGATCGGCCGGTCGTCGATCAGGCTTTCGGGATGGACAAAGCCGTCTTCGAACGCCAGTCCGTAGATGAACGGTTTCAGCGTCGATCCCGGCGAGCGCACGGCACGGGTCATATCGACGTGCCCGGCACGACGGTCATCGAAATAATCCGGCGAGCCAACCCGTGCCAGCACCTCGCCGCTCGCATTGTCCACCGCCAGGATCGCCACGGAAATATTCGGCCCGAGCGCGATGGCGCGATCGCGCGCCAGAGCTTCCAGCATTTTTTGCAGGCTCAAATCGAGCGTCAGCGAAATCACCGGCGCATCCTTCACGATGGCGATCGCCCGATCGGAAGAATGCGGTGCCAGAATGGGAATGGGCCGGCGCATTCGCGGCACCGGCTGGACTTTCGCCTGCGCCGCATCCTGTTCGGACACGACGCCCTCCTCAACCATGCGTTCGAGTACCCGGTCCCGTGCGGCGCGCGCCGTATCGGGGTAACGATCGATGCGGCGGGTTTCCGGCGATTGCGGCAACGCCACCAGCAGCGCCGATTCCGCCAGCGATAGGCGTTTCGGCTCCTTGCCGAAATAGGCAATCGAGGCCGAACGAATGCCTTCGAGATTGCCGCCATAGGGCGCCAGCGCCAGATACAGATTGAGAATCTGATCCTTGCTCAACTGCCGCTCGAGTTCGATCGCGCGGACGATCTGGTGCATCTTGGCATAAACCGAACGCTCCCGCCGCGGCTCCATCAGCCGGGCGAGTTGCATCGTGATGGTCGAACCGCCGGACACGATATGGCCGCGGGTGACGAGTTGAAGCGCGGCGCGGCTCAACGCCAGCAGGTCGACGCCGTCGTGCGAATAGAACCGCTTGTCTTCATAGGCGAGCAGCAGCCTGAGATAGTTCGGATCGACGCCGGTTTTGGCATCGACCGGCAACCGCCAGCGGCCGTCGGCCATGGCATAGGCACGCAACAGCTTGCCGTTGCGGTCGACGACCGTGGTCGAGACCTGCTGCGCCTCTGCGAGGGGCGTCGGTCCAAGCGAAACCACCCATGTCGCGAAGGCCCCTGTCGCGATCAAGCATGCCGCCGCCGCGGCCACTGCCGTCAACCTGATCCACCGCCGGTGGCTCGCACGAGCCGCGGCAGGCGCTATGGCGATCTCTCCACTCATTTCGCCGGACGCACCTCGATGGCGCCGGTGCCGGTGCGGCCGTAGCGCGAAGGATTATACATGTCCTCGACATAGGCCTGCGGCAGCACATACTTGCCGGGCGAGACGGCGCGGACCACATAGGCCACGGTAAACACCGACTTGGCGTTGCCGGCGCGATCGATGGCGGCGGTGAAACGGTCATCGCGGAATTCGGTGTTCGCAGGCTCCTCGCCGTCCTCGATCCAATCCAGTGTACCGGCGTCGCCGGACGAGACCAGATGTGGATTGTCGATCTCGAAGCCTGCCGGCAGGTAATCCGAGAGCATGATGTGGCCGTATTCCGGCTTCGGCTCGGTGATCTTCAGCACCACCGCGAAGCGATCGTTCTGCTTTGCCTTCGACACATCGGTGGGCTTGCCGTCGAGCGTAAAATAATTGCGTTCGATCTTGAAGCCGTTCGACGCCGCGGGCTCCGGCATGACCGGCGCGCCGCTGACCGAAACCACCACCTGCACCGGCGTGTCGCCGGTGTTGGTGATCTTGATCGGCTTGTTGTCCAGTTCGGCCGCCATGTAGCTGCGGTATAACGCCGCCTTGATCGGCGATCCATCGACATCCAGTGTCAAATTTTCCTTCGCCAGGGCGCGCGAGGCCAGCACCAGCCACGCATTCTCCTGGGTCGAGGTGTAGGGCGTCAGCCCGCGCGCCGCTTCGACGCGCGCCACGGCCTGGGTCAGAGTCGCATGCGGCGCGTTGCCTTCACTGGCGAGCGTGACCAGCGCCGCGGCATCCCGCAAGGCGCTGCCATAGTCGACCCGTCCGAATTCCAGCGTTGGCTTGGGCGCGAGACTGTCGAGCGCGGCGGCATAGACCCGCTCCGCCCGGCTGCGGTCGCCGACCAGCGCCAGCGCCGCCGCCAGTTGCGCCTTCGCGATCGGGGTCGCCAGATTGTTCAGCTTGGTATCGGCTAGGTAACGCAGGTCGCCGATCGGCGCGGCGCCGTTGCGGGCGAGCACGTAGAGGCCGTAAGTGAGATCGCGGCCGCCATCTTTCTCCGGCTCGTTCGCGTTCACGACTGAATTGCGGATGCGATCGAGCGCACTCTTGAACAGGACATCCGGGACCGCGAACCCCTTCTCGCGGGCGCGGGTCAGGAAGTCGGTGACATAGGCATCGAGCCAGGCGTCGTCGCCGCCGGCCGACCACAGGCCGAACGACCCGTTCGAGCCCTGCCGTGCCAGCAGCCGATCGATGGCGTCCTTGATGCGCTGATCGACCGCCTTATCCATCGCAAGATGAGCGCCCACGGCCAGATCATTGACATAGAGCAGCGGCATCGCCCGGCTGGTGACCTGCTCCGAACAGCCATAGGGATAGCGGTCGAGCGCCTTCAGGACGGTCGCGGCATCGAGCGCGGTGGACAGGCTGACCGACAGCGAGATGCTGCCGGTGCCCTGCACCAGGTCCGAAAACATGTCGGATGTCAGGGTCAGGCTCTCGCCCTGGGCGAGGGTGCGGATCGAGCGCCGCGCCAGGATCTGGGTGGCGGCCTTGACGTCGAGCGCATAGTGCCGCGCCAGCGTCAGTCCGTTCGGTCCGCTGATGTCGACATCGAGTTGCGCCGTGCCGGTGCCGCCGGCGTCGAGCGCCAGCGCCATCGAACTGCGCTGTTTGGCGGCGAGCGTTAGCGTTGCGGTGAGGTTGCCGCTGACCTTGATGGGTCCCGACGGCCTGACATGGATGGTATAGTCGCCCGGCGCACCTTCGACGTTGTCGAGATCGAAACTCATGGTGCCGTGATCGCCATTGAGCAGGAAGCGTGGCAGCGTCGCTGTCAGCACCACGGGGTCGCGCACCGTGACATCGGTCGTGGCACGGCCGAGCTTGGTCGCGGTCCACGCCACCGCCATCACCCGCGCGGTCCCGGCGAACTCCGGAATATCGAAGTCGATTTCGGCCGAACCGTCGGGACCGACCGTGACGATCCCCGAATACAACGCGAGCGGTTTCTGGCTCGGCGGGCTGCCCTGCAATTCGGCGCCGGCGGAATCGCCGCCGGTCCTGAGCTGGCCGCTTGTGCCCTGCATGCCGTCGATCAGCTGCCCGTAGAGGTCGCGGATTTCCGAACTCATGCGGCGCTGGCCCAGATAATAATCGTCCGGCGCCGGCGGCTTGTAATTGGTCAGATTGAGTATCCCGACATCGACCGCGGCAACGACGATTTTGGCATCCTCTCCAGGACTTAACCCGCCGAGTTTCACCGGCAGCTTGAGCGTCGCGCCGGGACGAACCAGAGCCGGCGCGGAAAGATCGACCGTCAGGGTGCGGGCCTTCTTGTCGATGCCGAACCATTTAAGCCCGATCGCCCGCCCTGGCATCCGTTGCGCGGCGGTGTCCAGCGGACGGCGCAGCGTCGCCACCACATAGGCGCCGGTGCCCCAATTCCGGCCGACAGGAATTTTGACCTGCGCGGTGCCTTCGCTGACGTCGGTGGTCTGCGTCGTCAGCAGGCGGTCGCCCAGCACGTTGATGGTAAGCTTGCCGGCCGTGCGCGCGTTCACCGACACCACCATGGTGTCGCCGGATTGGTATTCCGGTTTGTCGATCGAGGTTTCCAGGAGATCGGGGGTGTCGGCGCTGCCGTCGGAATACCAGCCGACATCGAACTGAACCGAGGTAAGCGGCCCGTCGGCCTCGGTCGATTTGACGTCGAGGCGATAGCGGCCCGGCTGCGGCGACAGCGTAATCCGCGACGGCTTGTCCGCTGCGACCGTGACATCGCCATCGGCGACGCGCGTGGTTGATTTGACCGGCTCATATTCCCAGGACGAATTCTGGCGATACCACTGGTAATGGGATTCGATCTTCAAGAGCTCGTAACGCAAGCCATCGCGCGCCAGCGGCTGGCCATCGAGTGCGACGAACACGACGTCGAAACCGGCCTTGTCGCCTTCGGCGACGTTCCTGTCGCCGAACAGCGGCTTCACGCCGATCATGGCCGCTGCGGGCGTCACCGGCAGCACCACTTTCCGCTCCACGGCGCGGCCGCCGGCCTCCGCCATGCGGATAAAGATCTGGGCTTCCTGCGGACGTGTCGAGGTCGGCGGTTTTGCCAGGCTGACCGGAAAGGTCGCGACGCCATTGGCGTCGGTTTCGGGCAGGTTCTCGATCGGAGTCCGCTCGTTGCTGGTGGTTTCCTCGTCGGCGACGCCGAACTGATATCCGGCAAAGCCCGGGCGTTCCGCCGCTTGTGCCACCAAAAGGTCGCCCTCCAGCTGCAGTTCCGAGGCGGGTGCACCATACAGGAAATGGCCGTCGACCTTCAATTCCACCGCCGCATCGGCCTTGATGGCCTTGTCCTTGCTGGCGATATCGAATTCGATCCGTTCGGGGACGTAATCCTCGACCATGAAGGTGGTTTCTCCGACCGGCGCGGCTTTCGGGTCGGTGAACGCGCGCACCCGCCAGGTTCCTGCCGGCACGGCGGAATTGAGCGCCACCGCGAGGCTTCGCCCGCCGGCGCCCTGGTCGGCCAGGACAGCCCTGCGGAATTCGACGCCGTCGGGACGCTCGATCGCCAGCGTCAGCGGCCCGCCGGTGACGGCATTGCCCTGGCCGTCGCGCAGCAAGGCGGTCAGATAGACCGTTTCGTTGGAGCGATAGACGCCGCGTTCGGCATAGACAAAAGCATCGGCGCCAACCGGCACCGCCCGCCCCGCGACGCCGCGGTCCGACAGGTCGAACGCATCGGCTTTCAGGCTGAGAAAGGCGTAGTCGGCTTTCTCGCCGGTCACCGTCACCATCGCGGGTGACAGGCCGCCCTCGCCGCGCGCAAGGCCGGCCTCGAACAGCACGTGACCGGATTCGTCAGTCTTGCGGGTTGCGAGAATTTCGTTGTTGCGCGCGACCAGCCGCACCTCGGCCCCGGCGACCGCATCGGTCGAGGCCAGCGAATTGACGAACACATGGATGCCGTCATTGCCGGAGAACGCTGTGAGGCCGAGATCGGAAACGATGAACCATTGGGTCGCAAGCTGGCTGTCGTCGTCGCTGCCGGGGCCCTTGGCCGCCGCCGTCATCACATAGACCCCGGGCTGCAGGTCGCCGAGCGCCTGGTCGACCGGGAATGCGGTCGTGACATCCTGATTGAGCGTGGTCGCCGTGGCCAATTCGCCCGACCAGACTTTCACGCCCCGCTCGTTGCCAAGGTTGGAAAGCTCGTATCTGTTGAGGGCGCGCTGGAAGTCGCTGTCGACCACGGTGTTGATCAAATTGCGATCGCCGATCCGAAACACGTTCACGGTCACCGCCGGGGTGTTGACGCTGACCAGCGGAATGCCGCGCTGGCCGGTGCGCGGCAGCACATAGGCGCGCCCGGTGAAGCGCACGAACGGCTTGCGGTCGCGGACATAGATGTTGAACTCGGCCGATTTCGGCAGGCCCTCCTTCACCGCGGACGGCAGGCCGGCGCGCAGCACGATATTGTAGCGCTCGCCGTGCTTGAGGCCGTCGACGCAAAGCTGCCTTTCCTCCGACGACAGCGCCGGCTTGTCGCTGCCCGCGAGTGCGAGGAACGGCGTGAAGTCGGTCCGCTTGGCGAGATCCTCGGAGAACTGGAAGCAGGCTCGCGGCGAGGCCGAGTCGGAATCCACGGTGTAGTCGAGCAGCCGGAAGCCATGCTCGTCGCGCATTTTTTCGTAGCGCCCGCGCACATCGGCGACCTCGCGCAGATCGAGCGACAGCCGCAGCGCATCGAGCGCCGGACGCCACAGCTTGCGCTCGGACAGCGCCCGGCCGAGCACCGCCAGCGCGTCGGCCTCATCGGCGGCGTTGCCGGCACGCTGATAGGCGATGTAGGCCGCGGTCGAGGCACGTTCCAGCAGGAACGTCTGTTCGCTGCTGTTGGCCGGGCTGATCTGGAAGATGGTGCGGGCAAGCCGCAGCCAGTTGGCGCTGTCGTCGGGCGTGGTGGCGGCGATTTGCCCGAGGATCTGCAGGCCGGTGCGGAAATCGCTGCGTTTGAAGGCGGCGTCGGCATCGGTGCGCAGGCCCGTCCCCGACTTGGCGACCGGACCCGCCTCGCTCTTGATCCGGGCTTCCAGCTTGATCGCGGAATCGGCGAGGTCGTCGCGTCGGAAAGCCTTGTCCGCCGCTTGCGCCGCAACAAGGCCAAACGCCAGCGTGGCGCAAAGTGTCGCGGCGCGAACCAAACCGATCATGACGGAGCTCCCTGGCGCCGATGAGCGCCGTGCATGGAAAAGAAAGGCGCGAAAGGTGACGGACTCATGACCACAAAACCGGGGTAGCGGAAAGTGGCATGCGGCATGGCCGGGGCGGTCTGTGGCGCGCGCCCCGAGGCGGGGTGGGCGCGGCTTGGCGCGATAAGGCCGACCGCTGCGACGGGTCCGCCCCCCTGCTTGGTCGGTCAGCCGGCGAAAATGGTTCGGAACCGGCTTGGCGTCACAGCGGATTTTTCATATTGGCAGTGTTATGAAGGCGAGGCGGCCGGGTCGCCGGACGGTCCCATAGCTCAACTGGATAGAGTAACGGATTTCTACTCCGTGGGTTGCAGGTTCGAATCCTGCTGGGATCGCCAATTAAATCAATGGTTTCCGAGAATTTTCCGATCTTGTTTCCTGGCGCGCCTTGTCGCAAATGTTCCCTTCTCCGGCTTGTCCCTTTTGAAAATGCCGGTGGTCCCTTTAGAATTTTGCACTGTCCCAATTTCCGGTGCTGATTTAGGCTGATCGGCAGTTCAAAAACGGGGGTGAGGCTGATGATGACCAACGACGAACTAGAAGGCCGAATTCGGGCAATTGAGGCCGTTCTGGCCGAGCTACGAGAGGTAACGCCCGATGTTATTGACGCAGCTAAGGCATACTTGAGAGACCCAACCCGGTCGCGCGATCAAAAGATGGCAGAGATGCGGCTTCACATCAGCGGCCATCTCGACCAACACGCGGAAAAAGCCCTCGATGATCTGAAGGGGCGCAAAAATCATAAATGATCGGAGGCCGCATCAGTTGGCGGCCTCTTTCATTTTGTTGCTGTAGCCGGCATGGGCATCGGCCGCTCGAGTTGCTGTTCAAAACCCGCGGCAATGGCAGACGCAAGCTGGCGCCTGACAGGACGGCCGAGATTCAGGCGCGGCTTGCCGCCATGGGCGTCAAGGTTGTTCTCATGCCGAACGGTATGCTCCACGGATTGCCCCATCAACCGGACAGCCAACACTTGACCCCCGAAGGCTATCACATGTTGGCCGAACAGCTCGTCGGTCAGGTGGCCGCCGCGCTAGGGCACTGACATCGTCAGTCTGGTTTACGACCCGTCATGCCAGAAATATCTCGCCGAGACGGTGAGGCACCAACAAAGTTGGATGTGACTGCCTGCGCCTCGCCGCGCTTTGGCACCCTGAACTGTGATCTGGCTCACAAGTCTCCCGCCGCAACCGAGTTAACGTTGCCTCCAGCCTGTCTGAACCCAAGAGCGCAATGGAGGCGGTAAAATGGAGACAATCCTAAGAGCTCTCACACGTGCATCAAGAACCGATGGCGACGTCGACGGACTCAAGACCGTTTTCATATTTTGCGGAGTTGGGCTGTTGGCGTCGCTGCTGTTCGTGATCGCCGGGTTTGATTTGGCCGGAGTCTTCTGACAGAAATTCGCCGCTATCTTCGCTGCAGTCCGTTCCGGGCCCGCGGACCGGGCGTCGATGTCGTGGCCTGCCGCTTCGAATGAAGGAGGCGCTGCCGCGGATTCCAAGGGATGCTATGCTCCGGCGCGAATCAGGAGGTTCACATGATTGCTGACAGCAATAGCAACATCGCCTGGCACAGGGTTCAGCTCAAGAGGAACCGGGACGCCTTGAAGGCCCTGGAGACCGCCCGGTTTACGATTGGCGAGATCGCCAGTTCGAAGAGAGCCGGCGAAACCCAAAAAGCCATCGCCGAGCTGAAGCGAAAGATTGCGGAATCCGAACGATGCATTGCGGCGTATGAGCGCCGAACCAAGCGGCCTGTGGCAACCGATCTTCAAAGTCTGGCCAGCGTAAGCTGGGGCAGTTGGAATACCCGCGGCAAGGGCCGGCCTCCTCTCACGGAAGCGTAAGCCGTCTCCGGGTTGCCCGATTGGCGCCTCCAGGCGGCGATTCGAGTTCGGCTGGTCACCTGCCCGGCCGTTATTGCCATGTCCTGGGCGTTTGCCTCCGCCGACCTCGGCTTGATCCCGCCGCGTTCCCGACGAAACCATTTTTGGACTGCCAAGAAACCATTTCGGCGGGCGGCGCAATGACCCCGAAACGGATGCCTGCCAGCCTGACCGGTACCGATCAAACAAAGGAGTTCGATCATGTGGACGGTTCTCAGCCTGATCTATCGCCAATATTGCTGGGCCCGCTTGATGGAGATGCGCAAGTCTCATCTCTCGACGGCCCACTGATCCGAAAGGCACGACGGCGCCGCGCCTTCACGACCAACCCCGTTGGCTCAACCTTGAGCCCAGGCGCGGCAGCGCCCAATTGACGGGCATAGCCTGCCAACGGTCACCCGCCGGCAGCCCTGCGCGTCGAAGCATCGGCACTCGACTTCGCCTCGCTCCGCGCCGGCCGGCGAAGTCCGGCATCGACAGCTGCCATGCAACGCGGCACACTTGCATTTTTTGCGATGGCAGCCCGTGCGCTGGTTCAACAAGCGTGAGCACAAGGAAGTCTGGGAAGACATCAAATTACCGATGTCGGATGACTTCGAAGCTGCCCGCAAGCTACGCGAAATCTGCAATTCGGCCGCCAGCAGCGCGGAAAAAGCCGGCAGTCAAACCGGAGCCGGCGATGCCGCCCGGCACGAGGCGGAACGGTACAAGCGCGCCGCCAAGGTGGCGATGGAAATAGCCATCAAGATCTCCGACGACCTGCTACGGGATGCCGCCGTCTGCCAGATCGTGGTGTTGTGCATGAAAGCGAACGATCTGAAACCCGCAGCCATCCTGTTTCGGGCCGTGCAGGACCCCTCGCTGAGGGAAAATTTGTTGCGCGAGCATCCGGCGCTGCGGCAGCTCGTCGAGTGAACCGGGCCAGATCCCATGAGGCCGCGTTCCCCGATCCACAACCAATTCCAGCTGAAATAGCCGGGTAGATTCACCCGAGGAGAGATCCCGGCTACCCGGCTATCCGAGCCCAATCGGACGGCTCGACGGGCTAAACAAAGCGGCGAAATTCCGTTCCAGGAAAAATGGCTCCGATCCGGGGCCATCGATCTCACCTGTTGTGTTTCTTCATCATCTCAATGGTGCCGGCACCGCCTCAGGCCCGCCTGAACGCGATGGCGCCTGCGACCGACCTCGCGCGGGTTCGGACGGCATGGCCGTCATTGCCGCTTTGCACGATCCACTGACCGTTTTCGTGACCGACAATCTTGCCGACATGGTGACGCCAAACCACGATGGCGCCGACCGACGGACCGCCAGCGTTATATCCGTAGTGCGCCCAGGATCGCGCCAGATTGTAGGAAGGACCGGGATCGGCGCCGACCTGCCCGCGCATATACCATCCGCACCAGGCCCGGGGCCTGCCCCCACCGCCATGGTAACCGTATCGGGTGGCATAGTGGTCATGATGCCGGGTGGCATAATGATGGTGGTGACGGGAAGCGTGATGATGATGGGGGTGCCGTGACCGGGCTTCTGCATTCGATGCCAACGCGCAGAACACCACCGTTGCAGCTGCGATGTGACGGATCATGGGGTTTCCTTGAGCAGGGGGAAGATCGCTTCACGCGATCGCCAAAGCCGCTGGCCCGGGTAAATTAAATGGGAAGTACCCAGCGGCGCGATTTAAACCTGATTTAATTACGGATCCCACCCACCGTAATTGAATACCAGCCCTGCCGTTTAAGATGCCGCAGATGGCCAGAATAAGGCACGAATATGCGATTTTGGACCGCCTGCGATGCTATTTCGCAGGGCAGATTTAAATGCTAAATTCTCCGATTTTTAATCGGCGGTCGGCGGGGGAGGCCGAGCGGCCGCCCGGCGCGCTGCCGCTGGCGGCGACCGATCATGGAGCCTCTAACCCCTCCCCCAACGCACAACGCCGCCGAAAGCGGAATATGTTCGCTTGGCGACGTTGGCTGGTCACCGGGCCCATTAAATCCCCCGGCGTCAGGTTGGTGTGCGCAGACGGCGCCAAGGTTCAAAGCCGCGCCTGTCCGACGGCAGGTCCTGCTCTGTTCAAGGAAGTAGCAGGTCCGGCTCGTCTGCGGGCCCGCGTGCCGGCCTTATCATGGCGTGATCGCCTTGCTGGCGTCATGCCAAATCTGATCCTTCAGGGCGATCAGCGGCGACGGCGGCAACGTCGCCGGCGGTTCGGTCCGCTTGATGCCGTCGGCGACCAGACTGGCGACATCGATCTCGCCGTCCGTGTAGTAGGGGTCCCCGCCGCCGTTCCGCCCGAACAGCGTCGGGCCTATGCCGGATATCTGGAACAGCGCATCGACCATTCCCGCTGCACGCAAATCCCGCATCAGCAAATCCCGTTCGGCATCGATGTCGGGACCGATATGATGTGTCACCTGCACGGTATAACGACTGAGGCCGACCCCGCGGTCATACGTCACCGCGCCGAGCCAGACCGGACGGCCGTCCGTGCCCTTCTCGAGCACCAGCCACAGGCGAACATGGTGCCGCCGGTCCGCGCTGTTGCCGTCCGGCTTTTCGAACGCGAGCTGCTCCTTTTTCCCCTGATAGTAAAGCGGACTGACCGGTGCATCGTGATAGGGCCGGTCGAGCACAACGCTGCCGACGATTTCGACGCTGGTCCGCCATGTGACGGGGTCGGCTGGAAACCAGCCCGCCGCCTGCATCGCCAGGAGAACGTCGTCCCGGCTGCCGACCAGCCCGACATTGAGCGCATCGCCGGGAATCCCGGTGCCGGTTCGCGTCACCATCGGCAGCGAAGCGAGCCCCGGTTCGTGCTCGTGATGGGTCCACAGCGCCGGGAGCACGACATAGGCCAGCCCGACATAGAGCGTTGCTGCGGTCGCCAGAACGGACAGTCCGCGCCGCTTGGTGGAGAGCAGTTTCATCGGATCACGCTCTGCGCCGTGCAACTCGGCCGTCGAACGGGTGTTGAAGCCTGGCAGTTCATCTTCCGGGAAAACCGGGACGGAGACCAGACGTTGGTCCGACCGGATCGTCAAGATGCGGGCCTGCCATCAGATTAAATGGTGGCTTGCCGGCGCGCGCGGCTGTAAAAGCCGCTCCTATCGTGCGGGCGTCGGCATCCGCGGATGCGACGCGAAACCGATCGTCTACACCAACGATGAAAGCGACAAAAACCCGGCCATGAGTGGATTCAAGGAACCCAGCTTCGCAGACCGGCAAAAGGCGGCGCGGCAGGCGAAACAGAACATTTTAAACAAATTTCGCGCCAAGCCGGGACCCGATGATCCCGAGGTGGCGCAAAAGCGCGCCGAACGCGAGGCGCTTGCGGCGGGGCGCGCCAAGGCCAGGGAGGCCCGCGACGCAGAAAAGGCCGAACAAAAACGCCGGGCGGCCGAAGCGGCTGAGCAGGCCGCAGCGCTGCTTGCCCGCGAAAAGGCCGATGAAACCGCCAGGCAGGCGGCGACTGAAGCCGAGCAGAAGGCGAAGCGCGACGCGCGCTACGCGGCCCGCAAGGGCAAGGGCAAGAAGAAATAGCCGAACCACTTGTGCTCGCCTGGCCTACCGCAGGCCCGCCTCCCATCGGGACGAGCCTGCAGGGCAAGCGAAGCGGCGACGCCTACTTCTTTATGTCGTCCTTCTTCATGCTGTCCTTCTTCATGGCATCGTCCTTCTTCATGCCATCCTTCGACATCGTGTCCTTCTTCATCGTGTCCTTGGACATGGTATCCTTCTTCATCATGCTGTCCTTGCCCATCTTGTCCTCGGCGAAGGCCGCGGGGGCGAGCACGAGGCTGAGCGCGATGGAAGCGGCCGAAATGCCGCATGCGAGGCGGGTGGTGATGGTCATTGCAAATTGATCCCTTCGAAGCCGGTTTTGAAAGCGACGAATGCCGCTGTCTTCAAAACGGCCGCGCCGGCCGGATTGTTACGCCCCGCCCGAAATATTTTCCGACGCCGGGGGTTTTGAAACATCCTCGGAGGATCAAAAACATGCGGGTTGGTCTTCATTCCGCCGAATCTTGCGGTAAGTGTGCGCTGCAGCAATCCTGGGGCGCGCGCCAGGCTCAATCCGAATTAACAGACTCTCAATCTCGACTATCGAACCATCGAACTATCGAACTAGAGGAAGTTCGGGCCAAGGCGCGCTAGATAGCGTCATCGTCGCGCCGAACAGTTCAATCAAAAGCATACAGGGAGATTTCCATGCTTACACGTCGCCACGTCATCGCCACCGCGCTTGCCGCCCCCGCCGTCCTGCGCCTCGGGACCGGAACGGC
>Ga0208356_1000056_pt1 | contig 40213 bp, 43 predicted proteins | sample NGESurshal072012_4_FD_184467 | JGI IMG/M metagenome (GOLD analysis project Ga0208356, IMG submission 184467) | Arctic peat soil microbial communities from Barrow, Alaska - NGEE Surface sample 53-1 shallow-072012 (SPAdes) | ecosystem: Environmental > Terrestrial > Soil > Wetlands > Peat ... | reverse complement strand
CCGGAGCGCTGATGGGCGGCGACATCACCAACGCCGTGCGCGAGATCAGGGAGGCCGGGATCATCGTCGTCTGCACCAGCATGGCCGGGTCGGTGCCCGATGCGGCCGACGTCGTGGTCACCGACCCCGTGGAAGCCGGCGTGATGGCGGTGATGCTGATCGCGGACACCGCGAGCTTTTCGATCGAGCACGTCCGGGGCCGCCGGTTCTAGCGGAGCGGCGCTTAACCCTTCGGTGAAGGGAACCGTGCCTCGAGGCTCGTGTCTTTGCGACCGAAAGAACGCGAACCCCAGACTCCCATCAACCGTCATAGGGGCTGGCCATGAAATTGGGTTACAGCTCGGGGTGAAGCTGGAGGTACCAGTGACGCAGCCTGTTCATGCCGAGCACCCAGCGAAAGTAATCGCAATTTAGATGCATGAGCCGGGCGATCGTGGCGATGCCCGCGAACAGCACGACTACGAGCGGCATGATCGCAATCGAGATGAACGTCGACCCGAAGTGGTCCGCCTGCGCCACCAGCGCCAGGGCGATCACCGCACCCGAGAGGATTGCCAGGAACACGTTCACGTGGCCCTGGGATTCGGTGTAGATCAGCGAACGGGTCGCGAGCAAGCTCCAATGCTCGGTGGCGAGGATCTGCAGCTTGGCGGCGACAGCTTCCCGTTCAACCTGCGGAGTATTGATCGACCTGTTCGGCTCCCGGTTACTACTACTTCAGCCGGTATTTTTGTGGGCTTGAGGACGTTCTCTCGATCAGCTTTCTGGCTTCCAGATCAAGTTTGACGACCATCACGTGCCAGCCAACGTTCCCTGAGAATCTTCCCTTCAGGCCCTTCGTCAACTCGTTCAGCAGCTCTGTGTGCGTGAGCTCCCTCCGTCTGAGAGCCGAGAGGATGGCCGCCTTGAACGTGTCGTAGTCATGCTTCAAGACAGGCTTGTTGGCCTTGCCCAGCGGGTGTTTGGTCAGTACTTTTTCGTCGTTCATTCCTGGTTCTCCGTTCGGCGGGCTTCATCAAGACGACGAACGTAGCGGCCCTGAATCGTTTGTCAGATCGCTCTAAAGGCGCGGCCGAGCGCTGCCGGCTGAACAGGCGCCGAGTCTGTGTCATCCCAGCGATAGCTGAGCCGATCCACCACTCCAACCACGCCGTCGAGCTCCCTCGTCAAGCGGGTCAATATCTCGGCGTCACTCTTCCGGTCGACCTCGCCCGAGAGCGTGGCGATGTTCCAGCTGACAGCGACCACAACGGCATGCTCCGGCAACGGCAGGACCGCGGGGATCAACCTGTCGGCGATCTCGCGACGGAGCTCGTCATCCGGGCGAAGGAAGACCTGCAGCAGGTCGCTTCGGCTCACGATGCCGGCGATCCGGCCGCGTTCGTCGACCACGACCAGGCGCCTCACGTTCCTCTCATGCATCAGCCGAGCAGCATCGCTCAAGCTCACATCGAGCGCAACGGTGATCGCGGGAACGGTCATCACTTCCGAGGCAACCGTACCTGCGGCCTTAGCCCTGTCTTGGCGGCGCTTCTGAACATGGAGGAGGTCGCGCGAAGATTCCAGCTCGTGGCGCCTCTCCTTGAGCAGAAGGTCGCTCTCCGAAACGATTCCCATCGGAACGCCGTGCTGATCGACGATGGGAATGGCGCTGACCCGATTCTCTTCGATCAGGCGCACCAAGAGCTTGAAAGGGGTCAATGGACTTGCGACATGCACGTGACTGGTCATCACGTCCGACACGGTTCGATGGCGCGGCAGGGCGTTCATGCCGGCACGCGCTCGGCAACAAGCACGGGTCGATCGGTCATGTGAAGCAGGTCGTGGGACACCGAGCCCAGGAAAAGGCTCCCGATGTCGCCCATGCGGCTCGAGCCGACGACGATGAGGTCGGCGTTCCAGCCTGCGGCGATCTCCGCCACCGCCTTCGCGACCGGTCCTCCGTGCGCCACCATCCCCTGGACCTTCACGCTGGCGGCCGTGAGCAGCTCGCCCGCCCGTGCCATCGTCTCGCGGATCTCATCCTCGGACTCCACGTAGGCAAAGCCCTGGACGCCGACGATAGCCTGGGCCACGTGCACGACCATCACCGACGCGCCCCGCCCCGCGACCGCCACGGCGGCCCGCACGGCAGGCGCCAGGTCGTCACCGCCCGCTATGGCCAGAACAATTTTCGATACCTTGCTCGGCGATGAGGCCGGCCACCCGCGTGCGATCAGCACCGGGCAATCCACCGCGCACAGCAGCTCGTGGCTGACGCTGTGCTTGGTCATCGACTGCCAGTCGGTGAGGCCCCGCGACCCCAGGACGACCAGGTCGGCCTGAAAGTCTCGTGCCGACAGGGCGATGGCGGCGGCGACGTGCTTGCTGTCCGCACGGCAAATCTCGCGCTCCGCGATCACGCCGGCCTTCAACAGTCGCTCCACGGTGACGTCCACCAGCTTTTCCGCCTCACTGCGAACTTCGATGTCCCAGACTCCATGGCGGTGGTGCACCTCGAGATTCCAGACGTGTGCCACCCTGACCTTTGCGGTCGGCGACTTGGCGATCGCGATCGTCGCATCGACGGCCGCCTGCGAAGGCTCGCTGCCATCGGTGGCAAGCAGGATTCTCTCAAAGCGCTTCGTTGTCGCCATGAACAACAGCGTTTCACCGTCCAGACCGCCGCTCTAGGGCCAAACGGCCCCTCTTGAGATGGTCGGACGCCCGGACCCACGGAGCCCGCCTGGAGTAGATTCGCGATCGTGACGCGCCCGGCAGATCGCAAGGATGTGCTGCTCGAAGCCGGTCTGACCCTGGCCTCAGAACTTTCGCTGCCGATCGTCCTGCAGCGGATCGTGGATCTCGCCGCTCAGGTCACAGACGCCCGATTCGGCGCATTGGGCGTGATCGGCGACGGAGGCGAGTTCGTCGAGTTCATCACCACCGGAGTGTCAGCCAAGCAACGCCGCGCCATCGGACCGCTTCCGCAGGGGCGAGGGGTTCTCGGGCTCCTCATCAAACAGCCCAGGGCAATCCGGATCACGGACATCGCAAGTCACCCCGACGCGGTCGGGTTCCCTGCGAATCACCCTCCAATGAAGTCTTTCCTGGGCGCGCCCGTGCAGGCCATGGGAAGAGTGTTCGGGAACATCTACCTCGCCGGGAAGCGCAGCGCGCCGAAATTCAGTCAGGAAGACGAGGAATCGGTCGTCATCCTGGCCACCCAGGCAGGAGTGGCGATCGCCAACGCGACCCTCTATGCCGAAACCCATCGGCGAGAGCGGTGGCTCCATGCCCTCCAGGACATCACGAGCGCGATACTTGCGGGCTCCGATGTGGAGTCGCTGCTGGCGGGAATCGCTGAGCATGCGCGCGACCTTGCCGCCGCGGATTCGGCGAGCATCCTGACCACCAGCTCAACGCCGGGACAGCTCGTGGTGGCTGCTGCTGCGGGCGCGCAAGCGGCCCAGGTCCGGGGACAGTCGTTTCCCGCTTCGAGCTCGATTTCCGGCGGGGTTATGGAATCCGGCCGGCCGCTTGTCACCGAGGACGCAAGCGCCGACCGCGGCGCCTATCAGCCGATGATCCGACTAGGGCGGGTGGGGCCGGCCATCTTCGTGGCGCTTCGGGTACGGGGTAGAGCCACCGGCACCCTAATGGTCGCCAACCTGAAAGGCGGGCGCAAGTTCGACCGCGAGACCGTCCGGCTCGTTGAAACTTTCGCCGCCCAGGCGTCGGTGGCGATGGAGTATGCCCGCGCCCAGGCCGACGTCCAGCGGGTGGGCCTGATGGAGGAACGGGAACGCATCGCGAGAGAGCTCCACGACGGGATCATCCAGTCGTTGTTTGCCGTCGGGATGAATCTCCAGAGCACAGCGTTGACGTCCGGCTCGCCCGAAACGGCGGCCCGCGTCGAGGCATCAGTGGGTGAGCTCGACAAGGTCATACGCGACCTCCGGAACTATATCTTCGGGCTGAGGCCCGGGATCCTTGCCGACCGGCAGCTCGACCAGGCGTTGCGCACCCTCGGGGAAGAGGTTCAGGCCAATTCGGGTTCGATGATCGTGGTCGAGGTGGACAGCGACCTGGCGGCCCGCCTTTCGGGCCGCTCGCACGAGATCGTCCAGCTGACCCGGGAGGCGCTTTCCAACGTGGCCAGGCACGCTGGGGCGAAGAATTCGGCGGTCAGGCTCGTCCGGGCCGGCCCCAGCGCCGTGCTGACCATCGAGGACGACGGCTCGGGCTTCGATCCGCGGCGGGAATTCGGCGGGAACGGGCTGCGAAACATGCGAGAGCGGGCGTCCGCGCTGGGTGGAACAATGCGCATCACGAGCAAAAATGGGCGGGGCACCAGCCTCCGAATCACGTTCCCGGTGTCTGTAGACAGGGCCGCTCGGCCCGCTCGCAAGAGGTCCACGGACCGTGCAACGGCTCGTCGCGGGATGGGACGATAGCCGCCATGGCCTCGCATCGACTCCGCATCCTGCTCGTCGACGACCACGAGGTCGTACGCGACGGCGTGAAGGCCCTCATCAACGCCCACGACGACCTGACTGTGGTCGCCGAGGCCGGGTCGGTGCAGGAAGCCGTCGACCAGGCGGTGAGGACCAAACCGGACGTCGTCGTCATGGACGTCCGCCTCGCGGATGGCAGCGGGATCGAGGCCACCCGCGAGATTCGCGCCAGGCTCGAGAAAACGCAGGTGTTGATGCTGACCTCGTTCGCTGATGACGAGGCGCTGTTTGCCTCGATCATGGCGGGCGCGGCCGGGTACGTGCTCAAGCAGATCCGGGGCGGCGAGCTCATCCGGGCCATCCGCGAGGTCGGCGCCGGCAGGAGCCTCCTCGATCCGGAGGTGACCCGGTCCGTGCTGGAGCGTCTTCGCAAGGGCAAGACGATGCGGGATGAGAAGCTCGCCCGATTGTCAGCCCAGGAAGAGCGAATCCTCGTGCTGGTGGCCAAGGGGAAGACCAACGGGCAGATCGGCAAGGAGCTGAAGCTGGCCGAGAAGACAGTGAAGAACTACGTGTCGACCATCCTGTCGAAGCTCGAGGTTGCTCGCCGGGCGGAGGCTGCCGCCTATCTCGCCAGGCACACCACGCTTCCGGGGTCGCAGTAACAAGCCAGACGCAAGGGCCCCGAATTTACCTGGCGGCTTGAGACGACGCCCTGACATCGACGGTCTTGCCGATCGTCTCGGCAAGGTCCCTCACGGTCGCCTGAGCGACCTTGTGCATGAGCGCATCGTCAAGCTGCTTGCCGAGGCGGCCGAGCGGGGGTTCGTACATTCCGGAGACGGTCAGTCTCGTGGTCTGTGCGTCAGCGGGCGCCAGCTCGACCTTTCCGACCATGACCGGAAATAACTGCTCGATGAATGTCGCCTTCCAGGTGATCGGTACCTCGGTCCAGTCGCCGGACGTTACCGGTTCGCCGACCTCGATCGTGACGTCCTTTCTGAGCGGGACCCCGCCGACCTGCGGGCCGACCCCAGCGTGGCCCGAGCCATCGAGGCGATCGAACCACTCGCCAGGACCCAAGGCCAGAACGGCCCTCGCCGCCTCGACCGGGTGGTCTATGTGAACCGAATGCTCAACGAACACCCGACGAGTGTGGTGCCAGGAACACTGGACTACAGGTGCCATCAGGCCCTATCCGCCAGGGTCCGACGGCCCGTACGGTTTGGCGCCTAAGCCGGGTGTTTCCCGCCGCCGCCAAGGCGGCGGAGAAGTGACCGCACCGGGTCGAAGTACACGTCGTCCATGCGCTCCTTGAGCGGGATGATCGCGTTGTCGGTGATGTGGATGTGCTCCGGACAGACCTCAGTGCAGCATTTCGTTACGTTGCAGTAGCCGAGCCCGGCCTTTCCCTTCAGGAGCGCGCGCCGGTCGAGGACGTCCTTCGGGTGCATCTCGAGGCTCGCGATCCTGACCATGAATCGCGGGCCCTGGAACGCACCCTTCAGATCGTGGGTTCGCAAAACATGACAGACGTCCTGGCACAGGAAGCACTCGATGCATTTGCGGAACTCCATCACGCGCTCGACGTCCTTCTGCTGCATCCGCCATGGCTCGCTGCTGGAGAGATCCTTCTCGCTCGGCGTGAACGGCGGTATCTCCTTGTTGACCTGGTAGTTCCAGCTGACGTCCGTGACGAGGTCCTTGATGACCGGGAACGCCTTCATCGGCCCGACGCTGATCCGGCCCCCGTACTCGGCGATCGGCGTCTTGCACATGAGGCGCGGGAAGCCGTCGATCTCGGCCGAGCACGACCCGCACTTGGCTGCCTTGCAGTTCCAGCGCACGGCGAGGTCGGACGCCATGTTGGCCTGCACCCACAGCACGGCGTCGAGGACGACCATCCCCTCCCGCACCGGCACGCGGTACGAGACCAGCTCGCCGCCTTTCTCGTCGCCTCGCCAGATGTTGAGGTCGAGGGTGGTCAGCTCCATTTACTCCATCTCCTCCGGCGTGTAAGTCGCATAGGACCGGTGCAAGATCTCGGCGAGATAGCTGGGCATGGTCGGGATGGGCTCAGCCTCGACGCTCATGCCATGCGGCGTCTGCTTCGTGATGTAGTTGACTGAAGCGAGCTGATCGTCGGTCTTCGGGTAGTCCGAGCGAGCGTGAGCGCCTCGGCTCTCCTTGCGCTCGAGCGCCGACCGCAGCAACGCCTCGGCGTTGATCAGCATCGATCGGATGTCCCACGAGGTGTGCCATCCAGGATTGAAGGCGAGCGTCGTCGAGCCGCCCGTCCCACACACGTTTGCCCGTTCACGCAGATCCTCGATCTTGACCAGCCCGCCTTTCAGGCCCTCTGCGTCGCGAACGATCGGCGCGTGCATCGACATCGTCTCCTGGATCTCCGCGTGCAACTTGTATGGGCTCTCGCCGGCCGGCCGGTCGAAGGGTGCCATGAGAGCTGCGATCGCCTTCTGCACTTGCGCCGGATCGATCTTCGTCTTGCCGGCATTCGGGCTGCGCTTCGCGCCCTCGGCCGCGGCTTCGCCCGCCCGTTTGCCGAAGACCAGCAGGTCACTCAGAGAGTTGCCGCCCAGGCGATTGGCCCCGTGCAGCCCCGCCGCGAGCTCGCCCGCGGCGTAGAGGCCGGGGACGTTCGTCGCGCCGGTCTCGGGCTCAACCCGCACGCCGGCCATCATGTAGTGAAGAGTTGGCGCCACCTCCATCGGCTGCTTGGTGATGTCGACATTTGACAGCTTGAGGAACTGCTCGTACATCGACGGTAGCTTGCTCTTAATGAACTCAGGCTTCCTGTGGCTGATGTCAAGGTAAACGCCGCCGTGCGGTGTCCCGCGGCCGGCAATTACCTCCGAGTTGATGGCGCGGGCCACAACGTCTCGCGACGACAGCTCCATTCGCTCGTGGTCGTATCTCTCCATGAAGCGCTCGCCGTCTTTGTTCCGCAACACGCCACCTTCGCCGCGCACCCCTTCGGTGACCAGTAGGCCGCGCACGCCCGCGGGCCAGACCATGCCCGTTGGGTGGAACTGGACCATTTCCATGTCACGGAGCTGCGCGCCGGCGTCATAGGCGAGCGCGGTCCCGTCGCCCGTGCTCTCCCACGAGTTGGAGGTGACGCGGTACATCTTTCCGGCACCGCCCGAGGCGAGCACGAGCGCGGAGCAGCGGTAAAGGATCAGCGAGCCATCCGAGCGTCGGTAGGCGAGCGCGCCGACCACTCGGCCGTCGGCCGTCAGCAGCTTGAACGCCGTCGTCTCCATGTGGACGTCTACGCCGGCGGTGTGCACGGCGCGGTCCTGGAGGGTCCTGATGAGCTCGAGCCCGGTGCGGTCCCCGATGTGGGCCAGGCGCGGATACGTGTGGGCTCCAAAGGGCCGCTGGTGGATGCGCCCTTGCCACGTACGGTCGAAAACCGCGCCCCAGCGCTCGAGCTCGATGACCCGATCTGGCGACTCTTTGGCGTGGATCTCGGCCATCCTCCAATTATTTATTAGCTTGCCGCCTTTCATGGTGTCGGCGAAGTGCACCTCCCATGAGTCCTGGTAGGCGACGTTGTGCATCGCCGCAGCGACGCCGCCTTCTGCCATGACCGTGTGGGCTTTGCCCAGGAGCGACTTGCAGACGACCAGCACGCGCGCACCGGCCTCCGCCGCCGCGATGGCGCCGCGCAGGCCCGCTCCGCCCGCCCCTAGGATGAGGACGTCGGTCTCGACCGTCTCGTAGGAGGCGGTGCTCACATCACCCACCGCGGGTCGTGCAGCACGCCGGCCAGCAGGAGGCGGATGTAGATGTCGGTCCCCGCGACCGAGATCAAGCTCGCCCACGCCCAGCGGTCGTGCTTGATGTTGAGCACGGTCACGCCCTTCCACAACTTGTGCCGTGCGCGAGCCGCGAGCGAGCACGAGAAGCAGTCGAGGTCTCCGCCGGCCAGGTGCCTGAAGGCGTGGCAGCCGAAGGTGTAGCCGGACAGCAGGAGCACGTTGGCCAGCATCAGCACGCTGCCCAGGCCGATGCCGAACCGGCCGCCGAAGTCGAACGCGACGATCGCGTCGAACCAGAGGAAGGCGACCTGTACCACCGTCGCGTAGAACGCGAACCGGTGGAAGTTGTTGAACACCCACGGGAAGGCGGTCTCACCGCGATATCGGCGGCCGGCCCACTCTGGCACCGCACACGAGCTGGGATGCCCGAAGAAACTCCGGAAATAGGCTTTGCGGTAGTAGTAGCAGCTGAGGCGGAACACCAGCGGCGCCCACGCCACCCAGACGCCGGGCGGGATCGGGCCGACCTTGATCAGCGGCGAGTAGAACGGGCTGAGGTACGGGGCGTAGTAGCCCTCGTTCTGGAAGAACACGACCCAGATGGCGAAGATGCCGAAAAGGCTGAGAGCGACGACCACGAAGGCCGGATACAGCCAGTTCGGCAGGACGCTGTACGGGTTTTTGACGCGAGTGCGATCTGCGGCCGCGGGTTGGGACAGCTCCATGCGGACCCTATCTAACTAGAAATGGCGCGGCGGGGTTCGATGCCCGCCGCAGCGATCTCGAAATTTCGGTCACTCAGATGAAGAGAGTAATCGCGCCTTGCGCGTCGGCGAGAGCCTTGGTGGCGCCTGCGGGCTCGTCCAGGCCGTCGATCAAGTCCTCACGCCTCAACCCAAGCAGGTCCATCGTCATCTGGCACGGGATCAGGTGGACGCCCAGCTCCTTCGCCGCCTCCATCAGCTCGTGGGGGCTCGCGACGTGGTGCTCCTTGGCCAGGTGATTCATCATCGCCGGCCCCGCGCCAGCGAAGTTCATCTTCGAAAGCTTCAGGTGCTGGTCGCCGCCGCGGTTCATCGTCGAAAGCATCTTCTGCATCCAGTTCTCACCTGTGATGCGAACCTGGTTCTTGACCAGCGGAAAGAGACCCCAGAACGTGAAGAAGACGGTGGTCTCCTTCCCCATCGCGGCGCCCGTGGTGGCCAGGATCAAAGTCGGCCAGATCTTGTCGAGCTCACCGCTCCACGCGAAGATGACCAGCTTCTCGGCCGGTTCCGCTTTCTTTTCAGCCAGCTGCTCGGCGAATTGCGCGAGCGGTGGCTTCTCGATCGTGTTGACGCTCATGTCAAGCCTCCTTCTTCTTGAGGATGAAATGGAAAACGCCGCCCTCTTGCGTGGACTCCACCAGTGGGTTGCCGGTCGCTTTCGCCCACGCCTTGAAATCGGGTACGGAACCTGGGTCCGTCGCAAACGCCTCGAGCAGCTCGCCCGGAACCAGGGTCTTCATCGCCTTAGCCGTTTTGATGATCGGCATCGGGCACGAAAGGCCCTTCAGGTCGAGCGTGGTCGCGATCGTGATGCTCATGTCAGTGCTCCCTTGGCTATGGCAGGCGTCCCTGCGGGACGGTGTACCAGTAGGTCTTGTTGAACAGCGCTTTCGCCCAGTGCCAACGGCGAGCAGGCGAGGGCGAGACGGGCGGGTGGTCATAGTCGAAGCGAATGGTCGTCGCCTTTCCCTGGCCGGTCTCCAGGAAACACATGACCCTGCCGTCGTAGACATGCGCAGGCGGGGCCTCGCCCTTCACCTCGGCGGCTATCTCCGCCGCGGCGACCGTGGCCTCGTAGTGCGCCACCGAACCGCTCTTGGAGATCGGGATGCTCGTGGCGTCGCCAATCGCCCAGATGTCCGCGAACTTGGTGTGCTTCAGCGTGTTTTTGTCCACCGGCACCCAGCCTCGATCGTCGCCGAGACCCGACGTCTCGATCACCTCTTGGCCGCGGTGTGGCGGCACCAGGATCAGGAGGTCGTAACCCACCGTCTCGTCTTCGAGCGAGGTGACAGTCTTCGCGACGGGATCGACCGATTCGACATTGAAGAAGCCCGTGAGCTCGATCCCGCGCTCGGCGAGGATCGGCTGGACCAGCTTCGAGGTCGCCTCGATGGTGAAGGCCCGGTTGAGCGGAGACAAGAGCTTGACCTCCGTCTGGTCGCGGATGCCGCGCGCCCTCAAGTAGTCGTCGAGCAGGAACGCGAACTCGACAGGTGCCGGCGGGCACTTGTACGGGATGCCCGCCACGCCGATGACGATGGTTCCATGCTGGAAGGCCTCCAGGGCCTTGAAGAGACGCTCGGCGCCCGCCATCGTGTAGAAGTCGTGGGCGTCCAGCGCTCCAGGGACCTCTTCCATCATCGTGCGGCTGCCCGTGGCCAGCACCAGGTGGTCGTACCGCAGCTGGCGGCCCGACTCCAGGGACACCGTGTGCGCCGCCGGGTCGACGCGCATCGCGCGGTCGACTACGAGCATCACGTCATGCCGAAGCAGCTGCGACTCCGGCCTGTGCAGCGCGGCCGCCCGCTCCAACCCGGTGGCGAGGTACAGGAAGCCCGGTTGGTAGACGTGGATGCCGGTGGCGTCGACGATCGTCACGTGCGCGCGGCCCTCGGCCTGCTTGGCGACCAGGTTGCCGACGATCGTTCCACCAACCCCACCACCAAGGATCACGACTTCGGCGGCCATGGTCACCTCGCCTTGCGCACGATGAAGTGCGCGTAATCGCCGTCTTGAACGATCTCGACCAGCTCGTGCTTGGCCTTGGCGACCCAGGCCGGAATGTCCGTCTTGGAGCCCGCGTCGCTCGAAAGCACCTCGAACACCTGGCCGATCTGGCCCTGCCGGATCGCGCCAATCAAGGTCATGAGCGGGCCGGGGCATGCCATCCCCCGGGCGTCGATCGACTTGTCGATCTGGATTGTTGACATGGCTCGACTCCTCAGATGAATACGACCTGGCCGTCCGAGGCCGAGGCCATGAATGCCGCGACGCCCTCTATCCCGTCGACGATCGGATCCAGGTCTGCCTGCTTCAGGTGGAACATGTCCATCGAGAGCGCGCAGGCCTTGATGTCGACCGCTCCGACGTCCTTGGCCTGGCGTAGGAGCTCGCTCCAGTGCTGGCCAGGGTGGGCCCTGACCACCGGCGCCTGCTGGTCCGTCGCCTCGGGCGACAGCCTGTGGTCATCATTCACACAGCCGGCCCTGAACGCGTCCAGCGCGTAGTACTGCAGAAAGATGTTGACCGGGCGGCCCATCGCGGCAGCGCCCACCGCCAGCACCGAGGCCGCCGTGAGCTTGTCGTCCGTGCCCGAGAAGAGCACCAGCGAGAGCGGCTTCTCCCGTTCTTCCATCTCAGTGTTTCCTCTTGCTCAGTGTCGGCTCGCACATACATGTGGGTTAGGGCCCCAGGTCCTTCCTGCGAGGGGCCATACGGCTCCCAATCACAAAAAAGAACTCCGGCGGGCAAAGCCCGCCGGAGTTTGCCGTCCGGGAACAGCCGTTAGGCAGTAACTCTCTGCCCAACCTTGACTTTGATTGACTCGCGCTTGCGCACGGCGATGAAGAGCTCGAAGATCAGGGTACCCAGAGCCGCGAAGGCGGCGACCAGGAGTCCAATGCCAGCATAGGTGGTGTAGGCGCCGAGGGTCCACCAGCCCCACGAGTTGAGGAGCGTCGCGCGCAGCATCTCGCCAGTGAATAGCGTGGTCTTCTCAGCGTTGAGTGTCGCCACATTGGCCTGGAGTGTCGCGTAGTTCGGGTCAGTCTTCGACGCGGCAGCGAGCGCGGCGTTCGCGGCCGTGATCTTGGTGCCGATCGAGGCGTAGGTCGAGCCACCTGCGACCGTCTGCAGGTGCTTGCCGAGGAAGTCCTGCGCGTAGATCCTTGCCTGGTTACCATCGATGACCTGGTTGCCGGCCTGGTCCCGAATCTCCTGCGGGAACTCCGCAGGGTCAAGCGCGCCGCCGGTCTTGATCTGGTCTGGTGTTGGGAAGAAGACCTGCTGAGCAGTCAGCTGGTCCTTGACCATCCCGGTCACGAAGTTACCCTCGTAGAAAAGAAAGCCTGAAGCTCCCGCGAGAATGAGAACCAACATCGACTGAAGGGTGATGATTCGCCACCTAATTGCCTTGTTCACGTCGCTTTCCTCCTGAGATTTGGCCTCTTGCGAGGTTTTGATTGAGCTTTTGGACGGCTCTTGATCCAAGTCAACACGCCGGCGAGATCGGCGGCGCGTGCCAGACGGCACATTGGCAATAGGTGCTAGGTCCCGCGCTGGGGGGGTCTTTCGGCCATGAGAAAGGGGCCGGAGAGCCTCCGGCCCCTTCCATATGGGGGGAAAGACGGTCAGGTCTTGACGGGCTTGGACGCCTTCAACACAGGGATCGTCTTCGCCTGCGCTGTTCCGTTGGCGCTGGCCGGGCGCGGGATGCTGATCTCGAGCACGCCGCTGTCGTACTCGGCCTTGATGTCGCTCTCCTTCACGCCCTTCGGCAGGGAGACGTGGCGCTCGAAGAAGCCGTAACTGGTCTCCTTTCGGATATATCCTGCCTCTTTGACCTCCTTGTCCAGCGTCCGCTCGCCGGTCACCGCAAGCTCACCCGCCTCGAGCTTCACGTGGATGTCCTTGGGGTCCATCCCGGGCAGGTCCATCCGAACGACCAGGTCTCCGTTGCGAGCGAAGACGTCCGCCGTCGGAATGAAGTGCTTGCCGGGAGTCAACGCGAGAAGCGGGCGGAACGGCCAAGGCCCGGTCAACGTGCGGAAGAACTCCGCAAACGGCGCGTCGAGCTCGACGATTTCCTCCGAAAGGGTTCGGGTTGTCATCGTTGCACCTCCATCTGCAAGCGACTCTTGATTCGAGTCCAACCTAGGCGCGCACGAGTGCGAAGAAAAGGGCCATCCGTCACGTGCAGATCAGGACGGGCTGCACGATTTGGCCTGAGGCTAGGCCAGGATCCCTTCCCGGACGGGGTCGATCGGCCCTCGTGCGCTTGGGATCAACCGCGAGAGGCTGAGACATCATGAGGTTAACAGCCGAGCGGGACGTTCTTGGCACGGCCACCGCCGGCGAGGCGGTCGCCCGTTTCGTGACGCTTCGGGACGGGAGGCGGCTGGCCTACTCGGAGCTGGGCGATCCCGACGGCATGCCCATCATTCACCAGCACCGGCATGCCAGGATCGCGGCTCGAGCACGAGGCCGAGCCCGACTTCTATCGCTCGATGGGCGTCCGCGTAATCACGCCGGACCGCCCCGGCTACGGACTGTCGGATCCCCATCCGCAGCGCCTGCTGCTCGACTGGCCTTCTGACATCGTGGAGCTGGCTGACAACCTCGGCATCGCACGGTTCGGCATCGTCGGCCTCTCGGGCGGCGGCATCTATGCGCTGGCTTGCGCGGCGGCCATCCCGCATCGCCTGACCGAAGTTGTGGTCACCGGGTGCCCGGGCCCCATGCAGCGACCGGGCGCGCTGGCCGACACGCGCTTTCTGACCCACGCCGGCGTTTGGCTGGGTGCGCACGCCCCCTGGCTTTTCGAGGCGGGCGCCACGCTGGTGAGCCCCTTCGTCCGCCGTTTCCCGGGGTTCTTCGTCGATCACTTCAACGACGGTGTCCCCCCTGCCGACCGGCGCTGGCTCTCGATGCCGTCGGTCAACAAAGGAGCAGCGGACACCTTGCGCGAGGCGATGCGCCCAGGTGTGTGGGGCTATGTGCAGGACATTCGTACGCTGGCCACGCCCTGGGGATTCGAGCTCGGCGACATCAGAGTTCCTGTGCAGCTGTGGCACGGGGATCAGGACGCGGTGATCCCGCTGCACCACGGCCGCTACCTGGCTTCGCGCATCCCAGGCGCGACGCTTCGACTCTGCCCTGGAGAGGGTCACATGTTGATGTGGAACCACATCCCCGAAATCCTCATGGCAGCGGCCGGGATGCCGCCGCAGCCTGAATCGCCGCGGCGGCTCCCAGCCATCGACTCATAGCAAAAGCGAGACGTGCTCCTTCGACTCCACTCCGGCGGCGAGCGACGCTGCCCACGCGGCCGCACGCTCAACCTCGCCTGGCTCGAGCACCGGCAGCTTGCCGCTGACGAAGAAGCTGACCCCCGGCGCGATCACGTGGGCCCGCGCCTGATGCAGCCTTTGCACGATCCCGGTGGACGCTGAACCCGAAAGCCATTCGGGCCACCGCAAGCGGGTGTCGAACGCGGCGGCCGCCTTCCCCACCAACGCACCCTTGCCGAGATGGTCGAAGAACTGAGCGACCGGTTCCGTGATGTGATGCGCCTCGGTCGGACCGCCGACCACGACGAGATCTATCTGATCCGGTAGGAACCTTGGGGCTTTTTCCGCGCCCACCACCTGCACCTCTCCATACTTGCCGAGCTCACTCGCGATGGCGTCGGCGACCTTGTGCGTATTGCCATGCCGCGATCCGTAGACAACCAGGCTGTTCATCTCATTACCTCCGGTGCCGACTATGCAGCGGCGTCCCCTTCGTGGCCAGAGCCAGGAGTCACATGCGGTGGGGGTATTCCGGGCCGTCGGATCGTCCCTTCGCTCTTGGGTCGAACAGCACTGAGCCGACGCCGTTGGCGGAGTGGTGCAGCGCGCAGAGTGGATCGGAGCGCTCGCCAACACCTTTCAGCCGCAGGACAAAACATGGTTTGCGGTCATGCGCGCGGGTGGGGCGCGGCCGGACGGCCACGCAACCTCGCGCCTGCGTCGCGTCCTTCGAGTCTTGCGCCCATCGCCTGATTCGAGAAGGGAGCCGGGGAGGCGCGACGCCAAACCGGCTCCCCTCGCGTCAGCCGCGGACTACCCGGGCGGCCGGCTGCTCGATCGCAACCACCGTCTTGGCCGCACCGTCCACCGCGAGGCGATTCGTTCCACTCTCTGGACGGCCTCAGTAGGTCTCCAGTGGGCAATCGGCAGAGGCGGCCGCAGCGGGCTTCTTCCGAAGAAGAAGGACTTGCCGACCTCGACAAGGGCCAGGTAGACCACCACCATCACGGCGAGGATCGCGAGGAAGCCCATAGGAAGCGGTGTGAACCCAAACCATTTGCCCAACGGGGTGAATGGAAGGGTCAGGCCGGCCGCCACGCTGCCGACGGTGCCAAGGGTCAGGGCCATGCCGGGGCGGCTCCGAAAGAACGGTGAGCGCCGCGTGCGGATGGCGAAGATGACAAGGCTCTGGGTGGCCAGCGATTCCGAGAACCAGGCGGTTTGAAACAGGCTGCCACGGGCGTGAAACACGAACAGCATCACGCCGAAGGTCAAGAAGTCGAAGATCGAGCTGATCGGACCGAAGAAGACCATGAAGCGGCGGATCAACCGAATGTCCCACTGGGCCGGACGCCGCAGCAGCTCTGGGTCGACCCGGTCGGTCGGGATGGTCATCTCGCCAGCGTCGTAAAGGAGGTTGTTGAGCAGGATCTGGGTCGGCGTCATCGGCAGGAAGTTCAAGAGCAACGAGCCCCCCGCCGCGCTGAACATGTTGCCGAAGTTCGACGACGTGCCCATCAGGACGTACTTCATGGTGTTCGAGAAGATCCGCCTGCCCTCGAGCACGCCGCCGGCAAGAATCCCCAGATCCTTGCCGAGAAGCACGATGTCGGCCGCGTCCTTAGCAACCTCGCTGCCTGTGTCCACGGAGATGCCCACATCCGCATCGCGCAGGGCAACGGCGTCGTTCACTCCGTCGCCGAGGAAACCGACGTCCTTGTCGAGCCCGCGCTGGGCAACGATGATTCGCGATTTCTGGTCTGGGGAGACGCGGGCGAAGATGCCGGTGCGGGGTATCCGCTCCAGGAGCTCCTGATCGGTCAGCTTGTCCAGCTCTGGCCCGGTGATCGACTCGCCGTAGTCGAGACCCAGTGCGCGGCATACGGATTCGGCCACCAGGACGTTGTCCCCGGTGACGATCTTGACCTGGACCCCGAGCACCTTGAGCTGGGCCAAGGACTCGGCTGCATCGGCCTTGGGAGCGTCCAGAAACGTGATGAAGCCCTTCAGCTCGAGGTCGCGCTCGTCAGCCAGAACGCACCTGGATGTGCCCTGCCAGACGCGGCTCGCCACCGCGACCACGCGCGCCCCGGACCCGAACAGCCGATCCAGCGTGGCCTGGGCCGCGGGCGGGACGTCTACGCACCGCGGCAAAAGCGATTCAGGCGCTCCCTTCGTGATCAGCAGCCGAGGGCCATTGGGGGTGTCGACCAGCGCCGACATCAGGCGGCGCTCGTGGTCGAAGGGCAGTCGATCGACCTGCTGAAATCCTGGCGGTGGAGCGGCGGTCATGAGCAGTGCCGCGTCGAGGGCGTTGCCGGACGCGGCCGGGTCAGCTGTGTCGTTGGTCGCACAGAGCAGTCCCAGCCGGAGCACCTCTTCGTTGGGGGCACCCGACGGATCGATCGCCTGCTGAAAGCTGATCCGACCCTCTGTCAAGGTGCCCGTCTTGTCCGTGAAGAGGATCTCGATGTTGCCAAGGTCTTCGATGCTGATGAGCCGCTTGACCACGACGCTCTTGCGAGCAAGGTTGCGTGCCCCTGAGGCCAGGCTGATGGTGACGATCGCGGGCAGCAGCTGCGGAGTGAGCCCGACCGCGATCGCCAGCGAGAAAAGAGCAGATTCGAGGATCGGCCGGCCGAGGAGCGAGTTCGCCACGAAGATCCCACCGGCGAGAACGGCCGTCACGCGAACGAGCAGGATCGAGAAGCTGCGCAGCCCACGCTGGAAAACGGTTTCCGGCTGCCGCTCGCCCAGGCGGATCGCGATCTTGCCAAAAGCGGTGTGTGGGCCGGTCTGGACGACGATGCCGGTGCCGGACCCACCGCGAACGGTGGTCCCCATGTATGCGATCGATCGGAGCCCAAGCTCGATCAGGTCGGTTCCCAGCTCCGGCTCCGCGCGCTTTGTCTTCGGCATCGCCTCTCCGGTGAGCACCGCTTCATCGCACTCAAGCTCCCGCGCGTCGAGCAGTCGCAGGTCGGCCGGAACAAGGTCTCCTGTTCGGAGCAGCACCACGTCGCCCGGCACCAGCTCGGTGACGTCGACCGTCAGCTGATCGCCGTTGCGGATGACCAGCGTCAGGTGGCGGATGCTTGCGTGCAGCGCTTCGACGACGCGCTCGGATCGATATTCGTTGAAGAACCCGAGGCCGACGCTGAGGCCGACGATGGCCAGGATGATGATCGCGTCCGTGCGTTGGCCTACCACCAAAGAGGTGATCGTGGCCGCGGCCAGCAGGAGGAGCAGCGGATTACGCAGCTGGCGTCCAAGCACCGCAAGGGGCCGCGCGCCATGGCTGCGGATGGCGTTGGGGCCAAAGCGGACGAGCCGCAGCTTCGCCTCTTGGGTGGCGAGCCCGGACTCGGAGCTGCCCAGAGAAGCAGCCATCTCAGCTGGGGTAAGGCGCGCAGCTTCGATGAGGTCGAGACCGCCCACCGCCGGCAACCTCTCCGCCTGAAGAGCTGTCACGCGGCTCATTTAACGCTCGCCGTCTGGGCCGCGGACGGTGGAGCCATGCGGCACCCCGACGGGAGGTCTTTAGTTACTGTCGCCGAATCCCGGGTGGCCGCAGTGTTGACGGCCATGAAGGTCCGCGAGATCATGTCGCGCCCCGTCGTCACCGTTTTGGCTGACACGGGTATCAAGGCGGCGGCGACCCTGCTGGTGGAGCACGGCGTGTCGGCCCTGCCCGTAGTCGACTCGAGAGGCCGGCTCGTCGGCATCGTATCGGAGGCTGACCTGCTGTCGATCGAGACGCGGCCTGATCCGCGCGCCCAGGCGACCCCGCTCGCTCCGACGGCCGGCAGCTCGCCTAAAACGGTGGTCGAGGTCATGACCCGCGACGTGCTGACGGTCTCGCCCGGCAGCGAGGTGTCGCAGGCGGCACGCATCATGCTCAATGAGGGCATCAAGCGTGTCCCGGTGGTGCAGGGACGCCGCGTGGTCGGCATCCTGAGCCGGCGCGACCTGGTCAAGGTGATGGCTCGAGGCGACGGGGAGATCGAGGCCGAGATGCAGCTCAAGCTGGGCGAGCTCGGAATCGGAATCGGCCGTGACGCAGTCAGCGTGGCCGGCGGGGTCGCCACCATCCAGTTGGAGAGCCAAGAGGCCGGCAGCAGGCTGGCCGAGTCCGTGGCCTTGACCGTGCCCGGAGTGTTCGAGGTCCGATTCGCTCCCGGCGTGCCACCTCGGCGGCGCTGATGCTGCGGTCGGAAGCTCGGCGACAACCTGGATCTGAGAGCCCGCCACTGGAAGGGAATCCCGCGACGATTCTGATCGTCGTGCTGTCCGCCGTCGTCGGCGGCGCGTTGCTGTGGCTTGCGGGAGCCCACGCGGAAGCTGATATCGCTTGGGCGGCAGCCGTCGTGCTCGCTCTGATCCCGCTGAGCATTTCCGTGGCGCGCGACCTGCTTCATCGCGAAACCGGGGTGGACCTCATCGCCTTGCTGGCGATGGCGGGGTCGTTGATCCTCGGCCAGTACCTCGCGGGGGCGGTGGTCGGCTTGATGCTGTCCGGCGGCCAGGCCCTCGAACGCTACGCGAGCTCCAGGGCCCGCCGCGAGCTGTCCTCTCTTCTCGCGAGGGCGCCCCGGGTCGTGCATCGCTACGAGCATGGCCTTCTGACAACGCCCGACGTTGGCGAGGTCAGAAGGGATGACTTGCTGCTGGTGAAGCCGGGCGAGGTCGTACCGGTCGACGGCGTCATCACTTCGGCCGCCGCGTTGCTGGACGAGTCAGCGCTGACCGGCGAGTCCAGGCCGGCCGAGCGCCTGGCCGGTGAGACTGTGCGAAGTGGTGTCGTCAATGCGGATGCGCCGTTCGACATGCGCGCCATGACGACCGCCGACCAGAGCACATACGCCGGGATCGTGCGACTTGTGCGCGAGGCCCAGGCCTCGAAGGCTCCCTTCGTGCGGCTGGCCGATCGGTATGCGATGTGGTTCTTGCCCCTGACCCTTGGCGTGGCGGTGCTGGCGTGGGCGGTCTCCGGTGACCCCGTGCGCGCTCTGGCCGTGCTCGTCGTGGCGACGCCGTGTCCGCTGATCCTGGCTGCGCCCGTGGCGATCGTCGCCGGCATCTCGCGCGCCGCCAGCCGCGGGATCATCGTCAAGGGGGGTGGGGCGCTCGAGACCCTCGCTCGGGCGCGAACTCTGGTGTTCGACAAGACCGGCACGCTCACCTCGGGATCACCGAGGGTCGCATCTGTGCAGGCGTTCGGGGCGATCGATGCAGACGACCTGCTCCGCCTCGCGGCGTCGTTGGACCAGGTCTCATTGCATGTCTTCGCCGGCGGGATAGTTCTGGCCGCCGCCGCGAAGCAGCTCGATCTCGAGCTCCCCACAGAGGTTCACGAGCACGGCGGCAAGGGAATCGAGGGCGAAGTATCAGGTCACCACATTGCACTCGGACAGGCGCGATGGCTTGCGGCAGGCAGGCCGCTCCCGGATGCGGCGACCGCGCTGCGGAACCGGCTCGAGACCGGGGGCGCCATGGCGGTATTCGTTGCGGTTGACGGCGCGATCGCCGGGGCCCTTGTCATCGAGGACCCCGTGCGGGCGGACACACCGGAGGCGCTCCGCATGCTGCGGCTGGCGGGCATCACCCGCATCGTCCTTCTGAGCGGCGACCGCCCGGATGTGGCGCAGGCGGTCGGCCGCTCGCTGCAGCTGGACGCCATCTTGTCCGAGCACTCGCCTGAGCAGAAGGTGCAGGCGGTCCTCAGCGAGCGGTCTCGCGAAGTGACCGTGATGATCGGTGACGGGGTGAACGACGCGCCGGCGCTCGCCGCCGCCGACGTCGGGATCGCCATGGGAGCGCGGGGGGCGACGGCCTCATCGGAGGCGGCTGATGCGGTCATCGTCGTCGACCGGTTGGACCGCGTTGCGGAGGCGGTGCTGATCTCGCGGCGAGCTCGCGACATAGCTATCCAGAGCGTTCTGGCGGGCATGGCTTTGTCGGGATTCGGAATGGTTCTCGCCAGCTTCGGGGTGCTGCCTCCCGTGGCGGGAGCCTTTTTCCAAGAAGCCATCGACGTGGCCGTGATCCTCAATGCGCTGAGAGCATTGACCGGCGGCGAGCTGTCATCGGCCGGCGCCGGACGGGGAAATCAACCAGAGGTCACCTCGCCGGGCCGCAAACAGGTCCCCGCCGCAGCGGGCCGATAGGCCCTATTGGGCCATGGCCCCGAGCGAGATGCTGAAGTCGGTGATCAATCCATGACCTGGACGGTCTCCGACGTTATGACCATAGACCCGGTCTCCGTTGGGCCTGCGACAACTTTCAAGGCTTGCGCGAATGTGATGCGCATCCACGAGGTCGGCGCAATCCCCGTCGTCAGTGGTGACGACAGGCTCATCGGAATAATCTCCGAGTCCGATCTCCTCGCCAGGCAAGCCAAACCAGAGGGCGGCAAGGCAAAGGCGATGAGGGCTGCCGAGCTGATGACCGCGGACCTCGTCACCACGACCGCCGGCTCGCCACTGGCCACCGCGGCGAGCCTCATGTTCCAGCATCACGTGAGAGTCTTGCCGGTCGTCGACTCGCGGCAGCACCTGGTGGGCACCGTCAGCCGGGCACAGATTCTGAAGGCATTCCTCCGAAGCGATGAGTCGATTCGGAAGGACGTGGTCGGGTACCTCTGTGACATTTCATCGACGAACACGACAGGACATGAGGTCGAGGTGAGAGACGGCGTGGTTCATGTCTACGGCGTGCAGGAGGCGGACAACCTGTCGGAGGTCATCGGCCGCCTGGTGATGGGCATACCTGGAGTTGTGGGCGTCAAGAGTCACCCGAATCTCGTCGATCGTGAGATCGCGCCGGGAGGTGAGAGGCATGGGTGAGAGGCGCCTCACGCACAGGCTCGGCAACAAGCTGGTGGAGGGTGTTCAGTTGAGGTCCCTTCCGCCCGTCGAGCTGCCATGGATCACCACTTTCAACCTGCGCTGGTGGCGTCACGTCGAGGACGAGAGCTCTCGGCGCAAGAAAGGGCCTGCCGGCAAAGCCGGGATACCGACCTGACGCTGGCAAGGTTAGGTCAGCGTGATCCTATGGGCGGTCTGGATGCGCCGGGCTCAAGCCGGATCCTGGCATCGACGACGACCGCTCCCGCGGTGTGCACCACGAGCGGGTTGAGGTCCATCTCCGCGACTTCGGGATGAGCCTCCACCAGGGCGCTCACTCGCAGCAGCACATCTTCCAGGGCGGCCACGTCCGCACGCGGGGCACCGCGGTAGCCGTCCAGCTGAGGAAACGTCTTCAGCGACCGGACCATACGGTCCGCGTCGCCCTTCGTGATGGGAGTGATCCGAACCGCAACGTCCTTCAAGAGCTCCGTCGCGGTGCCGCCCGCCCCGCATGCCAGCACCGGACCGAAATGCTGGTCTTGGACCACCCCGACCAGCATCTCCACACCCCCCGGCACCATCCGCTGAACCTGGAAGCCTGTGACGGGGTGGCCGGCCGCTTCAAGGGCGTCAGCCATCTCCTTCCCGGCCCGTTCAACCTGGCTTGACCCTTTGAGGTGAAGGCGAACCGCCCCGGCATCCGACTTGTGCAGGACTCCTGTCGCGACGGCCTTCAAAGCGACCTCCTCCCCCATTTGCCTGGCCTCACGGCTGGCTTCATCGGGAGAGCTCGCCTGACGGGTTTCGACGAACGTGATCCCGTAGCAGGTCAGCAGCTCGGAGACCGCCGCCGCTTCCATCCAACCCGCCCCGGACGCCAGGGCGGCCGCGATGATCCCAGCCGCTCGGTCGCCGTCGATGCCCGCGATCGCCGCAACCGTTTCTTCCGGCGCTGAACGCCACGCCCCGTAACGCGCGACCAGACTCAAGGCACGCGCGGCCTCCTCGGGGAACGGGTAGTGCGGAATCCGGACACCACCTGCCTCGATCACGCGCGGTGCGGCCTGCTTCGACATGAACACGCTGAGCACGGGGATCGCGCGGGGCAGGGCGGCGGCGGCTCGATGGATCGCGCGCACAACCTCTGTGCCTTTTGTGATCAGCGGCGGCGTGAAGATCACGATGATGGCGTCGATCTCCTCGCAAGCGGCCAGAACCGAGATCGCCCGCTCGTAGTCTTCGCCATTCGCGGCCGCCAGCATGTCGACCGGATTGCCGGTCGACCCTGCAGCGGGCATGGAAGCAGCCAGCGCCTTGCGAACGACCTCCGGAAGGGGCGGCACGACAAGGCCGTTGGCCTCGCAAGCGTCGGCACACAGAATCGCCGGACCGCCCGCATTGGTCACGATGGCGACCCGGTTGCCCACGGCCAAGGGTTGGCTGCCCAGAAGCAGCGCGGCATCGAACAGCTCCGCCAGGGTGTCGGTCCGGATCACGCCGGCTTGCTGGAAAAGAGCATCCACTGTGATGTCGGAGGCAGACAACAGCGCGCCCGTGTGGGAGGAGGTGGCCCTGTTGCCGGCCTGAGTGCGCCCGCCCTTCACAACCAGGATGGGCTTCGACCGGCTCACTCGTCGCGCGACACGCGCGAACTTGCGCGGATTTCCGAAGGACTCGAGGTACAGCATGATCACGTCCGTCTGGGGGTCGCCCTCCCAGTACTGCATGAAGTCGTTGCCGGACAGGTCGGCCTTGTTGCCGACCGACACGAAAGACGAGAGACCGGAACCCATAGCCTGAGCGCGAGCCATCACCGCCAGCCCGAGGCCGCCGCTCTGAGAGAGAAAGCCGATGCGCCCAGGGACGGGCTTGTCAGGCGCGAATGTCGCATCGAGGCTCACCTCTGGCGCGCTGTTGATCACACCCATGCAGTTGGGGCCCACCAGCCGCATGCCGGCCTGGCGGCAGATCTCGACCAGCTCACGCTGAAGGCCGGCGCCTTCGGGCCCGGCTTCGGCAAATCCGGCAGAGATCACAACAAGTCCGCGGACTCCTTTCTGGGCGCACTCGCGGGCGACCGTCGCGACCACCGCGGCGGGAACCGTGACCACCGCCATCTCCACGTCGCCGGGAATTGCCAGCACCGAGGGATAGGAGGGAACGCCTTCGATCTCGGTCGCGGCGGGGTTCACCGGATATAGGGGGCCGTGGTATCCGTACGCGACGAGGTTGTGTACGACGGCGGCGCCGATGCTTCCGGCCTGCCGCGACGCGCCGATCACAGCCACGGACCGCGGCGCAAGCAGGTGGGTCACGGCTGCTACCGCCGCCAGCCGTTCGCGGTCTTCGAACTGGCGGATCCCATCGGGGCCGATCTTGGTCGGGAGGTCAGCGTGCACCTCGCCCGGTGCAGACCGGGCGTGCACCGGAAAGCCGCTCTCGCGGAGCATCTGGAGCATCCGGTGGTTCTCCGGCCGGACCACGGCCTCGAACATGTCGAACCCGGCGGTGGCTGCGGCCTCCGCCAGCTGGCCGAGCAGGATCGTGCCCAGGCCCCGACCCTGGTAGGCGTCGGCCACAGCCAGCGCCATCTCAGCTTTTCGCGGCGCGATCTCGACGTACATCGCGTGTCCGACGATCTGAGCCATCGCACCGGCCACAGCTACGAGGCCGTAGTTGGACGTGTAGTTGACGTTGACCATTCTTTGAATCGATGAGTCCGCATTGGCGACGGCCGCGAAGAACCTGAAGACACGGGATTCCAGCGACAGGGTCGAGAAGAAGCGACCGAGCTCGACGGCATCTTCGACGCGCACCGGCCTGATGGTCAGCGTCGACCCATCGCGCAAGACGACCGTCGCCTCGCGATGGGCGGGGTATGCCGCCGTCACTGCGTCAGCATGCGCGATCTGCGCGGTCGATCAACCCGCGATGGCCGTGGTCCGTGCGGGCGCACTGCGGCCGCCCGTACGCGCCGGCCGACGAAGGCGAGGCCCCCACCTTGTCGCTTGGCCGTGTACAGGGCGAGGTCCGCGTGACGCATCAGCTCATCAGGGTGCGTGCCATCGGCCGGGAACAACGCCATGCCGGCGGACAGGCCCACCTCGATTTGCTTACGATCGATCGAATAGTTCCGGGCAACAGAGCGAAGCAGCGACCTGACCCTGCGGACAGCCGCTCCCGAACCGGCGACGTGGGGCAGGATCCAGGCAAACTCGTCGCCGCCTATCCGGGCCACTGTGTCCGTCGACCGAAGGCCGGCCTCGAGGTGGACCGCAAGCCGGCGGAGGATGAGATCGCCGGCGACGTGACCGAACGCATCGTTCACGGTCTTGAACCCGTCGAGGTCGAGCATCACGACGGCGACGGGCCGGCGGTCGCGTTTGAAGCCGAGCATCGCCTGATTCAGGCGGTCGAAGAAAAGAGTTCGATTGGCGAGACCTGTCAGGGGATCGTGGAGCGCCCTGTGTTCCAGGTCGCGTTCCAATCTTTTCCGTTCGGTCGCATCGCGTATCGCTGCCACGGTCTGCATGCTGCCGGGCCGCCCGATCGAGCCGAGGGCGATGTCTACCACGAATTCCGAGCCGTCCTTCCGCCTCAGGGGGAAATCGTTACCGGCGGACCCCATGGGTCTCGGTTTTGGTAGGACGGAGTAATTGAGGCGCCGATCACGGTGCCTCGCACGAAGGCTCGGCGGCACGAGCACCTCGACCGGACGTCCCAACAGCTCGTTGCGTCGATATCCGGTCAGCCGTTCTGCCTGCCGGTTGGCGTAGACGATCCGGCCCATCTGGTTGAGGACCACCACCCCGTCTGGAAGCGATTCCAGCACGGCCGTCTCCAACGACGCCGGCGAGACGCGGGGCCGGCATTCGATCCGCGTCTCGGCCCCGGGAACACCCGGGAGCCGAACCAAGGGTGGCGTCTCAGTCCCTGGACGAAGGCACCAGATCGTTGGTGACGGGCGCGCTCTTGATTGACGGCCTGACCACCAGGACTGAGATGCCGGCTGCCTGCATGACCTTGTGCGTGACGCTGCCGAGCAAGAGCCCCTGTACGTCGGACAGGCCACGCGAGCCCATCACGATGAGGTCGATCCCGTTCGCCTCAGCGGTTTCGACGATGGCCTTCGCGACGTGCCCAGCGGCCATATCGCGGACCTGACCCTTGGCAGCGAGACCCAGATCGCGCAGCTTCTTCACGGCGTCGCCGACCATGCCTGCCGCCCCGGCGGGCGTCTCGAGTGAGTAGATGACAGCGCGGCCCTTGTCGTGCTCGCTCACGTGCAGGACAAAGATCTCGCTGTCGAACTTCCTTGCCACTTCGATCGCGGCAGGCAGCACCTCCTGCGAACATGTGGAACCGTCGATGGCGACCAATATGTGTTTGAACATGTCAAAGCCCTCCAGCTCGGAATGACCCAAGCTTCAGACCAACACGCTGTGCGAGGCTAGGGCCGGGGTCCCTATCTGAGTAGGGTCTTCAGGCCCTGTTGACACTTGTGCTCCGCGGGTTCAAATTGACGCCAACGCAAAACGTCGTAAGGAGAAATGTATGGATACACCGGCGACTTACTTTCACTGGGGCTTTATCCTTATCTCGGTTCCTAACCTACTCGTGATCGCGGGAATGATCGTTCTCTTTGCGATCGCACTCATCGCACCGTTCCCACACGCTGAGGGGGACGACGATGGCGGTAACAAATAGCCCTCGAGGGGCAGACCCCGGCGCGGCGGCCCGGCCAGAGTCCAACAGCTGGACGCTGCGGCTCCGTCAGGCGATCGACCGACATCTCCCGATGGACCACCTGCTCCCCGACCGGCAGCCCTACTACGTCGGTTCGTGGGTCTACGTGTTCGGAGTGGTCACGATCGCCGCGTTGGCCTGGGTGATCGCCAGCGGCGTCGTCCTGTCGTTCATGGGACCGCAGTGGTGGCACGACTCAAGGGTCGGCCACTTCTTCAACAGCCTCCACTTCTGGTCCGTTCAGCTGTTCTTCATCTTCATGGTCCTACACCTCTGGGGCCAGTACTTCATGGCCGGATGGCGCAGTGGTCGCGCGGCGACCTGGATGATCGGAGTGATCATCTTTGGAACAAGCATCCTCACCGCCTTCACCGGCTACCTGTCTCAACAAAACTTCGCGTCGCAGTTCGTCGCCATCAACGCCAAGGATGCGATGAACGGGGCCGGCATCGGAGCTTTCTTCAACGTTTTGAACTTCGGCCAGATGTATGGGCTGCACGTGATGCTGCTGCCTATCGGGATCACGATCCTCGTGGTCGCGCACATCGTCATGGTGCGCACACGCGGCGTTGTGAAACCGATCGACCCCGAAGGAGGCGCACGGCCATGAAATCGATGGGCGCGACTCAAGAGGAGTACTACCGCGGCGTGCGAATGGAGCGCTACGACCTCGTGAAGGAGCTCGTCATAGCCGTTGTGGCAGTCGGCGTCATCGCTTTGATCGGCGCCGCCGTGCTGTCCTCGCCCGATGTAGCGCCGGTGACGATCGCGACCTGGTCGCAGGCAGACCCGGTGGACTTCGTGACCACCGCCACCGGGGAGCTCGCAGGCTCGAGCACGAGCGCCGGTTACGGCGCTCCCTACAACTCGGCGAGTCCAGGCCAGAGCTGGGGGCCGATCGCCCCACAGAGCTGGTTTGGGGTGCGTATCCCCCTCGATTCCGCCAGCGCATTCGTGATCCAGCCGTTGCAGCGGGCGAGCTTCAGCAATACGACCCTGGGCACAGCGCTCGGCACCTGGCAGAACGCCACAGCCGATCAGCAGACCACATGGCTGGACGCGTATTCGAAGGCACTCGTCGATGCAACCGTAAGCGACGGCGCGGTGGCCGTTGCTGCCGGCGACTATGGCCCGCTGCCGGTGATGATGTCCAACCTGGTCGGGATCGCCCAGGCGGGTGGGCTCGATGGATTGCTCGTGATCAACGGGCGGTTCTACCAGACCGATTACACGCAGCCCCTGCTCTTCATGGGCGACGGCGGCTATCTCGCGGGGCTTGCCGACCAGGCCCATCTGACGGGCAGCCTGTGGGGAATGATGAACGAGACCGGCCAGTACCCCGGCCAGACCTGGCTGTGGCTCTACACGATGTGGTATCAGGTGTTTCCCTTCAACAGCGACACAGGATTCATCGGCCTGAGTGCAGGCAACGCTGACCTCGGGATCATCATCCTCATGACGCTGCTCACCGTAGCGCTGGCCCTCGTGCCGTTCATTCCGTTCCTGCGCGACATTCCGCGCTGGATCCCCATCCACCGCTTGATCTGGCGCCAGTACTACGCCCCACGCAAGGGCGCGGCTCGCACCTAGAGATTCGTTCGCCAAACCACCCGCAAGGGGCCGCGCCGGCGGCCCCTTTACTTTTGGCACCGGGCCCTGGCTACTTGGTAGGAGGGGTGGTCTTCTGGCGGAGCGCCTTGTCCAGCTCGTCGCCGACCTCGCGAAGGGTCCCGCCCAGCGCAGCTCCAAACGATCGCGCCGCCTGCTTCGTGGTGGCCCGAACCTCCGGGTCGCTGGTGGCCTTATCAAGGGATTCAAAGAACTTCTCAGCGGCCTGCCCGATCTGCCGCAGCGCGCTGTTGATCTCGGCGGTTTCCTTCTCGTGATCCGCCGCCTTGTAATGGCGGTTGAGCTCGCTCGCTAGCGATTTCATGTCCGCCTGGAAACGGTTCCAGGACTCCTTCGTATTCGTGTCTGTCATTGGTTCGATCTCCTTTGACTCAAGGTTACGCAGGCGCTGCAGCGTCCGCATGTGCGCAATGACCTGCATTTTCCAGGCCCATGTCCTCGGGCGCTTTCGCCGCCGAAGGCGCATCGTTATCGTCATTCCGAAGCCTTGCGAGAAATAGAGAGCTGAATGAACGACGAGACCAGCGGCCGGCGGACTCCAATCCGGACGCGTTATCGCAACCGGGGTTGTGGATGCGGCGGCGGTGGTTTCATCTTCGTGCTGACCGTGGGCATCCTTTTGAGTCTCTTTAACGTAGGCATTGGAATCGGCTTGTCGGCGCGCATCCCGTTCACTCAGAGCAACCTCACGGTGGCCGGCGCGGTGGGCGCGAAGAGCAAGGCCGTCGCGGCCCTGCCCAGCTATACCGACGGGCGCCTGGGCGGGAACCAGAACCTCTTTAACAACTCGACGACGATGACCATCGGGCCGGCCGAAGGCGCCGCGCTGGTGATTCTCGGCAGGCAGGACGATGCGCCAGCAATCGACCTGCACCTGGACATTCGATAAAGCCGGCTGGTTTAGGAGGCACACATATGGCGACCAGGCGTTCGGGCATCAGGCGGATCGTCGTAGGCGTAGACGGTTCGGAGCATTCGGACGCGGCCGTCGAGTGGGCTGCTCGGATGGCGAAGGGCATGGGCTCCGAGGTGGTCGCCGTGTTTGCGATCGCACCGCCCGTCTACTTCGATACCGCTTACAACGCTCCGGTCGAGGTCGCGCAGTTCGACCCGGAATGGCGGGCCGAGATGAAGAAGGAATTCGAACACGACTGGTGCAAGCGGCTTCGAGCTGCCGGAGTCAAATACCGCACCGTGATGGAGGATGGGCGGCCCGCTTCGGTGCTGGCGGCTGTCGCTGACAAGGTTGACGCGGACCTGATCGTCGTCGGTCGCAGAGGCCGCGGCGGGATCGCTGAGCTGGTGCTCGGAAGTGTGAGCCACGAGCTGGTCATGCACTCCAAGCGTCCAGTCCTCGTCATTTCAGGTCCGGTGCAAGGACAGGTCACGATTGGGTCCAAGCGTCGACGGACCTAGATGAGGGACGGCGGCGGGGCCGCCGAGGCCATGAGCACAGAGCTGTTGCGCGTTAGCGCGGTGGCCTGAAAGAAGACGGAGCGCGCCGGTGATCGGCGCGCTCCGTAGCGAGTGCGAACCTAAACCGCTGTCGTGATTCCGACCTTCGACTTCGTCTCGGTGGAAACCTCAGTTCCCTTGAGTACGACTTTGAGCGCGTGGGTCTTGGCCGCATCGCCAAAGACGTCGTACGCCTGCATGGCCTCGTCCATCGCAAAGTGATGGGTGGCCAGCACCGTCGGGTCCAGCTTGCCGCCCTCGATCAGGGATAGGAGCTGTGGGATGGTGCGGGTGTCGACCAGCCCGGTGGTAATGGTGACGTCCTTGATCCAGAGCTTCTCGAGGTGGAGCGTCGCGGGCTTGCCGTGCACGCCCACGTTGGCCAAAGTTCCGCCGGCACGGATCAGCTCCGCGGCCAACTCGAACGTCGCCGGAATTCCGACCGCCTCGACCGCAACATCTGCGCCAAGGCCGCGCGTCAGCTTGAGGACCTGCTTCACCGCATCTTCGCGGCCGTTGTTGATGGTCACGTCAGCGCCGAACTCCTTCGCCTTCGCGAGACGGCCGTCATCGAGGTCGATCACCACGATGTGGGCCGGGGAGTAGAGCTTGGCGGTCATGACCGCGGCCAGGCCGACCGGACCTGCCCCAACGATGGCGACAGTGTCTCCCGGTCGCACTCTGCCGTTCTGGACGCCAACCTCGAAAGAGGTCGGAAGGATGTCGGACAGGAACAGGACCTGCTCATCAGTGAGCCCCGATGGCACCTTGTAGAGCGAGTTGTCCGCAAATGGGACCCGTGCGTACTCCGCCTGCAGTCCGTTGATCAGATGTCCGAAGATCCAGCCTCCGCCGCCGGTGCATTGGCCGTAGCGGGCCTCTTTGCAGAACCGACAGCTGCCGCACGCCGTGATGCAAGAAATCAGGACGTGATCGCCGATCTGGAAGTTGCTGACCGCAGCCCCTGTCTCGACGATGGTTCCAACGGCCTCGTGGCCAAGGATTGTGCCTGGCTTCACCGCGGGCACGTCGCCCTTGAGGATGTGCAGATCCGAGCCGCAAATCGTCGCGGTGTCGATTTTCACGATGGCGTCAGTGGGCGCCTGGATGGTGGGGTTGCGGACGGTGTCCCAGGACCGCTGTCCGGGACCGTGATAGACGAGAGCTTTCATGGTCATTTCCTTTTGTTGCTCGAAATGGACTGTGCCGGCGCCGTCGGACGGCACCGGTATAAAGGCTGGCCTCATGCCTGGATTCCATCGAGGGCCAAAGGACCCCTGGGCTTCAGGGCAGACGCCTAGATGTGAGCTTTCGCCATGCGGAGCTGCCAGCGACCGTGGCTACCTCACGCGACCAGCCCAGCAGCCTTCGGTTCGAGCCGGCTGATCGACTTTGCTGGAGGCAGCGTGAAGTGGGAGATCGAACCGACACCTTCGAGGTGGTCGACGCCGATCTGCCCGCCGTGCATCTCTACGATCTGGCGGGCGATGCCAAGGCCGAGCCCGGTTCCGACCACCTTCCGAATCGGGTTGTTCGTGTACAGGTCGCCCTCGCCGAAGAGGCGGTTGTCGAAGTCGGCGCGGATGGCCAGCCCCTCGTCTTTCACGCTCACCCGGACCCGGCCGTCGTGTGTCGCGCTGGCGATCACGATCAATCCTCCGTCGGGCGAGTATTTGATTGCATTGCGCAAAAGCGTGCGGACGACCTCAGACAGCTTGGTCGCGTCACCGACCACGGCGGGTAACGAGGCCTTGAGGTTCACACTGAGCACGGCGCCGTCCAGGTTCGCTCTCACCCCCTGAACTTCTCGAGCGATGATCGCATTCAGGTCGATTGGCGCGATCGAAAGGCTCCCCCGGCCAGTCTCGATCCGGTCCAGATCGAGCATCTCGGTGATCATGCGATCAAGGCGGGTGCCGTTCTTGTAGATGTCACCAGCGAGGGCCTTCACCTCGGAGGCCTCGAGGCCGTCGCCATCCCGTATGAGCTCGCTGCTGCCGTTGATCTCCATTAAGGCGGTCTTGAACTCATAGGTGACACCCTGAAGGAACTCGCTCTTCAGCTCGTTCAATCTTTCGAGCATCACGAGGTTGGCCTCGGCCGACTCTTCGGCTTCGTGTGTGGCGGTGACGTCCTCGAGCGTGGTCAGGAAGTACTCGAGCTCGCCGGTTGAGCTCCTGACCGCGGTCGAGGTCCAGTGCACCCAGACTTCGGTGGCGTCGGCGCGGATCATGAGGTTGTCGGCCTGGATGCTGGCGACTGATTCGCTCATCAAGGCACCGATCTTTTCGTAGGCGAGCGCCCGGTCATCGGTTCGAAGGTATCTGGCAATCGTGAATCCAACCATCACGTCGGTCGGGTCGCGCAGCAGCTGTGCCATACCTGGGTTGGCGTCGATGATCTTGAAGGTCCGGTCGACACGGGCTATCCCGATCGGCGCCTGGGCGATGACCTCCGCCAGCATGGCTTCCGACCGCCGGCTCGTCACCACCATGGACAGGGAGTCGATGTGCGTCAAGACCTCGCTCACGATCAGCAACGCTGCCATCGCCACCGCGAGCTCCGTCTGGAATTGATCGGTCCGTCCACCCCGCAGCACGACCACAAGCGCGGTGGTGGCGGCCGCGACGATTACCGTCCAGGGCAGCGCGATCTGCCACAAGTCGATCGGCAGCCTGTCGGCGACTCGGTCATGGGGTCGCGCGGGCCACAGCGCGGCCAGGCCGATCATCAGGTATCCGACCACCCATCCCGTGTCGAAGACGTTCAGATAGGTGCCGTTTGTGGTCATGTAGGCGAAAGCGCTGTCCGAGATGGAAATTGCCGCGAGGCCTCCGAGCAGAAGAAGCATTCGCCCGTGCTGGTAGCGGGTTGCCCGGCGGATGCCCAAGACGAGGACGGTCGCGATCAGGATGTCCCCGACCGGATAGGCTAGCCCGATCGCCCGCTCGGCGAGGCTTCCTCCGCTGAGCCAGACCTGTTGAAGCCCCAGCGCCCATCCGGTGAACGTCAGCGCGAGGACGATGTTCACGCCGTCCAGCCATAGGTGCCAGCGCTCGGCCGTACCCCTGGGGGCGGTCCAGAACGAAAGCAAGCCGGCGATCGCGAGAGGCACCGCCGCCAGGAATCCGACATCGGCCACCGACGGGAAAGGCGCCACGCCGAGCACAACCTCGTCCACGGTCCAGACCACCTGGCCGAGGCACCAGGCGGCCGCGGATGCGCCTAGCAGCGCCCACGCGCGTTTGAACTGGCTGTCTGATCGACTCGCGGCCCACGCGCAGGCCCCAGCCGCGATCAGGGCCGCAAGCGCTTCACCGATGTCGTCGAGGGCCGTGACGAAGTGCGGGCTGCCCAAGGGCAGGCCGACTATGAGCGCGAAGGCAAGGGTGGTTGCCGCGACCGCAGCCGCCGCCACCCCAAATGCCTTCCATCCATAAGGGCGGACGGAGGGCAAGGCCATGATATGGAGTCATGCTAAGGAGGCCCTTCCGCATGCGCACCCTGCAATCGGCTGGGGGATCCACCCGGCAATCAGCGGGCGGGTCGCGGGCTAGACCTGGATCGCCAGCCGGCCGATCGGCTCGAGCAGGTTGTCCTCCTCGTACTGGAGATGCGCCAGCAGGGCGTCGCTGAGATGCTCGACCGCGGACTGGGCGCCGTCCAGCTGCTCCTCGTCTTCGACCGTCGCGACAAGAGCGGCGTCGACCTCGGCCAGCACCTTCGCGATGCCCTCGTGCTCGTGCTGCAGACGTTCGATGACCGGCGCGAGCGACTGATCGGCGGCCTTCAGGTCAGGGAACAGCGACTGATCTTCGATGGCGTGGTGCACGCTGACGACCCTGCAGTACGCCGCGCAAAAAGCTCCCAGCGTCCAGTAGTTCTGACGCATCGTCATCGTGTTGAGATAGGAGCGCGCCTGGACCGCGCTCGACCGGCCCGCGCGAACCTCATCGATCACCTCACGCAGCCTCGCCAGCTCCTGCCTCAGGTGCTGATGGATGGCGAGCAGCATCTTCTGGCCGGCTCGACCCACGGCGGGACTCCCCTCTTCCTCACCGACCAGTCGCTGAGCCTCCCGCGCGGCTACGGAAGCAGCCTCACCCGTGCCATCCGCCGGCGCTTGATGGCTGGTGGCGGTGGCAGGACGGCCTTGCCTTTCGCTCGCGACCGCCTCTCGAACCGCGGGCGCGACCTCATCTGCCCACCGTCTCAGGTCGCCATCCGAACCAGGCGTCACGGCCAGGTTGAAAGCGCTGATGCCATGTTCGAGCGCCAGCGCGGTGAGCTGCTCGACCCAGACGCGAGAAGGGCCCTGCAGGAACCCCGAGCCGGAGGTGGCGAAAGAGCCGCTGACGTTGAACCCGCGGCGGATGTCGGATGGCTTCCTGCCCGCCGCCTCGGCCGCTGCGTCGATGGTCCGGTTCATCTGGCCGAGTTCGCCGGGAGACGCGTAGCCCAGCGAGGGGATCCATCCGTCGGCCGCGCGCCCGGTGAACTCCAGCATCTGCCGCTTGTAGGCGCCGAGCCAGACGGCGATACGGTGCGGTGGCAACGGGCCCGGCTGGGCGCCGGTCAACGAGTAGTAATTCCCCTGGAAATGGACCGGCGGTCCAGGTTCCAGCAAGGCGCGAATCACTGCGATGGCCTCCTCGAGGGCGTCCACCAGCTCCCCCCTCGTCCGGCGTGGTCCGCCCATGGAGGCGATCGGGGCGAGGAAGTAGCCGGCCCCCAGCCCGAGCTCGACGCGCCCGGCGCTCAGGATGTCGAGGGCGGCGGCGCTCCGGGCGAGCACTGCGGGCGGGCGCAGCGGAATATTCGCCACGTTGGGGAACAGCCGGATGTGTTGTGTTTTCCCGGCCACATAAGACAGAAGAGTCCAGGCGTCGAGGAAGGTGGCCTGGTACGGGTGGTCCTGGAAGCCGACGATGTCGAGCCCCAGGTCGTCGGCCTGCTCCGCCGTGGCCAGCACCGCCCGGTGGTCGCGGGCGTTTGGCGGCACAGCAATTCCAAAGAGAAGGCCGTGCTGGTAATCAGGCATTGCCGACCATTCTCACGAGATCCGCCGAACTACGGCTCGGCCACGACCTCGCCGACTGCTCGACGCACACCACGAACCACCGCCTCCATCAACTTAGGGTCGAGCCTTCCGACCGGACCTCGCGCAAGGAAGTCTCGATCGATGGTTGTGATTTCCTCGCAGAAGATCACGCTGTCGCGGCGCAAGCCGATCGACCGCGCGGGCACGGTCACACGCGTGGGGCCAATCTGGCCTGTTGAGAACACGGGTACCACGATCAAATCGTTTCGCATCCTGTTTCGGATATTTTCTGAAACCACCACGGCAGGAGGCGGCTGATGTGGGTCATCCGGCTGGCCGGGCGTGAACACGTACCAAACGTCGCCGCGTCGAGGCTCCAGAGCTGGGGGCGGGCGCCGCTCGCTCAAGGGCGTGAGAGCCGCCGCTTCGCAGCTGCTTGTCGCAGCGATCGCCACGCCTTACGTTCTGGTGCGATCCCGTCCTCAGGCGCTGCGTACTGCGCTTCCATCGCGACTTCCTGCTGCTGGGCGTACCAGTGGTGTAGCGCTTGATCGATCACTTTGCTGCGATCCTGCCCCGGGTGGGCCTGAACGAATCCGTCCACGACCCCAAGCAGCTCTGGGTCCAGGGTCACGCTGACCTTAATGCGGCTCATGCGATGTATGGTAGCAGATTTAGTAGGATATCTTGTCGCCCGGTCCTCACCTTCTATACGAACGGCTAGGGGCCGAGTCGACAGTCGAATGGGCTTCGGGGCTATCTGGCCGGAGCCTAAGATTCCTGCTCGTGGCTCCTGGCGCTTTGCGAGTGGCGGTGCTGGGTCCGGGAGGGGTCGGCGGGCTGCTGGCGGCACTCCTGACGCGAGCCGGGAGCTCGGTGGTGGTGCTGGCAGGCGACAGCACATCGCACGCCATTTCCGAACGAGGTCTCCGCGTCGAGAGCAGGCTCTTCGGAAACTTCGAGGTCAACGTCGAGACTGCCACGCGGCTTCAGAGCGAGGTGGACGTGTGTCTGATCACGGTCAAGGCGACCCAGCTCGAGCGGGCCCTCGAACGTGTCCCCGCAGACGTCGCCGGCCAGGCGCTAGTGATCCCGTTTCTCAACGGAATCGACCACGTCGACCTTCTGCGGACCCGCTTCCGCACGAACGTGGTCCCGGCCACTATCCGAGTCGAGGTCGCGAGGGTGGGGCCCGGCCTCATCCGCCAGACCAGCCCCTTCGCATCGGTTGAGATCGCAACTTCGGACGTCGTTCGGGAGCGGATTGAGCCGCTCGCTGCTCAACTTCGAACGACTGGCCTCGCGGTCACGCTGCGCGAGGACGAGGTGGCGATGCTGTGGGATAAGCTCGCGCTCTTAGGTCCCCTGGCCTTGCTGACCACGCACCAGCGCGGCAACGTCGGCGTCGTGCGGACGATCCGCCGTGATGACGCCATCGCACTAATCAGGGAGGTGGCCGCAGTCGCGAGAGCGGAGGGAGCCTCAGCGGACCCCGAAGCTGCCCTCCGCCTCCTGGACCTCGCCCCGGAGACCATGGAGTCATCGATGCAGCGAGACCAGGCGGCGGGCCAGCCGCTAGAGCTCGACGCCATCGGGGGAGCCGTGCTTCGCCATGCCGCCGCACAGGGCGTGCCGGTCCCGGTCACCACCCGCCTGGTTGACGAGCTACAAGCGAGGGAGCGGGCGCGGACCGAGCGCTAGCGAGCTCGTTCTAGTGTTCGGTTAGCGCCACCACGATTTTCGCGCTGCCTCGACGGCGCCGGTCACTGGTTCTTCCAGGTCTTCTTCGAGGCGCGCGAGGTTCTGCATCCACTCGCCGGCCATCACCACCGCCATCGCGCCCCTCCCCACCTCCGGATCGGTCTGCCAGCGGCGCAGGCAACCGAGCTCTGCCTTACGCAGCGCGGGTAAGGAAACGCGTGACTCAAGTCCCGCGGCCGGCGCGAGATCCAGGCGGTCCGCGAGGCGAAGGTATGCGCCTAGCAACGCGTGCACCTGCTCTCGCGCCTCGCGCGCGCCATCGGCGCAGCTGCCGGCCTGATAGCCCATGCCGGCGATCACCTCGAGCAGGTCGCCCGCCAGGATCGCGTGGTTGGCCGAGGACAGCAGGAACGCCGCCGTCTCCTCGTCGAACGCGCGGTCACCCCGCTCGGTCAGGAACGTGTCGAATGCCGCGTCGGCGCGGTCCCGCGCACGCACCACGACCTTCCGAGCGGAGTCCGCGCCGGCCGTTTCAAAACCCGCTGCCGCAGGCACGAAACCCGCTGCCGGAGGCACGAAACCCAGGACACGATCGAAACCCTGGTCCAAATAGACAGCGAGGCCTCGATAAACGCTCCCCAAGGCGCGCGCAAGCTCGCGGCGGGCCCCATGCGGCCAGAGCAGCACACCAACCAGCAAGCTGATGAGGGCGCCGACCATCAGGTCTTCGATGCGGACCAGGCCGACCTGCCAACCCGCCGGAGAGATGAGGTTGAAAACGATGATCAGGTTGATGGTGAAAGCAGCCTGGCTCAGCATGAAACCGATCGTCGTGGCGGCGTAGGCAGCCACGAACACCGAGAGCGGAAATGCGATCCACATCACCGTGGGTTGGTTGCCTGCGACCACCGCGAACAGCCCGCCGAGAACGACACCGATCGCGTTGCCGGCCACGGCGAGGACGATCGTGCGGCCCGTGCCAAGCGCATTGCTGCGCAAGACCTGGATCGTTCCCAGCACTACCCAGAAGGCATGTGAGAGATCGAGCGTGCGCGCTACGAAGACGGCAATAGCCAGTCCGACGGCCACGCGAAGGCTGCCCTGGAGCACGGTCGAAGGCGACTCGAGATACGTTCGGATTGCCCGTAGAACATCTATTGCGGTATCGCCGGCATCGGGTTTCGCGCCCGCGGCGGTTACCGCGTGCCGGCCGAGCGTGAAGGTCACGTAAGACACGACGCGGAGCGTGTCATCGACATCGAGTCCATCGAGCACCTGCTCGACTGGACGGCCAGCCCGTAGCTGCTCGGCCGCCCATCGGTCCAGGGCCGCGCGATGCTGCAATCGCACGACCTCGATGGCGTGAAGGTCCGGTTTGGCGTCACCTTTGAGCACGCCCGCGCTGGAACGCAATGCAGCGACCACGGAGGCGACGAGCTGGTCCCCCTCGGGCAAGGCGGGACGCATTGTCGCCCGATCTTCGTTGAAGGGGCGCTCGATGATGTCGACGATCCGCTCACACTCGATGAGCAGCTGGACAAAGGCCCGGTCGCGACGCGCCGGCGCGATTGGACGTTTGGCCATCGCGGCATATCCCTGTCGAGCCTCCTCCACCGCCTGGCGCGCAATCGCTTTGAGGCGCGTCAAATCGCTGTCGACCGCACCAGGCCGCATGCCTTCGACGAGATCGGCGACTGCGAGCAACGCTTTCGTCGCTTGCCGGTACATGGTCACGCGCTCGAAGCGCGGCCACAGCGCAACCGAGGCCAAGGTGGACACCAACCCTGCCATCGCCCAACCGCCGACGCGCGCCGGAATCACGTCGGGCGAGGCCGGGATCGTGACGGCAATCACGAAGGAGAGCAGCATGCCGAGGTTCGCGGCTGCGACGTAGCCGCCGAAGATGCGGCTGAACGTGATCGTGAAACCGACCAGAAACATCACGACCGCCGGAAGCCAGGCCGAGGTGGAGACGAGCGTTCCGAGCGCCACCAGCGCGGCTCCCACCAGAGTCGCCGTCAGGTACGCGAGCGCGCGCGCACGCCGCAGGCCTCCGAAGTCGGACATCACGAGCAGCGAAAAACAGCCGAACATCACGAAGACCAGACTTTGCGGTGCGCCCAGAAGCAGGTCGGCGAATGCGAAGGCAAGCGGGACGACGATGGCGGCGCGGGCGGCGCGCCGGAGGGCCCCGTAGCCAGGATCGCGAGGCGGTTTGACAGCGATGCGCAGGCGCCGGCTGAGTGCTTGCGGATAGATCAAGAGAGTTGGCCTTTGCTCAGCGAGCCCGTTCGATCACGAGGTGCGGATCCCACCGTGCGAGGCTGGCGCCCGCGGCATAGGTGCTCTCGAAAAACTGGAGGATCGCGCGTTCGGGCGACGCGCTGGTGCGGACGTCCTCGTACGGGAGGGCAAACTCGCCCAGCTCCGTGCTCCAGGCAGCCGTGTGCGGCTGGATCACCTGCTGCTCGATTCCGTCCGGCTTCGGGTAGGTGTACGAGAAGAAGGCGGGGCGTGGATACCGCTGGTCCCCCAGCCAGAACCCGGCGCATATCTGCTCGGCGTCGGCAGACATGCGCCTGATGATTCCGGCGCCCGGCGGCGGTTCCGCGCCGCGGCCTGAGAATCTCGTGAGCGCGAGGTCGAAGCTGCCCCAGAAAAAGTGCACCGGCGACGTCCGACCTCGAAATCTGGAACGATGCTCTTTGAGCACGAGGTCGACCTGCGACAGCACGCGCCAGAAACGGTTGGCCGATTCCGGATCATAGGTCGCGTGCATGGTGTCTTCGGCAAAGGGAACCGGATCGTCGACCTCGGAAGGAATGGGCCGGAACTCAGGGTCGATGCCGAGCGCGTGCAGGTTTGACATGAAATCGGCATAGAAGTCCGCGACCGAACGTGCGGTCAAGGCCACGCGTTGGGTCTCGCCCCGGACGGTCTGAATGATCACCTCGTGGACGACGAGGTCGACGTCGATCTGGAAGATCAAGCCCGCGTACTCCATCGGCGTCGTGGTCAGCCCGCGGGCGCTCAGATAAAGCGGCACGTTGGCCCATTGAGGTTCGAACGGGGTCAGCGCAAGCCGGACCTTGCCCACGATCTGCAGGTTCAAGTGCAGCGTCTCGAGCGTGTCTTTCCAGGCGCTGTAATTCAGCTCGGGCCACGCATCCATACGGGCTGACCGACCGGGACCGTTCATCGATCTCAGTCTATGGAAGACCGGAACAAAGGCGGACAAGGCCGAGTTGCGGTAAGTGAGTTGACAGGAGCCGGGGTGGTCCTGCTGACCACATTCCTTGCCTCGTCGGTCGAAGCGATCGAGATGGTCATCATCGTGCTCGGCGTGGGCGCGACACGCGGCTGGCGCTCAGCGTTGATCGGCGCCACCGCCGGCTTCGCTCTCCTGGCCGTGATCGTCGCGATCCTCGGCGCGGCGCTCGCGTCGATTCCGATTGGACCACTGCGCGTGGTTGTGGGAGCTTTGCTTCTGCTGTTCGGCCTGCAGTGGTACCGCAAAGGCATCGCGCGCGTGGCGGCGCGAGGCCTGGCCGGCATGAGCGAACAAGACGTACAGGACAGCGACGTCCCGCTGCACGGCATGGACTGGGTCGCGTTCGTCCTCTCATTCAAGGGAGTGCTACTCGAGGGCCTGGAGATCGCGTTGATCGTCGTGTCGTTCGGACTCGCGGCAGGGCAGCTTGGCCTTTCCGTCGTCGGTGCGGCAGCCGCCGTCGTAGTGATCGGCGCTTCCGGATTTGCCCTGAAAGGCTTCGTCACCCGAATTCCACGAAGCCTGCTGCAGCTGATCGTGGGAACGCTGCTGACATCTTTCGGCACTTTCTGGTCCCTCGAGGGCCTTGGCGTGAGCTGGCCTCAGAGCGACCTCGACATCGTGGCCCTACTCGTCGTGTACGGCCTCGCCGCGGCCACGTACATCGAACTCGAGCGCCGCCGGACCCATCGCGCGCGCCTCGAGGTGGTGTAAGCGCGAATGGTCCTTTCAGGGGCTGTCGGCGTCGGGCGCTTCCTTTACCGGTTCATCGTCGGAGACGACTGGACGGTGGCGGTGGTGATGCTGCTCGCGCTGGCGGCAACCGGCGTGCTGGTGGCACATCGGATTTCAGCCTGGTGGCTGGTGCCACCGCTCGCGATCGTCACGACCGGCATCAGCCTCCGTCGCTCGGCCCGACAACACGAGGCCGCCGGGCATCGCCTGAGACGCTGAAGGATTAGCGGACGAAGGGCTGGACGAAGGCCAAAGCCTTTTCCGCGACCTCCGAACCTCCTGACGCTTATCGGGAGCCTCGATGGTATTCGCATCCGGCCTTCCTCGCCACACCTGGTTAGAAGGACGAATTACACTCGAACCGTGGCCGGCGAAACCTCCCTCAGCTCGCTGCAGGCCGGCTACATCGAGCTGGCCGGGATCGTGCGCGCGCTGCATGGTGACTGGACCGCTCCCGCGCCGGGTTACGAGGGTTGGACGTGCCGGGACCTTCTGGCCCACCTCTCGA
>Ga0208356_1000055_pt1 | contig 40349 bp, 32 predicted proteins | sample NGESurshal072012_4_FD_184467 | JGI IMG/M metagenome (GOLD analysis project Ga0208356, IMG submission 184467) | Arctic peat soil microbial communities from Barrow, Alaska - NGEE Surface sample 53-1 shallow-072012 (SPAdes) | ecosystem: Environmental > Terrestrial > Soil > Wetlands > Peat ... | reverse complement strand
GTCACTCACCCGAGGTGGGAGCCGTATGCGGGAAAGCCGCACGTACGGATCTGTGCGGGGGGCGCTCAGCAATGAGCGTCCCTACCGCTACCGTCGCTTACGCTCCTCGCAATGACGGCTGAAAACATTCGTAGCCCGGATGGAGCGAAGCGAAATCCGGGAATCGCGATGCGGATCCAACGGCCCCGGACTGCGCTGCGCTCCGTCCGGGCTACAGCCCGGTGCCGGAAACGACAACGGCCGGCTGTTCGCCGGCCGCTCGTGCAATTATTTATGCGACGAGGCTTACACCGCAGCGGTAATCCACTGTTGCAGCTTTTGCTTCGGCGCCGCGCCGACCTGGCGCGAGGCCATCTCGCCGCCCTTGAAGATCATCAAAGTGGGGATCGACATCACGCCATATTTCGAGGCCGTCTTCGGGCTCTCGTCGACATTCAGCTTGACGATCTTGACCTTGTCGCCCATCGCGCCGGAAATCTCGTCGAGCGCGGGGCCGATCATGCGGCACGGGCCGCACCATTCGGCCCAGAAATCGACCACGACAGGGCCGGTCGCCTTGAGCACTTCGGCGTCGAAATCGGCGTCAGAAACCTTGCCAACGGCCATCGGAATACCTCGTTCAGTTCGGGTGGAGCGCGCGGCTTCTCAAGAATCGCGCCGGGATCATAGGGTCAACCTATGAACGCGACCCTGCCGGGTCAAGCTCGCTCGTCCGCGGCGATAATGGCGGCCAGTTGCGCGTCCAGCGCGGGGGCCGAAATCTCCATCAATTCAGGTGCTTCGGTCCATAGCAGGGCAGCGCGGACCGGGCGCTGGGGATAAAGTCTGGCAAGCACCGCGCGGTAGAGCGCGAGCTGGCGGACATAGCCGGAAGGCGCCTCGGCCGCCAGCCTCGGCGGGGCGTGGTTGGTCTTGTAGTCGACGATCAGGACCTCGCTCGGGGTCACCACCAGCCGGTCGATTTGCCCGGAAACCAGCGCCCTGGCTCGGCCCGGCCGGTCCAGCCGTCCGACGATCGAGACCTCGGCGCGGCTGCCGGGTGCGAATACCGGGCCGAAACGGGGGTCCTCGATCAGGCCGAGCACAGACTGCGCCAGCGCCGTGCGCTCGTGCTCGGTCCAGCCATCGGCGTTGCGGGCGAGATATCCTATCGCGGCGTCGCGGCGGCGTTCGGTGGCGAGCTCCGGCAAGGACTGCAGCAGCCGGTGCACCAGCGACCCGCGCTGCAAGGCGCGCGCCCGCAACCCTCCGGTCTCGCCGGTGCGCAGCCGGGCAGCAACGTTTTCGACCGGATCGGACGGACGCAGCAGGTTGCCGGCGGAGGTTTCCGGCGCGGCCTCGGCGCGCAGCCATGACGGCAGCGCGGTCGGCGCCGTGAAGGCCGGACTGGCCGCAGCCGGGCCAGCCGGAGCGGTCGCATCCTCCGGCCGCGTATAGCGCTTGACCGTGCCGGCCGGCGTTTCGAGTTGCTGAACCAGCATTCCGGAACGCTCGAGTCCTTGGGCGATCAGGTCGTACCAGCAGCATTTGCGGATCGAATTCATGTTGCCGGGCCTGCAGCCGCCGACGATCAGGCGATCGGCCGCGCGCGTCATCGCCACATAGAGCAGCCGACGGTATTCGTCCTCGGTATCGTCCAGCATCGCCACGCGCGCCGCGGCGACCACAGCCGGATCGTCGGCCTTCTTGCCGGCCCACACCACAATGCCGGGCGCGTCGGGCGCCTTGTGATTTGGAACATCAATGAGCCTGAGGCGCTGCGTATCCGTCGGCGATGTCGTGGTGTCGACCAGGAACACCACCGATGCCTCCAACCCCTTGGCGCCATGCACGGTCATGACACGGACTTCGTCGCGCGAAATCTCCATGTCGCGCTTTACCTCGGTGTCGGCCGCGCGCAGCCACGCCATGAAGCCCTGCAACGAGGCCGGCGCCTTGCGTTCATAGCCGAGCGCGAGTTCGAGAAACTCGTCGAGCGCGTCGTTGGCCTCATGGCCGAGCCGCTTCAGAATGCGTTGCCGACCGCTGTCGCCTCCGAGCAGCCACGCATAAAATGCAAACGGCGTCACTTCCGCCGCGCGCGCCTCGCAGGCGCGAAGACGTTGCAGCGCTGCCGCGATCTTGGCGTTGCCCTCGGCGTGACGGTCGAGCGCCCGGCGCAACGATCCCGTGCGCTGCCATGCGAGCTTGAACAGGTCGTCTTCGTCGAGGCCGAACAGCGGGCTTTTCAGCGCGACCGCGAGCGCCAGATCGTCCTGTGGCAGCAACAGCGCGTCGGCGAGATTCATCAGGTCGATGATCGCGATGTGCTCGGTCAGCTTGAGCCGGTCGGCGCCGGCGACGGGAATATTGGCATGCTTGAGGGCCTGGATGACGGCGTCGAACACGTTGCCGCGCCGGCGCACCAGCACCAGCACGTCGCCGTAGCGCAGTCGCCGGCGGTCGCCGAGCCGGCCCGTCAGGGTTCCGTTGTCGACCAGCGATTTGATCTCGGCCTGGATGCGCCGGGCGAGCCGCACCTCCGGGCTGGTCGCCTGTATGCCGTCGAACGGCGCGCGCCAGCCCTCGATGTCGCCTTTGTCGTCCGGTTGCTGCAGGTCCCAGAGCTCGATCAGGCTCGGCCCGGCGTCGGCGAGGGAATGGTGGATCGGGTATCCGATATCGGCGGAATGGATGCTGCGGTAGATATCCGCGTCACGAAACACATGATCGACCGATTGCAGGATCGCCGGCCCCGAACGGAACGAGTAGGTGAACGACACCGGATCGAATTTCAGCCCGGCATCCTCGAATCTCTTCTTCAATGCCCGGCGGCGCAGGTCAAATTCGTGCGGCGCGGCGCCTTGAAACGAAAAGATCGACTGCTTTTCGTCACCAACCGCGAAGATGGTGCGCACCACGCCGTCGCGCGCGCCGGCACCGGAGGTGAATTCGGCAATGATGTGGCCGACAATCTCCCATTGCCGCGGGCTGGTATCCTGCGCCTCATCGATCAGTACATGGTCGACACCGCGATCGAGCTTGTAATGCACCCAGCCCGACGAGACGCGGTTCAGCATCGCCAGCGTCTTGTCGATCAGATCGTCATAGTCGAGCAGGCCGCGCTCCTGCTTCTCGCGCCGGTAATTCGCCGCCGCGGCAGTGACAATGTGCAACAGTGCCTCGGTGCGGTCGCGGGTCGTCACCGCGCGGCGCCGCTCGATCAGGGGGCCGATGCGAACGCCTTCCGCCTCGAACGCCCGCGCCAGCGCTGGATGGCCGTCGCCAAATCTTTTGGTCAGCACCGATTTGCGCGGCGCGCGCTCCTCGGTAAGGAACACGCCGAGATATTCATCCACTTGCGCGGCTCCGGCAAAAGCTAGCGCGTTGCGGAGCCGTTCCGCATGGTCCTGATCGGTCTTGCTGCCGCCATCGAGCACCGCGGCGATGTCCTGCCATCGCGATTGCGGCAGGTTTGGCCCCTCGACGATCTCGCGCTCGACGGCTTCGATCCCATCATCGGGATCGACGCCGAGGGCTGCCGACAATTGCGCCGCGGCGGCCGCCGCGCTGCCGGCGTTGTCGGTCCATGCCATGAAATGATCGCGGCTGAGACAGGCTTCGCGCACCACATCCTTGAAGGTGACGTCGGCGGCGCTGGCCATCGCGATGTTCAGCGCGCGTCCGGTTGCGCTGCCGGGGTCGCGCGATGCCTCCAGCAGCACCGCGAGGTTGGCGCGCTCCATCATCTCGGTCTGGTCGCGCTCGTCGAGCACCGCAAACCGCGCCGGCACATTGGCCTCGAACGGGAATTGCTGCAGCAATCGGGTGCAGAGCGCGTGGATGGTCTGCACTTTCAGTCCGCCCGGCGTTTCCAGCGCACAGGCGAACAGCTCGCGGGCGCGCATCCGCAAGGCCGCGTCCGAGCGTGCCAGCCCGACATCGCGGATCGCGGCGTCGAGCGCGGCGTCATCGAGCGTGACCCAATGGCCGAGCGTGGTGAAGACCCGCTCCGCCATGTTGGCCGCGGCGGCCTTGGTGAAGGTGATGCAGAGGATCTTCTCCGGCGGCACGCCGCCGAGCAGGAGCCGGATCACCCGCTGCACCAGCACATGGGTCTTGCCGGAGCCGGCATTGGCCGAGACGAACGCGGAAGCCGCAGGGTCGGACGCGCGCGCCTGGGTGGCGCGGACGGTGTCGGGGATCTGGCGCGGCGCTTTCACCATTCCTCGATTCCCAGCCCGCCCGCCGCCGACCATTCCTTGATGCGGGCGAGATCGTCATAGCTGCCATAGCGGTTCGCCCACATCGACAGATTGAGCGAGGTGTAGGCCTGGGCCTCATCCTCAAACGCGCGGATCAGCGCCTCCAGCTTGGTTCGCGCCTCCTCGGCCGCTGCATCGGGCATTTGCGCCTTGTCGCCCTTGTTGATCCTGAGCTCCAGCGGCTTTTGCTCACCCGGCGGATTGTTGCCGCTGAGCCTGACATAGCCGAGCTCGCTGACCGAACTGCCGGCCGGGATGCCTTCAAAGCCGCCCTCCCTCAGGATCGCCGCCTCCAGCGTGAGCTGTGGCGAGAGCCCCATCCGCACCTGCTTGCCGGTCGGCGGCTGTCCGGTCTTGTAATCGAGGATCGCAAAGCTTCGGTCGTGGCGCCGTTCGATCCGGTCGGCGCGCGCCGACAGGATGAAGGTGCGCTCATTGTCGAGACGAATCGGGATCTCACCGCGGATTTCAGCCTTGATGCTGGCGACGCTGCGCCGCCGCCCGGCCTCCCAATCCGCAAACCAGCCGGCGATGCGCAGGAAGCGCGGCCACCATAGCGCCCGCGCTTCCGGCCGCTCCATCAGCGGTGCGAAATATTTTTCGCCGACATCGCGCAACGCCCGCGCCGGATCGTCGGGAAGCGCGGTGGAGAAACTCTGGGTGAATTCGCCCAGCGCATCATGGATGGCGGAGCCGCGGTCGGCGGCCGACAACGGCATGTCGACGGGGTCGAGCGGCACCAGTCTCAGGATATGCTTGGCATAGATCGTGTAGGGATCACGCAGCCAGTCTTCGATCGCCGTCACCGACAGTTTCAGAGGGCGGCTGGCCCGTGGCGGCTTCGGCGCCGGCTGCGGCATCGGCTCGACCTTGTCGGGCTGGTCGATCTGCTCGGCGAAGCGAACATATTTTTCGCCGGCCTGCTTCGCGGTCTTCCAGCGTTCCTCGCCCGCGACCGCCTCAAGCCGGTGCAGGAAACGCGACGCGACCGCCGGCGCGCCGCCGACCTTGGCGGCATGGCTGAGGATGACGTCGGCGGCGCCGAGCAATTGCGCGAAATCGTGCGCCGACAGCCCGATGCGCCGCTCCGGCAGATCGAGGCCGAGCTCGTGCCGCATCGGCCGGCTCAACCAGGGATCGATCCGCGGCGCCGGCGGCCAGACGCCTTCCACCAGTCCGCCGACAATGACGCGGTCCGACTGGGTCAGCCGCGCTTCCAGCGGGCCGTAGATTTTTAGTTGCATATCGGCCGTCTCCGGCCGCCGCACCATGCGGTCGCCAAAGGCGGTCTGGAACACCTCCGGATAATCGCCGAGTTCGACCGCGAGCCCGCTTGGCTTCTGGCCGTCGAGCAGATCGTCGAACGCCTCCGCCAGCGCCGACCCCTGCGGGCCTTCGAAGGTGACCGCCGCGCCTTCCCGGTCGCGCGACAGCTCCGCCAGCACGTCGCGATGGCACCGCGCCAGCTCGGAAAGATCATGGGGCTTGAATTGGCCGAGCGTTTCGAGCGGCGCCAGCGCCGCCGTGAGCGACGCGATCAGCGCCTGCGCGTCATCAAGTCTGGTGTCATGCAGCCTGGTCCTGGGCTCGGAGCCGTGCAGCGCGGAGGCTTCGCCACGACGGAGCTTGCCGAGTTCGAGGCGGAAGCGTGCAAAATCCTCTGCCAATCCGCGGGTGCCCGGCTGCGGACGGGTGCCGCGCAGCAGCGCCAGTTCCAGCGTCTCGATGGCGGTGGCAAATGCGCCCGGCGCGCCGCCCAGCCGGCACAGCGGATGTTTCAACAGCGCGAGCAAGGTCGGCGGCTCGAGCTGCCGTGCCACCGCTTCCGCGGCCAGCCGCGCCAGGATTCCCGCCAGCGTGTCCATCAGCCCGTCGCCGCCGGAATCATCGAAGGCCAGACTCCAGCGGCCCAGCGCCGCCATCACCCGCCGCGCCAGCGCGCGATCCGGCGTCACCAGCGCCGCCGATTTGCCGAGATGCCGCGCCTCCCGCATCGCCACCGCGATCGCCAGTGCCTCCATCTCGGGGTTGGCGGCTTCGATCACGGCGAGATCGGTCATGCCGCCCGAAATCCTGCTCGCGGTCACGGGCTCGGCCAGCCGCCGATGCCATTGCGCGGTGGCGTTGGATGGCCGCATCGCTTCGGAAACCAGCAGGTCACGACCCTGCGGCGCCGGTCGTCCGAGGATTTCCACGTCGGTGCGCTTGATGCCGAATCGATCCAGCAAAGCGTGCATCGCGAATTGCGGATGATTCGATGCCGGCGGCGTGGTGAATTTGCCCTGTGCATCGCGGCTACCGCCGATGGATTGCCAGGATGCGTCGTCCAGATCGGTATCGAGCCCCGGCAACACCACGGCGCCCTGCGGCAGCGCGGCGATGGCGTGCAGAAATCTCGCCGTCGCCGGCATCGAACCGGTCGAGCCGGCCGCGATCACCGGGCCGTCGTGATGCGCGGTCAGCCGCGCGGCTTCCGCCTCGATCAGAAGGTCACGCCGCGCCGCCGGCTCGATCTTGCCGATTTCCGCCAGATGCGCCGGCCACCCCTGTCGCGCGATCTTCAGGAAGTCGAGCGAGTGCTGCCAGTATTGATCGAGCTGGTCCGGCACCAGCCCGTCAAGCGCGTTCCAGTCGACACCGCGGGTGACCATGTCGTCGATCAGGCGCGCCAGATCGCCGGCCAGCGCCAGCGTCGATGCCGGGCCGCCGACCACCAGCGGCGCCGAGACCGGGCTTCTCGCCCACGCGCCGACCAGCTTTGCCAGCGTCAGCCTGCGGTCGAGCTCTCCGAGCTTCGGCGCGATCTCCAGCGGTGCCGCGCCGCCATAGGATTCGGACTGCTCGGTGAACGCCAGTTCGTCTTCGTCGATATCGCCCAGCGCGACGATGCGCGGCAGCGCCGCGGCGTCGGTTTGCAGCTCGTCGAGGAACATTTCCCGCGCCATGCGTCCAGCGCGCCGCGTCGGCAGATAGAGCGTGACTTGCGCGAGCCGCGCCGGATCCGCCCGTGCCGCAAAGCCGTCGACCAGCCTGCCGTCGACCAGCGCGGCAATGACGGCGCGCAAGAACGGCACCGAGACGGGAACGCTGAAAACGCGCATGGGCTTCCTGATTCGCGAGGTCAGGTATCATCATGGCATAGACGGCAACAAGGAGGGAATCGCCGTCCGCATCCCGGAATGGCGAAGGGATGGATGGCTTCGCAAGTCGTAGCCCGGATGGAGCGCAGCGAAATCCTGGGCCGCTCCATCCGCCTCGCGATTCCCGGATTGCGCTGCGCTCCATCCCGGCTACGACACGTTGCGACGGCGTCAGGCGACGCTTTCGAGAAACGCTTCTTCCGCGGCGTGGATCGCATCGGGGGTTCCGACATGCATCCAGACCCCGTCGAGCCGCAGCCCGAACAGGCGTTCCTGTTCGTTGGCGCGATCGAACATCCGGGTCAGCGAAAAATCGCCGGCCGGCGCCTCGGTGAACAGCGACGGCGACATGATCGCGGCGCCGGCATAGACGAACGGAACCACCTGGTGTTCCCTGCGCTTGCGCAGCGCGCCGTCAGGCAGCATGGCGTAATCGCCGCGTCCGCCATAGCCGATGCTGCTGATGGTCGGCGCCATCAGCAGCAGGATATCCATGCGGGCGGGGTCGAAGGCTTCCGCCAGCCGCGCCAGGTTCGGCCGCACGCCATCAATCCACAGCGTGTCCGCATTGACATGGAAAAACGGATCGCGGCCGAGCAGAGGCAGCGCCTTGACGACGCCGCCGCCGGTGCCGAGCGCTTCGTCGCGTTCGTCGGAGATGATAACGCGGGGCCGGCTGCGTGCCGCGACGTGATCGATGATCTGGTCCGGCAGATAGTGCACGTTGACGATGGCCTCGCCGACTCCGGCGGCGCCGAGCTTGTCGAGCACATGATCGAGCAGGGCCCGTCCGGCCACACGCAGCAGCGGCTTCGGCAGGTGGTCGGTCAAAGGGCGCATCCGCACGCCAAGGCCGGCGGCGAGGATCATGGCTTTGGCAGGATGAACGGGCATCTTGGAGATTTCTCGAACCGCTGGTTGGATGGTGCAGACCCTATCACGACGATTCGTGCGCCGCACCGAATCCTGAACGCCATAATCGCCGGATATGACGGGGATACGACTGCCTTGCCCGGCAGCTCAGACTTCCGCCTCCTGTGCGGCGCGCTTGCCGGCTTTTTTCTTCTTGTCGCCCTGCTTCAGGAAACCGACTCCGATCTGGTCGCCGTTGACCCAGGCGAGCTCGCAGCGCCGGTAGGCCAGGCCCGTGGACGACAGCAGCAGAAAGAATTCCTTGAGATGCAGGCCCTCGACGGAGCCTTCGACGGTGAGCTTCGCGCCGTTTTCCGAGACGTCTTCCATCATGCAGTCGCGCCGCCAGGTACCGTCGATGCCCATCATGTGCGCGGCGATCCCGCGCTCGAAGGTGATGCGTTCGCCCTTGCGCCGTTCCGACACCATGATTTGCTCCGCCCGCTCAAGCAGCCGCCCACGCCGCGAAACGGCATGGTGCGGCAGATTAAGCGGCGGCTGGCTAACAAGCGGTAAATTACCAGGCCGGTGGCGGCACGTTGTCGGCGTACCAGCCCTTGAAATGCGACAGCGCCGGGTGCGCCAGCGAACGGTTGAGATAGGTCCAGATCCGGGGCTGGTGGCGCAGATATTGCGGTTTGCCGTCACGCCGGTTGAGCCGGGCAAAGGTGCCGAGCAGCCGGGTGTTTCGCTGCGCCGACATGATGGCGTAAAGCTCGGCGAAGGCGGCGGCATCGAATGTCGGGTCGGCGGCGCGCCGCGCCTTGATGTAGCGCGTCAGCAGCGCCAGCTCGAGTTGCTCGGGGACATCGATCCGCGCGTCCTGCAGCAGCGATACCAGATCGTAGCTGACCGGACCCAGCACCGCATCCTGGAAATCGATCACGCCCACTCTTGCGAGGCCGGACCGTTCGGCGAGCCAGATCAGATTTGGAGAATGGAAGTCCCGCATCACCCAGGTCCGTGGCGCGGCGGCGCGCCTGCGCAGCAGATCGCGCCACATCGCGAAGAATTCGGCGCGTGCGTGACTATCCGGCTCCGCGCCGCGATCCGGCAGATACCATTCGAGCATCAAGCCGGCCTCGACCAACAGGGCCTCGGTGTCGAAGCTGGGGATGACATAGGCGATGTGCGGCGCCACCGGCAGGGTTTCCGGCAGCGCATCGCGATGCAGCGCCGCCAGCATGTCGGCCGCGGCCTGGTATCGTTCGGCGATGGGGGCGGGCGGATCGCCCTCGACAAAGCCGTCGCTGCCGAAATCCTCGGTGATCAGGAATCCGCTGTCGAGGTCGGCGTGATGAATCGCGGGGGCCGAAAAGCCGCGCTGGCGCAGCCCGCCGGCGATGGCGACAAACGGCTGGACGTCTTCGGCGAGGTGGACCGCCGCGCTGTAGGATTTGCCGTGGTAGATCGCAGGACCGTCAGGCCGCGGCGGCGAGTTCATGAGGATGACACTGCCATCGTCGCGAACGAGCCGCGCATAGGAACGCGTCGAGGCATCGCCCGCCATGTGTTGCCGCCTTGCCTCGGCATAGCCGGCTCCGGCGAGAAATTGCCGCAGTTCCTTGAGCCGGGCCACTTGCGCAGCCGCGCTACCGTAGCCGGTGATTTCAGCCGCGCGGGCGGAGGATCCCAGCGCCGGACGGTGGCTGAAGGCGATATCGATGCGGTCGGCGGGCAGTGCACCGGCGGCGCGCTCCGGCCATTCGATCAGCGCCATGGTTGCTTCCGGCAGCGGCGACAGGCCGATCTCCTCGAGTTCCGCGGCATCGTTGACGCGGTAAAGGTCGGCGTGAACCAGCGGGAACGGCGGCAGGTCGTAGGCTTGCGCGAGCGTGAAAGTCGGGCTCGGAACCTCCAGCGCCTCGTCGCCGGCAAGATAGCGAATCATGGCGCGGGCGGCCGTGGTCTTGCCGGCGCCGAGGTCGCCGGACAGCGTGATGACGTCGCCGGGGCCAACCAGCAAGGCGAGATCGGCCATCAAATGCGCAGTCGCGGCCTCGTTCGGAAGTGCCAGCGAGAATGTCGCGGGATCGTTCATTCCGCGGCGTTGCGATGCGCGGTCTGATCGATCGGAAAGTCGCAGGTGACGGTCGTCCCCTTGCCGACGATCGAATCGACGCGCACCCTGCCTCCGTGCAATTCGACAAAGGAGCGCACCAGCGACAGGCCGAGGCCGGCGCCGCGATGCCGCGAGCCATTGGAATGGCTCTCGAACCAGTCGAACACCTTGTCCTTGACGTCGGGCGGGATGCCGGGGCCGGAATCGGTCACGGTGAAGACCACGCTATGCTCGGTGCGCCTGGCACTCAGACCGACCGTGGCATCGTGGGGCGAAAACCCGACCGCATTGGCGAGCAGATTGTACAGCACCTGCTTGACGCGATTCTCGTCGCCGATGAACTCGCCGATGCTGGGGTCGACGTCGATCTTGAGTTCGATGCGATCGGTTGCGAGCCGGTCCTGGATGCCTTCGGCGGCGGCCTCGATGGTCTTGCGGATGTCGACCGCGCCGAGTTCGAGGGTCATGGCGCCGGCATCGATGGTGGCGAGATCGAGGATATTGTTGATCAGGGCGAACAGGGCGCTGGTCGAGGCGGTGATGTAATCGAGATACTCGGCCTGCTTCGGCATCAGCGGTCCGGTGGCCGGATCGGTCAGGAGATGCGCGAAGCCGATGATGGTGGTGAGCGGCGAGCGCAGTTCGTAGGATACGTGGTGGACGAAATCGACCTTCATCTGGTCGGCGGTTTCCAGCGCCTCGGCGCGCTCGCGCAGGGCGCGCTCGACGTTTTCGGTATCGGTGATGTCCTGGAAGGTCAGCATGGTGGCGCCGTCCGGCAACGGCCGCGTCATGCAGTCCAGCACGCTGCCGTCCTTGCGCTCCAGCTTCAGCGGCACATCGACGCGGTTTTCGATCGCGGTGATCGCTTCGCGGATGGTCCGCCAGGTGACCGCGTCATCGAACAGCGGCCGGCACCAGGTTTCCACGGTCTCGATATGCGGCCGTTCTTGCAACGCCTCGGGCGACAGCTTCCACATCCTGGCGAAGGCCGGGTTGAACAATTGTGCGCGGCCATTGCTGCCGAACACCGCGACCGCCTCGGCGAGGCTGTCGAGGGTCTCGCGCTGGACCCGGATCAGGCCGTCAAACCGCCGCGCCAGTTCGAGGCTCTCGGTGACGTCGTCGAACAGATAGGTGACGCCGCCTTCCGGGTTCGGCGTGGTGACGACGCGCACCGCGCGGCCGTCGGGCAGATACCAGGTGTCCTTTTCCGGCTCGACCGCGCGATAGGCCTCGTGCAGCTTCGCCTTCCAGACGCGAAAATCCGGCTGCTCGGGCAGCTTGCGCGCGGCGCGCAGCCGGTCAAGCACGCTCGAATCGTCGGGATTGTTGTCGAGGAAGGCGCGGTCGAGGTCCCACAGCCGGCGATAGGAATCGTTATAGAAGGCAAGCCGCCGCCGGTCGTCGAAAACGGCGACGCCGGACGACAATTGGTCGAGGGTGCGGCGATGCGCCTCCGCCATCCGCACCAGTACCGCACTGAGTGCGGTGGCTTCGCTGGCGTCGATCGCGATGCCGGCGCTGCCGCTGCCGACCCTGCTGGCGCGCACATCGTAGAAGCGCCGCTCGCCGCCGACCACGATCGGCAGCCGCTGGGCGAAGCCGGCCCCGGCCTGCAGGGCACGGTCCATCTCGCCGCGGTCGCCGCTGTCGAGCAGTTCGAGATCGCGGGTGATGGCGTCGGCGACGCTGGCCGCCTCGGTTGCGCGTGCATAGGCGGCGTTGACATAGCTGAGACCGCCATTGGTGCGCCTGGTCCAGATCGGCCACGGCGCCGCGGCGGCGAAGCCGCGCAGCATCTCGGTCTCTTCGAGCAGCGCCTTGTGCCGGAGATTGGTCTCAGCCAACTCCTTGCGCAGTCCGCTGAGTTCGCGGATCCGCACAATGGCCTGTCCGCCGATGGCGCGGCCCATCGCCTCGAAGGCGCGTCCGTTCAACGCGGTGAGGTTGAGCAGAAAGCCCTCGCCGGCCTCGCGCAGCGCGTCGACCGCGTGATCCATCTGCAGCGCCGGCTCCGGCGGCAGCCAGGTTCCGGACGCCAGGATGCGCTGCGGCTGGTATTGCGGGGAGTCCGGCGGCAGCAACAGCGTTATGTCGCCGCTGATTTGCGGCCGGTTGTCGCCCGCGGGCCAGGATATCAGGATCTGGGGTTCGGCGAACAGCAGCGCCCGGTAGCGGTCGGCCTCAATTTGCAGGGCCTGGACATCGGAACGCAGCCGCGTTTCGTTTTTCGCCGCGCGCAGCCGGGTGCGCATCAACAGGATCGCCGCCACCACGGAGAAGCCGAGCAGCGCCAGCGCCGTGGTCAGCACCGCGAATTCCTGGCGGTTGAGCCCGAGCAAGCCCTGCAGCGGAGCCGCATCCTCGGCATAGGCTGGCGCGATCGACAGCAGCGCGGTGCCAAGGGTGATCAGGCCGTTGCGCGCCAGTGATGTGCACGACAGCCAAGTCCGACGCATCGCCACGACTACGCCCGACATGGTTTGCCCCAAACCGCACAACATTGCGCCCGGCCTTTCCCCGCCGTTCGCGAATCGCGTGACAATATCCCCAACAGGAGTCGGCCGGTAAGAGTCCAGACCGTGAACGCAAAACTGCATGGCAAAAAAGATAGCGCGTAAGCTTGATTCGCACGAATTTCGTAAAACTGAATCGGATTCTTGTCGGATCAGCGTCCGGTCGATCCGAAGCCGCCGCTGCCGCGATCGGTGGCGGAGAGCGATGCGGCGGGAACCAGTTCCACCCGTATCACCGGCGCAATCACCATTTGCGCGATGCGTTCGCCACGCCGGATCGGAAACAGTGCATCGCCGTGGTTGATCAAGAGCACGGCGATCTCGCCGCGATAATCCGCGTCCACCGTGCCCGGCGCATTGAGGACGGTGACGCCGTGCCTGGCGGCCAGCCCCGAGCGCGGCCGGACTTGGGCTTCGTAGCCCGGCGGCAGCGCGATCGTCAGTCCGGTAGGAACGAGCGCGCGCTGGCCCGGCGCGAGGATCATCGGCGTGTCGGCGGGGACCGCGGCCAGCAGGTCGAGCCCCGCGGCGTGCGCGCTCTGATAGGCCGGCAGCGCCAGGCCTTCTCCATGCGGCAATTGCCGGATATCGACCTTGACTTCGGCGCTCACGATGGATTCTCCGCAGTCGTCCCGGTCAAGGTTCTGGCGATGTGCGCCACCAATTCGGCCGCGACCTGTTCCTTGCTCATCGCCGGCCATGAGTCGACGCGGATGCCGGCGCCATCGCGAGTCAACAGGTGCACGGTGTTGCAGTCGCCGCCCATCACGCCGGTCGCCGGCGAGACGTCATTGGCGACCATCCAGTCGCAGCCTTTGCGCGCGAGCTTGGCCTTGGCGTTGTCGATCAGATCTTCGGTTTCCGCGGCGAACCCGATCACGAGCCTCGGCCGGCGTTCGGTGCGCCTGGCAATGGTCGCGAGGATATCGGGGTTTTCCACCAGTTGCAGCGGCGGCATGGCCGCCGCGGTCTTTTTCAATTTCTGTTCGCCCTGGTTGGCGACACGCCAGTCGGCGACGGCGGCGGCAAAGATCGCGATGTCCGCGGGCAGCGCGCCCTCGACCTGCTGCAGCATGTCGCGTGCGGACTCGACACGCTTCACCGTCACGCCGGCGGGATCGGCGAGATCGACCGGCCCCGCGACCAGAACGACCTCGGCGCCGGCGGCCTGCGCCGCCGCGGCGATCGCAAAACCCTGCTTGCCGGATGAGCGATTGGCGATAAAGCGCACCGGATCGATCGGCTCGTGGGTCGGCCCTGCGGTAATGAGAACCCGTTTGCCGGCCAGCGGACGCGGTTGCGGCGGCCGCAGCAGCCGCTCGGCGGCGCCGGCGATTTCCAGCGGCTCCGCCATCCGGCCGGTGCCGGCCTCACCCGCTTCGGCCATTTCGCCGGCATTGGGTCCGATCAGGGCGACGCCGTCACGCGTCAACTGCGCAACATTGCGGCGGGTCGCGGCATTGTTCCACATCAGCGGATTCATCGCGGGCGCGAGCAGGATCGGCCGATCCGCCGCCAGCAGGATGGCGCTGGCGAGATCGTCGGCATGGCCCTGCGCCATCTTCGCCATCAAATCGGCGGTTGCCGGCGCCACCACGATCAGATCGCAGTCGCGGGCAAGGCGAATGTGGCCGGCATCGAACTCGCTCTCGGAATCGAACAGATCGGTGTAGACGCGCTCGTGCGACAGCGCACTGGCCGACAGCGCCGTGACGAAGTGGTGGGCGGCCCGGGTCAGCACGCAGCGGACCCGGATCTGCCGCTCCTTCAGCCGCCGAATCAGGTCGAGCGCCTTGTAGGCGGCGATGCCGCCCCCGATGATGAGGGTGACGCTGGCTTGATCGGGCGTGCCAGTGCGTCGGGCGGACCGGGACGGGGCATCCGCCGGCGGCGATACCGGCTGCCTGAGGCTGGGGGCAGGTACGGAGCGACCCTGAATGGTCTCGCGCAGGATCACCCGGACCTCCTCCTCCACGGAACGGCCGTTTTGGGCGGAGCGCAGCCGCAGATGGGCTTTGACGCCCTCGTCCAATTTTCGGATGGTCAGGCTGGCCATGGGAGTGTTCCGACGCGCACGACAGCAATGCTATCACATAATGATGGCATTGCAATCACATCTGGCGAATGGCCACCAGGATGCCGATAAAGGTCGCGGCAATGATCCAGAGCGCCAGCGTACGCCAGCGGCTCTTGCGGCCCTCGGTCCGGGCCATCGCGGCGATCGTCTCCGGCGATAGGGTCAGCCCTTCCCGGGTCATGGTTTCAAGCTGCTCCAGCACCGCTACCGACCGCGAAGCGATCGCCGGGAGGCCCGCCAGCACGCGGCCGAGCTCGCCCGCGCCGGACATCGCGCCCTGGATTCGTCCGACCGGGCCGAGATTGCGCTCGATCCATTCGCGAACCACGGGGTCGGCGACTTTCCAGATGTCGAGCTTCGGGTCGAAGCTGCGCGCGACGCCTTCGACCACGACCATGGTCTTTTGCAGCAGGATCAGTTCGGGGCGCGTCCGCATGTCGAACAGGCCGGTGACTTCGAGCAGTAGCGTCAGCAGCTTCGCCATCGAAATCTCTTCGGCGGTGCGGTTGTGGATCGGCTCGCCGATGGCGCGGATGGCTTGCGCGAAATTTTCCACCGAGTGATGTCCCGGCACATAGCCGGCCTCGAAATGCACCTCGGCAACACGGCGATAGTCGCGCGTGATGAAGCCGAGCAGGATCTCGGCGAGGAAGCGCCGCTCCTTCAAGCCGAGTCGGCCCATGATGCCGAAATCGACTGCGACGAGCCGGCCGGCATTGTCGAGGAACAGATTGCCGGGGTGCATATCGGCATGAAAGAAACCGTCGCGCAGCGCGTGGCGCAGGAAGCTCTGGATCACCTTGCGCCCGAGTCCGGCGAGATCGACCTGCGCCTGCTCGAGGCGGGCATGATCGCTGAGCGCGATGCCATCGATCCATTCCATGGTGAGGACATTATGGGTGGTGCGATCCCAGTCCACGGTGGGGACGCGAAAATCGGGATCGGCGCGGGTGTTCTCCGCCATTTCCGACATCGCCGCGGCCTCGAGCCGCAGATCCATCTCCATCGCCACCGAGCGTGACATGGTGTTGATGACCTCGATCAACCGCAGCCGGCGGGCTTCCGCCGAGTGCGCTTCGGCTTTGTGTGCGACAAAGAAGAAATCGGCGAGGTCGCGGCGAAAGCGCGCGGCAACGTTCGGCCGCAGCACCTTGACCGCAACCGCAGTGCGCACGCCGTCGCGCTCGGTCTCGCCGCGATGCACCTGCGCGATCGAGGCCGCCGCGACCGCCGGACCGAAGCTCACAAAGGCCTGCGCCACAGGGCGTTCCAGCGAGGTCGCGATGACGGCCTCGGCCTCGGCCTGGGAAAACGGCGGCAGGCGGTCCTGCAGACTCTCGAGGTCGCGCGCCATGATCACGCCAACCACGTCGGGCCGCGTGGCCAGGAATTGCCCAAGCTTGAGATAAGCGGGTCCGAGCCGCGTCAGCGCGCGCGACAACCGCGGACCCGATTTGGCGCCGGGGCGTTCGATCAACCGGGCAAACCGCAGCGCGAGCTGACCCGGCGGCGGCACCAGGCTGGGGTCGACGACGCCGAACACGCCTTCGCGCGCGAACACGAAACCGGCGCGCGCCAGCCGCGCGATATGCGTGATCGCAGAAATCACAGGCGCCAGCCCGAATGCAGCGCCACGATGCCGCCGGAGAGGCTTTGCCAGGATACCCGCGCGAAGCCGGCTCCGCGAATCATCTCGGCAAACACGTTCGGCCTGGGAAATTTCCGGATCGACTCGACGAGGTAGCGATAGGATTCGGCATCGCCGGTCACCGCGCGGCCGAGTGGCGGAATCACCTTGAACGAAAACAGGTCGTACAGGCGATCGAGGCCGGGCACGTCGACGCTCGAGAATTCGAGGCACAGAAACCGGCCGCCGGGTTTCAGCACGCGAAATGCCTCGCGCAGGGCACGGTCGATCTGCGGCACGTTGCGAATCCCGAACGCAATCGTGGTGGCGTCGAACCGGCGGTCGGGAAAAGCCAGCGTCTCGGCGTTGCCCTCGACAAACGAGACCCGGTTGTCGATGTGCTGCGCCATCGCGCGTTCGCGCCCGACCTCGAGCATGTCGGCGTTGATGTCGCAGACGATGGCATGAAAACCGGCGCCTGCCGCCTTGGCCGCGCGGAATGCGATGTCGCCGGTGCCGCCGGCGATATCGAGCAGCGCGAACGGCGCATCGCTGCGCGGCGGATTGAGCGCGTCGATCATCAGCTCTTTCCAGATCCGATGCAGGCCCGCCGACATCAGGTCGTTCATCAGGTCGTAGCGCGACGCCACGCTGTGAAACACGTCGTTCACCAGCGTCTGCTTGTCGCCCAGGGCAACATCCCTGAAGCCAAAATGCGTGGTCTGGTCTGGCCGATCCATCAACTCATCTCCACGGCCGGACCATAGCGCGGCCGCCGCAATGGCGCTATCACGTCGACAGCACAAGGTGAATGACGCATGCCTGAATTGCCTGAAGTCGAAACCGTCCGCCGCGGGCTGCAGCCGGCGATGGAGGGCGCCAAAATCGTCAAGGCCGAGGTTCGGCGCAAAGACCTGCGGTTTCCGTTCCAGAAGGATTTCGTGGCACGGCTCGAGGGCCAGACCGTCGCCGGGCTCGGCCGCCGCGCCAAATATCTGATGGCTGATCTCGCCTCCGGCGACGTGCTGCTGATGCATCTGGGAATGTCGGGCTCGTTTCGCGTCGTCAATGAGGACGGCCAGCCGACGCCGGGCCAATTCCATCATCCGCGCAGCAAGGACCGCGCCCATGATCATGTGGTGTTTCACATGTCCTCGGGCGCGGCCGTGATCTTCAACGATCCGCGCCGCTTCGGTTACATGAAGGTGATCGCCCGCCATGCGATCGAGGATGAACCGCTGCTGCAGGGGCTCGGTCCCGAGCCGCTCGGCAACGCATTCGATGCCGCCATGCTGGCGCGTTCCTGCGCCAGCAAGAAGACCAGCCTGAAGGCCGCGTTGCTCGACCAGCGCGTGGTCGCAGGGCTCGGCAACATCTATGTCTGCGAAGCGCTGTTCCGGGCGCAGTTGTCGCCGCGAAGACTGGCCGCGACGCTCGCGACCAAAAAGGCCGAGGCCACCGATCATGCGCGGCGGCTGGTCAGCGCCATCCATGCGGTGCTCAATCAGGCGATCAAGGCCGGCGGCTCGTCGCTGCGCGACCATCGCCAGACCTCGGGCGAACTCGGCTATTTCCAGCATTCGTTCCAGGTCTATGACCGCGAAGGCGAGAAATGCCAGACCGCGGGTTGCGGCGGCATTGTCAGGCGTTTCACGCAGAACGGACGTTCGACCTTCTGGTGTCCGAAATGCCAGAAGTGACATTCAGGCCGGCGGCCAGCATTTTCGTCATGGCCGGGCATAGCCGTCCGAAGGACGGCGTCGCTTCCGCTCGCCTATGTCCCGGCCATCCACGTCCTTCTGGTTTCGTTGCCGCAAAGACGTGGATGCCCGGGACAAGCCCGGGCATGACGAGCTATGCAAGAGGCCCGCGCCCTCTATTCGCTGTATTTTGAGTCAGACTCTCAGCCGGGTTCGTTGTGCGCCACGATCCGCTTCGACAGTGGGCGCTGGTAGCGATTCGCGCTACTGCCTCACGCAGATCACACGCACCACAGAGGCTTTCGCCTCCGACGGTCCGCTCGCGGCCTTGACAGCGTTGGTCTTGAGAAATTCACGCACCGCATCGGCCGGCACCAGGACCGCCCGAGCCGTGGGCGGTGCATTCGGCGGCCCCGCCACGACAAGCGGCTTCAACAGCGCAATGCCGGCGAAGGTGCCGTCGGCGTCGAACGCGGCGGCGCCGGAAAAGCCCAACCCGGGCGCCGGCGACAGCGCCGGTTCGTTGCCGCTGCCGACCTGTGCGACCGATGCCTTGGCGCTGCTGACGGCCGCGCCGCCCCCCTGATTTTGCGGATCGGCAATGCCTGTGAGTTCGACGGCGGCCTTGGCTGCTCCGCCGTTCAGGCCAAGCGGCTTCAGGCCGCGCGCGCCGTAGATGCGCAACAAAGCGAGATCATGCTCCTTGTCCTCGGCGACGCGGTCGGCGCCGCCGAAACCGGCGATGGTGATGGCCAGACAGCCATCGGCGATCTGGCGGTCGGCAACGATCGCGCCGTCGCCGCTGACCACCACGCCGGTGCCATATTCGACGGTCTTGCGCGGCGGCGAGCCCGCCATCTGTGCCAGGGTCGGAAACGGGTTGAACGCGCTCGACATCGCGATCACCACCGGCTCGACGGTGTTTTCGGTGGCCTGATCGTACAGGATGGTGAGGATGCGAACTTCGTCGCCCTTGAATGTGCCGCGTACATAGAATTTCTTCAGGCCTTGCAGGCCCGACAGCACAAAGAAGTCCGGTTTGACCACGGTGTAGTCGATGCTGCGGCCGGCCGGCTCTTTCCTTTCACGCTCGGCGAGTTTCGCGCTGGTCGGGTTGGCTTCCTTGCGCCGCGCCAGCAGCACCTGGATGGTCCCGGTGGCGGAACTCCATTTCGCGCCGTTGGCGTCGCTGGATTGCTGCGGTACCAGTTTGGTCGGCACGCCGAGCCGCACGCCGCTGCCGGGGTCGGTGACGATTTTCCAGCCGACATTCTCCTGCCGCCGTTTCGCGGTTTCGGCGAGCACGCCGCGCTCCTGCGGATTGAGCACGCCAGTCGGCTTGCCGCCCCGCTCCTTCTGGAATTGCCTGATGGCGGCGACCATGCGCTCGCTGACTTCGCCGGTGATGGCGCCGTTATACTGGCCGACCCAGGCGAGGTCCGACTGCAGCGCCAGGCGTTCGCCCTGCGCCATCGCTTCCGCGGTATCGGCCGGGGACTGCAGCGCGGGGCGGATTGGAACGGTCGCCACCCGCTTCGGCCTGGCGCCCGCGGTCGATGACGGTTTCGTCTGCGCCCATGCTGGCGCTGCCGCGGCCACGAATATCAATGTTGCCGTCAGCATCGATCTCATGACAAATCCGGCGGTCATTGACGTCCAGGCAATTAAGCACATCTGTTTGGTCGGCAACAACGGCCGAGGGTTCAGCGATTGATGGCAAAACGGCAGGGCAGGGACATCGTCCGATCATGTTGAGTGCCGACGAACTCGAGCGCTACGCCCGCCATATCGTGCTGCGCGAGGTCGGCGGTCCCGGCCAGGCCGCCCTGAAGGAGGCCGCGGTGCTGGTGATCGGCGCTGGCGGGCTGGGGGCGCCGGCGCTGATGTATCTCGCGGCTGCCGGCGTCGGCACGCTCGGCGTGGTCGATGACGACGCCGTGTCGCTGTCCAACCTGCAGCGTCAGATCATTCACGCCACGCCGGATGTCGGCCGGCTCAAGGTCGACAGCGCCGCGGACCAGATTCATGCGCTCAACCCGCATGTCAGGCTGGCCGCGCACGCCACGCGGCTCAATGCCGGCAACGCCATGGCGCTGATCGGCGGTTACGATCTGGTGCTCGACGGATCGGACAATTTCGAAACCCGCTACCTGGTTGCCGACGCCTGTTTCCTGGCCGCCAAGCCGCTGATCACGGCCGCGCTCGGCGTGTTCGACGGATCCCTGACCACGATCCGCGCGCATGAGCAAAACGCCGACGGCGAGTTCAATCCGACCTATCGCTGCCTGTTTCCGGAGCCGCCGCCGCCCGGCACGGTTCCGGCCTGCGCCGAGGCCGGCGTGATGGGTGCGCTCGCCGGCGTGCTCGGCTCGATGATGGCGTTGGAGGCAATCCGCGAAATCGTCGGCTTCGGCGAGGGCCTGGTCGGCCGGCTGCTGATGGTCGACGCCCGCGCGATGCGCTTTGAAACGCTGCGCTATCGGCGCGATCCGGCCAACCCGCTCAATGGCGATCGAGCTGTCATCACCGATTTGAGCGGGCATCGCTAGACCATTTTCCAGCGCCGTGGCTTCATCCTTCGAGACGCACGCAAACGCGTGCTCCTCGGGATGAGGTCTTCTTCCCTGGATGAGGTGCTAGACCCTCATGGTGAGGAGCGCGGCAAGGCCGCGCGTCTCGAACCACGAGGCCCCTGGGTGCGCGGTCACGATTCGGCTCAACCGGAAAATGGGGGGCTGCTCACAACATGCTCGGCAGCACCCGGTCCGGCGGCTTGTGGTTGTCGAGGAAGGTCCGGATGTTGATGATCACCTTCTCGCCCATCTCGACGCGGCCCTCGATGGTGGCCGAGCCCATATGCGGCAACAGCGTCACCTTGCCGGCGCGCGCCAGCCGCACCAGCTTGGGATTGACCGCGGGCTCGTGCTCATAGACGTCGAGGGCGCAGCCGGCGATCTCGCCGATTTCGATCAGCTTGATCAGGGTTTCCTCGTCGATGACCCCGCCGCGCGCGGTGTTGACGATATAGGCGTCCTTGCGGATCAGCTTCAGCCGCCGCGCCGATACCAGATGAAACGTCGCCGGCGTGTGCGGACAGTTCACCGAGATGATGTCCATCCGCGCCAGCATCTGGTCGAGGCTTTCCCAATAGGTCGCACCGAGTTCGTCGGCGATGCGCGGCGCCACCGGGCGGCGGTTGTGGTAGTGGATCTGCAGGCCGAAGGCGCGCGCCCGCCGCGCCACCGCCTGGCCGATGCGGCCCATGCCGATGATGCCGAGCCGTTTGCCGCCGATGCGGTGGCCGAGCATCCAGGTCGGCGACCAGCCGGCCCAATGCTTGCCCTCGGTGAGGATCGAGGCGCCCTCGATCAGCCGGCGCGGCACCGCGAGGATCAGCGCCATGGTCATGTCGGCGGTGTCCTCGGTCAGGACCTTCGGCGTGTTGGTCACGGTGATGCCGCGGGCATGCGCGGCCACGACGTCGATATTGTCGACGCCGTTGCCGAAATTGGCGATCAGTTTCAGCCGGCAGTCGGGCTGCTTGAGCAGGTCCTCGGTGATCTCGTCGGTGACGGTCGGCACCAGCACATCAGCCGAACGCACCGCCTCGGCGATCTGCTCCGGGGTCAGCGGCGTATCGTCGAGATTGAGCCGGGCGTCGAACAGCTCGCGCATCCGGGTCTCGATCGAGTCCGGCAGCTTGCGGGTGACGACAACGAGCGGCTTTTTCTTGACCGACATATCCTGCTCTCATGAGGCCGATTGTGCTGCCGGGGGGCGTGAACTTCGGATCCGGGACTTTCCGTCGTTCAGTCCTCATTAACCCGGTTGTTCGACACTGCGGCTGCCGCGCGGTCCGGCGTTTGCCTTGGTTTCCTTGGGTTCCCGGGGAGCTTTCAGAGCCTCGCTCTGGCTTTCGGTATTCCGTCCTCTCTAGCAGAAGGCCGGCCTAAGACAAGAACCCCGGCAGGCGCCCGGCCTCGCAGGCCAAGGGCAATCGGGGCGGGACAGGGCTTGAGGGGTCGGCGTTCGCAAGTTCTTCAGCTCGAAGAATTTGAGTTGATACCTCGGCGGGAGACGGGTTGATGGCGTTGGGGCGTTTTTGTTCGGTCGTGGTGCTTGCCGGCGCGGCGATGGGGGCTTCGATCAGCACCGGATTTTCGGCAAAGGATACGGCCGTCACCACCAGCGGCTTGCCGGTGCCACGCTATGTCAGCCTCAAATCCGATCATGTGAATGTCCGGGCCGGTCCGACCAAGGACAATGACGTTTCCTGGGTCTACACCCGTGCGGGCCTGCCGGTCGAGATTACCGCCGAATTCGAAAACTGGCGGCGGGTACGGGACTCCGAGGGTGCCGAGGGCTGGGTCTATCACTCCCTGCTGTCCGGCCGCCGCACCGCCGTCGTCACCATGAAGACCAGGGACGAGCTGGCGCCGCTCTACGACAGCGCCGATCCGAAAAGCGCCGTCGCCGCCCGCTTGCAGGCCGGCGTCGTGGCGCAGGTCAGAAGGTGCGGATCAGGCTGGTGCCATGTTAGCGGCAACGGCTTCGACGGCTGGATCCAGCAGGAGCGGCTGTGGGGCGTCTACGCCGACGAAAAGGTGGATTGAGGTCTTTGTACGAGTGACGGTAGCCCGGATGGAGCCCTCGGGTCACGCCTTCGGCGTGCCCAAGGATAAACTCCGCGAAATCCGGGGCCGTCCCGTCCGCATCGCGGCTCCCGGATTGCGCTGCGCTCCATCCGGGCTACGGCCGTCGTTGCGAAATGACGAGAAAATTCAGCGCTTCTTGCGCAGCCGGACCACCACGTCGACCCGGGCGATCTCATAGCCTTCGGGCACTTGCGGCGTCTTCTGCAGCATCAGATGCGGATCCGGAATGTCGACCAGCTCGTGGCTGTTCTCGAGATAGAAATGATGATGCGCCGACACGTTGGTGTCGAAATAGGTTTTGGTGCCGTCGATGCTGACCTGGCGCAGCAGGCCCGCATCGGTCAACTGATTGAGCGTGTTGTAGACCGTGGCGAGCGAGACCGGGACCTTGGCGAGGGTGGCCTCCTCGTAGAGCATTTCCGCGGTGAGATGGCGCGCGCCCTTGCCGAACAACAGCCAGCCCAGCGCCATCCTTTGACGGGTGGGGCGGAGGCCGGCCGCCTGCAGCATTTCGTTGACGTCGTGCCACGGGCAACCCGTCAGCGCCGGCTGGCGTCCGCGAGCCGCAGAAATGACAGCGTCATCATTCAACATCGAAGCGTCGTCGCTCAGTTCCACGTCAGGCACCACACTCGTTATCTCACCCTACAACGGTGGAATATAAGGAGGAAACGGCTTAGATGCAAGTTTTTCGCAACTAGAACAAGCCCAAGGTCAAGAAAAACCCCAGGTCGAGAAGCGACGATTTACCCCTCCCGACGGCGCTTTGCCGCTCGCGGGGGCTATGTTAGAGCTCCGCCAACCAGCTTATGCAATTTCTGCAAAGGTGTGCGCCGGTTGCCGCAGGGGGTATCCTGACCTGCGACATTCGCGCCGATGGACGATATTTGGCGTGCTTCCCGCCGAAAGCGGGTCGGAACGCTCGGGATGTTAGAGAGGCTGGCACAATGCCGGGGCGCAGCGGTTACGACTATGAGGATTTGCTGGCGAGCGGCCGCGGCGAGATTTTTGGCCAGGGCAATGCGCAATTGCCGCTGCCGCCGATGTTGATGTTCGACCGCATCAGCGAAATTTCCGCCACCGGCGGCGAATATGGCAAGGGGCTGATCCGGGCCGAACTCGATGTCAAACCGGACCTTTGGTTTTTCGGCTGCCATTTCAAGGGCGATCCAGTGATGCCGGGATGCCTCGGGCTCGACGCGCTCTGGCAGATGGTGGGGTTTTTTCTGGCCTGGAGCGGCGGCCAAGGCCGCGGCCGCGCGCTTGGCCTTGGCGAATTGAAATTCGCCGGCCAGGTGATGCCGAACGTCCGCAAGGTCGTGTACAACGTCGACATCAAACGCGTGATGCGCTTAAAGCTCATGCTGGGCGTCGCCGACGGGTGGCTTTCCGCCGACGGCGAGATTATCTATCGCGCGAAGGATTTGAAGGTCGGGCTGTTCAAGCAGGATGCCGCGGTGCAGCCGGAAACGTAAGATAGTTGCTCGGGCCACCAGGGCGGTTTTCGCTTCAGCGGCGGCCATCATATAAAAGCGCAACGGTAGGGCGAGGCGATCATGAGGCGGGTTGTCATCACGGGGATGGGTATCGTCTCGTCCATCGGAAACAACACCCAGGAAGTGCTTGCGAGTCTCCATGCGGCGAAGTCCGGGATCACGCGCGCGGAAAAATATGCCGAACTCGGCTTCCGCTCCCAGGTGCAGGGCGCGCCGACACTCAATCCAGCGGAGGTGATCGACCGCCGCGCGATGCGCTTCCTTGGCGAAGGCGCGGCCTGGAACCACATCGCGATGGAACAGGCGATCCAGGATTCCGGTCTCGAGCCCGGCGAGGTTTCCAACATTCGCACCGGCATCATCATGGGTTCCGGCGGCCCCTCCGCCCGCACACTGGTCGAGGCGGCCGATACCACCCGCAGCAAGGGACCGAAGCGGGTCGGCCCGTTCGCGGTGCCGAAGGCGATGTCGTCGACGGCTTCCGCCACGCTTGCCACCTGGTTCAAGATCAAGGGCGTGAACTATTCGATCTCGTCGGCCTGCGCCACATCGAACCATTGCATCGGCAACGCCTACGAGACCATCCAGATCGGCAAGCAGGACGTCATCTTCGCCGGCGGCTGCGAGGAACTCGACTGGACGCTGTCGGTGCTGTTCGACGCGATGGGCGCGATGTCGTCGAAATACAACGATACGCCCGCGACCGCGTCGCGCCCTTACGATATCAGCCGCGACGGCTTTGTGATCGCCGGCGGTGCCGGCGTGGTGGTGCTGGAAGAACTCGATCGTGCCAGGGCGCGCGGCGCGCGCATCTATGGCGAAGTCGTCGGCTATGGTGCGACCTCCGACGGCTATGACATGGTTGCGCCGTCGGGCGAGGGCGCCGAGCGCTGCATGCGAATGGCGATGGCGACGGTGGACAGCAAGGTCGACTACATCAATCCGCATGCGACCTCGACCCCGGCGGGCGACCCGCCGGAAATCGAGGCGATCCGCAAGGTATTCGGCACCGGCGACAAGTGCCCGCCGATTTCCGCGACCAAGGCGCTGACCGGCCACTCGCTCGGCGCCACCGGTGTGCAGGAGGCGATCTATTCGCTCCTGATGATGAACAACGGCTTCGTCTGCGAGAGCGCCAATATCAGCGAGCTCGATCCGGTGTTTGCCGACATGCCGATCGTGCGCAAGCGCATCGACAACGCGAAACTGGGAACCGTGCTTTCGAATTCCTTCGGATTCGGCGGTACCAACGCCACGCTGGTGTTCAAGCGGCTGGATGCGTGAGGATCCATTCTCGTCATGCCGCGCGCAAGCGGGCATCCGGTATTCCGCGGCTCCCGCCGATCATCCCAGGTTTCGATTGCCGGATCGGCCGCTGGCGCGGGCGATGACGCCAGAGCAGTGAGTGGAGCGCCGGGACGATGAACGACTGGATGAAAGGCAAGCGCGGGCTGGTCATGGGCGTCGCCAATGACCATTCCATTGCCTGGGGCATCGCCCAAACGCTGGCGGCGCAGGGTGCCGAGCTGGCCTTCACCTATCAGGGCGATGCGCTTGGCAAGCGGGTCAAGCCGCTGGCGCAGACCCTCGGCGTCGAACTGGTGCTGCCCTGCGACGTCGAGAACCTCGCCAGCGTCGATGCCGTGTTCGACGCGCTGCGCGCGAAATGGGGTCAGCTGGATTTTCTGGTCCACGCCATCGCGTTCTCCGACAAGAACGAGCTCAAGGGACGCTATGCCGACACCACGCGCGAGAATTTTGCGCGCACCCTACTGATATCCTGTTTTTCGTTCACCGAACTCGCCAAGCGCGCGGCCGAACTGATGCCGGCCTCGGGTGGCGCGATGGTCACGCTGACCTTCGGCGGCTCGATGCGGGTGATGCCGAACTACAATGTGATGGGTGTCGCCAAGGCGGCGCTGGAAGCCTCGGTGCGGTATCTTGCCGCCGACTTCGGCCCGCGCCGCATTCGTGTCAACGCGATTTCGGCGGGTCCGGTGCGGACGCTGGCCGGCTCCGGCATCGGCGACGCACGCCTGATGTTCGCCTTCCAGCAGAAGCACTCGCCGCTCGGCCGTGGCGTGACGCTCGACGAGCTCGGGGGCTCGGCGCTGTATCTGCTCTCGGATCTGTCCGGCGGCGTCACCGGCGAAGTTCACTATGTCGATTCCGGCTACAACGTCATCTCGATGCCCCGGCCGGAAGATTTGAAGGAAGGGGAGTAGTGCCTGCCCACTGCGCGGCCCAATAGCAGGCCGTCATGCCCCGCGAAAAGCGGGGCATCCAGTACGCCGCGGCCCTTCCGTTTTGCCCCGCTATCGCCCTGGAATACTGGGTCGCCCGGTCAAGCCGGGCGATGACGACCTATCCAGCCGCGAGCTTTTCGGCGCGCTGGAACGCGGGCCGCGCCATGCACCGCGCGATATAGGCCTCGAACGAGGGGCGCGGCGGCACCATCTTGAACAGCCGCACCGCGAAATTCAGCCCCGAGCCGATGGCGATATCGGCGGCCGAGAAGGCGTCGCCGAGAATCCACGGCCCTTTCGCCAGCGCGGTGTCGAGCACGTCGAACACGAGCTGCGCATCGCCCCAGCCCGCGGATGCGGAATTCATCTCGATCTTGGTTGCGACCTGCACCATCGCGGGCTCGATGCAGCCGGGCGCAAAGAACAGCCAGTAGAGATATTTCGCCCGCAGCGGATCGCCCACGGCGGGCGCAAGCTTGGCCTCGGGATAGCGCTCGGCGACATAGGCGCAGATGGCGGCGGCTTCGGCCAGCGTGGCGTCACCGTCGCGCAGCGCCGGCACCTTGCCCATCGGGTTGATCGCGAGATATTCCGGCGTCTTTTGCGCGCCGGCCGAGATATCGGTCAGCACCCGCTGGTAAGGCTGGCCGGTTTCCTCCATCAGCCAAAGCGCGGTGAAGGAACGGGTGCGGGGCGCCCAGTAAAGCTGCATCATGGTGCGGTCTCCTTATTTCTTCCATCGATAATATCATGACGAATCCCGTGCTTTTCACAACGGCGACGGTAGATCTTGCTCGCAGCCAACAAAAAGGGCGGCTGAAAAGCCGCCCTTTTGCCGTTCGCGATTCGCTGTTCGCGAGCCTACTCGCCGGCGGCTTCGCGCGGCGGCGGCGCTTCCTTCTGCCTGGCCTCGAGGTCCTCGCCGGTCACCTGGTCGACCGCCTTCATCGACAGCCGCGTCTTGCCGCGATCGTCGAAGCCGAGCAGCTTGACCTTGACCTTGTCGCCTTCCTTGACGACGTCGGAGGTCTTCTGCACCCGGTTGGCGGCGAGCTGGCTGATGTGAACGAGGCCGTCCTTGGCGCCGAAGAAGTTCACGAACGCGCCGAACTCCATCACCTTGACCACGGTGCCGTCATAGATCTGGCCGAGCTCCGGATCGGAGGCGATCGACTTGATCCACTTGATCGCGGCCTTGATCGATTCGCCGTCGGCGGAGGCCACCTTCACGGTACCGTCGTCGTCGATATTGACCTTGGCGCCGGTCTTCTCGACGATTTCGCGGATCACCTTGCCGCCGGTGCCGATCACTTCGCGGATCTTGTCGGTCGGTATCTTGAAGGTCTCGATGCGCGGCGCGTACTCGCCGAGTTCGGCGCGCGCGGCGGTCAGTGCCTTCGACATTTCGCCGAGGATGTGGATGCGCCCTTCCTTGGCCTGGCCGAGCGCGACCTTCATGATCTCCTCGGTGATGCCCTCGATCTTGATGTCCATCTGCAGCGAGGTGATGCCATGGTCGGTGCCGGCGACCTTGAAGTCCATGTCGCCGAGATGATCCTCGTCGCCGAGGATGTCGGACAATACCGCAAAGCGCGAGCCCTCCAGGATCAGGCCCATGGCGATACCCGCGGTCGGCCGCTTCAGTGGCACGCCGGCATCCATCAGCGCCAGCGAGGCGCCGCAGACCGAGGCCATCGACGACGATCCGTTCGACTCGGTGATCTCCGACACCACGCGCACCGTGTAGGGGAACTCGTGATGCGGCGGCAGCACCGGATGGATTGCACGCCAGGCGAGCTTGCCGTGGCCGATCTCGCGGCGTTTGGTGCTGCCGAGGCGTCCGGTTTCGCCGACCGAATAGGGCGGGAAATTGTAGTGCAGCAGGAACTGTTCCTTGTAGGTGCCCGAGAGCGAGTCGATGTACTGCTCGTCTTCGCCGGTCCCAAGCGTGGTCACCACCATCGCCTGGGTTTCACCGCGGGTAAACAGCGCCGAGCCATGGGCGCGGGGCAACACGCCGACTTCGGCGACGATATTGCGAACCGTCTTGACGTCGCGGCCGTCGATGCGCTTGCCGGTATCGAGGATGTTCCAGCGCACGATCTTGGCTTCCAGTTCCTTGAACACGCCGGCGATGCGGAGCTTGTCGTATTTCGGCTCCTCGCCTTCGGGGAAGTAGTGCGCCATCACCTTCTCTTTGGCGGCGCCGACCGCGGCGTAGCGGTCCTGCTTGACCGGGATCGCGTAGGCGGCGCGGAGATCCTGCTCGATCAGCCCGAGCATTTCCTTTTCCAGCGCGCTTTCATCGGCGATCTTGACGTTGCGCGGCTCCTTCGCGGCCTTTTCGGCCAGTTCGATAATGGCATTGATCACCGGCTGGAAGTGACGGTGCCCGAACATGACAGCGCCGAGCATGATGTCTTCGTTGAGTTCCTTGGCTTCCGATTCCACCATTAGCACGGCGTCGGCGGTGCCGGCGACGACGAGGTCGAGCTGGGTCTCGACCATTTCGTCGAGCGTCGGGTTGAGCACATATTCCTCATTGGCAAAGCCGACGCGGGCGGCGCCGATCGGGCCTTTGAAGGGGGCGCCGGAAATGGTCAACGCGGCGGACGCGGCGACCAGCGCCAGAATGTCGGGATCGTTCTCCATGTCGTGCGACAGCACGGTGACGATGACCTGGGTCTCGTTGCGCCAGCCGTCGACGAACAGCGGGCGGATCGGGCGGTCGATCAGCCGGGAAACCAGCGTTTCCTTTTCGGTGGGCCGGCCTTCGCGCTTGAAATAGCCGCCGGGAATGCGGCCCGCGGCGTAGGTCTTCTCCTGGTAGTCGACGGTCAGCGGCAGGAAATCGACGCCCTCGCGGGGTGTCTTGGAGGCGACGACGGTGGCGAGCACGACGGTCTCGCCATAGGTCGCCATCACGGCGCCGTCGGCCTGGCGGGCGATCTTGCCGGTTTCAAGCTTGAGGGGACGGCCACCCCAGTCGATTTCGACTGAATGCGTATTGAACATTGCGATCTTCTTTCATGGGTTCACGAAAGCAGGGGCGCCTGAAACACAAAAACCATGCGCAAGATGGCGAGACGCTGGGCGACGACGTCGCAAATCCAGCATCCGGCGATCCTGCCATGGTTTTCATGTCTCGAATGGCGTCCATCCTTCCGATGGTACGGGCATCTCGCCCGTTACGCCCAGCTGCCGGATTGCGGCTGGACGTTCTTGCGCATGATCTCGTCCGAAAACCGGAACACCACTTTTCGGGATCATGCATCGGCGCGGGCACTTTCTAGTCCGCGCGACGGACGCATGATCGGAACGAAAACCGGAAAGCCGATTTGGGCTGGATCATGCGACAACGCGCGCGACATGCGCGCGTAAACTGGCAACTCAGCGACGAATATTGTGCTTTTCGAGCAGCGCCTTGTATCGCGCTTCGTCCTTCTTCTTGATGTAGTCGAGCAGCGAGCGGCGCGTTGCGACCATTTTCAAAAGACCGCGACGCGAATGATTGTCCTTCACGTGGGATTTGAAATGCCCGGTGAGGTTGTTGATGCGTTCCGACAGGATCGCGACCTGAACCTCGGGCGAGCCGGTGTCGCCGGCCTTGTTGGCATTGGTCTTGATGACTTCCGCTTTACGTTCGGCGGTAATCGACATCGTCAAACACTTTCGTTGTTGCGAGCGGAACTGGCGGTCAGTCCGGTCAGGTTGAACACGCGCCTGGGGATGAGTTCGCCATTGCCAATTTCGGCGAGGGCCAGAAGCCGGCCTGCCACCGTGACATAGACCGTGCCGCTACAATTGGGCGCATCCCGTCCGCGCAATAAAACGGCCTGGCCCCGGTGGAGCCTTGCCGCATCAGCCCGTGTGACGGCCAGTGCCGGGATGTCGTCCAGCGCGGTCTCAACGGGCAAAAGCGCGTCGGCGAGGCTACCCTCGCCCGACGCGGCTCTATCGCACAAAGCCTCCAATTGTTCCAGCGGAATCATGTCGGCCTCCCCGAACGGGCCGACCAGGGTCCGCCGCAGCGCACAGATATGGCCGTAGCAGCCGAGCAGCCGGCCGATATCGCGGGCGAGTGCCCGCACATAGGTGCCCTTGCCGCACTCGGCCTCAAACACCGAATGGCTGCTATCCGGTTGTTCTACAAGAGATAAATGGTGGATCTCGACCGGGCGGGGCTGCAGTTCGACGGTCTCGCCGTCACGCGCCAGATCATAGGCGCGCTCGCCCTGGACCTTGATCGCCGAGTATTGCGGCGGGATCTGCTCGATCACGCCGGTAAACTGCGGCAGCAGGGCCTGGATGGCCTCGGCGGATGGCCGGAGGTCGCTGGTCCGGACCGCCCGGCCCTCGGTATCGTCGGTATCGCGCTCCTCGCCCCAGCAGACCGTAAAGCGGTAGCGCTTGCGGCCGTCCATGACGAACGGAACCGTCTTGGTGGCCTCGCCCATCGCGATCGGCAGCCCGCCGGAAGCGAGCGGATCGAGCGTGCCGGCATGGCCGGCGCGCCTCGCCTGGAACAGCCGCTTTACCACCGCGACTGCATGGGTCGAGGTCATTCCGATCGGCTTGTCGAGCACGATCCAGCCGTGGACATCGCGCTTGTCGCGCCGCGGCTGGTTGTTCGGGCGCTGCTGCCTCGGCGAATGCGCCCGGTTCTGGTCGTGGTGCGGGTCCGAAGAAATATTTTTTTCAGCAGCGATCGAATCGCCGATCGGTTGCCCGATCGTGCGGTTGGCGGGGGTTGCGGTCATCCGTTCACTCTTCCGAATCCGGCGAATCTGTTGCGAGGTCTCTTTGCACCGCAGGTGTTCGCAGTAATTTCTCTATTCGTTCCGCCTCCTCGAATCGATCATCGGCGCGGAAGCGGATATCAGGCGCAAATTTCAGGTTAACGCGGTGCGCGATCTCGCCGCGCAGGAATTTCCTGTTGCGCCCCAGCGCCGCGATCACGATTTCGATGTCGCGGCCGCCGAGCGGCATCACATAGATCGTCGCGAGCTTGAGGTCCGGCGACATCCGCACCTCGGGCACCGTGATGATGTGGCCCTCGAGGTCGGGATCGTGCACGATGCCCTGCGACAGGATGTCGGCGACGGCGTGCCGCACGATTTCGCCGACGCGCAACTGGCGCTGCGAGCCGCCGGGGGCGGAACTCTTCTTGTGGTGCTGCGGCATTGTCTTTTCTCAATGGCCTCATGGTTCGAGACGCGCAGCAAGTGCTGCGCTCCTCACCATGAGGGTTGGATTTCTCCGGTTCCTCATCCTGAGGAGCGGCCTCTTGGCCGCGTCTCGAAGGATGAGACAGGTACAGTATGCCCCAAGGCTCACTAATGAAGGCTCGAACTCACAGGCTGCGCTGGATCGTCTCCACGCGATAGCATTCGATGACGTCGCCGACCCGCATGTCGCCGTAGTTCTCGAACGCCATGCCGCATTCCTGGCCGGATTGCACTTCCTTCACTTCGTCCTTGAAGCGCTTCAGGGTCGACAGCTTGCCCTCGTGCACCACGACATTGTCGCGGATCAAACGGACATTGGCGCCGCGTTCCACAGTACCGTCGGTGACCCGGCAGCCGGCGACCTTGCCGACCTTGGAAATGTTGAACACCTCCAGGATCTGGGCGTTGCCGAGCATGGTCTCGCGCAGCGTCGGCGCGAGCAGGCCGGACATCGCCTTTTTGATGTCGTCGACGAGATCGTAGATGATGTTGTAGTAGCGGATCTCGATGCCGTTGCGCTTGGCCGCGGCGGCCGCTTCCTTGTTGGCGCGGACGGAAAAGCCGATGATGGCGGCATTGAAGCCTTCCGCCAGCGTCACGTCGGATTCCGAGATGCCGCCGACGCCGGCATGCAGGATGCGCGCGGCGACCTCGTCGGTGCCGAGCTTTTCCAGCGATCCGAGGATGGCTTCGAGCGAACCCTGCACGTCGGCCTTGACGATCAGCGGAAATTCCTTGCGGCCCGAGGTCTTGAGCTGCGACATCATCTGCTCGAGCGAGCCGCGCATGCCGGAAATGCTGGCAGCGGCGTTCTCGCGCTTCTGATGGGCGCGATAACTCGTCACCTGGCGGGCGCGGGCTTCGTTCTCGACCACGGCGAGACGGTCGCCGGCTTCCGGCGGCCCGTTGAAACCGAGCACTTCGACCGGCACCGAAGGTCCAGCCTCGTCGATGGTGTCGCCCTGGTCGGAAATCAGCGCGCGGACGCGGCCCATTTCGGCGCCGGCCACGATGATGTCGCCGACCCGCAGCGTTCCGCGCTGCACCAGCACGGTGGCGACCGGGCCGCGGCCGCGATCGAGCTTGGCCTCGATCACGGTGCCTTCGGCGGGACGCTCCGCATTGGTCTTGAGGTCGAGCAGTTCGGCCTGCAGCGCGATCATCTCGAGCAGCTTGTCCAGATTGGTCTTGTTCTTGGCGGAGACCTCGACATCGACGACTTCGCCGCCAAGCGATTCGACCTGCACCTCGTGCTGCAAAAGCTCGGTGCGCACGCGTTCCGGCCGGGCGTCGGGCTTGTCGATCTTGTTGATCGCCACGATCATCGGAACCTTGGCCGCCTTGGCGTGATTGATGGCTTCCACCGTCTGCGGCATGACGCCGTCATCGGCGGCGACCACCAGCACCACGATGTCGGTCACCTTGGCGCCGCGCGCGCGCATCGCGGTGAAGGCGGCGTGGCCGGGGGTGTCGATGAAGGTGATCTTCTTGCCGCTTTCCGGCGAGGTCACCTGATAGGCGCCGATATGCTGGGTAATGCCGCCGGCTTCGCCCGACACCACGTTGGCGTGGCGAAGCGCGTCGAGCAGCGAGGTCTTGCCGTGGTCGACATGGCCCATCACGGTCACGACCGGCGAGCGCGGTTCGGTATCGGTGGAATTGTCGACGATATCGAACAGGCCTTCCTCGACGTCGGACGCGGCGACGCGCTTGACGGTGTGGCCCATTTCCTCGGCGATCAGTTGCGCGGTATCGGCGTCGATCACGTCGGTGATCTTGTGCATCGAGCCCTGCTTCATCAGCAGGCGGATCACGTCAACGGCGCGCTCGGACATCCGGTTGGCGAGTTCCTGGATCGCGATCGCTTCCGGGATCGTCACTTCGCGAATAAGCTTTTCCTTCGGCTCGTTCGAGGCATGTCCCTTCAGGCGCTGGGTGCGGCGGCGGAACGACGCGATCGAGCGCTCGCGCACGTCGTCGGCATTGAGCGCGGTGACGAGGGTGAGGCGGCCGCGCTGCTTTTGCGGGGCCGGCTTGGCCGTCGTCTTGGGAGCCGCGGCGGGACGGACTGCGCCGCCGGGGCCGCGACGGATTTGGCGCGGACCCTCATCTTCGTCGCTGATATCGGCGGCAATGCCGGGCGCCCGTACCGGAACTGCGGCGCGCGCGGTGGCGGCTGCGGCCTTGGCTTCGGCCTCGCCAAAGCGCTTCTTGGCTTCCAGTTCGGCCTTGCGCTTGGCTTCCTCGTCCTGGCGGTGACGTTCCTCTTCGGCCTTGCGGCGGGCCTCGGCGGCTTCGCGTTCGGCCTGCTCGATGCCTTCCTTGCTGTTGCGGCGCTTGGCTTCCTCTTCCGCCAGCCGTCGTTCCTCGACATCGCGCAGCTTCGCGTCGGCGAGCGCGCTGGCGCGCGCCGTCCGCTCATCCTCGGTCAGCGTGCGCAGCACGACGCCCGAATTGCTGCGCGGCGCCGCCGGCGGCGTCGCCGGACGGGCGAGGGGCGCCTTGGCGGGCGCGGCCTTGGCGATAGCCGGCTCGGGCGCGCTCGCGGCGTCCGCCAGCGGTCCATCGCCGCCGATGCGGCGCTTGCCACGTTTTTCGACCACCACCTGCTTGGTGCGGCCATGGCTGAAGCTCTGGCGCACGGTGCCCGTTTCGACGCGCGGCTTGAGCGTCAAGGTCTTGGTCGGGACACTCAGTGTCTTGTCGCCAGTCGTTTTCGTATCAACCATTCAGCAGTCCTAATCTTGTTGCGTCGTGCGAGTCCGCACGGTTTGTGTCGGCGAATTCCGGGTCGCGCGGCCGGCGGTCTTGTCGTCATCCGCCATCCGGTATCGGACCAGGGTATGGCTGCGCGACAGGAAGGTCTTGCTCGCCGGGCCCGCGAGCAGCGCAGCATGTATCACATTTGACCGGCCCAGTGCCAAATCCAATTGTTCCGAGGTCAGCGCCGTGACCACCGGAAGTTCGCGCGATTCATCGTTAATTCCGGCATTTTGCCTGACGATGGCGTCCAATTTGCGGATTCCGTCCGCCGCGCCGTCCGCGGCATGGACCAGGACCTGGACCTGCCGCTGCACCAGCGCGGTCTCGACCTTGCCGAAGCCGGATACCACCTGGCCGGCCTTGGCGGCCATGGCGAGCGCCTCTACCAGGCTGCGCTCCAGCAGGGATTCGGTCGTCTCCGAAAGAGCCGGCGAGACCTGAACCGCGCGCTTGAACCCCTTGCCAAACTGGTTACGGCGTACCGCTTCCGCAACCGTCCGGCGCGAGGCCGACACCCACAGGCCGCGGCCGGGAAGCTTGCGTTTCAGGTCCGGGACGACCTCGCCGGTCGGCGAGACGACAAACCGGATCAGCTCGTCGATCGGCCGCACCTCGCGCGTGACCGCACACATCCGCATCGTCGCGGACCTGTCGGTCCGCGGTCCGTTGTCGAGATCGGGGTCGGCGAAAGCAAGCATGCCCGGGACATCGCTCCTGTCATCTGCGCGCATACGGTGCGCAAAACCGCTCTTCGGGGCTGCGGAACACGCCGTCAGACCGGCTGTTCTTCGGTGGCCTCAGTCTCCTCGACATTCTTGGCGAGGTCGGCTTCGGTGATCCAGCCGGCGAGCACCCGCGCCTGCATAATTATGTTCTCAGCATCGTCCCGCGAGATTTCGTTGGCATCGAGAATGCCGGGATGCTTGGTCGGCTCGCCGCCTTCCTTGCGCTCGGTCCAGCCGACCAGGTCGTCGGTGGCGCAGCCAGCCAGATCCTCCACCGTCTTGATGTCATTCTCGCCGAACTTCACCAGCATCTTCGAGGTCACGCCGGGTACCGTCTTCAATGCGTCATCCACGCCAAGTTCCTTACGTTTGTTTTCGAGCTCGGTCTCGAGCTGTTCCAGGAATTCCTTGGCGCGGCTCTGCAATTCGTTGGCAGTCTCGTCGTCAAAACCTTCGATGCCGGCCAATTCCCTGACGTCGACCAGCGCCAGTTCTTCCACCGAGGTGAAGCCTTCCGACGCCAGCAGCTGGCCGACCACCTCGTCGACGTTGAGCGATTCCATGAACACCCGCGTGGAGTTCTCGAAATCGGCCTGGCGGCGTTCGGATTCTTCCTGTTCGGTGAGAATGTCGATGTCCCAGCCGGTCAGTTGCGAGGCCAGCCGGACGTTCTGTCCGCGCCGTCCGATCGCCAGCGACAGCTGGTTATTGGTGTCGGGCACCACCACCTCGATCCGCTCGCGATCCTCGTCGATCACCACCTTGGCGACTTCGGCCGGCGCCAGCGCGTTGACGACGAAGGTCGCGATATCCGGCGACCACGGGATGATGTCGATCTTCTCGCCCTGCAATTCGTTGACCACGGCCTGCACGCGCGAGCCGCGCATGCCGACGCAGGCGCCGACCGGATCGACCGAGGAATCGCGCGAGATCACGCCGATTTTCGCACGCGATCCGGGATCGCGGGCCACCGCCTTGATCTCGACGATGCCATCGTAGATTTCCGGCACTTCCTGCGCGAACAGCTTCGCCATGAACTGCGGATGGGTGCGGGAGAGGAAGATCTGCGGTCCGCGGGTTTCGCGCCGCACGTCGAAAATATAGGCGCGGACGCGGTCGCCGTTGCGGAATACCTCGCGCGGCAGCATCTCGTCGCGGCGCACGATGGCCTCGCCGCGGCCGAGATCGACAATGACGCTGCCATATTCGACCCGCTTGACGATGCCGTTGACGATGTCGCCGATGCGGTCCTTGAATTCCTGATACTGGCGGTCGCGCTCGGCCTCGCGCACCTTTTGCACGATCACCTGCTTGGCGGATTGCGCGGCGATGCGGCCATATTCCAGCGGCGGCAGGGTGTCGGCGATGGTGTCGCCGACCTGTGCGCCCGGATTGGCGCGCTGCGCATCCGCCAGCGAAATCTGGTTCGACGAATTCTCGACCTGCTCGACCACCAGCATGTGGCGCGACAGCCGCAGCTCGCCTTTCTTGGCATCGATCTCGGCGTGCACGTCGGTCTCGCTGCCGTAGCGCGCGCGCGCGGCCTTGGCGATGGCGTCTTCCATCGCCGCGATCACGATCGAGCGGTCGATCGATTTTTCGCGGGCGACCGCGTCCGCGATCTGCAGCAGTTCGAGCTTGTTGGCGCTGACAGCGGCCATGGCTAGTCTCCTCTCGTGGGATCGATGTCGCCCCGCCGCAACTTCCTGGCGGCGAGGCGCTGTTCCTTGGTGTTGCTCGGCGCGCCTTTGCGGGCGCTGGTAGGCGTTAATTTCGGCTTCGGTTTGTTGCTTTTCGCCGGATCGCTTTTTTTCGCATGGGGTGGCAGTGGCGGTTCGAGCCCGAGATTGCGGCGAAGCTCGCGTTCGGCGGCCTTGCCGCGCCGCATCGATTCGGCGATCAGCTCGTCGGTCAGGACCAGCCTCGCGTCCGCGATATCCTCCATGGTGAGCGCGACATCGGCCTCTTCGCCGGCGCGCATGTCATCGCGATGCAGCCGGACCGCATTGCCCTCGACGGCTGCCAGCGTGCCGCGGAATCGCTTGCGGCCCTGATGCGCCACCGCCATTTCGATTTTCACGAGATGGCCGGCATGGCGCTCGAAATCGGAGCGGCGTACCAGCGGCCGGTCGATCCCGGGCGAGGAAATCTCCAGCCGGTAGGCGCGTTCGATCGGATCGGCGATATCGAGCACCGGCGACAGCGCCCTCGAAATCGCCTCGCAGTCCTCGATCTGCATCGATCCGTCGGGCCGTTCCGCCATGATCTGCACCGTGCAGCCGAGTTCCCCAGAGATCTTGATCCGCACCAGCCGGTAGCCCATGCCCTGCAAGACCGGCGCGGCGACCGCCGACACCCGCGCCGCCATGCCGGGTTCAACCACCAGGCGCGGCTCGGCAAGCAGATCGGCATCCACGGAACCAGCAATCGAATCGGTCATGTCCAGCGTCAAAATCGGTCTTACTTTGCATTGGGTTGGCCGGGCCTTGCGGCGGTCCGGCGCGGCTACCCGAATTGCACCCGGCGCGATCATCCACGCGGGGCTCGTTCAGGTAATAAAAAAGAGCGGGTCCCGCGGGGCCCACTCTCAATACGCGATCGTATGAGAACCATAAGTTGCCGCTGATATAGCGGTTTTCACGCGATCCGGCAAGGCCCGCGAGGCCCTGGGCCACGAATTAACGTCGCTTCGGGCGCGGCTTTTCAAATCTAACCCTTCCTTCACCAGGCCTGCCTGAATTGCCGAAAATCGCCGCTTCGGCGGTTCTTTGAGTGGGTTTGATGACGGCCGCGACCATCGCTTGTGCTCCTCGCAATGTCGGCGTCCTGGTTGACGTCGCTCTAACCCGTCTTCCGGAAACGCAGATAGGCCGCGACCCGGCCTTCGCGCTCGGCCTTGCGTCCGTAGCGCGTCATGGTGTAGCCGGCCCAGGGCCGGCGCCAGTCGGAGCTCCGCTCCGCGGTCCAGACGAAATCGGTCGAGCGCGAAAGATGCCACAGCGTCCAGGCGCAATAGTCGGCGATGTCGCTGACGAAGCGGAATTCACCGCCCGGCTTGAGCGCGCGTGCCATCGCGGCGACGGTAGTGTCCTGCACGAAACGCCGCTTCCAGTGCCGCCGTTTCGGCCAGGGGTCGGGATGGATCAGGTCGATCCGCGCCAGCGAGCCCGGCGGCACCCACGCCAGCAATTCGGTGGCATCGCCCGCCAGCAGCCGGATGTTGCCGATATTGTGGGCCTCGATCTGCGCCAGGATCTTGGCCATGCCATTGACATAGGGCTCGCAGCCGATGAACCCGACAGCGGGAAAGGCGCCCGCTTCCGCGATCAGATGCTCACCGCCACCGAAGCCGATTTCGAGTCTGATATCGCGGACCGGCGGCCCGAACAGGCCGGCAAGATCGGGCGGGCCGGGGCTGCCGATGTCGAGCGACAGGCGCGGCAGCAATTGCTCGATCAGGCCGGCCTGATGCGCGCGAAGCTTGTGACCCTTGCGCCGCCCGAAGAAGGCGCCCTGCGCGGGAGCGGCCGCGTCATCGGACGAGGAGTCGCGATGGTCGGGATCGCGCCTGGCGATGCTCATCGCAAGGTCTGGTACAGCCGATGCAGCAGGCGTGCCCGCGGTTCGATCGACGAAATGTACATCTGCTCGTAGTGGGTATGGGCGCCCTTGCCGTCGACGCCGAGGCCGTCGAGTGTCGCGGTGTGGGGCGCGGTGAAATTGCCGTCGGAGCCGCCGCCGGTCGAGGTGTCCACCAGCTCGAAGCCGATTTCGGCGGCGAGCGACCTTGCGTGCTCGTAGAGCGCCGCGCCGGCGTTGCTCTTCTCGTAGGGCGGACGATTTAATCCGCCGACTACCTTGACGCTGACGCCTTCGGTGCGCGGTCTCAGATTCTGGATCCTGGCCACGAATTCGTCGGCGTCCGCGAGGGTGCGGATGCGGAGATCGACCTCGGCGTAGGCCTCCTCGGCAATGACGTTCGGCCGGGTGCCGCCTTTGACCACGCCGACATTGACGGTGACGCCGCGCTCGGGGTCGTTCATGGCATCCAGCGTCTGAATGATATAAGCGAGCTCGCGGACGGCGCTGCGGCCGTCTTCCGGCCGGGAGCCGGCATGGGCAGGCACGCCCTTGACGAAAATATCGAAGCGCCCGACGCCCTTGCGCCCGGTGACGATCTTTCCACCATCGCGGGCCGGCTCCGTCACCAGCACGTATTTGGCCTTGCGACCCTCGGCCTCGATCAGCGCACGCGAGGTCGGACTGCCGATTTCTTCATCCGAGACATAGATCTGGGTCACGCCCAGCGGCGAAGCTTCGGCCGTCGCGCAAAGCACGCGGAAGGCGTGATAGGCGAGATAGGCGCCGCCCTTCATGTCGTAGATGCCGGGGCCGAATGCGCTGTCGCCTTCGACCCGAAACGGCAGGCGCTCGATGAATCCCATGGGATGCACGGTATCGAGATGGCTCAGCACCAGGATGCCCGGCGCGGCCTGGCCCCATGACGAGCGCGCCACCAGATGATCGCCGCACCCGCTCTGTCCCGCGACGCGCTCGATGGTGGCCGGCAGGTCGCGATAGCCGTCCGCGACCAGGCTCGCAAGCCGGTTGACCTGCCCGGGCGCCTCCGTCGGCGTCTCGATTTCAACCCAGCGGCGAATGCCGTCGAGGATGACATTTGAATCAAACGGGTTGTTGACTGTCATGCCGGTGGTGCTGTCGGTGAGAGGACTCAACTAGCGTCATTCCAGGGCGCACGCCAGCGCGAACCCGGCACGACATGCTATACCGTTTTCCGGTTCGGTCGAATCACTGTTGCTTCTCCCGAGGCCTCATGGTTCGAGACGCGCGAAGACGCGCTCCTCACCATGAGGGTCTGAGACCTCATCCTGAGGAGCATCGCGAAGCGATGCGTCTCGAAGGATGAAGCCATTGAGGTGGAAATTGCTAGCTAA
>Ga0208356_1000054_pt1 | contig 40449 bp, 40 predicted proteins | sample NGESurshal072012_4_FD_184467 | JGI IMG/M metagenome (GOLD analysis project Ga0208356, IMG submission 184467) | Arctic peat soil microbial communities from Barrow, Alaska - NGEE Surface sample 53-1 shallow-072012 (SPAdes) | ecosystem: Environmental > Terrestrial > Soil > Wetlands > Peat ... | reverse complement strand
GGGTCGCGGCCGCCGAGGTCGAGGCTCGGTACATCGATCTGGTGGCTGACGTCGCGGGCTCGATCTCGATTCCGCTCGCTGTCAAGATCGGCCCCTACTTCTCCTCGCTCGCCAACATGGCGATGAGGCTCACCGCTGCCGGTGCTCAGGGACTCGTCCTCTTCAACCGTTTCCTCTACCCAGACATCTCGCTGCACCGGATGAAAGTCGTCCCGACGCTGCACCTGAGCTCCTCGGAGGAATCTTTGATGCCGCTGCGTTGGATCGCCATCCTCAGCGGGCAGCTGTCGGTCTCGCTCGCTGCCAGCAGCGGGATCCAGTCCGCTCACGACGTGGTCAAGCTGCTCCTGGCCGGCGCGGACGTGACGATGATGGCGTCAGCTCTGCTGCGGCGTGGCCCGAACCACATACGACAGGTCATCGGCGGGCTCGGTGGCTGGCTCGACGAGCACGAGTACACGTCGGTGAAAGAGATGAAGGGCAGCATGAGCCAGGCGGCCTCGCCTGAGCCTGGCGCCTTCGAGCGGGCGAACTACATGCGCACGCTGGTCGACTTCACGGTGGCCTCGCCGGACCCGCGGCACTTCTACGCCCGCCGCGACCCCATCCCGTGGGACTAGCGGTGGCCTGCACATGAGCGCCACGGGGACGGTGATCGACGTGAAGGAGCGTTGCGCCCGAGCACCAGGGAGCCGTCGATTGTCGACGTGCCCGACCTGCAATTCCTCATGGTGGACGGGACCGGAGACCCCAACTCCGCCAGCCGATTGGGTAGCAGCCCTCTAAGCAGATGTTGGCTGGGATGTTGGCTGGGGAGGAAGGATTCGAACCTTCAACCTTCTGATCCAGAGTCAGCTGCGCTACCGTTGCGCCACTCCCCAAATTTGCTGTCGCGTGGGCTCCATTGTTCCAGCTACTGCCTGGCATTTGGAGCCGTGCTCCAATCGGTTGGCCGGCGACAAATTGTTGCTGACTTTGTTACGTCGTCGTTGGGACGATCCCGCTGTCGACCCTCTGAGGCCCCGCGGTTTTTACCCCCCGTGGGGCTTCTACTTTTGGCCCAAACCCGAGTTTGCGGCTACTCCCGGGTGATGACGACGTCCGGCTTCTTGGAACCCTCCGACCGCACAGTCATCCGAATCGAGAGCGCTTCGCGAGTCCCCATCAGCCGGCCGAAAGAGTGCTCCATCAGCGTCTTCGCGCGGTGCAGATTGAGCGCCCAACCGACCCCGAAAACCCTGTCGCTGAATAGACGGTCCGAATCCGGGTTCCAGTACGCATCCCGGATGCGCTGCCAGGTCGGGGGCCGGAAGTCGTAGGGAACGAGGCCTAGAACGCGGCCCTCCCAGGTTCTCTCGGGTTCGGGCTTGGCCAGCTCGGTCGCGACCGCCGCCACGACGAGGCCGAACGCCGCGAACCGCACCAACCGCCTCACCCGGCGTAGAGTCCGCATACTTCAGTGAAGCGTAGTACCAAAGTAACCTTGCACGTTTTGAACCCGTTGTTGCACTCGGGGTAGATGGCTACAAGGCTTCAGTCCACGAAAGGTTGGCTGCGTTGGCTTACGCCTGGTCTCCAGATCAAGCGTTGGCTCCTGCTGCTCATGGCTGCCGAGCTTGTGCTGGTGCTCGGTGTCGCCTACGCCCTGAAAGAGCTCTACCAGACGACGCCGCTGCCGCACCAGTTCTACTACATCACCCTGCAGTTCCTGCCGTACTGGGCACGCGCTGTGATCTTTGGAATCTTCGGTGTTGGCCTCCTGCTGTTCAGCTATTTGAAGCTCACGCAGTCGGTCCTCGGTCCGTTCCTGCCCGGCAACAGCACTAGCAGCATTGTCGAGGTCATCCATGCGTTTCGCCTGCGTGGTCGAGGTCCTCGCATCGTCGCGATCGGCGGCGGCACCGGCTTGAGCTCATTGCTCCGCGGGTTGAAGGTATATACGTCCAACCTCTCGGTCATCGTCACCGTGGCGGACGACGGCGGTTCGTCCGGCAGGCTGCGTGACGAATACCGAATCCTGCCTCCCGGAGACTTCCGCCAATGCCTCATCGCACTGGCCGACGCCGAGCCATTGATGAAGCAACTTTTCGATCACCGTTTCAAAGAGGGTTCGCTGGACGGCCACTCGTTTGGCAACCTTTTCATCATGGCCATGGCCGACGTCACCGGGAACTTCGAGCGCGCGTTGCGCGAGTCGGGCAAGGTCCTCGCTGTGAAGGGGACGATCGTGCCATCAACCCTGCAGGACGTCACCCTGGTCGCATCCATCAACGGCGGTATGGTCGAAGGCGAGTCGAAGATTCCAATGCAGCACTCGCCGATCAGCCGTGTCTTCCTGAAGCCGGATGGCGCTCAGATCAACCCCGAAGCCGCGCAAGCGATCCTCAACGCGGAGCTGATCATCCTCGGCCCGGGCTCTCTGTACACCTCGATCATGCCCAACCTCCTGGTCGAGGGGATGGTCGAGGCCATCAAAGCGTCGCCCGCGCTGAAAGTCTACATCTGCAACCTGGCCGCGCAGAGTGGCGAAACCGAAGGCTATGGCGTCGACGATTACCTGCGCGTGATCCAGGAGCACATCGGCACCAACCTGTTCGACTTCGTGCTCGTCAACTCAAACCTCTCCCACAATCCGACCGGCGGACAATCGCAGGTCATCTTCAAGACCAGCGACTCGAACTTGCACCCCGAGGTCAGGTTCATCGCCGCCGACGTGGTCAACGTGAAGCTGCCTTCACACCACGACCCGGACAAGCTCGCGCGCACGATCATGCGGAAGGTCTGGCAGGCCTAGCCACCCGCGGGCGGCGAGCGATGGCGCCGCCAGCGGTTGAACGATTCGACGATGAGCGCTGACACGGCCACGTAGACAAAACCGTCGAGCGCGTCAACGACGTAGTGCTCCCCGAGATAAACGATGGACAGCACAACCGCGGCGGTCCACAGAATCAATCCAATCGCAAGGGGCCGGTACCTCGACCACGCATAGACCGCCGCCAGGGCTGGAAAAGCCGCATGCAGCGAAGGGAACGCGGCGAACTGGTTGGGGTTGAAGCTGTGGTAGATCTGCGACACGTAGTACTGGTCGTCCCACAGCGCCTTGACGGTGCGGTCGTTGATCTTGACCACGTCGTGCAGTTGATACCAGGGCGGGGCGCTCGGCCAGAAGAGGTAGGTCGCAAACGCGAGGAAGCCCATCAGGAGCAGCGCGGCGATGAATCGCCAGTAGTGCTCTCGACTGTTGATCCAGAAGACGAACCCGACAAGGATCGGCAGTGGAAAGTGCATGAAGTAGAAGAACAGGGCGACCACGTCCTGCCAGCTGACGACGCCAGCGTGGTAGAAGGCGTGCTGAAGCACCAGGGTCGGGATCGCGCCGCCGAACAACGCGCGCTCGAGACCCGAGAGGTCGTGCGGAGCGAAGCCGGTCTTCGACGCAAAGCCCCGCATCTCCTCGTAGGCGAAGAACAGGATCAAAAATGGGGCCCAGTCGAAGATGAACGACTTGCCGCGACCCAGCGCGATCGCGATGACCAGGAGCGCGAGCACCACGAACTCGGGCTCGATCGAAACGCCCCGCCACAGCATCACGCCGAAGATGAGCGCGAGATAGAGAACGCTGCCGATCAGGATCACGCGCGGCCGGCGAACCTTTGGCCTGGCCGCTGCGGCGGGTTCAGGCGCGACCGTTTCTGTGGGCGCCCTGCGCGCGCCCGGCGGCTCAGTGGGTGCGGACAACCGCCACCGCCGCGACCTCGACCGTCACCGAGAATGGAAGCGCGTTTGCGCCCAGGGCGATCCGCGTATGGCGGCCGGCCTCACCCAGCACGTCGACCATCAGGTCTGAGGCGCCGTTCAGCACTTTCGGCTGATCGCCAAAACCCTCGGCGGAAAGCACGAAACCGATCAGCTGCGTGATCTGCTCCACGTTGTCGAGGCCCGCGGCCGAATCGATCTGCGCCAGCACGTTGAGCGCGCAGACGCGGGCTCTGGCCTGCGCCTCCTCGACAGACACCTCGTCAGGGCAGCGGCCCGTAAGCCGCTTGCCGTCCGCGACCGAAACCTGGCCGGCCACGTAAAGGAGCGCTCGGTCGTTTCCGATCGGCACCAGTCGCGTGGGCAGGTACGAGGCCACTGCTGCCGGCGGGGCGGGCAGCTCGAGTCCCAGCTCTCGCAAACGCTCATGAGGCTTGCTCAATTCGACGGAGTCTAGCTATCCGCGGCGGCCGCGCACGTGGGCGACGGCTGCGAGCAGCACGATCAGCAGCGCTCCGAGACCCAGCCCCACGTAGGGCGCCTGGGACGACCTGAGGAGGTCGAGCAGGCTCGAGCTGGGAGAAGACCCCGTGGAGCCGCGGCTCCCGCTCGCGACGGGCGTCGACGTGCCGAACGGGCCTTGGGGCGTGCCCCCCGTGTCGTGGTAAAGCCAGAGGGCTGCGACGTGGTCCGAGGGCCGGAACGTGGCCACGTACAGGGTTGGTGACTCGTCATTGGAGACTGCCAGCGCGGTGATCGATCGCATCGGCGGCACCAGCGATATGAAGGTCTGACCGCCGTCGTTCGTCCGCCAGAGGCCGCCGGCGCCCGAGCCACCCCCATCGCTTGCGGCATAGAACCGATCGAAATGAGCGGTGATGAACGCGATCTGCGTGTAGTCGGTCGACGGCAGCTGATTCCCGCCACTCAGCGGAGTGAACGAGGCAGCGTTGTCCACGGACGAGAACAGCCCCGCATTTGTTCCGGCGACGATGGGCCTGATGTCGCCGACGGGTGGAAGGGGCCCCGCCGTGAGCCTGACCACGTACGTGCCGCTGATGGCCACGTTCAACGGAGACCATGTCGCGCCGCCATCGACACTCTGAAACACCGGCAGGTTGCCCGCGGCGAGAGGGCCGTCGGCACCTGCAAGGATGCGCACCGGGACATGGACGGCCGCGACGGAGACGGCATCGATACTCCAGTCCGCCAGGCCCGACTGCGACCAGGAGCTTCCGTCCTGGCTCAGAAAGACGCCCTTGTCGGTCCCCGCGGCGACGAAGGTCAGTGAGAAGCCGAAGGTTCGAACGACCCTACCGTCGAGACCGCTCGCAACAGACCAGGTGGCGCCGGCATCCGTGCTCAGCAGTGCTCCGCCGCCACGGGTGCCGGCCAGGACCAGCCCGGGCTTGTACGGGCTGAACACGATCGCCGTCGGCACGGACTTGCCACTGTGCACGGAGGTCCAGGTCGAGCCGGCGTCGGTGCTCCTGAGCAGCGAGCCGTCCGAGCTGCCCGCGATCAGGACCTGGTTGTTCGCCGGGTCGACCGCCAGCGCGAAGATCGCGGAACGGCCCTGGTGGGGCAGCGGCTTCAGAGCCACCCAGGTTGAGGGCTGCGGCGCCTGGGCGAGAGCCCCGCTCGCGGCGAACGTGACCGCCCACAGCGCCAAAAACGTGGCGGCCATGATGGGGGCCCATCCTGCTCGCGCTTGCGCGCCAAGACGTAGGCCGGGAAGGGACACGAGCGTGCCGATTATCACCCAAGCCGGGGGGTCGACGACCTGGGGCTCGGCCGGCTCCAGGGCTCGGCCGAAAACCCTCGACGAGAGATTTGGCGATCCAGGTGGCCCAGATCCGGGTGAAGTCACGAGCAGCGGAGCGAGCGCATCGTTCATGCGTGAGCGAGCAACGCAGGAGCTGAACCCGGAGATGGGCCGCATGGGCGCCGAAGAGCCGTCGAGGGCTTTTCGGGCCGAGCCCCCTCCGTTTGCCTACAATCCCAGCGTGCTGGCTCGAGCGGCGGCCGCACTGGACCGCGCCGCATTCAGACCGGCTTCGCTGCCGAACGACCTCATCACCGGAATCGCGCTGGCTCCGCCGGTGATCGCAGGTCTCATCATCTTCAAGGTCCCGGCCCTGGAGATGCTGGCGGTCGCCCTTGCTGTCGGTACGGCCGGCCAGATCGCCGCCTACCTCTTGTGGCGCAAGCACATCCCGCGCACGCAGGCAAGCACACTGATCGCCGCGATCTTCGGAGTTGCCCTGATCGGAGCAGGCGCGACCCTGGCCACGTCGATCGAAATTGCAATCCTCGCCACGATCCTCGAGCTGATCCGGGCACGTTACATCCCGGCGATACGCGCTCAGGCGGGTCTGCTCGCATACGCCGCCATCGCGCTCATCACGCGCGGCGCGCCATTCGCTTACTTCAATCCCGCCAATGGCAAAGCATTCGGCGATCCGATCAATGTCTGGTATCACTTCTTCAGCGCGGCATCCGCCCCGATCGACCCGATCCGCCTCTATGTCGGGAACGTGCCCGGGCCGGCCTTCGCCACGTCCCTGCTCGCCATCGCGATCGGCGCGGCATGGTTCGCCTACGCGCGTCGGGTGAGCCTGGTGGTCCTCATCACGTTCCTTCTCGGGGCGCTGGTTCCGATCTATGCGTTTCGCTGGGACTATCTCTTCCAGCTGGATAGCGGTCCGATGTGGTTCGTCGCCGCGCTGCTGCTCGCCGACAGGCGACTGCTCCCCGGATCGTGGGCGATTCGCCCCGTGCTCGGGTTCGGCGCCGGCCTGCTGGCAGTCGGATTGCGAAGAAGCGGCTACGGCATCGAGGCGTCCTTCTTCACCGTGGCGGGAGTCCAGGCCGTCATGGCTGTTTTCGTTCTTCTGTTCTGGGGAGGCTCGCTGACCTCAGAACGCTGGAAGAGGAACCGGCGCCTCCGCGAGCGCGAGGCTAACCTCCGGGTTGTGAAGAGCGTAGCCAGGGCCGGCTAAGCCTTCGGACCTCGACCCTCGACATTCCGAGCGTCGACGCCAGCGATTCCGCACGGAGACGCACCTCCGACATCGTCACCCCCGGCAGACGCTGAAAAGGGTCGACCGTGATGCGGAACGTGCCCTTGACCGCCTCGTGAGTTCAAGTCGCGGCCACGCGGCCGTCCACAAGAACGACAGCGGAGATCCAACCTGCGGTCCGGCTGACCCTCGCCCGGTTGGGTGCGTCGACGATGTGGTCGCGGCTGGAGTGGCCCATGAGGTAGGGATCGAACGCCGGCAGGAGCAGAATCGACGCTCCCACCGGCTGCTTGGCGATTCCCTTCAAATCAGAAGACCCGGACGCCGACCTGCAGCTCCGCTGACGACATGACCTGAGCCTGTACGCCGCCGATCTCACCGACGACGCTGGATAGGTTGCTCTTCGGCTCACGGCGCGTCAGCTGATGGCGCTCGAGGCGGAAGGCGTGAACCTGCGCCCACGTCAACTCGAGCACGGTTGGCTTCAATTGCCTGCGGGGATCAGTCGAAGAGCTTGCGGCCGCGGGTGACAAACTGGTCGCGCCGGGGCCCGGTGCCAATCAGCTCGATCGGCACGCCGATCAGCTCACCGATCCGCTCGATGTAGTCTCGGCACTTCTCCGGCAGGTCTTCCCACTTTCTGGCCGCGCCGATGTCGGTCTGCCAACCCGCCATCTCTTCGTAGATCGGCTTGCTGTGCTTGTAGTGGGAGATGTTTGCGAGAGGGTGATCGAAACGCTTGCCGCGAAAGTCGTAACCGGTGCAGATCTTCAGCGATGGCTGCTGGTCAAGGATGTCGAGCCGCATCAGTGCGGCGCATCCGACGCCGTTGAGCCGTGCGGAATAGCGCGCGACGGCCGAGTCGAACCAGCCGATGCGGCGCGGCCGGCCGGTCACGGTGCCAAATTCGTGACCGCGTTCGCGGATCTGGTCCCCCACCTCGTCGAGAAGCTCGGACGGGAATGGGCCATAGCCGACTCGTGACGTGTAGGCCTTGAAGACGCCAAGCGTCAGGTCGACTTTGGTCGGAGGGATGCCGCTGCCGGTGAGGGCGCCGCCCGCTGTCGGGTTGGAGCTCGTCACGTACGGATAGGTGCCAAAGTCCAGGTCGAGCATCGTGGCCTGTGCCCCCTCCATCAGGATGTTGGACTTGCGATCGAGCGCGTCCTGAATGATCGGAAACGTGTCCTTGATATAGGGATCGAGCTGTTTCGCGTAGCCCATGTACTCGGTGGCCATACTGCCCAAGTCGATGGCCTCTTTTTCGTAGAGCTTGGTGAGGATCGGGTTCTTGACCTGCCCCACCACAAAGGCCAGCTTCTTGCGCATGAAGGCTTCTTTCTGCAGGTCGCCGATGCGGAAGCCGATCCGGCGGACTTTGTCCGCGTAGGCGGGTCCGATACCGCGCCACGTTGTGCCGAGCCTGTCGTCCCCTCGGGTGTCCTCCTCCAGCTGGTCGAGCAGAGGGTGGTAGCTCATGACCATGTGCGCGCGCTCGCTGATGATCAGGTTCTTTGGCTCGATGCCCCGCTCGCGGAGCTGAGAAATCTCACGCAGCAGAACGATCGGGTCGACCACTACCCCGTTGCCGATGATGCAGACGCACTTCGGGTAGAGGATCCCTGAAGGCATGAGCTGGAACTTGAACTCGCCGTGCTCGGTGATGACTGTGTGGCCGGCGTTGTTGCCGCCCTGGGAGCGGATGACCATATCCGCCTTCGCGGCGAGGAAGTCGATGACTTTCCCCTTCCCTTCGTCGCCCCATTGGCCCCCGACCAGGATGATGACCACGGCCTACTCGGTGCCCGGTTCGGGCCGGCGCGTCTCCAGGTTGTAGAACCGGGTGTGGTCGCGGCGGAACTTGAGCTCGATCATGCCGGTCGGGCCGTTGCGGTGCTTGGCGACGATGAGCTCGGCAATGCCGGGCCTCTCGTCGGACTTGTAGTACTCTGGGCGAAACAAAAACATGACAACGTCACTATCCTGTTCGATGCTTCCGCTTTCACGAAGGTCGCTCAGGATCGGGCGCTTGTCCGGCCGCTGCTCCGGGGCGCGGCTCAGTTGGGAGATGGCGATCACCGGGATCCGGAGCTCGCGAGCCAGCCCTTTGAGTGCACGTGAGATCGATGACACCTCCTGGACCCGGTTGTCATCGCCTCGAGCGCGGCCGTGCATGAGCTGCAGGTAGTCGATGAGGATCATGTCGATGTTGTGCCGCATCTTGGCCTGGCGGGCCTTGAGCTGAAGGCTCAGCTCATCCATCACGGGAGTGTCGTCGATGTAGATTTTGGCCTCGCCGAGTGGGCCGAGGGCATTTGACACACGGTCGAACTCGGCCTCGGTCAACAGACCCCGATGCATGCGCTGGGCATCGATCTGCGCCTGCTCGGTGAGCAACCGCTCGGTCAACTGTTCCTTGGACATCTCGAGGCTGAAGATGGCCACGGATTTATTGGCTTCCAACGCCGAGTGCAGCGCGATGTTGAGGGCCAGCGATGTGTTGTGGACCAGGATGTCCTGAGCGATGAAGTTGTGGGTCTCCGGGACCGCCAGGTCATAGACCTGGTGCTCGCCGGTGGTCTCGATGGAGGTGATCTCGTCCCAATAGATCTGGCTGCTCGCCAGCTGGGATAGGGCACGATCTCGAAGAACATCGGCGTAGTTGGCGAGGCGTCCCTGCGAAATGCCTCGCGACGCGTGCGGGTTGAAGCCACGCTCACCGGCGCCTCGCTCGCCCGCAAGGGTCGCGACCGCGCTGAGGGTCAGTCCCCGCATCTCGGCGGCCGCTCGGATGTCACGCCAAATTTCCTTCGGCAGGAGACCCAGATTGCCTCGACGATAGGTCGAGCTCGCCGCGAAGCGATGAGCCTTCTCACCAATCCATCCGATCGTCCGCTGGTAAAGGTCAACCGAGGCCGGTTCGGTGATCTCGACACGCCAGCAGCGGTCTTTCTTCTTCCAGAGCTTGGCCATGATGCCGAACCTTGCAAACGCGTGATGCATGTCTTGTGCCAGGCCTTCGGAAGCCACCGCAAACTCAATTCGCGGGTAACCGCCAATTGAGTAGATCGTTCCATCGCAACTCATGATCGCCTTAACGAATTCGGCCAACCTTGGCTTGTCCCATTGCCAAGCGGAGTCTGGAAAACGCTTGTGCTCGGCCTTCTTGCCCCATAGGCCAAGCGATTTGAGCCACTCACGCACTGGATTGGCCTTGGGGCCACGTTGACCAGCCGCGAAATATGCAATTCCGCCAGTACGACGTCGGATGTGAAGGTCTGGAAAGTGCTTGATTACCGAAGCGGCGTAGTCATCGACGATTTCCGAATCTGCATTTGTGATGCTGGGCGTGCCAATCGAGATGGCGCCCTCTGCGATGAAGTATCCGAGCAGGCGGATCATGTCAAATGAGAGGGACTGGTCCGTTCCGAAACATGGCACCGCTCGCGGCACCGCAATGCTGTCGCCCACCACTATGTCGTGTAAAGGCTGCCAGCCCCGCACGGTAAGGAACGGGTGGTGCCCGGTGACTTCAACTGAGCGCCCTGTCCGAGTCGTCACCTTAAAACACGGCTTGATGCCGCTATCGACCCACTCAGCAATGTCTTGCGGCGCGACCCGACCGTCCGCGGTGAAGCCCAGAACACGGGGAACATGGCGCCTGACGCATTCCTCCAGAGTGATGCGAGCACCCGTATCTGGGTCATCGATGAGGGTGTTAGCGCGGGCACACTTTCCCATCGCCGGCCGACCCGCCACGATGATCAGGTCCGAGTCCTTGAACCCGCCCGTCATCCGGTCCAGGTCGTGGAATCCCGTCGGGATCCCGACGATTCCCTGCCCGCTCTCCATCTGCAGCGAGATCCGCTCCATCGCCGGACCCAGCAGGTCGTACAGACGCATCAGCTCGCGCTGGTCGCGGTCGTCGGCGACGCCGAACACGAGTGACTGCGCCTGGTTGATGGCCTCCTCGGCCTCGACCGAATCGTCGTAGCCGAAGCCGGCGATGTTCGACCCGGCAGAGATCAGCCGGCGCTTGTAGGCCTTCTCCTTGACGATCCTGCCGTAGTACTCGATGTTCGCGGCGGTGGGCACCGCGCCTTGCATCGACGCGAGCTGAGCCCGGCCGCCCACGCGGTCGAGCAATCCCATGGTCTGCAGCTGGGCTGCCAGGGTGACGTTGTCGATCGGCTCACCCGCCGCGAAGAGGTCCAGGGCCGCCCGGTAGATCTGCCCGTTGTTCTCCCGGTAGAAGTCCTCGGGGTGTAAGAACTGAAGGACCTTGGCGACGGAAAGCGGGTCGAGCAGAACCGATCCGATGACCGACATCTCAGCGTCTAGGTCGTGGGGTGGCACCCTCCCGGGAGAGAGGGGGATCGTGGTCGCCACTTACGAAGCCTTACCGGTCCTGGGTGACGATCACGTTGACGTGGGCGGCCACGTCGCGGTGCAGCTTGAGCGAGACCTCATGCTCGCCCAGCGTCCTGATCGGCTCCTTCATGTCGATCTTGTGCCGGTCGATCTCCACCCGATGCTGGGCTTTCAAAGCTGACGCGATGTCCTGGTTGGTGATCGAGCCGAAGGCCTTGTCCTCGGCGCCGACCTTCAGCCGCACCACGACCGTCTTGTTGTCGATCTCATCGGCCAGCGCCTGCGCCTCGACGCGGTCCTTGGTCTCGCGCTTGACCGCGGCCTCCTTCAAGCGCTTCGCTTCGGCTTCCGCGCCCTTGCCCGCCGGCACCGCAAGCTTTCGACGGAAGAGGAAATTGCGGCCGTAGCCGTCAGCCACCTCTTTCACGTCACCGGCCCGGCCGACGTTCTCCACGTCCTTGGTCAGCATCACCTTCAATTCCGTAGCCCCTCCGATACCGATTGATATTCGTCCTTACGCCGAATTCGGGAGCGGACACGGTTCACCACGCGGCCCGCGCCATAGCGCGCGGCCCCGACCGTGTCTCGCACGTCTCGATCGAAAATGCTCTCCTTGGCCTTGATCGCCTCCTGGTGCTCATGCCGCACCTCTTCTGGGCACGCCTCGACGAAGGTCTCCACGGCCAGGATGCCCAGGGCCAGCATGTCCAGCTCTCCGAGGACCGGTATCCATGCGGGAAAGTCGATCGGGCTGACGATCAGGCCGAGCGCGGCCAGGAGCACCGCTTTTGGGGCGGCCGGGACGCGCTCGTCCCGCAAAAGGCAATAGGCAAGCTTGCCGTGTCTCGGCACATCGATCAAGACCTCTTTGGCGCGCGAAAAGACAGATGGCATGGGGGCCGCCAAAGCCTACAGCTTTTCTTCCCCACAGAAAAGCAACTTAACTTAGCCTGTCGCCGTGACAGTGGCCGCCACCCCGATCGGACGGGCGTCTGCGAGCTTCGGCAATCTCCGGCACACCGCGCTCAGCGCGTTCTGGTTCGGGAGTAACTTCCTCTGGATCCCGCTGACCACAGTGCTGATCCAGAGCCAGGTCGATGCCGTCGTGCCCAGGGGATCCCAGAACAGCGCGATCGGGTTCGCCATAGGCATCGGCGGCTTTCTGGCCATGACCGTGCCACCTTTGGTGGGCGCGTGGTCCGATCGGTTGAACACCCGCTTCGGACGGCGCCGGCCGATCATGGTGGCCGGCACGCTGCTGACGATTCCCGGCCTCATCCTGCTGATGACCGCCGGAAGCTACCCGCAAATCGTCGCCGGCTACGTCATCGTTCAATTCTTCTTCAATGCCGCCGGTGCCGCATACGCCGGGATCATCCCCGACGTGGTTCCGGCCCAGCAGTTCGGCAAAGCCAGCGGTTTCCTGGCCACGATGACCCAGCTCGGCATCGGCGGCGGCCTGGGCGTCACATCGGCGCTCGGCTCGGCTCGGGCGATCTATCTGATCTTCATGGCGGTCATCGTTCTCACGCTGATCCCGACGATCTGGGCGGCACGCAATGAGGGCCTGGCTCCTATCGCGCCACACCCCAGGCGCTCTATAGGCGACGCGATCCGCGAATTCCTGAGGCCGCTGCACGAGGGTGACTTCGCCTGGGTCGTCTTCACGCGGCTGATGATCTCGGCCGGGATCACGGCTGTCCTGTACAACCTGCACAACTTCTTTCGGGACGTCGTCCTCACGCCGGCAACCAGCCCCGATGCGTTCACCTCGAACTGGCTCCTTGTGGTCGTGCTGACCGCGCTGCCCTTCGGCCTTTTCGGCGGGCTGCTCTCCGACCGCTGGCATCGACGAAAGGCTTTCGTATATTTATCTGGCGGAGCACAGGCTTTCGTCGCCATCGTCTTCATCGCGTTCTACCCAACCGCCATCCCGTTCGTGTTTGCGCTCGGGGTCGCCTATGGAGTCGGCTACGGCCTCTACTTCGCCGTCGACTGGGCGCTCGCCTGTGACACCCTGCCGGACAAGAGCCAGTCGGCCAAGGACATGGGACTTTTCCACATCGCGCTCACAATGCCCCAGGCGATCATTCCCTTCTTTGGCGGGCCGCTGATCGACCACCTCAATGGAGCGCACGGCAACGGGGGCTACCGGATCGTCTTCTCGAGCGCAGTCGTGTTCTTGTTCGTGGGGACTGTGTTCGTGAGCCGCATCAAGTCGGTTCGCTGACGTCTTATCGCCAGCAGGCTGGCGACCCACACGCTCGTTATCCCGACGACCCCGAACTCGGCCATCAAGCGAAGTACGACGAGGTTTGAATAGCCGGTCACCAGCAGCGTCTGGAACCAGTTGTGGCCGGGCCCGATGAGCAGCCATCCCGCCGCGACCAGGCCAAGGACCGTCCAGTCGCGCCGCCGCACAGCCCACTCGACGATTACGAGCATCGGCAGCAACAGCAGCACGAGGTGGGTACCCCACGAATAGCTGGCGACCAGGGGTCCGACGGCCACGATCGCGGCAGCTTCCAAGACCCGCCCGGGGCGGTCGCGGCTCGGGCGGCCGAGGACCCAGAAGGTCACACCCAGCGCGGCGATCGCGATCGCGATCGTGATGATGCGCGCCGGCAGCGGCGCGCCTGGCGTCGGCCCGAGGAAGGTCGTCGGATCGAACAAGCGCGTCACCGTGCCGCCCGGCGAGTGATTCTCGAAAAAGCCCGTGCCCTGATCGATCGCAGGCAAGACTTTGAACAGGTATTCGAGCAGGTACTGCGGAGCGGCCACCAGCCACAGAGCCAGGCCGGCGACGGCTGCGGCGCCGAGCATCGACCAGCGCCTGCCCCATAAGAGAAGAAGTCCCATCGGCGCCTGGATCAGCTTCAACGCCACCGCCAGGCCCAGGGCCGCGCCTCCCCACCACCGATCGGCGATCCAGCCCAAGAGCCAGATCCCGGCCAGGGCAAGCAGGATGAGATTGATCTGGCCTTCGACGATGTTCCCGTTCACAGGTTCGAACGCAAGCGCCACGAGCACCAGGAGGGCGCGCAGCTGCCAGTCATCCACGCGCAGCGCACGCAGAGCGCAAACGAGAAAAATGACGAGCGAAACATTCAGCAAGATCACCGCGCCGATCACGACCGCGTGGCTGTCGAGACCGACCGCAGGCTGAAGGAGCCAGGCCACCGGCGGCGGGGTGACGTACTGCGGGCCGGTCGGCTCGAGGCAGGCGACCACCTGGCAGAGGTCATATGGATCGCGACCGGCCACCAGCCGGGCGGCGGCGCGCATGTAGCTCTCTTCGAAGTCTCCGAGGTAACCGGCGAACGCGATTGGCACGATCACGCTCTGCCAGGCGTACAGCACCAGGATCGGTATCCCCGCGATGGCGAGGAGCAGGGTGCGGAAGCGGCGATCGTCGAGGGGCGTGCGTCTCGTCACGCCCGCGATTGTCTTAGAACGGACCTACCGCCGGATAGTAAACGAGGCGGCGCCTGCAGCGGACACCGCCTCGACCGGAGGCCACCGGGTGACACGCTGCTGGTTTCTGCGCCGCTTTACGGCCGTTGCCTACTTGTGGAGGCCAACCTTTGCGTGGGCTGTCGGTGGACCCGGACGTCGAAACAGGTGCAATTTGCGACGGACCGGCGACGTTGTCAAGGGGTTTGTTTTTCCACAACCACCACGGCGGGAGCACAATCACGGCATGCCTGCTCCGAGCTATGTACACGGTGCCGGCGACGTTCCGCTGCTGGGTGAAACCATTTTCCAGAACCTGCGGCGCACGGCCGCGAGGTTCGGCGATCGCGAGGCGCTCGTGGCCGCCCACCAGGACCGTCGCTCGACCTATCGCGAGCTGGTGGACGAATGCGAGGTCCTCGCGCGCGGCCTCATGGCCCGAGGAGTCGGCAAGGGCGATCGAGTCGGAATCTGGTCGCCCAATCGATACGAGTGGGTGGTTGTCCAGTACGCGAGCGCCGCGATCGGCGCGATCCTCGTCAACATCAATCCCGCCTACCGGACCTCGGAGCTCGAGTACTCGCTCAACCAATCGGAGGTGAGCTTCCTCATCCTCGCGGCCGGCTTTCGCCAGGCAGACTACAAATCGATGCTGGCCGAGGTCAAGGGCAGGTGCCCCAGCCTTCGCGAGGCCCTTGTGATCGAAGATGGCTGGGAGGCGTTGAAGCGCGATGCGGCAAGGGTGCCCGAAGCGACGCTGCACGAGGTCGAGGACTCGTTGCAGTTCGACGACCCGATCAACATCCAGTACACCTCAGGCACGACAGGCTTTCCAAAGGGCGCAACGCTCACCCATCACAACATCCTCAACAACGGCTTCTTCATCGGCGAGACGCTGAAGTACAGCGAGCACGACCGCGTCTGCATCCCGGTGCCGTTCTACCACTGCTTCGGCATGGTGCTCGGCAACCTCGCATGCACGACGCACGGCTCGACGATCGTCATACCCGCGGAAGCGTTCGACCCGGTGATCACTATGGAGACCGTGCAGAAAGAGCGCTGCACCTCGCTCTACGGCGTTCCAACGATGTTCATCGCCGAGCTCGAGCACCCGCGTTTCAACGAGTTCGATTTCAGCACGCTCCGCACGGGCATCATGGCCGGCTCCCCATGCCCGGTTGAGGTGATGAAGAAGGTCCAGACGGTGATGCACATCCCAGAGATGACGATCGCCTACGGCATGACCGAGACCTCACCCGTCTCGACCCAGTGCGCCACCGACGACCCTCTCGAGAAGCGGGTGGCAACGGTCGGGCGCGTCCATCCGCACGTCGAGATCAAGATCGTCGACCCCGAGAGCGGCGCCGTGGTTCCACGCGGCATCACGGGCGAAATGTGCAGCCGTGGCTACATGGTCATGCGCGGGTACTGGAACAATGACGAGGCCACGCGCCAGGCCATCGACGCCGCACGCTGGATGCATACCGGCGACCTGGCCACGATGGATGCGGAAGGCTACGTCAACATCGTCGGCCGGATCAAAGACATGATCATCCGAGGCGGCGAGAACATCTACCCGCGCGAGGTGGAAGAGTTCCTCTACGGCCACCCCGCAATCGCGGATGTGCAGGTGATCGGGATTCCCTCCGAGCGGTACGGCGAGGAGGTCATGGCCTGGGTGAAGCCCCGGGAAGGCGCTCGGCCGACGGGTGAGGAGCTCGCGGCCTGGTGCAACGGCAAGATCGCGACCTATAAGATCCCGCGGCACTGGAAGTTTGTCGATTCGTTTCCAATGACCGTCACTGGCAAGGTCCAGAAGTTCAAGATGCGAGAGGTCGCCGTCGAAGAGCTAGGCCTGGAAAAGGCCGCCGGGATGACAACCGCCTAGGAGCTTACTGAAGGCTCTCGTAGGGAATCGCGGCTGCGAAGGGCTCGTACAACAGCAGCACCTTCTCGATCGCCAGCACGTCGCGCATGAAGATGCCGCCCGCCGCCACGCCGGCGAACCCCACGATCCCGAGCCCGTCATGAGGCGCCGCTTGCTCGGCGCTGTCCTGCATCGCTCTGAAAGCATGCGTCCGCCCCGATTGGTTGGCGGTCGCGATGACCTCTTTCCAGACAGCCACGTAGTTCGCCGCCGGGCTCAGGGACGAAGGAGCCGCTCCCACCGCGCCGAGCGCGCCGGTCGGAGCGACCGGCTTGGGCAGCTCGCTCAGCACCCTGGCGACCGATGCGACCTCGGCTTCCGGCTCTCCCGTGAGAGTGGGCAGCATGCGCAGGAACGCGGCAATCTGGCGATCGACGGGTGGCGCGGGCTGGTAGCCCGGGCCGGGCAGGATGGTCGCGAACGGGCGGTAGAGGGCATCGAACTGGTCCGGGTGGTCCATCTGCTCCCGAACGAGGATCCCGAGGGCGACGATCTGCGCCGACTCGAGGGCTGCCGCAGCCGCGGTCTGATCAGGCAAGGCCTTGTTGATCGCGAGCTGGGTCTGGGCGACCCGAAACCCACCGGTGAAGGCGTTGACCATGGCCTGGTCTGCGCCTGACAGAAGGCCGTCCAGCACCTGCTCGATCGCGGCGGTCGAGGCTCGCTGGCGCGAGACGATCCGCGCGGTGGCGATCCACTCCCACTGTGGAGTGCCCAGCGATTTGCCGGCCGCGACCAGGAACTGTCCCGCATCCGAAGCGCTCAGCGGATTGCGACCTGCTCGGGCAGCAGGCCCTTGGCCCGCAACTTGTCGATGGGGTGGTAGGCGTCGACGATGCGCATGGTTCCGGATGCTGAGCGCAGGACCATCGACTGCGTGTATGCGTACACGTCCTCGTACCGCACCCCTTTCAGCAGGTCGCCAGACGTGATCCCGGTGGCCGCGAAGAAGATGTCGTTGCCCGAGCAGAGATCGTCGAGGCAGAGCACCTCGTTCGGCTTGTGCCCTTCCTTGATCGCCATCTGCTTCTCGTCGTCGTCGCGGAAATGCAGCTTCGCCTGCATGTCGCCGCCGATCGTCTTGATCGCGCAGGCCGCAAGCACGCCTTCAGTCGCGCCCCCCGAACCCATCATGCAGTGGATGCCAAACCGGGTCTCGAGCGCCGCCTCCAGCGCCGCGCCGACGTCCCCTGCTGTGATGAGCTTGATCCGCGCCCCGACGTCGCGAATCTGGGCGATCACGTCGTGGTTCCGGTCGCGGTCGAGCACTACGACGGTCAGCTCCTGGACCGGCAAGCCCTCCGCCTTCGCGATCCGTCGAAGGTTCCATTCGACAGGCATCTCGAGGTCGATGACGCCCCGTGCCCGCCGTCCGACGACCAGCTTCTGCATGTAGTGCGCGTGGGTGGTGAACATCGTCCCGCGCTCGGCCAGCGCAACCACCGAGATGGCTCCCGGAAGGCCCGACGCGGTCAGGCTCGTGCCTTCGATGGGGTCGACCGCGACGTCGACCTCGGGCTCGAGGCCGTTGCCGATCGGCTCGCCGAAATAGAGCATGGGGGCCTCATCCTTCTCACCCTCGCCGATGACGACGGTGCCCTTCATGTCGACCGATGCCAGGGCGCTCCGGATCGCCTCGACGGCGCGGGCGTCGGCTGCTTCCTTGTTGCCTCGACCCTGCAGCGGCGCCGCAGCGAGGGCGCCGGCCTCGGTAACGCGCAACAGCTCGAGGGCCAGGTTGCGATTGATCTTCGGTTCTTCAATCATCGGCTTAGCAGGGTATACGAAGCCGCTTCGCGTTCCGCGTCAACCCATGCCGTGATGGCGGATCGGCAGCTTGTCAGCTTCGACCCACAGGTCGTTTCTTGCGCGCCAGCCGGCGGTCGCCATCCCGGTCGACATAAACGCACGTGGGTCGAGGACGGCGGTGATCCGCACCGTCACGCCTGACCTTTACATCACCACTTCGTGGGAGCGTAGCTCAGTAGGGAGAGCGCCCGACTGATAATCGGGAGGCCGCGAGTTCAAATCTCGTCGCCTGCCTTCGCAGAGGGGCCTCCCGACCCGCCTCACCGCCACACCTCCTGCCAATGCTCACACCTCACCGCCGGGTGTAGCTCACTTCTCTGCGGGATGCGGTTCGGAATCGACCACCCCGACCGCCAGGATGTCTGACTCAGCCCTGGCCCGGATTGACGGCGGCCCCGATAAGTGACATGGTCTGGTTGATTCTGTAAGAGCCCCAGGCTGGGTGATCACCAGGAGGTGACGCAATGGTCAAGGTGACCGTTTTGTACGACCAACCCGAAGATGCAGCCGCGTTCGAGAAGTACTACCTCCAGACCCACCTTCCAGACCACGGAGCGAAGCTCCCCTACGCGACCAAGCTGGAGGCAAACAAGGCGGCGGGGGATCAGCCTCCCTACTACCGGACCGCCGACATCTACTTCGACGACATGGCGTCACTGCAGGCATGCCTCGGATCCCCTGTCGGCCAGGCCGCCGTCGCCGACCTGGACAACTTCGCGAAGGGTCGCTACAAGGTCCTGATCACCGAGGTTCAGCCCGTCAAGCTTGCCGCGACCGCGAGGGCGTAGGGCCAGAGCGGCTCGCTTTTCAGCACCGGCATCACCGAGCCGCCGACCTCGATGCGGCTCGGAATGTCGGTCGACTCCCGGTAGGTCAGCTCGATGTGGATGAAGCTCTGCCGGCCCATCTTCGTCCCCTGCTCGCTGACGAGCGACACCTTCGGCGCTGCGCGGTCAGAAATCGATGCCGCCATCGGAATGGGAAGCACGTCTCGAGGTATCGCCCTGGTTCACGAAGGCGCTCAAGGCAGCCGACCTATCAGCCGACTTGAGTCTCCACGACTTGAGGCATTTCTTCGCCAGTCTGGTGATCCGCCAAGGTGCCGACGTGAAGCTCGTGCAGAGCCGACTCGGCCACGCCCCGGCTCAGACCACGCTCGACGTCTACGGCCACCTCTGGCCGGATCACGACGACCGGACGCGCTCGATGGTCGATGAGGTCTTCGCTGGAGTCGAGGCCGCGTACACAACCAGGAGTTCTTGAAAGCGGGGCCGATTCGTCTGGGCCGCGTTCCCGTCCTGTGTACTTTTGTGTACTCGACGGTAGTGATTAGGTCAGAAGACCGCACACATCCGCTGTATGACTCGTATTTGAAAATGCCACTTTCGGTCGCTCGCAGGTCGGCCTAAAAGAACTCACCCCAGAACTTCCTGACCCGGCCGACTGGGTTGGGCACAGCCCTGAACGTTACGACCGCAGGGTGTGGAGATGCGTCGACGATGGCCACGGGCTCGGAATCCGGCACTCCCTCGGGATGGACCCGGATGACCCCGAGGTGGACCCCACCCTCCTGGACCACGAGGGCGCCCACCTTGGCATCGCCCTCGAGACGTCCGGTGGACGTGATCTTCAGCCGGTTGGACGCGACCACGTTGCCTCGAACGAAGCCGGCGATGGTCACCCTCTCGCTGCGGATGTTCGCCTCGACATGCGCTTCCGGACCGATCAGCAGATCGCCGTCACATTCGATATGGCCGCTGAAATTGCCGAGCACCTGGCCGCCGCTCTTGACCTGGAGCTTGCCCGACAGGATGTCGTCGCGCGCCAGGATCGTCGCCTTCGGCTCGAGCCCGTATGGCTCGGAGCCACCGTTCGAACTGGAAACGCCAACCGTCTCCGCCACTGCGTCAGTCACTTGCACCCCTCCTGTTGCCCAGCTTCAGACTGGGTCCCCACCTACTCGCAGCATAACTGCTACGGCGCCGATCAGAAAGTGGATCTACGGGTCAGGGTGGGTGGCGAGATAGTCCAGGACCGCCTCGCGCGCCGGCGGGATCTCGCCGTCGATGACCAGCTCCTCGAGACGCTTCTTGATCCGGCCGACCTCTGGACCCGGGCCAATTCCGCGCGCGCGCATCACATCCTCGCCGGTGACCAGGGGGGCGAGGCGGGATGGCTGCTCGCGCAGCACCGCCTCGAGGCGCGCCTGCAGCTCGTCGAGCTTCTCAGGCTCGGGATAGGCCGACGCCGCAATGTCGGCGCGGGCCAGGGCCATCAGGCGGTCCAGCTCCGGGCCGGCGTCGCGCGCCAACCGCCTCACCGCGCCATCGGACCACTCGGCGCTGTAGTACACGGGGCGCAAGTGCAGCCGGACGAGCTTGACCACCGTCTCGATCTCCTTCTGCGAGAAGCGCAGGCGCTCGAGCGCCGACCTCGCCAGGTTCGCTCCGACAAGCTCGTGTCCCGTGAAAGCGCCGTCGGGTGTGGCGGTCGAAGGCTTGCCGGCATCGTGGAACAGGGCCGCCAAGCGTTCTACGAGCTCGGGCGGCACCCGCTCGACCGTGAGCAGTGTGTGGCCGTAAACATCGTGCGTGTGATAACCGCTTTGCTGGACGCCCTTGGTGGCTGCGATCTCCGGAAGAACAGCTTCGAGAAGGTCTCCCGCATCAAGCAGCTCGAACCCGAGACGGGGACGGGGCGAGACGAGCATCCTCCGAAGCTCCGCCGCGATCCGCTCGGCGGAGATCACCGGCGGCGCCAGCCGGCCTTTCATCTGGCGCATGGCTGGAAGCAGGTCGGGCGTTAGATCGAAATCGAGCTCCGACGCAAAGCGAATCGCGCGCAGCATCCGAAGGGGATCGTCGGCAAAGGTGCGGAGCGGATCGGTGGGCGTGCGCAGGAGGCGCGCGTCAAGGTCCTTCCGACCTCCGAGGCGGTCATGGATCTGGCCGTCGAAGTCCATGAGCAGCGTGTTGATGGTGAAGTCGCGCCGCTGGAGATCCTCGTCCAACGTTGCCCGGCGGACGTCGGGCTTCCTCGAGTCGGACGCGTACGACTCGGCACGAGCATTGACGAACTCGACCATATGCCCCTGAAGTGCCACCTGAGCCGTGCCGAAACGCTCGAAGGTGACTGGTGGGCCAGTGCCCGCGAGCCCGGCGAAGCGCTCCGCCAGCTTCAGCGCGTCACCGCGTTCCACGACCACGTCGGGATTGGGGTGAGGCCGCCCGAGGAGCTTGTCGCGAACATAACCGCCCACCACCCAGGCCTGCGCGCCGAGATCGGCCGCCGCCCGCTTGAGGAGCCCGAGGAGCTCCTCGTCGCCCAACGTTATTGGTTGATGCGCGCCCATTCCACGGCTCCAACCTGCCCGGCGCGATCGCCCAATCGGGCGCGGCGCACGCGGGGCCGGCGGGCCGGCTTGATGAAAGGCGACGAATGCAGGGTTTCGACGATCGTCGGCTCGACCAGCGCCCACGAGCGGGACACACCCCCGCCGATCACGAACATCTCGGGGTCGATGACATTGGTCAGGCTGATCAGCGCCATGCCCATGTATCGCGCGGCGCGCTCCACGACCATCCGCGCGCGCTTGTTGCCCTGCGCGGCGGCCGCGAACAGCTCGGCCGCGGTGTGGCCGGTCTCGCGGGCCAGGTTCGCGCCGCCGATAAAGGCCTCGAGGCAGCCGCGCTGACCGCAGGTGTCGAGTGGACCGTTGGGGTCGATGATCATGTGCCCGACCTCGCCCGCCGTTCCGTGCCCGCCACGATGCAGCTTGCCGTCGATGATCAGGCCGCCGCCCACACCTGTGGACCACGTGATGTAGACCATGTTGCGGGTGCCGCGGCCGGCGCCGCGGTGAAACTCTCCGAGACCTGCCATGTCGGCGTCGTTGGCGAGGTGCACTTTCGCGCCCGTCGCGCGGCTCAACATCGCCGCCAGCGGCACGTTTCGCCAGGGTAGGTTGGGCGGGTTGACGAGGACGCCCCGTTTGAGGTCGATCGGCCCGGGTGCGCCGATGGCGATGCTGCGGACCTTCTCGCGGCCGCGATGCCGGTCGATCTCGGCCGCGGCCCAATCGACCATCGCCTGCGGGCTCCCGAGGAGCGGCGTCTTGGTCTTGACGCTGGCGATCAGGTTTCCGTCCGAGCGGGCGAGCGCGACTCGAACCTGCGTCCCGCCAAGGTCGATTCCAGCCAGCATTCTTATTTGGTCACGAGGCCAGAAGCTGCTGGCCGCGAAGCGCGGACAGGATCTCGATCGGTCCCCGCGCGCGGTTGAACGTGTAGAAGTGAAGTCCCGGCACGCCCGCCTCGAGCAGCTCTGCGCATTGTGCGATGCAGTGCCCGACGCCAATGTTGCGCACCGCCTCCTCATCGGGGGCCCGGTCGATCGCCGCCTGCAGGCTCACCGGAACCGTCGCGCCCGACATCGCGGTCATGACGGCCAGCGAGCGCCGGCTCGGCACCGGCATCAAGCCGGGGACGATCGGGACCGTGATGCCCGCCGCTCTCGCCCGCGCCACCAGGTCGAAATAGAAACGGTTGTCGAAGAAGAGCTGTGTGATGAGGAAGTCCGCCCCAGCCTCCACCTTGAGCTTCATGTAACGGAACTCATAATCGAGGTCAGGACTCTCCGGATGCTTTTCCGCACTGCAAGCCGCTCCGATGCCGAAGCGGTAACCGTTGCGGCGTACAAAGGCGACAAGGTCGCTTCCGTGCGTGAGCTGAGGATCAGCCGGCGTGAACCGCTCGCCTGGCTTCTGCGAGTCGCCGCGCAGCGCGAGCACGTTCGCGATTCCCTCCCTCTCCATCCAGTTGAGAATCTGGCGTGTCCGGTCGGCCGAGTTCGCACACGTGAGGTGGGCCATCGCCTCGATGTGGTAGTGCCGCTTGATCCGCGTCACCAGCTCGAGCGTCTTCTCGCCGGTCCGCAACCGGTAGGTCACGGACACCCAGTCGGGCGCGTGACCGGCGAGGGTCGCCACAGTCCGCTCGAGCACGTCGACCTCGCTCTCGTCGCGCGGAGCCATGAACTCGAACGAAACGCTGGGCCGAGGACGGGACAGCATTTCGACGATCCGCATGTGGCGGGAACTCTATCGCAACACGCGAGCGTCTCCGACCCGGCGCGTCACGCGCTCTGCGTCGAGATGCTCGAGCAGGGCGAGCACCGGACGGCGGCTGGCGCCCATGCGATCGCGCAGCTGCGCGACCGTGATCGAACCGCTGTCCGAGATGATTTCGCGCACCATCGCGACTGCCGTCGCGTAGGCATCCTTGGTAAAGGCGATGTCATCGCCGACCCGGACGATGTCTCCTCGCTGCGCCAGCGCACGGACGACCTCGGCGCTTGCGCCGGTCTGCCTGATCGCGTCGGAGAGCGATGGCGGAGCGAGCGGCGACCGGGCGAGCAGCTCGACCAGCGGTCCGGCCGCAGCGCCGTCCGCGTCCAGCTGTACGCGATGGCCGGGCAGCGCGACCGCACCGTCTGGTTCCGCCACGCGGCCGTCCTCGAGGAGGCCCTGGACGACCCATGGGAACGAAGCCGGCGCCACGCCCAGCTTGCTGCGCAGCTCCTCGCGCGCCATCCCCGCTCGCAGCGGATGTGCCGCGTGGTAAGCCTCCAGCTCCCTCGTCGCGTGGTCCGAGATCGACTGCCATGCTGCTGAGTCGAAGAGCCACTCGCCGATGCGCCTGGCCTTCAACGCGGCAACATCCGCCTCTGGCGCCAAGGTGGCCTTCAGCAGCGCGGCCGCGGCAACGCCGCGGGGATACTTGCGCAGCTCCTCTTGCAGGACCTCGCCGGCGGCGCGGCGCTCGAGAGACTCGCGGACCGTGCTGTCGTGGCGAGAGTGCTTTCGCGGGTTGACGTCGACCAACCTGCCGCCCGCGATCGTCGCGGACGGGCTGGGGACCCTGAGGATGAACCGATCCTGCCCGGCTGCCGCGATCGGACGCTCGAGGTACAGCTGCACCCAGCCCTGGCCGCCCGCGGCGATCTCGTCACCTTCGAGCAGGATCACGCGGCAGCCCACCTCGGCGGTCCCTGTGTGCAAGAGGAGCTCGATCCCGTGGCGGAGCGCATGGGGCGCCGACGCGAGCACGCGGATCGTGGCGTCGACACGTCGGGTCGCGGTGAGCGTCCCCGGACGGCCCAGCACGTCCCCGCGCGCGAGCTGGTCTCTCTCCACGCCGGCCAGGTTGGCGGCGACCCGGCTGCCCGGCGATGCGGTTTCGACCTTGCGGCTGTGCTGCTGCAGACCGCGGACGCGTGCCATGCGGCCGCCCGGGACGACCTCGAGCTCTTGGCCCACCGTCAAGGTTCCATCGACCAACGTGCCGGTCACGACCGTACCGAAGCCGCTCATGGTGAAAACCCTGTCAATGGGGAGTCGCGGCCGGCCAAGATCAGGCCTCGAGGCGGCGACGTCGAGAAGCGCGTCCAGCGCCGCGACGAGCTCGGCTTTTCCCTCACCGCTCACTGCCGAAAACGGGATGACTGGCGCGCCCTGCAGCGAGGTGCCTGAGATTGTCTCAACGACCTCGGACTTCACGAGCGAGAGCCAGTCCGGATCGACCAGGTCGACCTTCGAGAGCACCACCACGCCGCGCCTTACATCGAGCAGGTCGATGATCTCCAGGTGCTCGCGCGTCTGAGGCATGACGCCCTCGTCGGCCGCGATCACCAGCATCACGGCGTCCAGGCCGTGCGTGCCGGCCAGCATGTTGCGGATGAAGCGCGCGTGCCCGGGCACGTCGACGATGCCGACCTCGAGGCCGCTCGGCAGGCGCAGGTGCGCGAAACCGAGGTCGATCGTCATGCCACGCCGCTTCTCTTCGGCGAGGCGGTCGGGGTCGATCCCGGTCAGGGCAGTGATCAGGGTCGATTTACCGTGGTCGATGTGTCCGGCCGTGCCGATGACAAAATTGCCCTCTCCCTTCAGGGGGAGGTCAGGTGGGGGTGCGCTGGAATTGATAGTCACAGCCCGACACTGCGCACGGCCACCTCCACCGCGTCGAGCAGCGTCTCGTCCTCCCCCTTCAACACCGTGCGTGGGTCGAGGCAGCACGCATCCTGTTCTATGCGGGCGATCACCGGCGGCTCGCCATGCCGCAAGGCGGCGGCAAGGCGCGATGCGGGTCCAGAGAGCGAAAGGAGCACGGTCGGCAGGCCGTGCCCCGGCACCGAACCTCCGCCGACCGCCGATTCGCCCGCGACGAGCGTCACGCGCACGCCTCGTTCCGCGAGCTTGACCGACCACATTGCCGCACGACGCCGGACGTCTTCGACTGTGGCTCGGACCATCCGTTCGACAGGGACCTCATCCAGCCTTCCCGTGAGCCGCTGACGCAGCGTCGCCTCGAGAGCCGCCAGCGTCAGCTTGTCGATGCGGACGGCGCGCGCGAGGGGATGGCGGGCCATCTTCTTGACCGCAGCCGCTCCAGCCTCCCCACGGCCAAGGACGATGCCCGCCTGAGGCCCGCCGAACAGCTTGTCGCCAGAGAAAGTCACGACGTCGGAGTGCTGCAGGGACTCGGCGACAGTCGGCTCATCGGCGATGGGCTCGGTCGCGCCGCTGCCGAGATCGTCGATCAGGAGCAGGTCGTGGGCACGAGCGATCTCGGACATCTGGGCCAGGGACGCCGTCTCGGTGAAGCCGGCAACACGAAAGTTCGAGGTGTGCACGCGCAGAAGGGCAGCGCTTCGCGACGTGATCGCCTGCTCATAGTCGTCCTGCCGCGTCCGGTTCGTGGTCCCGACCTCGACCATTCGCGCGCCCGACAGCCGCATCACGTCCGGCATGCGGAACGAGCCGCCGATCTCGACCTGCTGGCCGCGCGAGACGATGACCTCTTTGCCCTTGCACAATGCGGTCAGCGCGAGGAGGATCGCGGCCGCGTTGTTGTTCACGACAAAGGCCGCCTCGCACCCGAAGAGCCGGCTCAGGAGGCCGGAAAGGAGGGCGGCCCGCTCACCTCGGCGCCCCGAGTCGAGGTCCAGCTCGAGGTTGCTGTAGCCGGCGGCGACCGCAAGGGCATCCACGGCAGCCCTTGACAGTGGCGCTCGGCCGAGGTTGGTATGGAGGATCACGCCGCTCGCGTTGATGACGCTGCGCAGCCGGGGCGCGAGGGCGGCTTGCAGCGTGGCGCCGACTCGCTCCACGCGTTCGCTCTCGTCCACCTCAGCGCCCGCACGCTCTAGCGCCACCTGGTGACGCAGCGCCTCCACGACCCTCGCGCGGCCGAACTGCTTGACGAGCTCCGCGTAGGCGGGCTCGTTCACCAGCCCACCTACGGCGGGCAGGGATGAAGTCCGTTGAACCCGGGAATCCCGTAACCGGCGCATCCGCCGAATGAGATTAGGCTCGCGGGCCAGTAGAACGGCGTCATCACGATCGACAGGAGGCTGCCGCCCTGGAAGAGCTGCCAGAGGAAGATCACGACGATGCATCCCACCCAGATCTGCTGCCGGCGCGAGTTGACCTGGAAAAAGAAGCGTGCGTTGCGGCTGCGGAAGATGGCCTCGATCACGGCCCAGCCGTCCAGGCCGGGGATGGGCAGCAGCTGGAAGGCGAACATCGACAGGTTCAGAAACACGATGGCGTAGATCGCCGTCCCGAAGAGTCCGGGCGTCAGATCGAGCGTCGAATGCATGCCCACCCGGGTCAGGAACCGCCAGAGGAAGCCGAGGACGATGGCGACGACAAGGTTCGCCGCCGGCCCGCCCAGCTCATGGATGACCCGCTGCCCAACCGTGCTGATCCGGTTTGGCTGAACCGGCACCCTGCGGCCCCATCCCACGAGCGCCACGACCACTGCGATGACTCCGAGGGGGTCGAGGAAGCGCCGCGGATTCGGCGTCAGGTAGCCGAAGTACCGCACCGAGCGGTCGCCGAGGATGTAGGCGGCAAGGGCGTGTCCGACCTCATGCACCGGGATGGCAACGAGGATGGCGGGCACCAACAGGAGCGCCGCCAGGACAAAGGCTACGAAGTTCGTCAATCGATCGGGATTTTGCCGACGCGCTTGGACGGCCGCCGCCGCGAGGGCGCACGACGGGCGCCGGTTGACGCCGGCCGCCGGCGTCCGCCGGCAGGAGTCGCGGTGACCCGGTGCTCGTAGATGAGCATCAGCGCGGTGATCAGCTCGCGCTGCGCATTGAGCAGGTGCACCTGGGCCGCAGGCGGGACCATGTCTGACAGCAGGTGGCCGACCCGCGAACCCAGCTCATTGACTGTCTCGATCAGACGTTCCCCGTCGCGACTCATTTCTTCTTCTCCTGAGTGGTCGCCTTCTGCTCCCGGCGGGCGAATCGAACGCGAAGCTCACCGTCGCTCACCGTCGCGCTGGTCGTGTCGCGCTGCGCGAGGACGCGCGGCAGCGAGATTTCACGGCGGTAGTTGCCGAGCGTGACGTATAGCTCACCGTTGTGCCGGCTGAGGTCGACAGCCGAGCGGTCCGCGAACGGGACCTTGAGCGTAAGGACGTAGTCGGTTCCGTCCTTGTCGATGCGCTGAGGATTGGAGGTCGCGAAGTGCTCGGAGGGATCGCGCTCGCCGTATGTCTCACGCGCCATGCGGAGCAGCATCTTTTCGCCGACCACCTCGCGGTCGAACAGCGGGACGTTGAAGATCGGAATGCCGGCAAACGACTGCTCGACCTCAACCTGGTAGCGCTTGTGGATCTCCTGCCATTTCTGGAACAGCTCGTCGTGCAGCTCGCCAGGCAGCAACCGATTGACGATCACCGCGTCGGTGACGTAGCCGAACAAGCTGAGGTACGTGTATGCGCGCTTGGCCTCCTTGACGACCATCTTCTCGAGGTTGAGCACGATGCGGACGGTGGTCATCGATGCGTCCGTGAGGAGATCACGCATGCCGCCCAGGTCGAGCAGCAGGTCTTTCAGCGAGGCATAGATCTCGTCGGATGGAAGCGGCATTCCGATCATCGGCTGCAGTATCGGCCGCGCCACGCGCATCGCGCGTCGCTGCCACGGAAAGATCTTGTCGAGCCACCACTTGGCGGCGTCGGGGAAGGTCAGGAGCTGCAGTGTCTCGCCGGTCGGCGCACAGTCGACGATGAGCACGTCGTGCTCGGATCGCTGGGCGTAGTGCTTGATCCACATCAGCGAGGCGATCTCGTCCATGCCCGGCGGGTTGGCCACCTCGTCCGCCACCACCTCGTCCAGGCCCTGGGTTGCGAAGACCTCCGCGGCATACTCGTGCAGCTTCACCCAGTGGCGCTGCATCTCGTGCAGCGATGACACCTCATGCGCCCACAGGTGGTCGGAGATCGGCGTCAGATCGTGACCGAGCTCGATGTCGAACGAGTCCCCCAGGGAATGGGCGGGGTCCGTGCTCATGATCACCGTCCGGTAGCCGGCCCTGGCGCACTGGACCGCGGTGGCGGCGGCGACGGAGGTCTTGCCAACGCCACCCTTGCCCGTGAACAGGATCACCCGCACGCGGTGGAGTCTACGTGAGGGCTTGAGAGCCCGGACTTGGCTAGCTCTGCGCTCCGGAGGGACTCTTCGAATCGCGCCTTTTCTTCAGGTGCTCGAGCACCTTGACGGTGGCCTCGGTGTTGCGCTCGATCTCCTCGAGGATCTCGAGTGTCGCTTTCTCGGCCACCTCGGCCACCTCGGCCGCGTGCTCCAGCCGCAGGCGGTCCTTCTGCGCCTGGCGGTTACCCGAAAGCAACAGGACGGGACCTGTGAAGGCAGCCTGGATGGTGAACATCAGGTTCAAGAGGATGAACGGATAGAGGTCCCACCTGTGGGTGAAGAATTCGATGGAGTTGAGGGTCACCCAGATCGCGATGAGGACGCTCTGGATGATCAGGAACCACCACGAACCAATGCCTGCGGCGGCCTGGTCCGCGACCCGCTCACCAGGGGTGGCCTCGTCGTGGAAGAGCTGGTTGACCGGGTGCTTGTGCTTGGCCGCAACCGTCCTCCGCGCAGTTGTGACTTTGTCGTCAGCCGACGTCAAGCGAAGTCCGCCTCGAGCTCTTTGAGGATGCGCAATGTGAGGTCGGTGTTCTTCTTGATCTCGACGAGGATGCGGTTGATTTGTTCCTCGCCCTTGTCTGCTTCGTCGGCCATGTGCTCCAGCGTGATGCGGTCCTTCTGCGCATGCCGGTTGCCCGCCAGCAGCACGATGGGGCCTGCGTAAGTGGCCTGGAAGGAGAGCACAAGGTTGAGGAGGATGAACGGGTATGGATCCCAGCGCTTGACAAAGAGGCCCCAGAAGTTGACCGCTGCCCATGCGAGCAGCAGCACAGATTGAATGATGATGAACGGCCACGAGCCCAGGGCTGCTGACACCTGGTCCGCGAGGCGCGCCCCGCGGCTGGCCTCCTCGTAGTGCGCCCTGTTGATGGGGTGCTTGTGGTCCGAATTGGGGTTGCGATGCTTTTGACGAAGCCGGTGGACTAAGACGTGCGAACCGGAGGCATCAGGCTGCGCCATCGGGTTGAAAGGTTAGCGGCGGGGCCAGCCAGTGTCTACGAAAGTGCTGCTATTTGACGATCATGGGAACAGCGAACGAGCCGACGCCCAGGAGTACGACCATGGCCACGCCGACGACGGCCAGCCGCACCAGGTCCTTCGTGAAGTAAGGGACGCGGTCGAGCGGAATCGACGGGTCTGCCGACTCGACGATGTAGCGGCCGCCGCGGACCTTGGTGAACTGATTGCGCGCCCCGAGCGACATCTCGACGGAGCGAACCAGTGCCTGGTCTCCACCGACTCGAGCCTGCGAGACGCTGCGCGCGGGCCCAGCCTGCATTGCTGTCGTTGTGGTCGCGCCCGCGCCAGGGGTAAGCGGTCCTGCGGGCCTGACCGGCGGGCGAAACTTGCCCTTGCTTCTTTTCTTTCCTTTGCGGCTCACTTACCCAAGTCTACTGTCTACGTAATAAGTGGTAATAAGTGCTAAAAGCGCTGATCAGCGCGGTGCTGAGAAGCTTGAACAGGCAGGCGGTTTTGGGGGAGCTGGTTCTGCGTCGTGGGGTGCGACTTCTGGTGCGATCCGCCTGCCTGTCGTTGGGCCGTGGGACTCAACCGGGGTGAGACGTTGGCTACGATATGTTGTGTCCCGGGCGAAGTTATAACCCCGAATGTAGTTATTGTCAAGGGTCTTAACATTCCTTGGCCACGCGATTTAGGCGGCTGGGAGCCGCCGGCGAATCCGCAAGGTGTGAGCCGGCGCACCCGTTAGAAGAGTCATGAGATGGTTGCTGCTCGTGATCCTCGCTGCCGCCCTCGTCTGGGTGGCGATCCAGATGTGGCAAACCTTCTTCAACGGACATTTCTAGCGGCCGATTCTGAAGAAGATCACGTCCCCGTCTTTCACCCTGTAGTCGCGGCCCTCGATCCTCAGCTTGCCGGTTGCCCTCAGCGCCTCCATCGATCCCGCCGCGACCAGCTCGTCGACCGAAGTCACCTCGGCTCGGATGAAGTGCTTTTCGAAATCGGTGTGGATCTTGCTCGCGGCGACCGGAGCCGGCGCGTCCCGCTCGCACGGCCAGGCGCGCACCTCCGGCTCGCCGGCGGTGAAGTAAGTGATCAGCCCGCCGGCCTCCCACACCGCCCGTGCGATCCGTCCGAGCCCAGACTCGTCGATGCCGTAGCCGGCGCGCATCTCGGCCTGTTCGCTGGGATCCAGCTCGCCCAACTCCGCCTCTAGCCGGGCCGACAGCGTGATCGCGGGGGCGCCCTCGGCAACGGCCAGCTTCGTCACCTTGGCCGCCGGTTCGCCACCTCCAGGCAACAGCTCGTCCGCGGCGTTCGCGACATAGACCGAGGGCTTGAGGGTGACCGGGAAGATGCCGAGGAGGATGGCGCGCTGGTCCGGTTCCAGCTTCATGGTGCGCAGCTGCCCGCCGCCGTCGAGATGATCCTTCGCCGCGGTCAGAATCTCCTGCTCGGTCACCGCGTCCTTTCTGCCGGCGCGCGATTCCTTGGCCACGACGTCGAGGCGCTTCTCGACCGAGGCCAGGTCGGCGAGGACGAGGTCCAGTGCAAACTCGTCGAGCTCGGCCGCGGGATCAGGCTGCGGACCGAAGCAGCGCGCAACTTTCACCAGCACATCCGCCTGCCGCGCAAACGCCACGCGCTGGGCCCGGCTGCCCGGCGGGGTGTCCTCGACCCTCACCTGCGCCGCGGTCGTCTTCAGCGGCTTGACCGCCGCGGCCAGGCGGTTCAAACGCTCGTCGGGAACGTCGACCATGCCCACGCCGTCGGCGCCGCGTCCCGCGGTCAGCGCGTTGAAGAGCGTGGTCTTCCCCGCCCCCGACGGGCCGACGATCGCTACGTTGACTGGCACTAGAGGTGTGGCAGGGGGGCCGACCGAGAGATTCGGTGACCAGGTGGTCCGGCCGCTAGGCGCGGCCGAGCATCGCAGCGCGCGCATCCGTTGATGCGTAAGCGAGAAGCGGAGGCCGCAACAACGCGGACGGGCCGCATGGGCGCCGAAGATCCGGTTGGCATCCCCTGCTGCACCTCTTTAATCCCGGTCCAGGTCGAACGTTTTGTGCAGGATCCGGACGCCCTTCTCCACCTGGTCGCGCGCGACCAGGCAGGTAATCCGGATCTCGGAGGTGCTGATCATCTCGATGTTGATACCGGCATCCGCCAGCGCCCTGAACATGCGGCCCGCGATGCCCGGCGTGCCGAGCATGCCGGTGCCGACGATGGAGAGCTTCGCGATGCCGCCCGCCGACGCAACCCTCGTGGCGCCGATCGTCTTGGCCGCCGCCTTGACCAGCTTCTCCGCCGCCTTGAGGTCGGACTGGGCGACCGAGAATGTGAGGTCCGTGCGGCGTGAGCGGCCGATGTTCTGGACGATGACGTCGACGGAGATTCCCGCGGCGCCGAGCGGCTCGAAGATCGCGGCGGCAATACCCGGCCGGTCTGGGACGCCGACCACCGTGATCTTCGCGACGTTGCTTTCCTCGGCGATTCCTCGAACGCGTTGTCTGTCTTCCATCGGCACGTGAGCGACGATCATGGTACCGACGCCTTCGTGAAAGCTCGACCGGACGTGGATGGGGACGCCGTAAAGCTCGCCGATCTCCACCGCCCGCGGATGCAGGACACGCGCGCCCACCGCGGCCAGCTCGAGCATCTCGTCGTACTGAATGTGGGTGAGCTTGCGGGCGGTCTTCACGAGGCGCGGATCCGCTGTGAAGATTCCATCGACGTCCGTGTAGATCTCGCACGAATCGGCTTTCAACGCAGCGGCCAGCGCGACGGCAGTGGTGTCGGAGCCGCCCCGGCCCAGCGTTGTGACCTCGAAGTCGGCGGTGGCTCCCTGGAAGCCCGCGACCACCGCGACCTTGCCGTCGCGGAGAGTTTCGAGAATGCGGTCCGGCTTTATGTCCTGGATCCGCGCTCTGGAATGCTGCGCGCTGGTGCGCACCCCGGCCTGCAGGCCGGACAGGGAGATCGCAGGGATGCCAATGCCTTGCAGGCACATCGCGACGAGCGGGGCGGTGATGGTCTCGCCATTGGCGACGAGCATGTCGAGCTCGCGTGCGGGAGGCTCCGGGTTGATGCTCTGCGCGAGCGCGATCAGCCGGTCGGTGGTGTGACCCATGGCGGATACGACCACCACGACCTTGTGTCCTTGTTTGACGGTCGCGGCGATCCGCCGGCTGACACGCCGGATTCGGGCGGCGGTGCCCACCGAGGTACCGCCGTATTTCTGGACGATGATCACAGCGTCCGGAACATGCCCTTGTCTGTGATCTGCGTGACGAGGGCGTGCCCGCGCTCGGGAAACGACGACTCCATCGCCTTGGCGACCCTGGCCGCCTGCGATGGCGCGCAGAACGCGAAAACGCTGGGGCCCGCACCGCAGATCGCTGCTCCGTACGCTCCGGTCGCCTCGGCGACCCGGATCACCTCCGCCGTCCACGGATAGAGGTGCAGCCGGTGCGGCTGATGCAGACGGTCCCGCAGAGCCTCGCCCAGCAGGGACGGCCGCTTGGACACGATGGCGCGCACCAGCAGCGCGGTTCTGGCTGCGTTGAACGAAGCGGTTTCGATTGGCACCGAATCAGGCAGCACGGAGCGTGCCTTCTCGGTCGGCAGGGGCTGGTGCGCGATGAAGAGCGCCAGGCCCCAACCGGGATTCGGGAGCTTCTCGTCGATTTGCTCGGACACTATGCGGATGCCGCCGGAGGCCGAGGCCGCGACGTTGTCGAGGTGACCCTCATCGGCGCCGGCATCGATGACGTGGCTCTTCACGTCCCACGGGCTGCTGAGCGCTGACGCGGCCAGCCTGGCGGCGGCGCTGCTGCCGAGCCCGACGCCGAGCGGGATCTCGCTTCGCACCCGGCCGGTCATCTTCAACCGCGTGAACGGGTTGTCATGGGCCGCCAGGTAATCCGCGCCCTCGCCTTCAAAATCCCACGACGGATGGGTGGACTCGGTCGCTTCGACCTCGAGCCAGAGGTCGATCGCCATCGCCATGCAGTCGAAGCCGGGACCGATGTTGGCGATCGAGGCCGGAACTCTGATCCGCACTACTGGCTCCCGGCTCTCATCACAGCTTCAAGACCTTAGCGAGTGTGCGCGCGTCGCCGTCGAGCTCGATGGGCGGTTCCACGTTTTTCAGCGCCGCATCGGGGTCTTTGAGGCCGGAGCCGGTCAGGACGACGACCGCCGTGGCGTCCTTTTCGATCTTTCCATCGCGGACCAGTCGGAACAGCAACGCGAGCGGGGCGGCTGAGGCCGGCTCGGCGAACAGGCCCTCGCTGCTGGCCAGGCGGATCTGGGCTGAGAGGATCTCGGTGTCGCTCACGGCGGCGATCAAGCCGCCGGAATCATCGCGCGCCGTCGTCGCCCCTTCCCACGAGGCAGGGTTGCCGATGCGGATCGCCGACGCTACGGTCGTCGGGTTGGGGATGGCGTGGCCGCTGACAATCGGCGCCGCGCCCTCGGCCTGCGCACCGATCATGCGCGGAAGGCGCGTGGCTTTCCCGGCCGACTGGTATTCCCGAAACCCCTTCCAGTAAGCCGTGATGTTGCCCGCGTTTCCGACCGGAAGCAACAGGTAGTCGGGAGCATCGCCGAGTGCGTCGACCACCTCGAATGCGGCGGTCTTCTGGCCCTCGATCCGGTGCGGGTTGATCGAGTTCATCAGTGCGACCGGGTAGCGATTGGCGAGGTCGCGAACGGTCTCCAGCGCAGAGTCGAAGTTGCCCCTGAGAGTGACCACCTTGGCTCCGTACATCAGAGCTTGCGAGAGCTTGTTCAAAGCGATCTCGCCCGAGGGGACGACGACGATGGCACGCACGCCCATCCTCGCCGCGTAGGCGGCCATCGAGGCGGACGTGTTGCCCGTCGACGCGCACATCAGGACCTTGCTTCCGGCTTCCAGCGCCTTCGCCACCGCGACCACCATCCCGCGATCCTTGAACGAGCCCGTCGGGTTCAGGCCCTCGTATTTGAAATAAAGGTGCTTCAGACCCAGCGCGCGGCCGATGTTTCGGCTGGGCACGAGTGGTGTCGAGCCCTCGTTGAGGTCGACCTCGGGGGTGGACGGACCGACCGGCAGGTGCTCGCGGTAGCGAGCGATGACCCCCATCGGAGTGCTTAGAAGACGCGCAGGAAAGACGACACCGATCGCACCGATTCGAGTGCCGCCATCCTCGAACGCGCCCGCTGGAGGCTGGCGTCGAAAGACGGATGTGTGGTGACCACCAGCTCGGCCGTCTGGTCCTGAGACCACGCGTCCTTCTGAATGAAGCTCGAGATGCTTACACCTTCTTCAGCGAATACCTGGCCGATCGCGGCCAGGACACCGGGCTTGTCGTCGACGCGAATCCGGAAGTAGGCACGCGTGACCACCTCGCCCATCGGCACGACGGTGATCCGGTCGTCGAAGCTGAACGACGGGCGGCTCTGCACGCCGCGCCGGATGGAGCGCGCCAGATCGATGAGATCGCCCACGACCGCGGACGCGGTAGGCCTGCCGCCCGCACCCTGTCCCACCAGCAGCACCTGACCGACCAGATCGCCCTCGACGAAGACCGCGTTCTCGGCGCCTTCGACCCGAGCCAGGGGATGGTCGAGCGGGACCATCGCCGGGTGCACGCGAGCCTCGACCTGCCCCGGGTGCCGCTGCGTATGCGCGATGAGCTTGATCGCGTAGCCCAGCTCGCGGGCGTATCGAAAGTCGACCGCCTCGACGCCTTCGATTCCTTCGCGGTAGATCTCGCTGGGCCGCACCTTGATCTCGTAGGCGATCGAACCAAGGATGGCGAGCTTGTAGGCGGCGTCAAAGCCGCCGATGTCGTCGGTTGGATCGGCTTCGGCGAACCCGGCAGCCTGCGCCTCGGCGACTGCTTCGCCAAGCGACAGGCCGGCTGCCGCCATCCGGCCGAGAACGTAGTTGGTCGTGCCGTTGATCACGGCCGACACCTGCTTGATCGTGTTCGCCTGCAGGTCGGTCCGAAACGTGCTGATAAGCGGAATCCCACCGCCGACCGCAGCTTCGAAGTACACGTCGACGTTCTTCTCGGCGGCCAGGTCGAGCAGCTCGGGGCCATGCTTGGCCATCACGACCTTGTTGGCGGTGATCACGTGCTTGCCCGCCCGGATGGCACGTTCCAGGTAGCTGCGCATCGGCTCATCGCCGCCGGCGACCTCCAGTACCACGTCGATCGCCGGGTCCTCCAGGACGTGGGCCGGCTCGACCGTCAGCAGGTCAGACGCGATCTCGACCGCGCGCGGCTTTTTCAGGTCGCGCACCAGCACCCTCTGCAGGCAGAGCTCGACCCCCGCCCGGCGTGAGAGCTGCGGCCGCCACGTCAGCATGCGGTCCGCGACCTGAGCACCTACGGTGCCCAGGCCGATCAACCCCACGTTCAAGGCAGCTTGAGCCATGGGCGCTATTCTCCCTGCCGTGACCCTGATCCTGCGCGAAGCCGACGTTCAAGAGATCATCGAGATGGATGACGTGATCGCGGCGGTCGCCGCGGCGATGAAGGAGCTGGGCGAGGGTACGGCCCAGAACGAGCCGCGCCGCAGGGCCTTCGCTCCAGGCGGGCTCCTCAACGTGATGTTCGCGTCGTATCCGGGCGGGCGCTGCACCGGGTTGAAGGCGTACACGGTCGCCGACGGCCACGTGCGCTTCCTGGTCGTCCTGTTCGGCCTCGACGGCTCGCTCGAGGCCCTGATCGAGGCCGACTTCATGGGCGCATACCGAACCGGCGCGGCATCGGCCGTGGCCGTGAGGGCGCTGGCGCGGCCGGGGCCGGTGACCGTGGCGATGATCGGCGCCGGCTGGCAGGCGGCGACGCAGGCGCTCGCCGTTTCACGCGTGGTCGAGATCAAAGAGCTTCGCGTGTTCAGCCGAGATCACGACCGCCGGTCCGCGTTCGCGCGCGAGCAGGAGGGCCAGCTCGGGGTCACGACCCTCGCCGCGGGCAGCGCGGAGCTCGCCGTGCGCGGGGCCGATGTCGTGATCACGATGACGACCAGCCCGTCCCCTGTGATCGAAGCCGACTGGGTCGAGCCCCACGCGCTGGTGATCGCCGCCGGTTCGAACTGGCGCAACAAGGCGGAGATACCGCCCGGACTGGTGGCGAAAGCTCAGACGGTCGTAGTCGACCAGCTGGCGGCGGCGCAGCTCGAGAGCGGTGACCTGATCGCGGCCCATGAGGCCGGGAAGTTCGAATGGAGCCGCGCGGTCGAGCTCGGGGCGGTGCTGGCGGGGAAGTGGCAGCGCCCGGAGAACGGCGGGATCACGCTGTTCGAGTCACACGGGCTCGCGCTCTGGGACCTGGCGGCGGGCTCGGTTGTCCTTGCTTCCGCGCGTGAGCACGGTCTCGGCGAGGAAGTCCGCCTGTTCTAGTGGAGGTGAACCTGCGCCGGCGGGGGCGCCAGGGCCCCCAGTTGGAGGGCTGAACCCACCAGGTAGGCGGCGATCAGGATCACCACCAAACAGACGCTGGCGGTTGTGTACACGACCCACGGCGAAGGCCCGGAGCCGGCAATACGGATCAAGACGTCGGTCCAGTCCGGGCCCTTGCGCGGGGTCCATGAGTCGACCTCGGCCCGGATCATCCGGGTCAGATCGGTTTCGGAGGGCGAACTGAACCCTCCCTGGGTGGTTTTATCTTCCACGTAGGGCACCTTCACTTGTCGAACGCGTGGTGTCCAGGTCTTGGTCGCTCCCGATGGTTTTTCTCATGATCGCCACGGCTTTCGCGATCCTGGAGGCCACCGTTCCGGCCGGCACCCCCAGCACCGCAGCGATCTCCTCGCGCGTAAGCCCATCGTAGTAATGAAGGACGACGGCCGCCCGCAGCTTCGGGCTCAGGACCGCCATCGCCTTGCCCACGACGTCGCGGGCCTCGGCCCGATCGTAGTCCCGGCGGTCCGGGGCCATGTAGAGGCGGGCGGGCAGGAAGCGGGCCAGCTTCTGGCGGCGCAGGTGCGAGATGGCGAGGTTGATCCCGATCCGGCGCAGCCAGGCGCCGGGCGGGGCGGTCGGGGTGTAGCGGTGCCTGGCGCGATACGCCCGCACGAAGGTCTCTTGCGTTAGGTCCTCAGCCGCCGCGGCGTCCAGGACGACTGCTCGGATGGACCGGTAGACCGAGAGGTACTCCAGGTCGTAGAGCTGCTTGAACTGGGTGGCGGGGTCGAGCTCCTTGCTCTCGGTCACGTACTAAGTGTGAGGCTCACGAACGGCATAGATGCTGAGATAGCCGGTGGTTGGCCGGTACTTTTACGACGCGAACCACGATCCCGAGGCGGCGCATACTGCTGAAGGGTCAGGAAGCTGAGCGATCGACTGTGCAGCTGATCGCTCTCGACGCTGTTTTCGGCCTCTTTCTCGTCTTCAGGCTTATCGACTTGTCAGGTCACCGTTGGAACTGGAGAAAGGCTCTGATCTGGCTGTGGCTTCCTGGATGGATCGCCTTGATGACCGTGGCGACCGCACTGCACGTCGATGGCGGAGTCACAATCGCCGCGGTCGTGGTCCTCGCCGGGGCATTCTGGCTTCACGCTCGGTCAGGCAAGCACCTGGACGGGTGAGCCTGTGGGCTCCCTCGTGTCGCTTCAGCTGGTGGGCGACCCGGGACTCGAACCCGGATGGGTTACCCCACACGCCCCTCAAACGTGCGCGTCTACCAGTTCCGCCAGCCGCCCGGCTGCAGCCGGATGATTTTACCCAGCTTTCACGCTTGGTACCCGCGGCAAGACTCGAACTCGCAACCTCCTGATCCGAAGTCAGGCGCTCTATCCTTTGAGCTACGCGGGCAATTGCCTGGCCATCGTAAATAGAACTAGCGACGCTAGTAGGCCGGGTTCATCCCGGCCGTCAACCGATCGTGCACTTCCAAGCGCCTCCCAATCGTCGCCAGGAGTTCCCCTTGATGAAAACGCAGTTTTCACCAGGCTGAGGCTCAGCCTACGGCGTAGCGCTGGTGGTTCAAGCCCCATGCCGCGTATCGCATCAGTCCCACGGCTCGGTAGCGCTGGCGGCGGGCAGCGGTGGTTCCGGACTCGATGGACAGCCGCAACGCCTCCGGCGTCCTCCCCGGGAACTCCGTGTATGCCCGGCCGACCGCGTCGAGGATGTGCGCGTCCGAGGATCCGAGCTCGGCGGCGCCCAGCCCGAGGTTGAGCCGGTGCGCGAGCTGGTTGAACACGTAGAAGCCGGGAGTCGCGTTTTCGACCTCGATCCCGTCGAAATCAAGCTCGGCGGCGAGCCAGCCAACCCCATGCACACGACCGCTGCGGGCGACGCGCTCGGTTCGCCAGAAGGGATGGACGGCGATCGCGAGGCCGCCCTGGTCATGAATTGCGTGGACGGTCGCGGCCGCGGACATGCCGGGACGGATGCGGCGCTCGAGGAACAGGGCGACGATATGCCCGTCGCGGCTGGACACCTCTTCGCCGACGATCACGTGTAAGCGCGCCCGCTTGGAGGCGTGCTCCCTGGCTCGCAGTGCACCCTCGATCGTGTCGTGGTCGGTGACCGCGATCACATTGAGAGACGCGCGGCGAGCTGCGTGATCCACCAGTTCTTGGGGCGTCGGCCAGCCGTCGCTTGCGTTCGTATGCATATGGAGGTCGGCCCGACCCGGAGCAACCATGAGTGTGCATGGTACGTCAGGGGGCCTTACCATCGACCTTTCTGGACCCCCTGTTCGAACGTGGATTGGTGGAGGTGTCCGTGGAAGGTTTGATGCAGGACTACGAGCTCTCTCTTCAGCATGTGCTCTGGCGGTTGGAGCGCCTGCATCAGAAGAAAGAGGTGGTTACCAAGCGCGAGGAGGGCGTCGTCCACCGCATGACGAACGGCGAGATGGTACCCCGCATCAATCGCCTGGCCGGCGCGCTCAAGAGGCTCGGCATCAAGCCCGGCGACCGCGTGGCGACCCTCGCCTACAACAATCACCGGCACCTCGAGCTCTATTACGCCGTGCCCTGCATGGGCGCGGTGCTTCACACGCTGAACCTTCGTTTGTTTCCTCAGCACCTGGAATTCATAGTGAATGACGCAGAAGACAAGGTTTTATTTGTCGATCAGCCCTTAATTCCTCTCCTCAAGCCTCTCCTCGGGAAGATTCCGAGCGTCGAGCAGATCGTTTTGATGACCGACACGCCGGCGCCGTCCCACGAGGAAGACGGCTTCGGCACGCTGCTCGACTACGAATCGCTCCTCGCGGCTGAGAGCGAGAGCTACCCCTGGCCGAAGCTCTCGGAGCGCATGGCCGCCGCCATGTGCTACACGTCAGGTACCACCGGCAACCCGAAAGGGGTCGTCTACTCGCACCGCTCCCAGTACCTGCACACCATGGGCGTGCTCCAGGCCGACAGCCTCGGCATCACCGAGAAAGACACCGTCCTTCCCATCGTGCCGATGTTTCACGCCAACAGCTGGGGCCTGCCCTACGCCTGCGGCATGGCCGGCTCCAAGGTGCTCCTGCCCGACCGGTTCATGGGCGACGCGAAATCGATCGTGGAGCTCGCCGAGCAGGAAGAGGCAACCATCCTCGCCGGCGTCCCGACCATCTGGATCAACACCGTCGCGTATTTGAACCAGACCGGCAAGCGGCTGCCGAAGGTCCACACCGTGATCTGCGG
>Ga0208356_1000053_pt1 | contig 40618 bp, 41 predicted proteins | sample NGESurshal072012_4_FD_184467 | JGI IMG/M metagenome (GOLD analysis project Ga0208356, IMG submission 184467) | Arctic peat soil microbial communities from Barrow, Alaska - NGEE Surface sample 53-1 shallow-072012 (SPAdes) | ecosystem: Environmental > Terrestrial > Soil > Wetlands > Peat ... | reverse complement strand
CCGCCGCCGCGAGGCCGCCGCGCCGGCGCGGTTCGTCGACGGGGCAACGAATGGGATGAATTCAAGCCCCGAGGGGCCGCGGGCTCAGTCCTGGCTCAGCAACGCGTTGATGCGGCGCTGAAGCTGACGCTTCTTGTGTTCGCTCTGGCGCAGCCGCTCCTCGAGGTCGGAGACCGGCAGCCCATGTGGCCTTTCCGAACTGAACGCGACGCCGACAAAATTGTCGCGCCACCGGACGATGCTGGCGAGGAAGGAGCGGCCGAGATCGATAGACTTGTCGCGCGCGCTCTCGCATCGGTCCAGCATCAAAGGATCCCCCGGTGAAACGGCCGGACCTTACGCGGCTTTGCTGCCTGCGAAACAGTGCGGCCGGCAAAATGCCGCGTTAACGTAAACCGATCGCGGTCGGAATAGGGCGTATTCGGCGCTTCTGGCCGTGGCGGAAGCAGTTATGCTCGCGGCTGCGCTCATGGTCTGGCGCTCCACGCCTCCGCCATCATTGCCGGATAGCCAGACCATCGTCTCTCTGCAGGCACGGTTTTCGCGCTGAAGACATAGCGACCATGCGGACGGAAGTTGGTCTGAAAGTTGCGGTTTGGGTCGTGTTCGCGGTGCTGGGCTCGCCGGCTGCGCCGGCGTCTGCGGAGGATGCGGCGACCGCGGACAGGTTCGTGAGACCGAGTGTCGAGGAACTCGCGATTCCCCAGAGCCAGGACAAGGGCGACCACACCGGCGACAACGACGCCCGCGAGGCGATGTGCCTGATGATCGAATCGGCTGCCAAGGCGCAAGGCCTGCCGCTTGAGTTCTTTGCGAGGGTGATCTGGCAAGAGAGCAGGTTCCAGTCCGACGCGGTCGGACCGGTAACGCGCAGCGGCCGGCGCGCCGAGGGGATTGCGCAATTCATGCCGGGCACCGCCAGCGAACGCCGTCTGCTCGATCCATTCGATCCGGTGCAGGCGCTGCCGAAGTCGGCGGAGTTCCTGAGCGAGCTGCGCGATCAGTTCGGCAATCTCGGGCTGGCGGCGGCAGCCTATAATGCCGGGCCGCACCGGGTCCAGCAATGGCTCGCCGGCACCGCGGCGATGCCCCAGGAGACGCGCAATTACGTGGCCGCCATCACCGGCAGCACGGTCGAGGAGTGGGCGACCGCCGGCAAAACCGGCAAGATGCCCGAACGCGCGCAGGCCAGCAGCTGCCGCGAGCTGATGGCGCTGCTCAAGCGCGCACCCAATCCCTTCGTCACCCAGCTCGAGCAACATGTGAAGCTCGCGGCGGCCAAGCTGTGGGGCGTGCAGCTCGCCGCGGGCTTCGACCGCAACAAGGCGCTGGCGATGTATGCGCGGGCGATGAAGCGGCTTGCCGCGGTAATCGGCGATCAGGATCCCAGCCTGTTGAGCTCGGTGGCCCGCAGCCGCGGCACCCGCGCATTCTATCAGGTGCGGATCGGTGCCGATACGCGGCCCGCCGCCAACGATCTGTGTAACCGCATCCGCCGCGCCGGCGGGGCCTGTTTCGTATTGCGAAACCTGAATGTACGGAGCTGACCGGGCGGCTTGCATGACAGCCCTGAACCTCGGTTCGCTTGACGCGGGCTCGACTTGGGCGGCGGTAAGCGGGCACGATGCTGATGCTTGCTGGCAAATGGTGGCTCGGGTAATGACATCCGGGTTTGACGGAGTGGCCGCTGATGGTTCGAGAGAATGAAATCCGCGAAGGCGAACGCGCCGTCGACGCGCCCTCGGCGCGTGACGCCGGCCTGATCTTCATCGGCCGTATCCGCACCCCCTGGACCTCGCGCCTGGCGACGCCGCGGCAGGGGCGCCACGATGGCCCGGTGTGCCGGCTCGAGATTTTCGAGCCTTGGGTGCCGGCGCTGAAGGGGGTCGATTTCTACTCCACTTTGGAGGTGATCTACTGGCTGCATCAGTCGCGCCGCGATCTGGTGCTGCAGAGCCCGAAGAACAACAAATCGACGCGCGGTACATTTTCGCTGCGCTCGCCGGTGCGACCGAATCCGATCGCCACCTCGATCGTCAAGCTGGTCAGCGTCGAAGGCAGCACCGTCTTGGTCCGCGGTATGGATTGCCTCGACGAAACGCCGCTGCTCGACCTCAAGCCCGACCGCTGCGAATTCACTCCGCTCGCGCCGCCGCAGGCCGGTGACTTCGAGACGGAGTAAGAAATTTCCGCCATCGCCATCCCGCGACGACGATCGGACCTCACCCGGCGTTCAGTGCCGCGATCAGCCTGACGGCATTGTCTTCCAGCACCTTGGCGTCCTCCTTCCGGCTCGCCGGCGGCAGCAGCGCGATGCCGTCGTGGCGGGGCATCACATGCATGTGCAGGTGATACACCACCTGTCCGGACGCCGGTTCGCTGAACTGCTGGATGGTGATGCCGTCGGCCTTGAACGCCGTCATTGCGGCGCGGGCGATGCGGTGGGTGCCGCGCGCGACATGAGCGAAATCTTCCGCCGTGATGTCGAGGATGTTGCGGGCCGGCGCCTTCGGGATCACCAGCGTATGCCCGGGAGACCGCGGCATGATATCGAGGAAGGCGAGGACATGATCGTTCTCGTACACCTTGTAGCACGGGAATTCACCGCGCAGGATCTTGGCGAAGATGTTGTTGGGGTCGTAGGGGGTCATGGTGTCTCCCAGAATCCGGTTCCATCAGGACGGGTCGTCGGCGGCTTTGCGAAACGGCCCGGCCTCGGTGAGTTCGCGCCCGGCCTCCGCCACATAGGCGCGCTCGCGCTTGAGATAGTCCGCGATCGCCCGCCGCAGGCCGGGGTCGGCGATGTAATGCGCCGAATAGGTGGTCTGCGGCAGATATCCGCGCGCGATCTTGTGCTCGCCTTGCGCGCCGGCCTCGACCACCCGCAGTCCGCGCCGGATCGCAAAATCGATCGCCTGATAATAGCAGACTTCGAAATGCAGGAACGGGTGATGCTCGATCGCACCCCAGTTGCGCCCGAACAGGGTATCGGAGCCGATGAAATTGATGGCGCCGGCAATCCAGCGGCCATTGCGCTTGGCCATCACCAGCAGCACGTCCTCGGCCATGGTCTCGCCGATCAGCGAGAAGAAGGCGCGGGTCAGATAGGGCCGGCCCCATTTTCGCGATCCCGTATCGATGTAGAACGCAAAGAAGGCGTCCCAGGCGTCTTCGGTGATCTCGCGGCCGGTAAGGGCGTCGATGGTGATGCCGGCGGCAAGCGCCTCGCGCCGTTCGCGCCGGATCGCCTTGCGGTGGCGCGAGTTGAGGGTGGCGAGAAAATCCTCAAACCCGCCGTAACCCTGATTGTGCCAGTGAAACTGCTGGTCGTTGCGCCGCAGGAAACCGTATTCGGCCAGGAATTTCTGCTCGGTCTCGCGGGCAAAGGTGACGTGAACCGAGGAGGCCTGCACGGCCTCGCACAGCGCCACCAGTCCGCCGGCGAGGGCGGCACCGATGCCTTCGTGGTCGGCGCCATTGCGGATCAGCAGGCGCGGTCCGGCCGCCGGCGTGAAGGGAACCGAGGCCTGCAGCTTCGGATAATAGTGTCCGCCGGCTCGCTCATAGGCCTCGGCCCAGCCGCGGTCGAACACGTATTCACCTTGTGAGTGCGATTTCAGATAGCACGGCACGATCCCGGCGATGGCGCCGTCAAGCCGCGCCAAAAGGTGGCGCGGTCCCCATCCGGTCCGCGCGGTGGCCGACCCGGAAGCTTCGGCCGCCGAGAAAAAAGCATGTGAAACGAACGGGTTATAGTCGGCGCAGGAATCCGTTGCAGGATCGGAGGAAGCCGGTGTGTCGAGGCCGTTGCGGCTGCCGGGAACGCGCGGCGGGTTGGCGCAGGCATCCCAATCCGCAGCCGGGATCTGGCTGACGGAAGAGACGGCTTCGAGGGTTATTTCGGATGACGCCATCGACGATTGGGAACGGTCTCATGTCACGATCGGCCATCGCACATGGTGACCAACCCACCCAAGATCGTGCATTGCGGCCGTGACTTCAAGGGTGCGCCAAAGCTCAGGTTCCCGGCCGGAAACCTTCAAAGATCATCTGGTCGGCGTAGCGCGCGGCGCGTTGGCGCTGCTCCGATGTGCGTACGGTCCAGCACAGCAAGGGAAGGCCGAACAGATGGCGCGCCATCCATGGTGCAGGGGCGGGCAACTGGTTGACCGAGAAGGAGACGAAATGTGGCCGGGTGCGGAAGGCGTGGCGCAGATGCAGCATGCTGTCGCGCTGGGCTGGGTTGAGTTTTTTCCAGTAATCGTCGTCGTAGCTGCGCTGGGCGATGATGCCGCGGGGCAGCTCCGGCATCTGCTGGCGCAGCGCCAGCAGCTGGTCCGGGTCGAACGACATGCCGACCGCCGGCCCGCGATAGCAGGCGAGAATCTGCGCCATCCGCGCCACCAGCTTGCGGTCGCCGTCGAAATGGCTCTTGACTTCGATCAGCAGCGGCGCCCGGCCGCCGACCAGCGCGCAGAGGTCACCGAGCGACATCATCCGCTCGGCGGTATCCTTGAACCTGACGGCCCTGAGTTCGGCCGCGGTCATGTCGAGCAGCGCGCCTGAACCTTCGGTGAGACGGCCAAGCTCGTCGTCATGGTGCACCATCGCCTCGCCATCGGCGCTGAGCTGCAGGTCGACCTCGATAGCGAAATTCCCGTCGATCGCCGCCTCGACCGCACCCGGCATGTTTTCCACGATGCCACGCGCGCGGTCGTGCAGGCCGCGATGGGCCACCGGCCGCGCCGTCAGCCAGTCCGGTGCGCGCATCCGGCCGCTCCGCTTACGAGACCTCGAAGATGCCCTCGACCTCCACCGCCGCATCCGACGGCAGCACAGCGACACCGACGGTGGTGCGGGCGTGACGGCCCTTGTCGCCGAATGCCGCGACCATCAGGTCGGAGGCGCCATTGAGCACCTTCGGCCCGTCGAGGAAATCCGGCGCCGAATTGACAAAGCCGCCGAGCCGGACCACGCGGACGACCTTGTCGAGATCGCCGAGCGCGGCCTTGATCTGTGCCAGCAGATTGATGGCGCAGCCGCGCGCGGCGGCGTTGCCCTGTTCGACGGTGACACCGGCGCCGAGCTTGCCCTTGGCGATCAGCTTTCCCTCGGGATTGACGCATACCTGGCCCGACACGAACAGCAGGTTCCCGCTGCGCACGAAGCCGACATAATTCGCCACGGGACTGGCCGGTTCATGCAGGACGACACCCTGCTGCGCAAGTTTCTGCTCGATCGTTCCCGCCATGTTTCGTCCCCGTTTGTTGGTCCAGCACCCGATCCAGGCGATCGGGTCGGCTTTGTTTCGCGCATCGCGCCGCCACTTGCAAGCGACCACCGGCTGCCGGCGAAGCCTGCCGTCCGTCGTCGCCCGCGCGGCAACAGGCCCAAAAAACACCGTCGCTCAGCCGGCGATTCCGCCGTTTTTCGTGGCGCGGCCCTAGTTGTGGCGCAATACGTCGGTCATTAATGCGACAAATCACCGTCGAGGAAAAGACATGGCTCGCTTGCTGCGGATTGCGCCCCGAGACGTTACAGCGCTGGCGCTGACGGTCGCCGCCATCGCGGCGGCGCCGGGCCTTGCCGGCGGCCAGGCCGAAGCTGCGGCCAGCATCCCGTTTCTGCCGCATCAGGCGCTGTACGATCTCAGCCTGGTGAAGTCGCGCGGCTCCAACGCGATCAACAGCGCGCGCGGGCGCATTCTCTATAATTTCTCCGGCAGCGCCTGCGAAGGCTACACCTCGGAGTTCAGGCAGGTGTCGGAACTGGAAAGCGGCGAGGACAAGGTGACATTGAGCGATTTGCGCTCGACCTCCTGGGAAGATGGCGCGGGCAAGAGCTATCGCTTCAAGATCGAGACCCGAATGAACGACAGCGACGCCAGTCCGGTGGATGGCGTGGCCGAGCGGGTCGGCGATCATGTCACGGTCAAATTGAAACAGCCCCAGGCCAAGACCTTCACGCTCGACGGCGACACGGTGTTTCCGACCCAGCAGATCCAGCGCATCATCGAGGCGGCGCGGGCCGGAAAATCGCTACTCGAACTCACGGTCTATGACGGCTCCGACAACGGCGAGAAGGTCTACAACACGCTTTCGGTGATCGGTCAGCCGATTCCCGGCGACCGCAGCATCGCTTCGCCCGACCCCTCCACCGAAAGCGCCGCGATGAAATCGCTGACGCGCTGGCCGGTCACGGTGAGCTATTACGACCGCGGCACCAAGGCTACGGAGGGCGAGCAGACCCCGGTCTATTCGATGTCGTTCGAGCTGTTTGAGAACGGCGTGTCGCGGGCGCTGGTGCTCGATTACAACGATTTTGTCATCTCCGGCGCCCTGGGCAAGTTCGACATCAAGGATTCCAAGCCGTGCAAGTGAGGGGGGGATGGCGATCGGTTGGCCCCGGATTTCGCTTCGCTGCATCCGGGCTACGCATTCTCACCGTCGCAATGACGCCGTAGCCCGGATGGAGCGCAGCGCAATCCGGGAATCGTGATGCGGCCAGCGCGGCGAACACCATCATTCCTCCGGCTGTTCCGGCCTCTCATAGGCGATGCCGCGGATGACTGCCGTGCTGCCGAACTTCCTGCGCAAATCGTCGATCGCGCGCTCGGCATCGGCCGACCGGCGGTCGAGCATGTCGGTGTCGCTGGCCTGCGAACCCGCGCGCAGTGCACTGACGCCGGTGCCCATCAGCCGGAACGCGGTGCCGTCGATCTCCTTCGCCAGCATTTCGCGGGAAACCGCGAAGATTTTCGCCGCAAGCTGCGTCGGTGCGTGGATCGATTGCGAGCGGGTACGCTGCCGGAAGTCTGCTGTCTTCAGCTTCAGCGTGATGGTGCAGCCGGCGAGACCGCTGCCCTTGAGCCGCGCCGACACCTTCTCCGACAGCCGCCACAGCATTTTTTCCAGCGTGGCAAAATCGCGGGTGTCGGTTTCGAATGTGGTCTCGCTGGAAATCGTCTTGGCGCCGCGATCGGGCACCACGCGGCGGTCGTCGATGCCGCGCGCGAGCCGCCACAGCCTGCGGCCCTCGGTTGCGAACTGCTTCATCAGCTCGACCTCGTCGGCGCGCTGCAGGTCGGCGATGGTGCGAAAGCCGCGCTGTGACAGCCGCTCCTGGGTGGCCGGACCGACGCCGAAAATGAACCCGACCGGTTTGTCCGCCAGCATCGCGCGGGCTTCGTCCCGGTCGAGCGCCGCAAACCCGCGCGGCTTGTCGAGGTCGGAGGCGATCTTGGCCAGGAACTTGTTGCAAGACAGGCCGACCGAGACGGTAATGCCGATATCGCGCTCGACCTCGCGGGCAAAACGCGCCAGCACCTTGGCCGGGATCATGCCGTGGACGCGCTGGGTGCCGCTGAGATCGAGAAACGCCTCGTCGATCGAAAGCGGTTCGACCAGCGGCGTCAGCGCCGCCATGGCATGGCGGACCTCGCGACCGACCCTGACATATTTCGCCATGTCGGGCCGGATCACGATCGCAGACGGGCACAGCGCCAGCGCCTTGAACATCGGCATCGCGGAACGCACGCCGAAGGTCCGGGAAATGTAGCAGGCCGCCGATACCACCCCGCGCTTGCCGCCGCCGATGATCACCGGCTTGTCGGCGATTTCAGGGTTATCGCGCTTTTCCACGGTCGCGTAGAACGCGTCGCAATCGATGTGCGCAAGGGTGAGGGCAGCCAACGCGCGGTGGCGGACCAGGCGAGGCGAACCGCATTCGCTGCAGCGGCGGGCCGCGAAGTCGAGCTCGCCGAGGCAGTCCCGGCAAAAGCAGGTCGGGCCGGCAAGCTCGGGCGCGGCAGCGGTCACGGCACGTCGCGCTCCCAGGTCGGATCGTTCAGCGCCTGGTGGGCCGCGGCGATGTTGGTGGGATCGAGGTGCGAGGCGGCAGCGAACGCCTTCACGGTCGCGTCATCGCGTAGGACGAAATCGAGCACATTCACGAGGAAATGTGGGTCGGTTGCGGCCGTGCGCAGCGTCTCCGGACCGATCCCGGTTTCGGCCAGGAACAGGCCCAGCCGCCCGGCGTCGCCGGCGATGAAGGAAAGCGCCTGAACGGCAACTATTTCAGCTACTTCGCGAGGGTTGTGAGCAGGCTTCTTCAACAGGGGTATTTGCCTTTCCGTAACTTATGGTCTCTATTTTGCAACCATCATGCCCGAGTCTGCGCAACGTGTTCAAGCAAGGGGCAAGCATTTTGCGGGCACTTTGCAAAAAGAAAGCGCTGGGGTTTAACGGGTTAGAGCGAATCTGGCGCTAGTTTGAGCTCACATTTCGACACGCCCGGCGACCGCGCACGCTGGAATCATCCGACGGGGATTGGGAGGGCGGGATGGCAAAAACCGTCCTGATCGTGGAGGACAACGAGCTCAATATGAAGCTCTTTCGCGATCTACTGGAAGCGCATGGCTATCGGACCTCCGGCACCAGCAACGGTTTCGAGGCGCTCGATCTGGTCCGCAAGCTTCGTCCCGACCTTGTGTTGATGGATATTCAGCTTCCCCAGGTGTCCGGGCTCGAAGTGACAAAATGGATCAAGGACGACCCGGAACTGCGCGCCATTCCGGTGGTCGCGGTGACGGCATTTGCGATGAAGGGCGACGAAGAGCGGATTCGCGAGGGCGGCTGCGAGGCCTATCTGTCCAAGCCGATTTCGGTCGGCAAGTTCATCGAAACCGTTCGGCGCTTTATCGGGTAGGAGAAAATTTTCGATGTCCGCGCGTATCCTGGTCGTCGACGACGTCCCCGCCAATGTCAAGCTGCTGGAAGCAAGGCTGTCCGCCGAGTATTTCGACGTGCTGACCGCGTCCAGCGGAGCCGAGGCGCTGGCGGTCTGCGCGCGTGCCGAATGCGACATCATCCTGCTTGATGTGATGATGCCCGATATCGACGGCTTCGAGGTTTGCCGCCGGCTGAAATCCAGCCCGGCCACCCATTTCATTCCGGTGGTGATGATCACGGCGCTGGACAGCCCCGCCGACCGGGTGCGCGGCCTCGAGGCCGGCGCCGACGATTTCCTGACCAAGCCGGTGTCCGACATCGTGCTGATTGCGCGGGTTCGGTCGCTGACCCGGCTCAAGATGATGACCGACGAGTTGCGCATGCGCGCCGTCACCTCGCTGGAAATCGGCTTGCAGGCGCCAGAGCGCAGCGCGGTCGCCGACACCGGCAAGGGCGGCCGCATCCTGCTGGTCGACGACCGGCCGTCGTCCTATGAGCGGCTGGCCCCGGTGTTGAGCGCCGAACATACCGTCGATGTCGAAATCAAACCGGCGGAGGCGCTGTTTCGTGCCGCCGACGGCAATTACGATCTGCTCATCGTCTCGCTCGGCCTTGCCAACTACGACGGCCTGCGGCTGTGCAGCCAGGTGCGCTCGCTGGAGCGGACCAGGCAGATGCCGATTCTCGCCATTTCCGACGCCGACAACAATGCGCGGCTGCTGCGAGGCCTCGAGATCGGCGTCAACGATTATCTGCTGCGCCCGGTCGACAAGAACGAGTTGCTGGCGCGCGCGCGCACCCAGATCCGCAAACGGCGCTATAGCGACCATTTGCGCGACAACGTGCAGAACTCCATCGAAATGTCGATCACCGACGCGCTGACTGGCCTGCACAACCGCCGCTACATGGAAGGCCATCTGGGAACGCTGGCCGAACAGGCCGCAAGCCGCGGCAAGCCGCTGGCGCTGATGATGCTCGACATCGATTTTTTCAAGTCGATCAACGACAATTACGGCCACGACGCCGGTGACGACGTGCTGCGCGAATTCGCGGTCCGGATCCGCAAATCGATCCGCGGCATCGACCTCGCCTGCCGTTATGGCGGCGAGGAATTCGTGATCGTGATGCCGGAGACCGGCCTGCATGTCGCCGGCATGGTGGCGGAACGGCTGCGGCGTTCGATCGCCGGCGAGCCTTTCGCGGTCAACAAGGGCGCCAAACGCATCGAGGTCACGATCTCGATCGGGCTTTCGACCCTGGAAATCAAGGGCGAGGCTGTTGCCGATGTGCTCAAGCGCGCCGACACCGCGCTCTACCGCGCCAAGCATGACGGCCGCAATCGCGTGGTCGCGGCGGCGGCGTAAGCCGCGCAGCCGGCGTAGCCCGGATGAAGCGAAGCGAAATCCGGGGGCCGTCCCATCCGGGTTGCGATTCCCGGATTACGCCAGCGCTCATCCGGGCTACGACTTCCCCTTAACTGTTGACAAACAGCGTCGTCGCATTGCCCATGCCCATGTCGAGCGTCACCTGGATCCCGTCCAAATTCATCCGGAGCTGGTGCAAGCCCTACTTGATCTTGGACTCGCGGAATTCGACGTGCTTGCGCGCAACCGGGTCATACTTCTTCTTGACCAGCTTGTCGGTCATGGTGCGCGAATTCTTCTTGGCGACGTAATAGAAGCCGGTATCCGCCGAGGAGACGAGCTTGACCTTGATGGTGACCGCTTTGGCCATGTTAAGGACCTCAAATCGTGGGAAATCGGGTGCCGGCGAAAACTGGCCTGCATTTGCGCGCAACCTAGCCCCGATCCGCCCAAAGTCAAGGTTTTGGCGGCAAACGAGCGATTAGGCCTCAAAGAAGCGGATTTTTGGCCTGCCCGGAACAAGCCGGATTGGAGCCTTCCGGTGCCCGCGCTGCGCCACTCGATTCTTGACCGCAGGACACCGCGCCGCGTTCTACGTCTGGTGGGACAAACCTGACCAGGAAATCCTCCACATCGACTGTCCTGCAACGGCTGGTTGTTATATATTCCTCACAAACGGTAGAGCTATCCTCGGCAATGAAGAACGGAACGACCGTATGGCAATGCGTAAATCGGTCCTGAAATCGCCTCCGGCACGTCCCGAGCTTGACCGCCTATTGGAGCGAGCCCGGGCTTCGGGCGTGACCGATGATCAGCTCAGGGAACAACGCGTCAGTTTCGCATACGGTAATGCGCCGGCAAATTCGGGAATTACCAAAGAAACGGCAAGAAATGCCGCAAACAGCATTCTGATGCGACTACCCGCGCGCTGAATTGGGAGGAAGAGCCTTACCCGGGCTCTTTTTTCGGATGATTGTTTCGGAAGGTGACGATCCCGCACTCTTTGATCTTGTCCAGGAAAGAAACCTTCTCCGACAATACGATCTGCTGACGAACTGCGTCGAAATCGGATTGACGCAAGGCTACACCGCGCTCGACGAATACACCCTCTGGGCGCTTAACCACGTGGCAGTCGCCAACATATCTCAGTTTGGTGGCCGATTCCGCGAGGAACCTATCTATGTTGGCGACCATTTACCTCCTCACTTCAAGGAGGTTCCCGAGTTCATGGGCCGATTTATTTCAACGATCCATGAGAACTGGTTCAACTGGACGCCGACTGAGATGGCGGCCTACGGGCTCTGGCGCTTGAATTGGATCCATCCGTTCATTGAAGGCAACGGCAGAACCGCGAGGGCAACTTGCTACTATTTGCTCTGCGCCAAATCCGGCGGATTGTTACCCGGAAAAAAGATTGTACCCGAACGAATACGTGAAGATCGCGCAGGATATGTTGCAGGGCTGCGCGCCGCGGATCGTGCTTGGCATGAGGGAAATCTGGATTTTTCAGAATTGGAAGCCTACCTGGCGCGATTGCTTGAAGCGCAGCTTCGAGACGAGGATTGATTCCCGCCGATCAAGTCTCGAAGAAGCGGTTTTTCGGCCGCGGCAGGCCCAGATTTTCCCGCAGCGTCCGCCCTTCATATTCGGTGCGGAAAATCCCGCGCCTTTGCAATTCCGGCACCACCTTGTCGACGAAGTCGTCGAGGCCGGCGGGCAGGAACGGGAACATGATGTTGAAGCCGTCGCAGCCGTAGCTCGTGAGCCACTCCTCCATCTGGTCGGCGATCCCCGAGGGCGTGCCGACAAACGACAGCCCGCCATAGCCGCCGACCCGCTGCGCGAGCTGGCGCACCGTCAGCCTGTCGCGCGCGGCGACATCGACCAGGCGCTGACGGCCGCTTTTTGAGGCATTGGTCTCAGGGATGTCCGGCAATTGACCGTCGGGATCGAAACTGGACGCATCGGTCCCCAGGATCACCGACAGCGATGCGATGGCGCTGTCGTAGTGCACCCTGCTGTCAAGCAGCGCGCGCTTTTCCCTGGCCTCCTCGGCGCTGTCGCCGACCACGACAAAGGCGCCGGGCAGGATCTTCAGATGATCGCGGTCGCGGCCGAGCTTGTCCATGCGGCCCTTGATGTCGGCATAGAGCTTCTGCCCGTCGGCCCGGCTGCCGCCGCCGGTGAAGACGGCTTCCGCAGTCTCCGCCGCGAGCTGCCTGCCGTCGTCCGATGCCCCGGCCTGGACGATCACCGGCCAGCCCTGCACCGGGCGGGCGATGTTGAGAGGTCCGCGCACCCTCAGATATTTGCCCTTGTGATCGAGCACATGCATTTTGGCCGGATCGAAATAGAGCCCGGCCTCGACGTCGCGCACAAAGGCGTCGTCGGCAAACGAATCCCACAGGCCGGTGACGACATCGTAGAATTCGCGCGCCCGCCTGTAGCGCTCGGCGTGCTCCATGTGATCGTCGAGCCCGAAATTCAGCGCCGCGTCCGGATTGGAGGTGGTGACGATATTCCAGCCGGCGCGACCGCCACTGATGTGATCGAGCGAGGCAAAGCGCCGGGCGACATGATAGGGCTCATCGAAGGTGGTCGAGCCGGTGGCGATCAGCCCGATATGTTCGGTGGCGCCGGCCAGCGCCGAGAGTAGCGTAAACGGCTCGAACGAGGTGACGGTGTGGCTGCGCTTCAGCGCATTGATCGGCATGTTCAGCACGGCGAGATGGTCCGCCATGAAGAAGGCGTCGAACTTGCCGGCCTCGAGTTTCCGGATCAGTTGCTTGATATGCGCAAAATTGAAATTGGCGTCGGGCCACGCGCCGGGATAGCGCCACGCGCCGGTGTGAATGCTGACCGGCCGCATGAACGCGCCGAGCCGCAACTGACGTTTTGCCATGGCCCCATTCCATGTTGGTTGTGGTTGGCAAGAGATAGGGATGAAGCCGCTCCACGCCATCGCACGCGGCGCAGAAGATTATTTTGTTTTTTCGTCGGTCCCAATACAACTGTCATTCCGGGGCGCGCGGTAGCGCGAGCCCGGAATCCATACTCCCGATGGTGGTTATGGATTCCGGGCCCGCGCCCAAGAGGCGCGTCCCGGAATGACGAAGGAGTGAGCGATCCTACGCGCCCAGCACGTCCCGGTGCATCCGGCCGCCATGGAAGTGAAAGAACGGCACCATGGCGTCATGATGGAGCGGTCCAGTGGCGAGGCGCTTTTCGAGTTCGTTCAGGACATTCCTGGTCATGGCATGCAGGTCGGCGAGCGGCTTTGATCCGATCTCGACCCAGGCCAGCTCCACCAGTTCGGCCTCGGCGTGGATCACGCCTTCGACCCGATGGGCAATGGCCGAGGCGTCCGCGGTGAAGAACCTGGTGTCGAAGCGCCGTACCCGGCCAGGCGGGGTGATGGCGCGCGCGATCAGGAACAATCCCGATGGATCGGGCAAAAGGCCGGCGTCGGCAAACGGCTTCCATGGACCTTCGAGCGCCGGCATCGCGCCGCTGCTCTTGCGGCCGAGACAGAGGCCGGTTTCCTCGCAGGCTTCGCGGATCGCGGCGACCGCCAGCGAACGCGCCCGCGACGGCGTGATCTTCGGGCTGCCCTTGACTAAATTGGCTTCGAGCGCTTGCGGGATCGGCGCGGCCACCGGGACGCGGTTGTCGGATTTGTCGACACGGCCGCCGGGGAAAACGAATTTGCCGGGCATGAACACCACCTTGTCGTGGCGCTTGCCGACCAGAACTCTTGGAACGGCAGCGCTGCGATCGACCAGGATCAGCGTGGCGGCGTCCTTGGGACGGAAGTAGGGGTGGTGATCGGCTTCTTTTTCTTCTTTTGCGACTTTTGCGGCGTCGGTCATTCCACCCCCAATTCGCCCCTGGTTTTCGATCGGCTATAGCGTTTCGAGCGAAGCGGATACCGGTTCGCGTCAAGAAAACGCGTCAAAACAAAAACTAAAGCCCGGTTCTGATTCAATCAGAGCCGAACCGGCTTTAGACCGGCGGAATGCCATCCACGGCGTTCTCGTCGAAGCCATGCATGCGCAACGCCCATTGCAACCCGACCACGGTGCCCTTCACCGGTTGCAGCAACAATAGCGAGGCGATGAGGGTCATCGGCAAATAGATCGCGAGCTGCAGCGCCACCGGCGGGGCATAGTTGGTCTCGATCAGCAACGCCATCGGCACCATGATGTGCCCGACGATAACGATGACGAGGTAGGCGGGCAGGTCGTCGGCGCGGTGCGGCGTGAAGTCCAGTCCGCACACCGAGCAGCTGTTGTCGACCTTCAGGAAGGCGCGAAACAACTTGCCTTGGCCGCAGCGCGGGCAGCGGCCGCGAAAGCCGCGTTTCATCGCGGCCCAGACGTCGCGCTTTTCGGTCGATCCGTAATCCCGGGTCCAGACTTTGGTCGCCCCACTCACGGTTTCCATGATTTGCCTTTCTTCGATTTTCCTGGCCTGCGCGGGCCGGGCTTGCGGTCTTTCTTGCGCGGGTTGCGGCCCGGATCGGTCCTGGCTGGTGCGCTCGTCTGCGCAGTTGGGCCGTCGCCGCGGCCGCGCTTTCGCCCGCGCGGCATGATCTGGCCTTCCGACAGCAATTCAAACCGCAGCGCGCCCGCTACAGGCGCTGCTTCTACCAGACGAACGTCGACCACGTCACCCAGCCGGTGCATGGCACCGCTGCGCGAGCCGACCAAGGCGTGGCGCGCCTCATCGTAGTTGAAATATTCCGATCCCAGCGTGCGGATCGGGATCAACCCGTCGGCGCCGGTATCGCTGAGCTTGACGAACAGCCCGGCGCGGGTAACGCCGGAGATGCGGCCCTGAAAGGTCGCTCCGATGCGGTCGGCGAGAAAATGCGCGATCAGGCGGTCGGCGGTTTCGCGCTCGGCCTTCATGGCACGCCGCTCGGTGACCGAAATCTCGGCTGCGACCTCGCTCAGGCTTTCCACCGTCTCGGTCTGCGGCAGGGCGCCTTCGCCGAGGCCGAGACCCCGGATCAGGGCGCGGTGCACGACGAGATCGGCGTAGCGCCGGATCGGCGAAGTGAAATGCGCGTAGCGCCGCAGGTTGAGGCCGAAATGGCCGTAATTCTCTGCGGCATACTCGGCCTGGGCCTGCGAGCGCAATACCACTTCATTCACCAGCGGTTCGGAATCGTGACCTCTGACCTGCGCCAGCACCCGGTTGAACAAAGCGGGCCGCAAGGCGCCGCTTTTCGCGAACGGCAGGTCGAGAGTCTTGAGGAATTCCTGGAGATTGTGGACCTTCTCGAGCGTCGGTTCGTCATGCACGCGGTAGATCAGCGGCAGCGACTTCTTTTCAAGCATTTCGGCCGCGGCGACATTGGCCAGGATCATGAACTCTTCGATCAGTTTATGCGCATCCAGCCGCTCCGGCACGATGACGCGATCGACCGTGCCGTCCGGCTTCAGCAGGATCTTGCGTTCGGGAATGTCGAGATCGAGCGGATCGCGCTCGTCGCGGGCGCGCTTCACCACCGCATAGGCGTCGTACAACGGCTTCAGAATTGAATCGAGCAGCGGGCCCGTGACGTCATCGGGCCGCCCGTCAATCGCAGCCTGCACTTGCGCATAACTGAGCTTGGCGGCCGAGCGCATCAGGATCCGGTGGAAGCTGTGCGAACGCTTGCGGCCATCGGAGCCGATCACCATCCGCACCGCAAGCGCGCCGCGAGGCTCCCCGGGCACCAGCGAGCAGAGGTCGTTGGAGATGCGCTCCGGGAGCATCGGCACTACGCGATCGGGGAAATACACCGAATTACCGCGTGCCAGCGCGTCGCGGTCGAGTGCGGAGCCCGCCCGTACATAGTAGGCGACGTCGGCGATCGCGACATGGACGATGGTGCCGCCCTTGTTGTTCGGATCGGAATCGGCCTCGGCATGCACCGCGTCGTCATGGTCCCTGGCGTCGGGCGGATCGATGGTGACGAGCGGCAGCGCGCGCCAGTCCTCGCGGCCGGACAAGGTCGCCGGCTTTGCCGCCTCGGCTTCGCGCAGCGCCGCCGGAGAGAAGACTTGCGGAATCTCATGGGCGTGAATTGCGATCAGGCTGACCGCTTTTTCCGATGCCAGGGAGCCAAGCCGTTCCTTGACCTTGCCTGAGGCAAGCCCGAAACCGCGCGAGCGGACCAGGTCGACGCTGACGAGATCGCCGTCCTCGGCGCCGTTGCTGTCTGCCTTGGCGATGTTCAGCTCGCGCCCGGCCTGCTTCTTGTCGACCGGAACCAGACGTCCGCCACCGCCAGGCAGGGCGCGGAAAATCCCGAGCAGGCGTGTCCTGGCGCGATCGATGACCTTGATGACGCGTCCGCTGTAGACGCCGGCTTCGCCGTCGGCCGATTTCTCCACCCGCAGCAGCACGCGGTCGCCGACCCCGGCCGCGGTGCCGGGTTGCGGTCGGCGCGGGACGTGAATGCGTATTTTCGGCGGTTCGCCGCCTTCCACCTCGTCCCATTCGGCGGGGGTCGCGATCAATTCGCCGTCGCGGTCGCGGCCGGTGATGTCGGCGATCACGGTCGGCGGCAGCGCCGCCGGCTCGTGGACCTTCCTGCCACGCTTGGCGATCGCGCCTTCGTCCGCGAGTTCGCGCAGGATATTTTTCAATTGCACCCGGTCGGTATTCTTGAGACCGAACTCGCGGGCGATCTCGCGGGTTCCGACCTTTCCTGGATGCGCGCGGATGAAGGCGACGATGGCGTCCCGGCCGGGAAATTCCCTGTCGCGCTGCCTGGCCACTTATCCGCTTGCCTTGCCGGCGCTCTTTTTCGCGACCGGCTTTGCAGCCTTGGTCTGCGAGATCTTGGCGGGCGACGTCTTGGCGGTTGCCGTCACTGGCGCGCGCGCCTTGTTGGTGGCATCGGATTTCGGTTTTGCCGCGGATTTCTTCGCCGCCGTCTTTTTGGCTGGCTTTGCCGCCGGGCTCGAATTGTCGGCCTTGGCTGCGGCCTTCTTGGCCGGCGTCGTCTTCTTGCCGCGCTTCGGCTTGCCGCCGCCTTTCGCCACGCGTTCGTCGATCAGCGCGATGGCTTCCGGCAAGGTGATGGTCTCCGCCGTCTTGTCGCTCGGGATCGTCGCGTTGACGCCGCCGGCCGTGACGTAGACACCATAGCGCCCGTTCTTGACGGCAACGCCGCCAAGGCTCGGATGTTCGCCCAGGGGCTTGCCGGGATCGGCGCCGAAACGGCGTCCGCTCGGTCCCTTGGCGATCTTCTCGGCAATCAGCGTGACCGCCCGGTTGAGCCCGATGTCGAACACCTCGTCGCCGGCCTCGAGACTGGCATAGGTTTTCTCATGGCGCACGAACGGGCCGAACCGGCCAAGACCCGCCGTAATCGGCTCGCCGGTCTCGGGGTGCCTGCCGATCTCGCGTGGCAGCGACAGCAGTTTCAACGCGAGTTCAAGCTCGATATCGCCGGGTGACAGGTTCTTCGGAATGCCGGCGCGCTTCGGCTTTTCGCCCTCGGCATAATCCTTCTGCTCGCCGAGCTGGATATAGGGACCGAACCGTCCGGCCTTCACGATGACGTCGAGATCGGACACCGGATCCTTGCCGAGGATGCGATCGGCGCTGGCCTCGCTGTCAGCCGCGAGCGGCCGGGTGTAGCGGCACTCCGGATAATTGGAGCAGCCGACAAAGGCGCCGAATTTTCCGGCCTTGAGGTTGAGCCGGCCGGTGCCGCAGGTCGGACATTGCCGGGGATCGCCGCCATCCTCGCGCGGCGCATAGATGTGCGGCCCCAGCATGTCGTCGAGCGCATCGAGCACCTGCGTGACGCGCAGGTCCTTGATCTCGTTGACGGCACCGATGAAGTCGCCCCAGAAATCCCTCAGCACCTGCTGCCAGGAAATCTCGTTGTTGGAGATGCGGTCGAGCTGCTCCTCGAGATTGGCGGTGAAATCATATTCGACATAGCGGGCGAAGAAGTTTTCCAAAAACGCGACCACGACGCGGCCCTTGTCCTCGCCATACAGCCGCTTCTTGTCGAGCCTGACATAGCCGCGATCCTTCAGCACCTGCAGGATCGAGGCGTAGGTGGAGGGTCGGCCGATGCCGAGCTCTTCCATGCGCTTGACCAGGGAAGCTTCCGAGAAGCGCGGCGCCGGCTCGGTGAAATGCTGGGTGACGGCGAGCGCCTGACGCTTCAACGCTTCGCCTTGGCTCATGGCCGGGAGTCGGCGACCGTCCTCGTCGTCGCCGTCGTCGTCGCGGCCTTCCTGGTAGAGCGCAAGAAAACCATCGAATTTGATCACTTGCCCGGTGGCGCGCAGTTCGAGCACGCGCGCGCCGGCCCTGGCGGCGATATCAACCGTGGTGCGTTCCAGTTCCGCCGATTCCATCTGGCTCGCGATGGTGCGGATCCAGATCAGTTCATAGAGTCGTGCCTGGTCGGTATCGAGCCGGCGGCGCATGTCGGCGGGGCGGCGCGACAAATCGGTGGGGCGGATGGCTTCGTGGGCTTCCTGGGCATTCTTGGCCTTGGTCTGGTACTGGCGTGGCGCATCCGGCACATAGGCGTTGCCGTAGTCCTCGCCGATCACCTTGCGTGCCTGGGTGATCGCCTCGTTGGCGATCTGCACGCCATCGGTCCGCATATAGGTAATGAGGCCGGCGGTCTCGCCGCCGATGTCGATGCCTTCATAGAGCCGCTGTGCGATCCGCATGGTATGTGCCGGCGCAAAGCCCAGTTTCCGGCTCGCCTCCTGCTGCAGCGTCGAGGTGGTGAAGGGGGCCTGCGGGTTGCGGCGGGCGGGCTTGGCTTCGACGGTGGAGACCGTGAAATTGGCGGACTCGATCGCCTTCTTGAAATCTTCCGCCTGCGCGCCGCTGCCGATGTCGAGGCGCTGGATTTTCTTGCCGTCGGCGCCGACCAGGCGTGCCTCGAAGGCTTCGCCGCGCGGTGTCGTCAGGGTCGCGACCAGCGACCAGTATTCGCGGGGGACGAATTTTTCGATCTCAAGTTCGCGGTCGCACACCAGCCGCAGCGCGACCGACTGCACCCGGCCTGCCGAGCGCGCACCCGGTAGTTTCCGCCACAAAACCGGCGAGAGCGTGAAGCCAACCAGGTAATCCAGCGCGCGGCGCGCCATATAGGCATCCACCAGCGCGCCATCGATCTCGCGCGGATGCTTCATGGCATCCGTCACCGATTGCTTGGTGATGGCATTGAATACGACGCGCTCGATCTTCTGGTCCTTCAGCGCCCGCTTTTCCTTGAGCACTTCGAGCACGTGCCAGGAGATCGCTTCGCCCTCGCGATCGGGGTCGGTGGCGAGGATGAGCTTGTCGGCGCCCTTCAGCGCCCTCGCGATGTCGTTGAGCCGGCCTGCCGCCTTGGGGTCGATCTCCCAGATCATCTGGAAGTTTGCGTCCGGATCGACCGATCCGTTCTTCGCCGGCAGATCGCGGACATGGCCGAACGAGGCCAGAACCTCGTAGGACGCGCCCAAATATTTGTTGATCGTCTTGGCTTTAGCTGGCGACTCGACAATGACGATATTCATGTCATTCCAATGGCTTACGGGAAAAATAAAGGCCGCTCCCGCGAGACTCGCGTCGGCCGTTTCGACCCGAACATGGGTGCAGCGGAGGTCGCTGTCAAATCGACTGATGTTGGACGGCGCTCCTGGAGGCCACGATTTCTATCCCAAAAGTTGTAAAATGCGCGCAATGATTGCACAGCTCAGGGCTGTAGGAGCGAAAAAATCCCGCAATTGGACGTTTGGCCAGGCGCGATTTCGACCTCACTGGCTTCATCCTTCGAGACGCATCGCTTCGCGCTGCTCCTCTGGATGAGGATCGAGACGCATCGCTTCGCGCTGCTCCCCGGAGATGAGGACCCTCATGGTGAGGAGCCGCGCCTGCGCGGCGTCTCGAACCACGAGGCCCTCGGCACGTCAGACCAGCGACACCAGTCCGCCGCCGTGGCGCTCCAGCCGCCCGGCCAATTCGAGTTCGAGCAGCACCGTGCGGACAATGCCGGGCGAGGTCGCCGCCATCCGGATCAGATCGTCGAGGCCGATCGGGCTCGGTCCCAGCAGTTCGACGATGCGCGCGCGATCGCCCGCGTCGGGCTCGAAGTCGAGCGGCTCGGTTCGGTCCGGCTCGTGCAATTCGATCGGCCGCTCCATGATCGGCGCGACGGCGTTGATGACATCCGATGCCTCCGTGATCAACGTCGCGCCCTGCTTGATCAGTTCGTTGGTACCGGCGGCGCGCGGGTCGAGCGGCGAGCCCGGCACCGCGAACACCTCGCGGCCCTGTTCGGCAGCGATGCGCGCGGTGATCAGCGAGCCCGAGCGGTGTGCGGCCTCGACCACGACAACGCCGAGCGCGATGCCCGAGATCAGCCGGTTGCGCCGTGGAAAATCCCGGGCGCGCGGTACATGGCCGAGCGCCATCTCGGAAATCGCACTGCCGGATTCGAGCATCGTGGCGAGCAGATCCTCATGCTCGGGCGGATAGACCTTGTCGTGACCGCCGGCCAGCACCGCCGCCGTGCCACTCCCCAGGCTGGCGCGATGGGCCGCCTGATCGATGCCGCGCGCCAGTCCCGAGGCGATGACAAAGCCGGCCTGGCCGAGATCGTGCGCCAGCTTGGCTGCGAATTTCAGGCCGGCACCGGACGCATTGCGGGAGCCGACGACCGCCATCATCGGCCGCATCAGCACCGCAAGCGCGCCGCGCACGCCGAGCAACGGCGGCGCACCGTCAAGTGCGGCAAGCCGCGGCGGATAGCCGGTCTCGCCTGGCGCGACCAGGCTGACGCCGAGCTGCCGGCAGCGTGCGAGTTCACCGCGGGCCTCGTCTTCGCTGCAGATGCGGCCCGGACGCGCCGCGCCGCCGCGCCGCGCGAGATCCGGCAGCCGTTCCAGCGCGGCGCCGGCACTGCCGAAATGACTGACCAGCGAACGGAACGTACGCGGCCCGATATGGTCGCTGCGGATCAGCCGCAGCCAGTCGATCCGTTCGGCGTCTTGTAGCTGTGTCATGCCTGAGGGTTCGATTGCCACGCTGTCCTCCCGCCGCCAGCATGACTCAACCCCAAGATGTGGGCAACGGAAATTGATCGGCTGGCGTTTTTGGCGCTGCCCGCGGATTTCGCTTCGCTCGTCGGGGCTACACGGTGTTCCGCGGCACCGGGAGGTAAAGCTTGCCCGCTGCGGACCCGCTCCGTAAAAGCAGCCGGGTCGCCTTTCAGGGGTAACGCCGATGATATCGCTTGCCGAACTACAGCACCGGATCGATCGAGGCGAGCTTTCGCCCGAGGCGGCGATCGCCCAATCGATGCAAGCGATCGGGGCGAAAGAGAAAGCCGTGGGCGCCTTTGTCTGTCGCGCCGACAATCCGCGCGCCGCCAGCCAAGGGCGGCTGCGCGGCATTGCCGTTGGTATCAAGGACATCATCGATACCGCGGACTTTCCGACCGAAATGGGCTCGTCGATCTACAAGGGCTGGCGGCCACGCGCGGATGCGGCTGTGGTGGCAATGCTGAAGCAAGCGGGCGCGACCATCATCGGCAAGACCACGACGACGGCCTTCGCCGCGCTCGACCCGACTGCGACCCTCAATCCGCATAACCCGGGGCATACGCCGGGCGGTTCGTCATCGGGCTCCGCCGCTTCGGTCGGGGCCGGCATGATTCCGCTGGCGCTGGGAACGCAGACCGGGGGCTCGGTGATCCGGCCGGCGTCGTTCTGCGGCGTGGCTGCCATCAAGCCGTCCTACCGGCTGCTGCCGACGGTCGGGGTCAAATGCTATTCCTGGACGCTGGACACGGTCGGTCTGTTCGCAGCCGGCGTCAAAGACCTGGCACACGGGCTTTCAGCCATGACGGGCCGGGCCGAACTGCTGGACGATGCCGCCAGCGAACCGCCGCGGATTGGCCTGGTGACGCAGGATTTCGCCGGCGCGCCGGAGGCGCCAGGCGAGGAGGCGCTGCGGGTCGCGGCGGCGGCAGCGGAGCGGGCCGGGGCATCGATCCGAACGCTTGCGCTGCCGGAGATCGTCGCAGAGGCGTGGCGGATCCACCCGATCGTACAGGAGTTCGAGGCCCATCAGGCGCTTGCCTGGGAATACCGGACTCATCACGATGCGCTGGCGCCGCTGTTGCAGGCCAAGCTCGATGACACAGCCGGCATAGAACCGGCGGACTATGACAAAGCGCGCGGAATCGCCAATCGCGGTCGCCGTGCGATGGCAGAAGTCTTCGACGGCATCGACGTGTTGCTGACGTTTTCCGCGCCGGGCGCGGCGCCGAAGGGGCTGGCGTCGACCGGCGATCCCCGTTTCAACCGGCTCTGGACCCTGATGGGCGTGCCTTGCGTCAACATCCCCGCCTATGTGGCCGACGGCGGATTGCCGGTGGGTGTGCAGGTCATCGCGCGGTTCGGCGACGACGCCGGCGCGCTCAAGGCGGCACGCTTTGTTGAGAAGGCGCTGGCGCTGCGATGAGGGATGCGAAAATTTCCGACGGAAACGAGCCCGGCCATGACGAGAACCGGGACGACGCGCTTACTTCGCCCCGATCCGCCCTTCGGTCCCCGCCTTCAATCGCTTGATGTTTTCGCGGTGCATGTAGAACGACAGCAGCGTCAGCACGGCGAACAGGGAGGCGAGGGTGAGGTGGCCGAACCACCACAGGAAAATCGGGGTGACCACGCTCGCTACCAGCCCCGACAGTGACGAGTAGCGGGTCACGACGGCGGTCACGAGCCACAGCGCGCAGAACAGGACCGCCGCCGGCCAGAACAGCCCGATCAGCACCCCGATATACACCGCGACACCTTTGCCGCCCCTGAACTTGAGCCACACCGGAAACAGGTGGCCGAGGAAGGCGCCGAGCGCCGCCAGCATTGCGGCGTTGGGCCCGCCATAGTAGCCCGCGATCAGCACCGCGATCGTGCCCTTGAGCATGTCACAGACCAATGTCGCCGCGGCGAGGCCCTTGCGCCCGGTGCGCAGCACATTGGTGGCGCCGATATTGCCGGAGCCGATCGAGCGAAGATCCTGGGTTCCCGCGAGTCGGGTCAGGACCAGCCCGAATGGAATCGAGCCGAGCAGATAGCCCAGCAGGAACGCTGCAACCAGGAATGCATCAGCCGACATCGCCGTTGCTCCCATCGACCCTCATTGGTCCGTCAAACATGTTCAAAGACCGTGCGTCCGCCGATGATGGTCCGTACCACGCGGCCCGAGAACCGTGCCTCGTCGAATGGCGTGTTCTTGCATTGTGATTTGAGATCGGCCGGGTCGAGCACCCACGGCGTGTCGGCATCGATCACGATCACGTCGGCGGGAGCGCCGGCGCGCAGCGATCCGCCCGGCAAGCCCAGCAGTTGCGCCGGGCGCGTCGACATCGCGCGGATCAGCGTCTTGAAATCCACCTCGCCATTATGGATCAGGCGCAGCGCCGCCGGCAGCATGGTTTCAAGGCCGATCGCGCCGCTGGCGGCTTCGGCAAACGGCAGCCGCTTGACCTCGACGTCCTGCGGATTGTGATCGGACATGATGACGTCGATCAGGCCGGACGCGACGGCTTCGACCAGCGCCCTGCGGTCGTCCTCGGTGCGCAGCGGTGGCGACAATTTCAGGAAAGTCCGGTACGGGCCGATGTCGTTTTCGTTCAGCGTGACGTGATTGATCGAGGCCGAGGCACTGACCGACAGGCCGGCATCGCGTGCCCGCCGCAGGATTTCCAGCGACTCGATACAGCTCAGCGAGGCCGCGTGATAGCGGCCGCCGGTCAGCGCCACCAGCCGCATGTCGCGCTCCAGCATGATGGCTTCGGCGGCATTGGGAATGCCGGCGAGACCGAGCCGGGCGGCGAACTCGCCCTCGTTCATGACGCCTTCGCCGACCAGATGGGGGTCTTCGGTGTGATGCACGATCAAGGCATCGAAATCGCGGGCATAGGTCAGCGCCCGTCGCATCACCAGCGCATTGGTGACGCTGCGGTCGCCGTCGGTGAAGGCCACCGCGCCGGCGGCCTTCAACAGCCCGATCTCGGTCATCTCCTCGCCGCGCAGGCCCTTGGTCAGCGCCGCCATCGGATGGATATTGACAATCGCCGTGTCGCGGGCGCGGCGCAGCACGAAATCGACGGTCGCCGAATTGTCGATCACGGGCGAGGTATCGGGCTGGCAGATGATGGTGGTGATGCCGCCGGTCGCAGCCGCCTGGCTTGCCGAAGCAAAGGTCTCGCGGTGGCTGGCGCCGGGTTCGCCGACAAAGGCGCGCATGTCGATCAACCCGGGCGCCACGATCTTGCCGGCGCAATTGACGATGTCGGTCCCTTCGGGCACGCCGGCGGCGCCGATGCCGCGCCTCGCGTCACGGATGACGCCGTCGGCGATCAGGACGTCGCCGGGGCCGTCGAAATCGCGCGCGGGATCGATGACGCGGGCGTTGGCAAGCAGGATCGGGCGGCGGTCGGTCAGCATGATGTCACGCGTTGGGCAGGTTGCGGGCGAGCGCTTCGAGCACCGCCATCCGCACCGCCACTCCCATTTCCACCTGCTCGCGGATCAGCGATTGCGCGCCGTCCGCCACGATCGAGTCGATCTCGACGCCGCGGTTCATCGGACCTGGATGCATCACCAGTGCATCCGGCTTGGCATAGGCGAGCTTCTTCTGGTCGAGGCCGAAATAGTGGAAATATTCCTGGCTCGACGGCACGAACGAGCCGTTCATGCGCTCGCGCTGCAGCCGCAGCATCATGACAATGTCGGCCCCATTGAGCCCTTCACGCATGTCGCGCGCCACCTCGACGCCCATGCGCTCGATACCGCGCGGCAGCAGCGTCGAGGGCGCCACCACGCGGACGCGGGCGCCCATGATGTTGAGCAGAAGGATGTTGGAACGTGCCACCCGCGAATGCAGCACGTCGCCGCAGATCGCAATCACGAGCCCTTCGAGCCGGCCCTTGTTGCGGCGAATGGTGAGGGCGTCGAGCAGCGCCTGGGTCGGATGCTCGTGGGCGCCATCGCCGGCATTGACCACGGAACCGTCGACCTTGCGCGCCAGCAGTTCGACCGCGCCGGAGGCATGGTGGCGCACCACCAGGATGTCCGGATGCATGGCGTTCAGCGTCACCGCGGTGTCCATCAGGGTCTCGCCCTTGCGCATCGAGGACGATGACACCGACATGTTCATGACGTCGGCGCCGAGACGCTTGCCGGCGATTTCGAACGAGGATTGGGTGCGGGTCGAAGCCTCGAAGAACAGGTTGACCTGGGTGCGGCCGCGCAACGAGGTGCGTTTCTTGTCGACCTGGCGGTTGAGCTCGACATATTCCTCGGAAAGGTCGAGCAGGCCGGTAATATCGGCAGCGGAAAGCCCCTCGATTCCCAGCAGATGCCGGTGACCGAGGACGAAGGTCGATTTCGATGCAGGGGTCATTAAAACCAGAGCTATAGGCGGGGATCGGCGGCGGGGCAAGGACGAAAGCCGCGCCGACGAGTTTTCCCCCGATCTGTCCCATTCTCGTCATGCCCGCGCTTGTCGCGGGCATCCACGTCTGGCTTTCCTGCTAACCGCAAGACAGACGTGGATGGCCGGAACAGGTCCGGCCATGACGATTGGAGGGTCGCATTGGGCGGACAACAGCGCATCTGTCTGCGTGAAATCGGGCCGGTTCCGGCGTAAACTGATTCCCCAACCGCGAGGAACAGGCATGGCTCAAAACTCTTCGGCGACCCACGAGGTGTTGAACCAGTCGCCGCCGTTTGAAGACGTCGACCTGTTCGCGCTCGACCGGCCGCTGGTTGAGGCGGTGGCGGCCCATGGCGGGGCGTCGGCGGAACAGGAATTATCCGGCTTCGGGCGGCACTGGGGTTCAGCTGCAATGGCCGCGCGGGGCCGGCTCGCCAACGAGAACACGCCCAAGCTGCGGACTTTCGATGCGCGCGGCAACCGGCGGGACGAGGTCGAGTTTCATCCCGCCTACCATGAACTGATGGCCCACAGTGCCCATGCCGGCATTCACAATTCGACCTGGAACGCGCAAGGCAAGCCGGCCGGCGGCGCGGCCGAAGTGGTACGCGCCGCGAAATTCTACATGGCCGCCCAGGTCGAGACCGGTCATCTTTGTCCGATCACCATGACACGGGCATCGGTGGCGGCGCTCGCGGCGCAGCCGGATGTGCTGACCGGCACGATGCCGGTGATCGCGACCCGGTCCTACGACCCCAGCTTTGCGCCGTGGTGGACCAAGCGCGGCATGACGCTTGGCATGGGCATGACCGAAAAGCAGGGTGGCACCGATGTGCGCTCCAACATGACGCGGGCGACGCGCGACGGCGATGGCTACCGCATCACCGGTCATAAATGGTTCATGTCGGCGCCGATGTGTGACGCGTTCCTGGTGCTGGCGCAGGCCGACGAGGGTCTGAGCTGCTTCTTCATGCCGCGTTTCGCTCCGGACGGGTCGGTCAATGCGATTCATTTCCAACGGCTGAAGGACAAGCTCGGCAACCGTTCCAACGCCTCTTCCGAGGTGGAATTCGAGAGCGCCTACGCGATGCCGGTCGGCGACGAGGGCAAGGGCATCCGCACCATCATCCAGATGGTGCAGCTGACGCGGCAGGATTGCGCGATCGCCTCGGTTGGCCTGATGCGGTCCGGGCTGGCGCACGCGCTGCATCATGCCCGCCATCGCAGCGTGTTCCAGAAGCACCTCGCCGATCAGCCACTGATGCAGGCGGTGCTGTCGGACATGGCGCTGCATGTCGAGGCGTCGGTGGCGCTGGTGATGCGGCTCTGCCGGTCGTTCGACCGGGCGGCGGATGACGCGGGCGAGACGGCGTTCATGCGGCTGCTGACGCCCGCGATCAAATACTGGGTCTGCAAGAGCGCGCCGGGCTTTCTCTATGAAGCGATGGAGTGCCTCGGCGGCAACGGCTATGTCGAGGAGGGCATTCTGGCGCGCCACTACCGCGAATCCCCGGTCAATGCCATCTGGGAGGGCTCGGGCAACGTAATGTGCCTGGATGTGTTGCGGGCATTGTCGCGGGAGGCCGAGGCGACGGCGGCGGTTTTGCAGGACCTTGCCGAACAGGTCAGCGGATTGCCCGGCACGCGCGAGGCGGTGGCATTCATCGGCCAGGCTTTTCTCCGGCAGGACAGCGAGCGGGTGGCACGGCTCGCCGTCGAAAGGCTCGCGCTGCTGTCGGCCACGGTGGCGCTCAACGGCGTGATGCCGCGTCATGCCGAATTGTTCGCAGCGACACGGCTTGCCGGAAATCACGCCGGCATGTACGGCGCCGTCGATCTCGCCAACAGCGATATCAGAGGTCTGCTGGCGCGGGCGTTGCCTTGATGTCACCCCTACGACGTCCGCCCCGGATCTGGAAGTTCTGGGGTACCGCTCTGTGGGGCCTGTTCATCTTCGCGGCGATGTTCGCGGGCCAGATCGCGGTGGTGGCGTGGTTCGTGCTGCGGCAGGCGGGACCGTTTGACTATGCGTCCGCCATCCATGTCCTCGGCGACGGCATGACGATTTCCCTCTCGGTGATCACCGGGCTGCCGGCCGTTCTCGCCGCGGTGTGGGTGCCGATACGCCTGTCGCGCACGCCGTTTGCGGATTATCTCGCGCTGCGCTGGACTTCCTGGGTCAATCTTCTGGTCGGAATCGTCGCCATGGTCGCGGTGGCGGTGGGATGGGACATGATCTCGCGGCTCGCGGGTCGCGAAGTGACGCCGGGATTCATGGGAGAGGTGTTGCAATCGGCGCGCGCCGACGGCGCGCTATGGCTGCTGCTGCTCGCATTCTGCGTCGCCGCCCCGGTTTCCGAGGAATTTTTCGCGCGCGGGTTTCTCTACCGGGGCTGGTCGGAGTCATGGCTCGGGCCGGCCGGCGCCATCGTGCTGTCGTCACTGGTATGGACGGCCCTACATCTGCAATATGACTGGTTCTTTCTCGGCGAAGTGTTTTCGATCGGCCTGGTGCTCGGCTATCTGCGCTATCGCAGCCAATCGCTGTGGCTGACGATACTGCTGCACGGCCTCAACAACCTCGCCGCGACGCTGCAGACCATCTGGCTGGCCGGATCGAACTGACGGCGTTGTCCGCGCAGACCGAGGCGTCAGCCTGCTCCGCGAAGCCTCGCCAGCCGGTCGAGGGCGCCCTGCAGGATGAAAATCGCGGCGTGTTCGTCGATCACCTCGGCGCGCCGGGCCCGGCTCATGTCCATCCCGATCAATTCGCGCTCGACCGCGGCGGTTGAAAGCCGCTCGTCCCACAGCGCAATGGCGAGATCGGTGAGTTTTGAAAAGTTACGGGCAAAGGCGCGGGTCGATTGCGCCCGCGGACCTTCGCTGGCGTCCATGTTGATGGGCAGTCCCAGCACGAAGCCGACCGCATGGCGTTCGGCGGCGATCGTGAGCAGGCGCGCCGCATCGGCCTTGAAGGCCTTGCGCCGGATGGTCTCGACCCCGGTCGCGAGCCTGCGATCGGGATCGGATACCGCCACGCCGATGGTTTTGGTACCGAGATCGAGCCCGACCAGCGCGCCGCGTTCAGGCCAGTGCAGGACGGCGTCGATTAGCGGCAGAATGAGCGATGGCATCGGCCCGCATACCACGCGGAGCCCGGTATGCGCAAAGCGGTGGGGCGGCCACTTGGGAGCCATAGTGCTGGAAATTGAGCTGGCAGGCCGGCGCGCAGTTGCGGCGTAAAACCGCCCTCTGCTATACGGCTGGCTGAACTTGCCGTTTGAGGCCATATACAATGTCTGTCGATGCCGCCACCGTTCGCCGCATCGCGCATCTGGCGCGGATCGCGGTCGCTGAATCAGAGGTTCCGCATTTGCAGGGTGAGCTGAATGCGATACTGGCCTTTGTCGAGCAACTCGGCGAAGTCAATGTCGACGGCGTCGAGCCGATGACATCGGTGACCCCGATGGAAATGAAGAAGCGACCGGACGTGGTCAATGACGGCGAGATCGCGGATGAGGTGGTCGCCAATGCGCCGGAGACCCAGGATCATTTCTTCGTGGTGCCGAAAGTCGTCGAATAGGCTGCATCAACCAAACGCGGCAAACAATGAGTTCTCAAGGCGGGAAATCCGATGTGTCTGCTCTGCGACGATGAAAAGGCCTATCAGGCCTATATGAGCTATCTCGACGCCATGGAGCGCGCTGGCAAGCCTGCCGATCCCGACAAGGCGATGGATGCCGTGCTCGACCAGCTTGAAGCCGCCGACCAGGCCGGAGCGAGGGCCATGCGCGACGATCCGGCCACCGACAAGACGCTGTCTCCGTTCTTCTGCAGCCCGGTTGATAAATGACCGATTTGACATCGCTGACGATCGCGGAGGCTCGAAGCGGCCTCGCGCGCAGATCGTTCACGTCGCTTGAGCTGACCGAGGCGCACCTCAAGGCGATCGAAGCGGCCCGCGCGCTCAACGCCTTTGTGCTGGAGACGCCGGATCAGGCGCGCGCCATGGCCCGCGCGGCCGATGCCAGGATCGCAACAGGCGAGGGCGGGCCGCTTGGCGGCATTCCGCTCGGGATCAAGGACCTGTTCGCGACCAGGAATGTGCGCACCACCGCGTGCTCGAAGATCCTCGGCAATTTCGTGCCGCCGTATGAATCCACCGTGACCTCGCAGCTCTGGCGCGACGGCGCCGTGATGCTCGGCAAGCTCAACAACGACGAATTTGCGATGGGCTCGTCGAACGAGACCTCGTGCTTCGGCGCGGTGGTCAATCCGTGGCGGCGCGAGGGCTCCGATACGGCGCTGGTGCCGGGTGGCTCGTCCGGCGGTTCGGCCTCGGCGGTGGCGGCGCTGTTGTGCATGGGGGCGACCGCAACCGATACCGGCGGTTCGATCCGCCAGCCGGCCGCGTTCACCGCAACCGTCGGGATGAAGCCGACCTATGGACGCTGCTCGCGCTGGGGCATCGTCGCCTTCGCCTCCTCGCTCGATCAGGCCGGACCGATCGCGCGCTCGGTGCGGGATGCGGCGATGCTGATGCGGTCGATGGCGGGCCACGACCCGAAAGACACCACCTCGGTCAACCGCGAGGTTCCGGACTACGAGGCGGCGATCGGAAAATCCGTCAAGGGCATGAAGATCGGGATACCCAGGGAATATCGTCTCGACGGCATGCCGGCTGAAATCGAAAAGCTCTGGACCGAGGGCGCGGCCTGGCTCAAGGCCGCGGGTGCCGAACTGGTCGAGGTGTCGCTGCCCCACACCAAATACGCATTGCCGGCCTATTACATCGTGGCGCCGGCCGAAGCCTCGTCGAACCTCGCGCGCTATGACGGCGTGCGCTACGGCCTGCGCGTGCCCGGGCGCTCGATCGGCGAAATGTACGAGAATACCCGCGCGCGCGGCTTTGGCGCCGAAGTCCGCCGCCGCGTCATGATCGGCACCTATGTGCTTTCGGCCGGCTATTACGATGCCTATTATTTGCGCGCGCAGAAAGTGCGCAACCTGATCAAGAAAGACTTCGAGGATTGTTTCGCTGGCGGCGTGAATGCGATCCTGACGCCGGCGACGCCATCGGCGGCCTTCGGCATCGGCGAAAAGGGCGCCGATCCCGTCGAGATGTATCTTAACGACATCTTCACCGTGACGGTGAACATGGCGGGCCTGCCGGGGATTGCGGTTCCCGCCGGCAAGGATACCCAGGGGTTGCCGCTCGGCCTGCAACTGATCGGACGGCCATTCGACGAGGAGGCGCTATTCGCGCTCAGCGAGGTGATCGAGCAGGCGGCGGGGCGGTTCACGCCGCCAAAATGGTGGGCGTGAGCGCGAAGATCTGCAGCGACGAGGTCGTGATGAGTATGGCGGATTTCAAGGCCAGCTTGGCTGGCGCCGCGCCCGCGCCGGGCCTCGATGCCCCGCTCGCTGCGCTGTGGTGGGCGGCAAAGGGCAAATGGGACGAGGCGCATCATCTCGTGCAGGACGAGTCGACCGCCAGCGCGGCCTGGGTCCATGCCTATCTGCACCGCGTCGAGGGCGATCTTGGCAATGCCGGCTATTGGTACCGGCAGGCCGGTCAACCGGTCGCGACGGATGCGCTCGCGACCGAATGGGACCGGATCGTTGCCGCGCTGACTTCCGCCAGGCCGCCGGCATGATCGGCGCCGGCCGGTTTGCATCGCGGCCGGTCGCGGCCTAGGTAGAGCATGGGTGCGGTCATTGGCCCCATGGTTCGAGACGCGCCTTCGGCGCTCCTCACCATGAGGGTCTGAGACCTCATCTTGAGGAGCCGCGCCTGAGCGCGGCGTCTCGAAGGATGAAGCCGCTACCACCCGAACCGAGCCGCCGATGAATGTGCCTGTCCAACCGTCGAAACTGATCAAGGGAGCGAGCGGCGAGTGGGAAGTCGTGATCGGCATGGAGGTCCATGCCCAGGTCACCTCGAACTCAAAGCTGTTCTCCGGCGCCTCGACCGAATTCGGCGGCGAGCCGAACAGCCATGTTTCGCTGGTTGATGCCGCGATGCCGGGGATGCTGCCGGTGATCAATGAAGCCTGCGTCAGGCAGGCGGTGCGGACCGGCCTCGGCCTCAATGCGCAGATCAATTTGCGTTCGGTGTTCGACCGCAAGAACTATTTCTATCCCGATCTGCCGCAGGGCTATCAGATCAGCCAGTACAAGTCGCCGATCGTGGGCGAGGGCGAGGTGGTCGTCGAACTGGCCGGAGGGGAGAGCGTCACGGTCGGAATCGAGCGGCTGCATCTGGAGCAGGATGCCGCCAAGTTGCTGCACGATCAGAGCCCGACGCTGTCATTCGTCGATCTCAATCGCTCCGGTGTCGCGCTGATGGAGATCGTCTCCAAGCCCGACATCCGCTCGTCCGAACAGGCCAAGGCCTATGTAACCAAGCTGCGCGCGATCCTGCGCTATCTTGGCACCTGCGACGGCGACATGGAGAAGGGCAGCCTGCGCGCCGATGTCAACGTCTCCGTGCGCAAGCCGGGCGGGCCGCTCGGCACCCGCTGCGAGATCAAGAACATGAACTCGATCAGCTTCATCGGACAGGCGATCGAATACGAGGCGCGGCGGCAGATCGAAATCCTGGAAGATGGCGGCGCCATCGAGCAGGAGACCCGGCTGTTCGATCCGAACAAGGGCGAGACGCGCTCGATGCGTTCCAAGGAAGAGGCGCACGACTACCGCTATTTCCCTGATCCCGATTTGCTGCCGCTGGAATTCACGCAAGCCCATGTCGATGGCCTGAAGGCCGATCTGCCGGAATTGCCGGACCGGAAGAAGGCCCGCTTCATCGCCGAACTCGGGCTTTCGGCCTATGATGCCGGCGTGCTGGTGGCCGAACGCGAGAGCGCCGCGTTCTACGAGAGTGTGCTGACAAAGCTCGCAGACCGCGGCCGTGACGGCAAGCTCGCCGCCAACTGGGTGATCAACGAGCTGTTCGGCCGGCTCAACAAGGAAGGCCGCGACATATCGGCCTCGCCGGTTTCGGCGGGACAGCTTGGCGCCATCGTCGATCTGATCGGCGAGGGCACCGTCTCCGGCAAGATCGCCAAGGACCTGTTCGAAATCGTCTGGCAGGAGGGCGGCGATCCCAGGACGCTGGTCGAAGCGCGCGGCATGAAGCAGGTCACCGATGTCGGGGCGATCGAGAAGGTGGTCGACGACATCATCGCCGCCAATCCCGACAAGGTCGCGCAGGCTCGCGCCAAGCCGCAGCTGATCGGCTGGTTCGTCGGCCAGGTGATGAAGTCGTCCGGCGGCAAGGCCAATCCGCAATCGGTCCACGATCTGCTGAAGTCCAAACTCGGCGTTTGAACATCGCGCCATACGGCGCTTACGCCCGCGTCGCCTCGTCTCGGCGGCGATCGGCGTCGTCGAATCGGCTGCGGCGATTCGCGCAAAAACCCGGTTTTGGCGAGCGGCGATGCGACGCGGTGCCGTTAACCGAGAAAATTTTTTCATTGCCAAAAACCGCGACTCAGAGTCCGCGCGAGTCGCTTTCAGGCGGCATCGGCGAGTCGCGTCGAGGTCGAATGCGTTGCGAACATCGGATGCGTGAATGACGAAAGCGCCTGCAGCGTGGGCATTTCCTGCGATATTGACAAACGAAAGCCTCGCGTTTCCGCGCCTTACTCGCATCGCCGTGCACATGCTCGTTGGTGCTGCCGACCCGCGCGCGTGACACGCGCTCGCAGCGGCCTGTCAACACTTCCTTAAGCGGGACGCTGTTTTTTTCAGTGTGTTGGTGTATTCGGGATGTAGTGCATTTCGATTCCCGAGTGCACGCAGCGATAAAGCGATCTCACTACATTAGGAGGGCAACATGGCCAAGAAAGCGAAGAAGGCGAAGAAGGCGAAGAGCGCAGTGAAGAAGACTGCGAAGAAGACCCGCAGGGTCGCCAAGAAGAAGAAGTAAATCTCGCTTAAGCAATTGCCGGCGGCTTGATGCCGGCGACGTCACAAGAGCCATCAGAACGATTTGCGCTTCGCAGCGGAATTCAAGCCGGCGGCTCCGGTCGACGAGAGAGGGTGTCGGCGAGACATCAGGTCAAACGGCTGGATCGTCTTTCGCGGAGTTCGCTCCGGGAAAACCGGTCCGGCAGAAGAAACAGGTTTTCTTCGTTCGGTGCGGATCTGTAGATCCGCAATTTCATCGGGCTCTGAAGCCGCAAGGTGAAATCTGGTCCTGACGTGTTCGCCGACGCCCTCGTTCGAAAAGCCAGCGCAGCCGCTGCCTGGCAGGCCGCTTCCCCCAATCATTCACATGCATTCTGGCCCTCCACGGCTTATGGGCCGGTGGTGCGCCGCGGGTGGCTCTCCGCATGCGGGCGGTCAGCGAACGCCGCGGCGGCGCCGGGCATGCCTGCGCCGATGGTTATCATTTGGCGAAGCCGCAGGGTAAACCGAATCCTCCGGCCGGCCCGCAATCCGCGCCAGACGGCCACTTTTTCGATTTCGCGGCTGCCCCGCGCCAATCCGCATTCACCTTCGATTCATCGCGATACTTAAACTGCCCTTCAAATTTGATCGGCATGATTCCCGCAACAAGCCGGCAATGGCGGTGAGGCAATAGCGGGACGTTCGACCAGTGGGCAGGCGCCGCGCTCGACAACTAGGCGGCAAAAAACAAAGGGAGACGACGGATGTTTCAGGGGCACATCGATCTGGATGCAGCGACGGCGGTGGAAGCAAGCGCCATTCCCGACGTGCTGTTCGAACGCGGCCTGTATTGGGCGAGCGGGCGTTCCGGCGTGGTCAATCTCGTTGCCGCGCATAAATGGTTCAACCTCGCCGCCCTCAAGGGCCGCAGCGATGCCATCCAGTTGCGCCGCGAGGTCGCCGAGATGATGTCCGAACTCGAGATCGCCACCGCCCAGCGCGAGGCCAGAGCCTGGATAACCGCGCACTAAGGGCGAGCGCGGACGGCGATGCGGGCGGGTGGGCTTTTTATCCGGCGCTCCGATCTGCTCTACGGTAGCCAATAGGACTCGGAACCCGGCCGGCCACATACTGTCCGTCCGACCGACGGCGGCTTGCGAAATGTCCATCCTGCAGCAAATATTGTGCAATCATTTCAAATAGATGGATTGGTTGCCGAAACCGGCTTTCGTTTGAGAGCCGCTGTGGCTTCTAGGTGACAGCCTTTGGCTCGAATCCGGGTATGATGCCGCATCGTTTGGAACGCTGATTGGGGATTTGGTTATGATGAAGTTGGCCATCGCGCTCATTGCCAGTGCGGCGCTTACCGGATCGGCCGTTGCGGCTGACCTTCCGGCCAGGACCTATACCAAAGCCCCGATGATGGCCCCGGTCCCGAGCTGGACCGGCTTCTATATCTTCGGCGGTGTCGGCGGCGGCGTGTGGGACGCAAATACCGGCGTAGTCAACACTGCGACGGGTGCTTGCATTCTTTGCGCGACCAACAAGCAGGGCGGCGACGGCTGGTACGGTACGGTCGGTGCGGGCTACGATTGGCAGTTTAGCCAGAGCTGGGTGCTCGGCATTTTGGCCGACGGTCAGTTTGGCAGCCTGAAGGGTTCGATCGGCGATGGCTTGCTTGGCCTGAACGGCGTTGTGAGCAATAACGAGAAGCTTAGGGATACTTGGGCAGTAGGCGCTCGCATTGGCTACCTGGTGGCGCCAAGCGTGCTTTCCTACGTCAATGGCGGTTACACCGGCTCGAGTTGGTCGGGTACTACCCTGCTCGACGCGGCTACGGTTACGCCATCCGGTTTCCACACCAACAGCTTCAACACTCAAGGATGGTTCGTTGGCGGCGGCGTCGAGAACAGCCTGGACTTCTTCGGTATTTCTGCACCGGGCCTGTTCATGAAAACTGAATACCGCGCTGCTTACTTTGACAACAGTAACCTCACGGTTCTTAACGACGTCACGAACATAAGCACCGGGACGGCTATCAACTTCCATCCGCTGGTGCAGACCGTCAGCACCTCGCTGGTCTATCGGTTCAACTGGAGTGGCCCCGTGGTCGCGAAGTACTGACCTGGCGTCGAGATGTCGATATAAAGGACAGAAAGCCCCGGTATCTTCCGGGGCTTTTTTGTGCCGCCTGACGCGGCCTATATTCGGCCGCGCGCCCAAGGGCCATGAGCGAGCCCGCTCCATCACGGGACTGTTGCTGGACCCCCGTCGGCCGCGCTTATAAGCAATCGGCGCAAGGACAATTTACTGGGCGGCCCATGCCGAAGCATCCATCTTTGCCGTCCGTCAGCCGGGGAAACCACCCGGCCCGGATACTCGAACGCGCCGCCCTCGCGCTGCGGATGCAGCATTTCGGCGAGGCCGAGCAACTCGCTGCCGAAGTCCTGAGAACAAGCCGGACCGACACCGCCGCCACGATGATCCTGGCTCAGGCCCTGATCGCTCAGAACCGGGGAGGGGAGGCGATAGCGCCCCTCGAGAAGGCAGCGCGCCGCGGCAGCGATGCGAGGATCGAAACCCTGCTTGGCGCAGGGCTTGGCAGCGCCGGACGCGGCGCGGAGGCGATTGAACAACTGCGCCGGACCGCCGCGCGGCCCCCGCCCTTTCTGCCGGCGTTCCAGGAACTCGCGGGCCAGCTTGCCAAGGCCGGACGCGTCGAGGAGGCCATCGCCGTCGCCGAAAGCGCTCTCGCATTGGCGCCTGAAAGCGTCGATCTGCAACTGGACCTAGCGCGCCTCCACCTCTACCGCAACGACCGCGGCAAGGCGCGCGCGATCCTTTTGAATGCGCGCGAAGCTGCGCCGGGGCGGCCCGAGATCCTCGCGGAGCTCGGTCGCATCCTGCTTTTGGACGGCGAATATGCCGCTGCCGCCGATGTCTTCCGGCATGCGCTGGGGCTGCGTCCCGACGATGCGTTGACGCGCGCCGATCTCGCCGCCTGCCTTTTGGAAATGGGTGACCGCGACGCCGGCGAGGCCACCCTGCGTTCGGCGTTGCGCGGCCGGCCTCAGATGTTCGGTCGAACCACCTACGCGCTCGCCGCCTCGTCGCACGGCCGCTTCTTCTTCCGTCCGAGCACGCTCGCCAAATTCCTGCAGGGCGACCGCTCCGAGCCGTCTACGCCCTGAATTTCCGACGGTAGAGGCCTGGCTCGCGACTGATCGCCTTCCTGAGCTCATGCACGCGCTGCGTCTCCTCGGCCGTGAACGGGGCGGTATGCGCGACCCAGTTTTCCCGCTTCACCAGCACGCACTGCGCGATCGGCGTGCCCCTCGGCAGCACGCCGCTGAAATCAACGTCATGCCAGTGCGCCGGGAAATCAATCCAGCCGTCACGATAGCGGTCGCAATCGACCAGGCCGCTCAGCGTGGTGAATGGCAGATCAAAGCGATTGATCGGATGGGTGAACAACAGGGCATAGCCTTCCGGCGCTTCGATGGTCCAAAGATTGTGAAACTTGATCACGAACCGGTCGGGCTCGAACAGTGGCGTGTCGATGACCTGGCTTGCATCATGGAAACCGATTGGCGAACGCGGGAAATCGAGCGCTCCACCGGGCGGGATATCATTGTCCCAGGTGATCGCTCCCTTCTCGACCCTGAGATCGCAGATCAGTGGAATCAGGAATCCGCAGGTCATGGCGTCGACGAACGGAGGACAGCGCTTGATCGTATCCTCGTCACGCATATTGATCGCGTTGAAGGCCTGCATCGGCATCGCCCTGAGCCAGCCGGGAAGGCCTGATGTCGCGGCTATGGGTGGCGGCAGCTTTCCGTAGAGCTCCGGCGGGCAGCGGAATTTGAGCGCGAGAGGTTCATTGCTGGTCACGTTTCTCGTCTTTCGTTTGGTCGCCTCGGGACATCCTGGCCGAGCACGGCCCGGCACATTGCACAATGAGGATTCGGACAATCATCGAGTCCGAGGGCGACCTGGAGCAGAAATCCCTGCAACCTCTCGACAACCCGTCGGCAAAAGGTTGTCACCTAGAGGACGGGGACGGCAAGGGAAAAGCGCCGCTCTCGGCCGGCCGCATGTGGTTGTATTGATCGCTGTTTCTACGCCACCGCCAGAACATCCCCTGCTGGCGGTTTCCGTCAAAACGTCAATGATATCCATGATCCGAGCGCCAAGCCGCCGCGATACAGACTTTTGCGGTTGCTGGCTGTACCGAGGAGTGGTACATAGATGCACAGACGGGGCTGCTGCGTGATCGTGAGCTTTCGGGACGAGTGGCTGCGTGCCTTCTTCGTCGAGGATGCGCGGTCGCGGCACATCCCTTCCGATCTCGAAAGCCGGCTCTTCCGCAAGCTCCAGATGATCGACGACGCGACGACCGATCAGGACTTGCGGGTACCGCCGAGCAATCACTTCGAGAAGTTGCGCGGCAACCTGGCTGGCTTCCATTCGATCCGCGTCAACAACCAGTGGCGGCTGGTCTTCCGCTGGGACGGCAGCCGCGGCGAAGCAGAGGGTGTCTATCTCGACGACCACAGTTACAGATGAGGCGAACCATGCTGACGACGAAGCGCAAGCCGGCCACGGTCGGCGAGATTCTGATCGAGGAGTTCATGCAGCCGATGGGGTTGACGCAGGCTGCCCTATCCGAGGCGATGGGCGTTCAGCGCAAGCACGTCAATGAGCTATGCAAGAACCGCCGGAACGTGACGGCAGCGACCGCGCTCATCCTCGCCCGCGTATTCGGCAACAGCCCGGATTTCTGGCTCAACGTGCAGCGCCGCAGCGATCTGTGGGAAGCGATGAACAGTCCCCGCGAGCGAGAGCGGATCGAACGCGCGAAGCCGCTGGGTGCGGCTGCGTGATCCCTGCACCGCGCTGTCGTGCCGAGCTCGACGTGTTCGAGGCGTGGTTCGGCGACCTCTTCGACGAACTGTTCGGGCCGAACCGATGATCTGACAATGAGGCACATCCTGTGACCGTGCCGCTACGCGCTGCCCTCTACCTGCGCGTCTCGACGGCGCGGCAGGCAGGATGGCGGAGACGGAGTCCTCCTAACTCCAAAATGCGGTGTTTTCTGGTTCTTTCCCTTCCACCCGCCAAATCCCGTCCATTGCAGTGTTTAACGCTTCCCTCGCTTTCCTGTTCTTTCCCTTTCCGTGCTACAATCCGCGAACACGGTAGGGGCGCAAGTAGGGGCGGGGCATCATGGCAAGGCAGATCAACAGGCTGAGCGCTCGGACTGTGTCCACGATCTCAAAGCCCGGGCGCCAAGCGGATGCTCGACCTTGCCCTTGACAGTCAGCGGTGATGGCTTGATCGGCATGGCGCGATCCTTCAGGCTGACTGCAATTGGCGGATTTCGTCGCGATGCGCGCTGATCGTGGCCTTCCATTGCGGGCCACTGTCGATGTAGCCGGCATGGGCGATCAGGATTTGAAGCGTCTCGATACGCTCGGCCTTGGCGGCAGGAGTCAGTGCGGCAAGGCGGGCTGCCTCCCGGGCTTCGACCCATGCCTGCTTGAGGGCCCAGGCAAAGCAGGGACGCCCGATGTCGGAAAACTTGATCTGCGGATAGCGATAGGTCTGGCGGAAGATCAGCCAGGCCCGGGCCATGAGGGCCGAGCGGTCGATTTTGGGCATAGCTCCGCCGGCCGCAGAAACGGTGATTTTAGTCATGAGAAGTTGCCTTAGTGGTGATATTTACACCAATAATGGTAAACCCATCACCGGGTTGATGTCAACCATTTTTGGTGATAAATCGACCAAATGAGCCCGATGCAATGTCGTATGGCGCGATCAGCGCTTTCACTTACTACGGCCGACCTTGCCGCTTTAGCGGGCGTTGGCGTGAACACCGTCAATCGGTTCGAGGCCGGACAAGACGCGCGACTAAGCAGCGTCGCAAAAATGCAAGTGGCCCTCGAAAAGGCCGGCGTCGAGTTCATCGCCGAGAATGGCGGTGGGGCAGGGGTGAGGATGAAGAAACGGAAGCGCTCAAATTGATGGCCGGTGAAGTCAGGCGAAGGCAATGACCCTCCCATGGCGAAGATGATTGTGATGCTGCGGCATCAGATCATCTTTTCAGGGTAAACTTCTTCCGCAACTGGGCCCCCTCTTATCAGCGAGTTCCTGCGCGTTCGAAGGCCGTGGATCTGATCCATTCCTGAACGATAGGCCTCTGCCGCTTAAACAAACAAGCCGATTAAAAGACCGCCCGGACGTCGCAAGGGTGAGGCGATGGTCAAGCAGCGGTCCCGCCGTGGCATCCCGAGGCCGACCTGCTGCCGGTATCGCCATCGTGAGGTCTGTCGCGTTGCGCATCTGATGGTCTAGCGCCTAGACTAGCGCATGACCGCCATCACCTATTTCGGCGAAATGTTAGCTGCTTCCGCGCTCGCAATGCTCCTACTGGCCATTTCGCCGCTCAGAATGAGTTCTGACGCTGTGCTTTTCGCCGGCGGTGTCGTCGTGCTGACTCTTGCGGAATATCTCGTGCATCGCTTTGTGCTGCATGGTTTTGCACCAGCCGAACATCGGATACATCATGCCAACCCCGACGACGCGGTTCTCACAATTTTTTGGCAAATATGGATTTGTTTCGCGCTGGTCTATTTGATCGCAGGGGGCGCGTTCGTTGCGGGCGCGTTAGTTGCCTATACCTGGTATTTGTTCGTGCATCACTGCGCGCATCACGGTCCCGATAAATTGCCGCTACCGCTGCTCAAGCATCATCAAAGTCACCATAGGTTTTCGACCCGAAACTATGGCGTTAGCACGACACTTTGGGACCATGTATTCGGGACCATGCGTCGCTGATGGTGTAGCGCCGCGATGCGGCAATTCGGTCAACAATCTTCGCAATTTCAACAATCTCCGCAACATCCGCAGCCCTGATGTGGTGAGTGCAGACCGACACTCGTATGACGTCTGCATTGTTCGCCCGGAGAGCGAATGACGCGAATGCCCCATCCCAAATCCATGGCGTCCGGCGATCCAACGATCACCCTTAGCCGCGTCGGGTCTTTCCGGGCCGGACGTCATGGAGACCGCCATGCGCAAACTTCTCACGTTCTTGATGGCTCTGGGCGCGATCGTCTTTGCGGTCGTCTCGCCGGTTAGCGCCAATGGGGTGCTGTTCTTGGC